>Ga0209755_10001358_pt1 | contig 38720 bp, 39 predicted proteins | sample TergutCo191P1_FD_187301 | JGI IMG/M metagenome (GOLD analysis project Ga0209755, IMG submission 187301) | Cornitermes sp. P1 segment gut microbial communities from Petit-Saut dam, French Guiana - Co191P1 (SPAdes) (version 2) | ecosystem: Host-associated > Arthropoda: Insects > Digestive system... | reverse complement strand
AGCAGGCGCGCATCCCATTTGGCCTTTCTTTTTTTTTGCTAATTTTCGCCCGCTCCGGCTTTCGTCATGTTTTCTCGGCGCAATCCGCGAAGAAAGCGCCGGGAATCGCGGAATAGCGCCATGCCGGAGCGGCGCCTTGCAGGCGGGCTTGAAATCCGGGCCTGGGCGCAGTATGCTTTATGCGCGAGGGACTGCATCATGGCGAAGCTCAAATACACCTTCAAGACCGACACCTTGTTCAAGATGCTCTTCGTGCGGCATCAGGATTTGTAATGAAACAGGCAATCAACGCATTTGAGCGGATAAGGTCGTCCGCGGAGTTTCTGGAAATAGAGCGCCAGCGGGAGATCATGCGGATGAACGAGGCGTCCGCGCTGCGCCACGCGCGGGACACGGAGCGCGTGAAGTGGCAGGGCGTGATTGCCGGCAAGGACGCAGAAATTGCGAGCAAAGACGCGAAACTAGCCAGCAAGGACGCGGAAATCGCGGAGCTTCGGGCCAGGCTCAAGGGCTAAGCGAGCCCCCTGTCCCGCAAGGCGCCGCATTTGCGGCGCCGCCCTGCAACGTTCGCGCATTTCGCCGGTTTACCTGTTGAACAAGCTCCCGTTTTGTCGTACAATGCAGGAAATGTTCCTCCCTGGGTCTCAGGGACGCGCCGAGGCATGCAAACGCGCGCCTCGGCTTTGGTTTGCAAGGACTTTTGACAGTGATTTAAGGAGAAATCCCATGAAACGGACTTACCAGCCGAGCAAGGTCAAGCGAAACCGCAAGTTCGGCTTTCGCAACAGGATGAAAACGCGGGGCGGAAGGGCGATCCTGAAGCGCAGAAGGGCCAAGGGGCGCTACAAGCTGACAGCTTCCGACGAGAAAAAGCCCTACTAGGGCAGCGGCAATGCGGCGGAATCGGCGCTTCCCGCGGGCCGGGGTCCGGTGGGGCCTGAGCGCCGGGATTGCCTTGAGCCGGCGGCTTTGACGGGGGAAAAAGGCTCTTTCCGCTTCGGGCGGGATGAGCGCCTGAAAAAAGGGAGCGAAATCAGGAAGGTTTTCAGCAAGGGCAAAAGCGTAGGCTGCCGCGGCGCTAAGCTGTTTGCGCTTGAAAACGGCCTGGGCGGCAACCGAATATGCTTCACCTTCCCCAGGGGCTTTTCTGGCGCGGCCAAGCGAAACCGCGCCAGGAGGCTCGGCAGGGAGGCGTACCGCGCCCTGAAGCCCGGCCTTTGCCGCGGGTACGACCTGGTTCTTCTGGTGTACCCGGAGGATGAGGCCGCCGGCCTTGCCGATCGCGCCGCCCAGCTTAGGCGCCTGCTCGCAAAGGCCGGGCTGGCCGGCGCGGGCTTGCCGAAGGCCGCTGCCGCAGCGGCCGGCGCCGCGAAGGCGGGCGCTGCCGGCGGCTCGGGCCTGGAGAAAGCCGGCGCTGCCGCGGGGGGCGCGGGCTCGGCGGAGGGCGGCCGGGGCAAAGGGGGATTGCGATGAAGAGCGTGGCTGTGGCGCTGGTGAGGCTTTACCAGGGCGCCATTTCGCCTTATTTGCCGCCGTCTTGCAGGTATTATCCTACCTGCTCGGCTTACGCGGCGGAGGCGCTTGAGAGGCATGGCTTTCTGCGGGGCTCGCTGCTGGCAATTCGGCGGATCCTGCGCTGCCACCCCTTTCGCGAGGGCGGCTTCGACCCGGTTCCCTAGGGGCTTTGGCCCTGAGGGCCGGCATTTTGAAAACGAGGGTAAGCGTACTGTAGCATGGAAAAAAACACGTTGTTGGCGGTGGTTCTGTCCATCGCCGTGCTGGCCGGCTTTATGATAATACAGGGCGTTCTTGCCCCGCCGGCGCCTGAGCCTGATGCGCGGGGCGAGATGCCGCAGCAGGCGCTGCCGCCCGCGGGGCAGGTGGTTCCCGCCGCCCCGCCGCCACCTGCGCCGCCCGGCGCCGGCCCGGCCCTGCCGGCCTGGGACGCGCCCGCTGCGCCGGCCGTTCCCGCCTGGCCTGCCGAGGAGGAGGCCGGCGGCGCCTTGCCAGACGAGCTAGTGCACGTCGTCACTGACCGCCTTTCGGTGGCCCTGACCAGGGCGGGGGGCAACGTTGTTTCCTTCGTTCTGAACGAGCACAGGGACGGCTTTGACGAAGACGGCAATCCGGTTTTTGTCGACATGATTTTTTCGGGGGACAGCGGGGCGCAGGCCTTCACGCTTGCCTTCGGCGGGCTGCTGGCCGAGCCGCTGACGGCGCTTTTCAACGTTGAACGCAGCCACGTTCCGGAGCACTCGGAGCACAGGGTGCGCTTTTACCAGCACTTTTCCCTTGCCGGCGATCCCGACGCGCGCTTTCGGCTCGAAAAGGAGTACAGGTTTCGCGACGGCGAGTACATGTTCGAGCTGGTCATCCGCCTGGACGGCTACCACCTGGTGCCGGGCTTCGACTTCGGCGGCGCTGCCTACACGCTATCCTTTGGCCCGCAGATCGGGCCCGCGTTCCAGAGGCTGGACAGGCGGCAGGATTTCCGCATGTTTTTCACCTATGACGGGCGCAGGCGCAGGACGGCCGGCGCCAGGGACGTCATAGCATCGGAGCCGCGCTGGGCGGCGATTTCCGGCAGGTTTTTTACCCTTATAGCATACCCCGTGCTTCAGTCCAGGGGGTTCACCCTCAGCTTTTCGGAGGAGAGCGAGCCCGGCATTCCCGCCGCGTCGCGGATGCACATCACCCGCGCCCCTCTGCCGAACACGCCGAGGCTGACGGACACATTCCGCTTTTACCTAGGCCCCAGGCACCCTGACCTGCTCGGCTCCTACAATTCGGCGGACGGCAACGCCTTCCGCTTTCACAACATGCGGCTGGACGAAATGTCCGGCAACATCTGGGGCTGGACGCTGCCGCTGGGCCCGCTGGAAAGGCTGCTGCTCTGGCTGCTCACGGGTTTCTACGGCCTGACGGGCAATTACGGCATCGCGATCATCCTGCTGACGCTGCTGGTCAGGATCGCCTTTTTCCCGCTCAGCAAAAAAGGCTCGGAGGCGATGCTGCGCATGCAGGAATTCGCCCCGAAGATGAAGGAGCTGCAGGAAAAGCACAAGGACAACCGGCAGAAGCTGAACATGGAAATGGCGGAGCTGTACAAAAAAGGCGGCTACAACCCGCTGAAGGGCTGCCTCCCCATGCTGCTCCAGTTCCCCATCTTCATCGCCATGTTTCAGCTTTTCAACAACCATTTCGAGCTGCGCAACGCGGTGTTCATTCCCGGCTGGATTCCGGATCTTTCCATGCCGGAATACGTCTGGGCCTTCCCTGACGGCATTCGGCTTCCGCTTCTGGGCTGGAACGCGTTCCGCCTTCTGCCGTTCATATACGTGGGCTCGCAGCTTCTCTACGGCAGGGTGACCCAGTCCCCGGAGCAAAAGGCCAACCCGCAGATGAAGATCATCATGTACCTCATGCCGGTGGTGTTTTTCTTCATCCTGTACGACATGCCGTCCGGGCTTTTGGTCTACTGGACTTCGTCCAACGTTCTGACGATGATTCAGCAGGTGTCGATCATGAAGTACCTGCGCAGGAAAAAGGCCGAGCAGGCGGCAAGCGCCCCGCCGCCGCAGGTGCTGGCGCCGCAGGGCAAAAAGGGCGGCCGCGCGGCCGGCTCCCCGCCGGGCGTGATTGCGCCGCCGAGAAAGAAAAAGAGAAGGTGATCTGCGCCGCAGCCCCGGGGCCACGCCCTGCGGGCAGCGCCCTTGGCGGCGCCAGAGGCGCGGCCGAAAGCGGCATGCGGGGCATGGCGCTGAAAAGCCGGCGGCTTTGGCTGCGGCAGAAACTGCGAAAGGAGAAACCTATGACATATGAGTTTGAGGGCCGCACGGAAAAGGAAGCCATCGACAATGCGGCGGAGCAGCTTGGTCTTGAAAAAGACGATTTCGATGTTGAGATTTTGGAAACCCAGCGCCAGGGGCTTTTCAAAAAGGGCCTCGTGCGGATACGGGTGCACGCCAACAAGCCCAGCCCTGCCATGGGCGGCGGCGCTGCAAGCAGCGGAGCTGCAGGCAGCGCCGCAAGCGGCGCTTTGGACGGCGGGGAGCCGGAGGATGGCGGCGCGGACGGCGAGCGCCAGGGCGGGCGCGGCCGCAGGCGCAAGCCGGCTTTTGGCGACCCTGCCGCCCAGAACGAGTTCGAGGAAAAAGTCACGCTCTTCATTGCCGAGATCATCGAGCGCATGGGCTACGGCGGCAGGGTTTCGGTGCTGTTCCGCGAGGAAAGCAAGCTCGGCCTGAAAATCGACTCGGAGCATTCCTCGATACTGATCGGGAAAAAGGGCAAGAACATCGACGCCCTCCAGCTTCTGGCCAACGTGTACGCCAGGCAGCTTGGCCACGAGGAGATGCGCATCATTCTTGACAGCGAAAACTACAGGATTCGCCGCGAGGAGTCGCTGGTTCGCCTGGCCTACACCGTGGCAGACCGCGTCGGGGAAAGCCGCGCCTCCGTTCTGCTTGAGCCGATGAACCCCTTTGACCGGCGCCTTATTCACACCACGCTTAACGACATCGCCCATGTCGAGACCAAAAGCGAGGGCGAGGGCCTGTACAAAAGGGTGAGGGTGTCTTTCCGGGGCGCCGGCGCCAGAAGCTCCGCCGGCCAAGGCGCGGAATAGCGCGGGGGGAGGGCCATGCCCAAAAGGAAAACGCTGGCTGCCTTGGCGGCGCTGGCTGCCGCCTTTGCCGCGCCGGCCTTCGGCGGCTCGCTGGAGGATCTGGTCGGCGCCGAGCGCGCGGCGCTGCTGAGGGCATCGGCGGGCCCGGCGGAGGGGGGGAGGATCCTCAGCGAAGTGCAGGTCAGAAACCCCGGCCTGCGCCTGCGGCCGGCGCACGAGGCCGTGGAGCGCCTGGCCATGGAGGCAAAAAGCGATCTGGGGCCCAGCATAGTCGTGGAGGCGCTTTTCGCGTACAGCAAGCCGCGCGGCCGCGCGGAGGAATGGAGCGCCGCCGAGCGCGCCGAGCTTTTCAACCGGGTCGCGGCGCTTAGCACCCTTGCCGGCATTCAGTACTTTTCAGCCAGCCGCGGCGCCATGATCACTTTCTACGAAACCTCGCACGTCATAGACAATCCCAGAAACAGATCGCCCATCGCCGACCCGTCGTTCGCGGAGCCGCCGGAAAGGTTCGTCATGTACGCGCACCAAAGGGATTTGACTTTTGGCAGCAATGTTTACCGCTTTGAGTACCGCTCCGGCGCGGACTTTATCCTTTTCACCCAGGAAAACCTGACGGCGATGACCGCCGGCATAATCCCGGCGATAGGCCGAAACAGGTTTAGGATGGTGATCGCGGTAATCGACGCCGGCGACTCGCTTTTGATTTACGCCGCGGCCATGACGCGGGTCGCGTCGGCCTTCGGGATGGGCGACCGCATCGGCAATTCCTTCAACAATCGGCTGGTCGCAGTGCTGCAGTGGTTTTCGGCGCACGCGGACGAGGTTTTCCGGTAGGGAAGCGCCGCCCGGCGCCTGCGCGGCGCCGGCGATGCTTGAGCGGCGCCGGCACTTGAGCGGCGCCGGCACTTGAGCGGCGCGGTCCCCCCTGCGCTGCGCCGCGGGCTTTTGCCGGGCGGCGCTTGACACAAGGCTTTCCGCTGTGCCAGCATTGAACATGGAAGCCCGCAGGATTTCAGCGCGCCGCCGCTGCCCCGCTCGAAAACCCCCCTTGCACGCTTTTCCCGCCTCGCGGATGCGCGAGAAAAGGCCCTGCGCCGAGGCCCGCGCGGCAAAGGCGCCGGGCCCGATATTTGAAGGAGACTGACAATGTTTACCGAAGGACTCTCTTACGACGACGTGCTGTTGCTGCCCGGCTACTCGGACATTCTGCCAAAAGACTGCGACGTGAAAACGGCGCTGTGCGGGGACATCTGGCTCAACCTGCCAATAATCTCGGCGGCGATGGACACCGTGACGGAGGAAAGGCTGGCCATAGCAATTGCGCTGGAAGGCGGCGCCGGCGTCATCCACCGGAACCTGAAGCCGGAGGAGCAGGCGCGGCAGGTGGCGGCGGTAAAGCGCTACCTAAACTGGATTATCGACTCGCCGGTGACCATTCCCGAAAGCTCCACCGTGCGCGACATATACGCGCTGACCGAAAAGCACGGGGTGGCCGGCCTGCCTGTGGTGGACAAAGACGGCAAGCTCAAAGGGATAATCACCAGCCGCGACCTGCGCTTCCGCCACGAGGAAACGCTGCCGGTTGTGGAAATAATGACAACAAACATGAAGGCCGTTCGGGGCGAGCCATCTGTCGCCGAGGCGCTGGAAATATTCCGAAAAAACAGGATAGAAAAGCTGCCGATGGTTGACAGCGAAGGCCGCCTGACGGGGCTCATCACGCTGAAGGACATCGAGAAAAAGGAAAGCTACCCGCGCGCGGCCATCGACAAGTCCGGCCGGCTCATCGTTGGCGCCGCGGTTTCCCCGCAGGACTTCATGGCGCGCCTTCCGCTGCTGAAAAGCGCCAGGGTTGACTTTGTGGTGCTGGACACGGCCCACGGCGACTCGAAAAACGTCATGGACGCGATCGGCAGCATAAAAAAAGAGTTCGGCGTTCCCGTGATCGGCGGGAACGTCGCGACAAAAGAGGGAACCCGCCGGCTGATCGGCGCCGGGGCGGACGCGGTGAAAATCGGCATCGGGCCCGGCTCGATCTGCACGACGCGGGTTATTGCGGGGATTGGCGTGCCACAGTTTACCGCGGTGCTGGACTGCGCCGAGGAAGCCGCGAAGGCCGGCATTCCCGTGATTGCCGACGGCGGCATAAAGTTTTCAGGCGACATCGCGAAGGCGATCGGCGCCGGCGCAAGCGTGGTGATGATCGGCAATCTTTTCGCAGGCCTTAAGGAAGCGCCTGGCAGGGAAATCATTTTTGACGGCCGGATTTTCAAGGAATACCGGGGCATGGGCAGCATGGGCGCAATTGCCGAGGGCTCAGGCGACCGCTACCAAATCGCAAAGGACGAGGAGCCGGTTCCCGAGGGCATCGAAGGCCGCGTTCCCTTTAAGGGCGAGCTAAGCTCCTACCTCAAGCAGCTTGTCTCGGGCCTGCGCAAGGGGATGGGCTACTGCGGCTGCAAAAACATCGAGGAGCTGAAAGGCTACCGCAAGTTTGTGAAGATAACTTCCGCGGGCCTGCGCGAGAGCCACGTTCACGACATAACCATCACCCATGAAGCCCCAAACTATTCGCGCTGCTAAAAAAGGCCTGGATCGCTGGCTCGAAAGGTTCAGCGGCTCGGAATCGGCGATCGATGATTTCATCGCCCATGACCCGGTTCAGTTTCCGCTGCGCTGGGCGCGCCTGCACGGCGCGGCTCCGGGCGGCGCGCTCCAGAATGGCGCGCGACAGAATGGCACACGCCAGAATGGCGCGAGCCTGCTGAGCGCCGAGCAGCGCGCTGACATTGAGATCGCCGCTTTTCTTGCGGCGGCTATCGCGTGGGGGCGGCGCGATTTGATCATTCGCTCTGCGCAAAAAATGTTTGCGATGATGGAGCCGGGGCCTGCGGCCTTTGTCATGTCCGGCGGGCATCGCGGCCTTAAAAGCCGCGGCGCCGCCGGGGAGCGCTGCGTTCACCGCACTTTTTTCGAGGGCGACCTGAAGTATTTCTGCCGCGGCCTTAAATCGTGCTACGAAAAATACGGCAGCCTGGAAAGCCTGTTTGCCGGCGCCGGCGATACCGATGCCAGCGCAAATGCCGGCGCAGATGTTTGGCAGAGAATCAGCCTGTTTCGCCGGGAGATGGCCGCCGGCAACAAGGGCGGCGCATCCAAGCACGTCGCCAACCCGGACGCGAATTCCGCCTGCAAGCGCGTCAACCTGGCTTTGCGCTGGCTGGCGCGAAAAGGGCCTGTGGATACGGGCCTTTGGTCGCGGGTGAAGCCGTCGGCGCTGTGCATTCCGCTGGACGTCCACGTCGCGCGCAATGCCAGAAAGCTCGGCCTTTTGAAGCGGAAATCCAACGACAGAAAGGCGGTTGTCGAGCTTACCGAAAACCTGCGGGCCTTTTGCCCGGAAGACCCGATCAAGTACGACTTCGCGCTTTTTGGCAGCGCAATTTTATCAGGAGGAGATCATGCCGGAAGCTGACGCAGATTTAATCATCATTGGCGCAGGGCCCGCCGGGCTGACCGCAGCGCAGTACGGCGCCAGGGCGAACCTGAGAGTCCTGGCGATTGAGCAGCTTGCGCCGGGCGGGCAGGCGGCGCTGATCGACGAGCTGGAAAACTATCCCGGCAACGTCGAAGCGAGAGACGGCAATGGCAATGTCATTGCCAAGCCCCGGACGGGCTTTGAGCTGACGCAGGACATGCGCAGGCAGGCGGAGGCCTTTGGCGCTTCCTTTGCCGGCGAGACCGTCGCCGAGCTGAAAAAGGAAGGGGCGCTTTTCGCGGCGCTTCTCGCCGACGGCAGGGAGCTGAAAGCCCCGGCCGTGATTCTGGCGACAGGCGCCGCCCACCGCAAGCTGGGCGTTCCGGGCGAGGACGAATTTTCCGGCCGCGGCGTTTCATACTGCGCCACCTGCGACGGCGCTTTTTTCAAGGGCAAAAAAATCTTTGTCGTGGGGGGGGGGGATGCCGCCTGCGACGGGGCGCAGTACCTTTCGCGCATTGGCTCGCAGGTGATCCTAGCGCTCAGGCGCGATCGCTTTCGCGCCCAGCCGGCCGTCGCGGATCGCGTTTTGCGCAACCCAAGCATCGAGGTGCGCTTTGGCGCAGTCGTGACGGAAATCAGGGGCGGGCAGAAGCTTGGCTCGGTGGCGCTTGAGCAGGGCGGAAAGGCCAGCGAGGAAAGCGCCGACGCCGTTTTTGTTTTTGTCGGCATGGCCCCGCGCTCGGGCCTTGTTTCCCAAGGCGCCCTGAAGGCGGAGCTGGACGGCGAGGGCTATGTCGTCACCGACCAAAAAATGGCAAGCTCGATTCCCGGCCTGTTTGCCGCGGGCGATGTCCGCTCCGGCGCTTTCAGGCAGGTGGTCGTGGCCGCGGGGGAAGGCGCCGTTGCCGCCCACAGCGCCGCCGAATACGTCGGGGCCTAAAATGCCAGGCGCCCGGCGGCAGCGCTGGCGGAAAATGAAGGCCGGCGACATTCCCGCGGCAGAGGCCCTGCTGAAATCCGCCGAGCGCTTCTGCATGAACGCCTGCGCCAGATACATCAGCCGCAAGGCCCAGAAAGGCGAGGTCTGGACGCTGCGCGGCGAATCCAGCGAGATGTCGGCGCTGCTCGTTCATGCCAGAAAAGGCCTTCTGCCCGTGTCGCGCCTGGACGGGCCTGGCGCGCCGCATTCTGACGCGCCGCGCTTTCCCGCCCCGCATTTTCTCCGCGGCCTTTTCGGGGCGGGGGCGCGCGACATTTACTCATTGCAGGGCAGAGAAGAGGACGCGCTGGCCATGGAAGCGCAGATGGAAAAAATCGGAATGCTTGCGGCTGAGAAAATCGACTTTGACCTTATGTGCATCGACAGGCAGCCCGGCGGCTTTCGCGCGGCCGGCCCTGCGGGTCTGGCAATTCGCAAGCCGCGCCTTGCCGACATGGACAGGCTTGCCGAGCTGCGCGCCGCCTACGAGAAAGAAGAAGTGCTGAGCGCCGACAGGGCGCTCTGTGCCGGCAATGAGCGCGGCGCCGATAGGGAGCGCCGCCTCGCCGCCAGCCGCATGCGCATGGAGCAAATATTTGCAAGCGAGCAAATGCTGGTCGCCGAGCTTGGCGGGCAGCTAATCGGAAAAATCAACACTAACGCTGCTGCCTTTACCCGCTGCCAAGTTGGCGGCGTTTACGTCCATCCGGATTTTCGCGGCATGGGAATTGCCCGCAGGATGGCCGGAGAGTTTGTCGCGGGCCTTGTCGCCCAGGGCCTGGGCATATCCCTTTTTGTCAAAAAATCAAACCCCGCCGCCCGCCGAGTGTACCGGAACATCGGCTTTGAAACCGTGGGCAGCTATCGCATCAATTACTACCGCAAGGGCTAGCAGGCATGGGGGCTTTGGGCAAGAGCGGAATTGGCTCGCGCATACTGCATTGCGACGCAAACTGCGTTGCCGTTAACAAAATGCCTGGCGAAGCGGCCGAAGGGGCAGGCAAGGGAATGGAAAGCCTGCCCGAGCTGCTTGCCGCCGAGCTGGCAGCGCCCTGCTACCCGCCGCCCTCAGCGCCGCTCTCAGCGCAGCCCCCCCTCCCCCTGCCGGCAGCGGTCCACCGCCTCGACGTCCCCGTTTCCGGCTGCACCCTTTTTGCCAGAACCAAAAGCGCCCTTAGCTTTCTGAGCAGCGCCTTTAGCCAAAGCGCCGCGATAGAAAAGCGCTACTGGGCAATCATTGAGCTTCCAAGGGATGGCGAGCTTGATTTGCGCTTTTCGGAAAGCGCCGAGCTAACTCACTGGATTCAGTTCGACGCGCGGCGCAACAAGTCTGTCGCCCACGACGAGCCGGGGCCGGGCAGAAAAAAGGCCATTCTCCGCTGCAGCTTTGCCGGCAGGGGGCGCGGCTATTTGTTTGCGGAAATCGAGCTTGTCACCGGGCGGCATCACCAGATAAGGGCGCAGCTTGCGCGGATGGGCCTGCGCATAAAGGGCGACCTCAAATACGGCGCGCGGCGCAGCGAAAAAAACGGCGGCATTCGCCTGCACGCTCGCGCGCTTTCGTTTCCCGACCCGGCGCAGGCCCGCCCCGCAGGCAGCCGCATTGCCCTGCTCGCAGCGCCGCCGCTGCAGGACAGCCTGTGGCAGGCGTTTGAGGAAGCAGCGCTTTCCGCGGGCTAAAATCAGCGAGCTAGGGCTGCGTGCTAAGGTCGCAGGCCTAAAGCCGCGGGCTTAAAGCCGCGGGCTAAAGCCCGGGGGCTTTGGCTCGGGGGGCTATGACTGGCGACGGCGCCTAAAGCGCAGGGCGATTAAAAAAATCGCAAAGCCAAGCATGGTGACGACAACCCAGCTAACCAACTGAAAAAGCATCTTCAGCCTCCCATGAACCAGCGCAAAACAGCGCTCGCGATATTTGCAATGCCCAGCGCCGAGACAAAAAGGCCGACCAGTATGAACGCCAGCATTACTTTGTTCTGCGACTTCCGCATGGCCCACAGGATTTTTTCGAGCGTCCGGCTTATGTCGTCCAGCTTTTCGGCCAAGTTTTCCATAAAGGTACTCCTCAAAAACCGCGCCTCGGTGTAAATATAAGCCGCAGCGCCGGTCAAGTCAACAAAAAACGCGAGCCGCGGGCCCGGCGGCTTCGGCAAGGCTCATTTCATACGCAGCGCAAGGCTCGCCCGCCACGCGCAAGGCATCAGCCCCGCATGCGGCTAATCGCGCTGCCGGGAGGCTGGCAATTGCCGGAGCGCTGCCGGGCAATCAGCCTCCGCGCGAAATTATTTCGCTAAAATTTGCCATCATGTAAAGCGGCACCGAATGCAGGCCATCGACCGCGCCGAAGCCCCTCAGGCTCGCACGAATGGCGCGCTTTGGATTGTAAAGCTGCCTGTACACATTCAGGCTTTTTGATTTTTTTCGAATCCCCGACTTGACTTCCACGGGGACAAGCTCGTTGCGCCATTGAACCACAAAGTCCACTTCCGCCTCGCCCTTTTCCCTGCCCCAGTAATAGGGCGCATGACCGGCCGCAATCAGCTCCTGCAAGACGAACTGCTCCGTCATGGCCCCGTTGAAAATGCCGAACAGCTCGTCGCTTGGGTTAATCATGGCGCTTATGTCCAGCCCTGATTTCGCGTTGAAAAGCCCAATGTCCAGCATGTAAAGCTTGAACGTTCTGTCGTCCGCGTAGCTTGCCGGCGGCAGCTTGTTTTCCTCCGTGCGGGCGACCTTGTAAACCAGGCGGGTGGCAAAAAGCCAGTTCATCGCGTCCTCATAGGAATGCGCCCGCGCGCCTTCCTTCAGCTCCTTGTACACAAACTTTTTTTTCTCTTTCGAGAGGTGGCGCGGAATGGAGTTCCAGATCATTTCCACCTTGGGCGTGTTCAGCGGGGAAATGTGCTTTGAAAAATCGTCTTTGTAGTCCGCCAAAATATCGTTTTGAATGCCGCGCGCTTCCCGCAGGCTTTCGCCGGCGGCATAGGCCGCAACGGCCCTAGGCATGCCGCCGACGATAAAATAAGTTTTCAGAAGTTTTTCGTAGTCGCCGGAAGCGCTGCGGATTAAGCCGAAGTCCTGATTCAGTATGGCATCGACGTAGCGCTCCTTGCCTGTGCCGCTCAAAAACTCGAAAAAGGAAAAAGGGTAAAGCGTCAGGCGATCCACCTTGCCGACGGGAAAACTGCCGTGCGTGGCGACGCCCAGAAAACTGCCCGCCGCGATTATGTGGTACTGCGGCGCTTCCTCGCAGAAATATTTGAGCGAATTCAAAGCGCGGGGGGATTCCTGTATTTCGTCCATAATGACAAGGGTGTCCGCCGGGCTTATGGCGACGTCGAAGCGCTGTTCCAGGGTTTTTATTATATGGGCAGGGCTTATGTCGTCGCTGAAATAGGCGGACAAGGCGGGGGTTCTGTCGAAATTTAGGGACACAACGGCCTTGTATTCATTCCTCCCGAATTCCTCCATGAGCCAGGTTTTGCCGGTTTGCCGCGCGCCCAGCAGCAGCAGGGGCTTTCGGCTCGGCGATTCCTTCCAGGCCAGCAGGTCGCCGTAGAGCGTTCGTTTCATCCCAGTTTAAGTATTGTACAGGCGTATACATTTTTCAAGGGTAAAATGTAGCGACTTGTACATTTTTCGGGGGTAAAATGTAGCGACCTGTACATTTTTCGGGGGTAAAATGTACAGGTCTGCGCTGCGCAGCAACGCTTTGCGCCGAGGATTCGCTGGGAATCGCGGCTTTCGCCCGAATCCCCAGACCGCCAAGCAGCCTCAGACGGCGATTCGGGTGGCTGGCATTGCGACCGCCAGGCGCTCAAATGCGCCACGCGATTTGGGAGGCCGGCACTCCGCGTCAAGATGCCCTGAGAGGCGTTTACCCTAGGCTCACGCCCAGTGAGCCCGAGGCCCGAGGTCACTTCTCCGCCCTTTTGCAGGCGCCGGGGAGATGCTGCTTTTGAGCCAGCTTTGGCTTCATATCCCGCATCATACTGGCTGCGGGCGAAAATGGCAAACGAAAAGTCCGAATAATCCAGAAAAAATTCAAGCGCGATTTCCGTCAGCGCTTCTTCGCTGCGCTCAGCACCTTGGCAAGCTCGGCCTTTGTCACGGCGACGCCGCGCGGGGCCGGCTTGGGCCTGGCGGCTTTGACTAGCTCGGGGCTTGGCTCCCTGGCGGGCGCCGCCTTTGCCGCGGGGGCTTTTTCGGCTTCGGCGGGCTGGGCGGGCTTTGCCGGGGCGAGGCTTGGCTCCGAGGGCTGGGCGGGCCTGGCCGGGGCGGGGCTTGGCTCCGGGGCGGCTTTGGCGGCGCTCTCGGCTTGCGCCATTTGCAGGAGCGGGCCATGCAGCTCGCCGGGAACGCGGATGCCGGTGATTTGGATGCGCTGGACGGAGATGCCCCACTCGGCGGCCTGCTTCTCCGCTTCCTGCTGAGCCTGCCTTTCGATGAGGCCGCCGCGCGCCAGCAGGTCGGCGAGGCTGTTTTTGGAAACGGCGCTGCGCAGCGCCGCCTTTGCGCAAAGCTCCAGCGCCGCCTCGCAGTCCTCCGCTTCCAGCGCCGCCTTTTGCGGATCCAGCGCCTTCCAGAGGCAAAGCGCGTCGACGGCGGCGGCTACGGAATCGCCGGTGAGGGTTTCCGCAGCGCAAAGCTCCAGCGCGCGGGCTCGGATGTCAATGGTTTTGCAGACATGGTCAAGCAGCGGCGCCAGGAAGTACAGGCCCGGCCCCCGCGCCCTGTGAAACCTGCCGAGGCGCAGCACGATGGCGCGCTCCCACTCGAAGGCTTTGCGCAGCGAGAAGGCGGCCAGCAGCGCCGCCAGAAAGCCCGCGGCGCCAATGGCCGCGCGCAGGTGCCAGTTAGGCGGCGCCTCGGCCCCGGGGCCGGGCAGGGCAAAGGCCAAAGCAAGCGCCAGCGCCGCTGCCAGAAAAACCAGCCGCATCAGCGCCAGCGCAAAGTCGGGCCCGCGCCGGCGGCTTTTTTTCCCGGCCGCCGAATGCCCCTTGGCAGACGCGCCTTCGGCGCTCGCGCCGGCGGCATTCATGCCGCTTGCACCTTTTGAAAACATGCCGTCGCCCTCCTTTTCCGCTCGCCGCCGGCTCAGCCAATATCGCCGGCAGCGGGGCGGCTTGCCTTTTCCCCTGCCTGCATCGGGCCTTTGCCCTAGGGACGCGCCGGCAATCGGGCTTTGGCCCGGCTGCGCCCGCTCGCCGCGGAGCAGGCGCGGCCGGGAAGCGCCGAGCAAGCCCTGCCTGGGCCGGCTCGGCGCCGATGGCCTTATGCCCCGCCTTTTGGGAGCGGCAGCCCGGCCTTTCGCGGCGGGCTGCCGGCGCGGCGCTTCCCCTTATGCAATTATCGGCGCGCCGGAGCGATGCGTTAAGAGCAGCAGGCGGCAGCGGCGCCGGCGGGCTCGGCGGCGGCAGCGCAGGCATAGCCCTCGGCGCAAGCATAGGCGCCTTCCGCCGCGCAGCCGCAGGCGGCGTCATAGGCGCCGTAGGCGGCGCCGGGGATGGTGAAGGCGGCGACGACCCCGCCGTCAAAGCGCTCGTCGATGAAGTCCCTGATGCGGGGGCTGAGCAGCGCGTCGCGCAGGGCCAGGATGCGCGGGTCGCTCTCGTAGCCGCGGCGCACGGCGACGATGTTCACGTAGGGCGAGTCCGCGTCCTCGATGATTAGCGCGTCGCGCCGCGGGTTTAGGCCGGCCTGCATCGCGAAGTTGCCGTTGATGGTCGCCGCGTCCACGTCGTCAAGGGCGCGGGGCAGCATGGGCGCCTCCAGCGGGTGGAAGACGAAGCCGCGCGGGTTGTAGGCGATGTCGCGCGGGGTGGCCTGCAGCCCGGCGCCTTCCTCGAGGGCGATGAGCCCGCGCGCCTCAAGCAGCAGCAGCGCCCGGCCGCCGTTGGTCGGATCGCTGGGGATGGCGATGGACGCGCCGTACGGCAGATCTTCGATGCTGGCATGCCTGCGCGAGTACAGCCCGAACGGCTCGACGTGCACGCCGAAAACCGGCGCCAGCGCCGCATTCCATTCCGCGTTGGCCTGCAGGAACGGAAGGTGCTGGAAAAAGTTGGCGTGGATCTCGCCGTACATCAGCGCCCTGTTCGGCATGATGAAATCGGTGAAATTCACGATTTGCAGATGCACGCCCATTTCCGCGAGGTCTTCCCTCACCAGCTCGAGCATTTCGGCATGGGGAACCGGCGTGGCCCCCACCCTCAATACTCCCTCCTGCTCTCCGGGGCACCCCGAGAGCGACAGCGCCGCGGCCGCCGCCATGGCGGCCAGCGCAAGTCCGGTCAGCGTCTTTTTCACATTGTCCTCCAAAAATTAAGCCGCGGCCCGCCGCGGCCGTTTCACCGTTTAGAAAGCAGCGCCCGGCTGGCAAGCGTGCCGGCAAGCTGCACCGCCTGCACCAGGACGAGAATGGCAATGACCGTGCCGATCATCACGTCAAGCTCAAACCGATGCAGCCCGTAGCGTATGGCCAGGTCGCCAAGGCCCCTCCCGCCTATGGCGCCGGCCATGGCCGAGTACGCGATCAGGTTTATGACGGTCAGCGCAAGCCCGGAGACCAGCGCCGGCATGGCCTCGCGGATCAGCACCTTGCGCACGATTTGCAGGCGGGTCGAGCCCATTGCCTTCGCCGCCGTGATCACCCCCGCGTCAACCTCGCCCAGCGCCGCCTCGGTCACGCGCGCGACGAAGGGCGCCGCGGCTATCGACAGCGGGACGATGGCCGCGACCGGCCCTATGCTTGTGCCGACGATGGCGCGGCTCAGCGGTATCAGCAGTATCATCAGGATGATGAAGGGAATCGAGCGGAACAGGTTGGCCACCTGGGAGGCGACGCTGTACGGCACCCGCAGCGGCGCCAGCCCGGCGGGGGACGCGACGTGCAGGAAAACGCCCAGCGGGAAGCCCAGAAGGCAGGCGAAAAACGCGGACGCGAACGTCATGAACGCTGTTTCGAGCATTGCCATGGGCAGGAGCGACAGCACGTAGAGAAGCCTGTCGCTATGCATGGAGCATCTCCCTCGCGGCCTCGGTCTTCGGCGCCGCGAAAACCGAGCCCACGCTGCCTGACTCCACGATTCTGCCGGCCTCCATCACCGCGACCTCCTGGCATATCTCGCGTATCACTTCCATCTGGTGGGTTATCAGCACGACCGTTATCCGCAGGCGCTCCTGCAAGTCGCGGATCAGCGCCAGAATCGAGCGCGTGGTCTGCGGGTCAAGCGAGCTGGTGGCCTCGTCGCAGAAAAGCACCTCGGGGCTGGCCGCCAGCGCCCGCGCTATCGCCACGCGCTGCTTCTGCCCGCCTGAAAGCTCGCGCATCCTGGCCTTGCGCTTGTCCGCGATGCCGACCATTTCCAGAAGCTCGCGCACCCTGGCCTCGATCTGCCTGCGCGGCGCTCCGGCGATCTCCAGCGGGTACGCGATGTTCCCGGAGGCGCTGCGCGAGCCGAGAAGGTTGAAGTTCTGGAAAATCATGCCCATTTTCCTTCGGCGCTCCAGCAGCGCCCGCCCCGAAAGGCCGTCGACCCGCTCGCCCCGGTAGTAAACCTCGCCCGAGTCCGGCCTTTCCAGAAGGCTCATTGTTCGCAGAAGCGAAGACTTGCCTGCGCCGCTGCGCCCGATGATCCCGAATATGCAGCCGGGCGGGACGGAAAGATCGGCCTGCCTTACCGCTGCGACCGACCCGTATGACTTCGAGACCTGCCTGACGTCTATCATGCGCTACCCGGCAATTTCCTGCAGCCGCTTGATTATGTCGATGTGCTGCGTGCAGGCGTCCTCGCAGTGCCCGCAGGCGGTGCATCCCGCGGCAAGCGAGCGGTCGAGGTGCCAGTGCCAGCGCAGCCTGTTCGCGATCGGGTCGCCGCCGCCGTCCCCGCTGAGGATTTTCTGGTTGTACACGTCCATGAGCTTTGGGACGGGGATTCCCTCCGGGCAGTCGTCGCAGTAGGCGCAGCCCGTGCAAATCCCGTCAAACGTGGCCAGCGGCCCCGACTTAAGCTCCTCAAGCTCCCCGGCGCTTCTGGGGCGGTACGCATCCATGGCGGCAAGGGCGCCGCGGATGTGCTCCACGGTGTCGAAGCCCACCAGCGCGCAGGTCGCGTCCGGGTGGTCCCAAACGAAGCTCAGCGCCGCCGCGGCCATGCTTTCCCCCGGGCGCCTGAGAAAGCCGAACTTGCCCTCGTTGCGCGTGATCACGCCGCCGCCCAGCGGGTTCATGATCACGGCGCCGACCTTTTTCTCGCGTATCGCGTCGAAGTCCGCCTGGCGCGCCCGGAAGTTGTAGGCCGAATAGCCCAGCAGCACCCCCTCGAAGGCGCCCTCGGCGAGCAGCTCCCTGATTTCGCCGCCAACGAGGTGGCTGGACACGCAGATGTGGCGGACCAGCCCCTCCTCCTTCAGCCTGACAAAGGCCCTGAGGGCGCCGTCCCTTTTGCGGGCCTGCCAGCCCTCGAGGCTGACGATGCTCCAGACGTGGTAAAAGTCGATGGCCGGCAGATCCAGCCGCCTGAGCTGCCCCTCGATTTCCCTGCGAATGGCGCTTTCGTCCGAGGCAAAGGTTTTTGTCGCGCAGTAATAGGGAAGGCCCCTGCGCCGAAGCTCCGCGAAGCCCATGCCGAAGACCGGCTCGCTTTTGCCCTCGCAGTAGCCCGGCGCCGTGTCGAAGTAGTTGATCCCTCCCTCGGCGGCGGCGACGATCATGCGCAGGCAGTCCTCGCTGTCGTCAATGTCGGCAAAGCGCATCCCGCCAAACCCCAGAAGCGAAACCCGCTTGCCCGTCTGCCCGTATTCCCTGTACAGCATCGGCCCTCCAATGACATTCTAGCGAATTTCGGCGGAAACAGACAATAGCGCCGGCGCGGAGGGCCTGCGCCGGCTCCGCGGGCGGCGCCGTGGGCGAAGGCGCGCTATTCGGCGCTTTCCCCCGGGGGCTCGCTCAGGGCTTTGCTCAGGGCTTCGCCCGGGGCTCCGCCTAGGGCCTTGCCCAGGGCTTCGCCCAGGGGCTCAGGCCCGCCTTCCCCGCCGCCGGCTTTTTTTGCGTCCGGGATGTCCCGCGCCGTGACGCTGAGGAACACGCGCAGAAGCCGGCCGCAGGGGCAGCGGCAGGCGCCGTTGTAGGTGTAGCTGCCGGCAAGCGACTTCATTTCCTTCTGCGTCCCCATGAAGTCCATGAAGCGGTTGAACTCGCGGTTGTACTTAATCTGCACCAAGGCGCGCGCGCCGCATGCCGGGCAGGCGGCCTCAATGGGCAGGTCCGGATGGCTCTGGGCCCCGTCGATTTGCTCTTCCATGAGCCCATTTTACATGCTTGCGCGCCTGCCAGCAAGGGTTTTCCGGGGCCGCGGGGCGCCGCGCCTGCATTTTCCGCCAATTCATGCGCTTTTGAAAGCCGGCGCATGTTGAAATGCCTCGCGTTTTTTCGTATAATCACATGTAAGGCGCGGCGGGCGGCTCCGGAAGGCGGCGCAGCCCGCGGAAAATGCGAGGTTTGCAGGAAAATGCTGGATATTGGTACGATCCACCGCAGGGAGTACGAGCTGAATTCCAAGAAAACCGACCCCCCCGCAAAGGCAAAGCGCCCGCCGGCCGCCGCCGGCCATGGCGCCGCCAATGGCGCCGACCCCGCAAAAGCCCCCGCCGCAGCCGGCGCCGCGCCCGCAACCGGCGCAGCCGCCGCCGGGGCGGCAAAGGCCCAGGAGGCGCCGGCGGTTCAGACGGACGCGGTTTTCATCGCGCAGGCGCCGGGCAGGCTTCACTTTCTGGGCGAGCACGGCGGCACCGGCGCCGGGCTGTGCCTTTCGGCGGCCATTGACCGCTTCGTCAAGGTCGCCGTCAGCCCGAGAAAGGACACGGCGCTGCGCTTCTACGCGCCGGACCTCAACGAGCGCAAGCGGACGACCCTCGCCAGCCTCAGGTACAAGCGCGAGGATCGCTGGGCAAACTACGCGAAGGTGGCCATCCAGCTCTTCGTTGACGCGGGCTTTCCCGTGCGCGGGCTGAATTTCACGATAACGGGCAACATCCCGCAGCACGTCGGGCTGGCGTCCTCGTCGGCCATCGAGGTGGCCTCGGCGATAGCGCTGCGCGGCCTTCTGAAGGCGCGGGTGACCGAGGCCGAAATAGCGCGGAAGCTGGCCGCCATCCACGAGCAGTACTTCGAAAGGGCCCCCGGCGCCGCGGACTACGCGATCTGCCTCTCGGCGCGAAGCGACCAGTTCCTGCTGGTGGACGAGTCCGGCCTCAGCGTCGAGAAAATCAAGTCGCCGTTCTCGCGGTGCAGCATTATCCTCACGGACTCGCGCGTGCCGCGCATCGGGGTAGAGACCGAGCTGCAAATCCGCAGGGGGGACATAGCCTACGCGGCGGAGATGCTTTCAAACGGCCGCAAGGGCGCCACCCTTCGCGAGTTTGCCGCCATGGATCTGATGGACTCGATGGGAAACCTCCCGGAAAAGACCCGGCGGCGCAGCCTGCACTTCGTCCAGGAGATTCAGCGCGTCTCGGACGCGGCCGAGCTTCTGCGCCGCGGCGACACTGCGGGCTTCTCGCGGCTGATATACCACTCGCACGAGGGCCTTAGGGACCTTTACGAGATAAGCTGCCCGGAAATAGACTGGATGGTGAAGCGGGCGCAGGAAACCGCCGGCGCTTTCGGGGCGCGGATGGCGGGCCACGGCTTCGGCGGCTGCACCTACGCGATCGTCAGGGCAGACGCGGCCGAGGAGTACCGGCAGCGCCTTGACGAGTACGAGCGCATTTTCGGCTTTCACCCGACGATTCACGAGGTGAGGCTTGCCACCGGGTGCAGGCTGGTTCAGTCCTAGCGCCGGGCGGCAGGCCGCGCGGGCATGAGGCGCGGCGGGCTTTCGGCGCCGGCGGGGCTTTGAGCGCCGGGCGGGGCGCAAAACACGGGGGGGAGCGACATGCGCATTCTTTTGACCAACGACGACGGGGCGGACTCGCCCGGGATTCTTCTTCTAGCCGAGGCGCTGCGCGCCGCAGGGCACAGGGTTTTCATGGTGGCGCCGGCGTCGGACGCTTCCGGGCTATCCCACGCCATTTCTTTCTTCAAGGGTTCCCGCAAACTTGCCGAAATTGGAAGGGACAGCTATTCCTTCGAGGGCACGCCGGTGGACTGCGTGATCGCGGCGCTCAGGGGCGGGCTGCCGGAGCTTGACATGGACGGCGCCGGAAAGGCCGAGCCGCTTGGCGCCGTGGTGTCCGGAATCAACCGCGGCGCAAACCTGGGGACGGACATCGTCTTTTCAGGGACGGCCGGCGCCGCCAGGCAGGGGGCCTTTTACGGCATTCCCTCTCTGGCGCTTTCGCTCGCGGCGGACGGATCAAATGGCGCCGACGGCGGAAGCGGCTCCGACGCCGGCTGGCACTGGGGGCCGGCAGTGGAGTTTGCCGCCAGGCGCCTTCCGGAAATGCTGGGGCGCTGGAGGCCGGACTCGTTCGTCAACGTGAACATGCCGAACAGGGCGGAAGGGCCTTTGGGGCTGGAGCGCTCCTTTCCGGCGCTGCGGGCCTACAGGGACCGCATCGAAGCCGTCGACGGCGAGGGCGGCTGCAGGCACTGCTCCGCGAAGGCTGAGGCGGTGGGAGGCCTGGCGGAAGAGGGCTCTGACCTGAGGGCCGTGTCGCTGGGCATGGCCTCGCTGAGCGAGATTTTCATTCATCCTGCGCTGCTGGAGCATGTTGCCCGGCGCCGCTGAGATGCCGCGATTTTAGGGAGGGAAAACTTGAAGGGAACCTTTTCCGGCGCCGCGCGCGCCGCTGGCGAAAAGCCTGTCATCAACGAGCCGTTCAGCCAGCCCGGCGCCGCGGCTCGGGCGCCGCTTAGGGGCTCAGGAAAGCCCGCGGGCCGGGCTGCGGCGGGCCGCGCGCCGGGCGACAGCAGGCTCAGGGCCGGAATCCGCCTTTACTGCGCCAGGCGCTGGGACGAGGCGCTGCAGGAGCTTCTTTGCGTCGACGCCGGCGGGCTTGGCGCCTCGGAGCGGGTCGAGCTTTCCTATTACCTGGGGCTCTGCTTCTCGAAGCTGCGCAAGTTCGCCGACGCGCTGCCCTGCCTGGAAAAAGTGGTGGCCTTCGGCGGCGACATGCTGCGCGTCTACCAGTGCCGAATGGCGCTGGCCTATGCCCACGTTGCGCTGGGCCGCCCGAAAATGGCCGAGTACGAGCTGCGCCGCCTTTTGGATCTGGGCTTTGAGTCGGCCATGCTCTTCAACACCATGGCCTACGCCTCCTACGCGCGCAAGCACTACAGGCACGCCATCGAGTTCTACGAAAAGGCGCTGAAGCTGGAAAGCTCGAACGCCACGGCGCTTAACAGCATCGGCTACATTCTTGCCGACACGGGAATCGACCCGCTCAAGGGGCTCAGGTTCTGCCGAAAGGCCGTGGAAATCCAGCCCGGCAACGCGGCGTACCTTGACTCGCTGGGCTGGGCCTTTCACAAGTGCAGGGAGCCCGCCGCGGCGCGGAGCTGGCTGCGCAAGGCGCACGAGCTTGCGCCGCAGGAGGCCGCGATTGCCGAGCATCTGCGGGCGGCTTCCGGGGGTGGCGCGTGAGGAAGCGAGCCACAGCCATCGCGGCGGCGATGTTTCTTCTGATCCCGCTGCTTCTTTCCGGGCAGGCGCGCGGCCACGTCACCGGCGGCGACGACATCAGCGCGATAGAGGCCGCCAGGGAATTCCGCATCGGCATACAGGCCTTCAACCGCTTCGCCTTCAACGAGGCCATCCACGCCTTCGAGCGCGCCCTTGCGTTCAGGCCCGGCGAGGCGATCATCCTGGACTGGCTGGGCAGGGCCTATTACCGCTCCGGCTTCGAGGCGATAGCGCTGCAGCAGTGGCGCGCCGCGGCCGAGGCCTACGGCAGGCACAGCGAGATGGGCCTGCTTCTGGCCAGCCGCATCGAGACCGTCTCGAACCGGCGCATCTTCCTTCCCGTCGCCGACGACAGCGTGCGCTACGTCCGGTCCGGGCGCTACCCGGGGATTGACGGCCCTCACGCGATGTACCGCCAGCCGACCTCGGTGCTGCCGCAGCCGGACGGCTCGGCCTGGGTGGTGGCGTTCGGCAGCAACGAGCTGGTCAGGGTCGGCGTCAACGGCACTGTGATGGATCGCCGGCGCGGGCCGATTCAGGGCTTCGACCGCCCCTACGACATTGCCCGCGGCCTTGACGGGCGCCTGTACGTCTCGGAGTACAGGGGCGGCAGGATCAGCGTGCTTGACGAGCGTGGGAACTGGCTGGGGCACATAGGCTCCAGGGGCCGCGGCGAGGGCCAGCTTATCGGCCCCAAAAACATGGCAGTCGACGAGCATGGCTACCTGTACGTCGTGGAGTTTGGCAACCGGCGCGTTTCCAAGTTCGACCCGGACGGCCTTTTCATCCATTCCTTCGGGACGCGCGGCGCCGGCTTCCACGGGTTCCGCGCGCCGACCGGCATAGCCGCAGGCGCAGGCCGCGTCTTCGTGGCCGACTCCGTCTCGCGGCGCGTCTACACCTTCGATCGCAACGGCAGCTACCTTGGCATTCTTGCCGAGGGGCTTCTGGCGCCGGAAAGCCTGCGCCTCATCTCGGACGGCAGGATTCTGGCCGCCGACGGAAACCGCGTCATCCTGATAGATCCGGACACGGCGATCGTCCGCGAGCTTGGGCAGGCGGGCAATTCGCGGACGCGGATCGTCAGCGCCGACATGGACGCGAACGGCAGCCTGCTGGCGGTGAATTTCGACGGGAGCGAGGTTTCGGTGCTGACGCGCTTCGACGACCTGGCATCCGGCCTTTTCGTGCAGATCGAGCGCGTCAACGCGGATCTCTTCCCGCAGGTCACGGTTGACGTGCGCGTGGAGGACAGGCTGCGCCGCCCGATAGTCGGGCTTGAGGGCCTTAACTTCGTGCTTAGCGAGGGCGGGCGCCTTGTTTCCGGGAAGGAGTTCCACATCCCGGCCTACCGCTCAAACCGCTCCGAGGTGTCGGTGCTTGTCGAGCGCTCGCCGGAAACGCTGGCCATGCGCGACGGCCTGGCCGCGGCGCTGCGCGACATCAGCGGCGCCCTTGGCCCGAACGGGCGCATTCGCTCGGTGGTTTCCGCCGGCGAGCAGCCCCACAGGGAGCGCCACGAAAACGCCCTCGACGCGGCGGCTCGCGGAAGCCCGGACTCGTTCAGCGGGCGCTGGCGCTTCGACCTGGGCCTGCGCCTGGCGGCCACGGATCTTCTGGCCGGCGAGCAGAAGCGCTCGGTCGTGTACGTCGGCTCCGGCAGCCTGGGCGAGCTGGCCTTCGAGCAGTACAGCCTTTCCGAGCTGGCCGCCTACATGGCAAACAACTCGATCATTTTCAACGCCGTCATCGTCAGCCCGTCGCCGCCCTCGCAGGAGGTGCTGTACCTGGCCAGCCGCACGGGCGGGGAGGCGCTTTTCCTGTTCCGCCCCGAGGGAATCAGGGAAATGATCCAGAGCATAGCGCTGGCGCCCAGCGGCCTTTACAGCATCAGCTTCAGGTCGGAGCTGGACTCCGACTTCGGCAGGGCCTGGCTTCCGGTCGAGGCGGAGGTGTACCTCATGGAGCGCTCCGGGCGCGACGCAGCCGGGTACTTCCCCCCCCTGGAATAGTCTGCTATACTGGGCAAGGGAGCGCTGCGCCGTGTATAAATTGGATTCAACGCTGGAGACAGGGCACGCCAAGATTGACAGCCAGCATCGGCAGATTTTTGCGGCGTACGGCGATCTGGCGGAGGCGCTGCAAGGGAAAAAGGGCAGGGACGAAATCGGCAAGACGCTTGAGTTTCTTACCGGCTACGTCCGCATGCACTTTGAGATGGAGGAGGGCCTCCAGCTTCAAAGCGGCTACCCGGATTACCAGCGCCACAGGCGCATTCACGCCGAGTTCAAGTCCACGGTCGATCGGCTGAACGGCCAGTTCGGCCGTGACGGGCCGAGCGACGAGTTCATAGCCTCGGTGACTAGGCTGGTCGGCGACTGGCTGTTTAACCATGTGCGGGGCGACGATTTTCGGATGGCCGCTTTCGTAAAGTCTAAGGAGCTGCACTGACAATGAGCTGGCAAAAACCTGCCGTGGCCCGGCCATGCTGAAGTACCTGATTTTCGATTTGGACAACACCCTCTACTCCGGCCGCCTCGGCCTGGAAAAAAAAGTGGAGCGGCGCCTGAAGGCGTTTTGCGCCGAATTTCTCTCGGTTTCCCCCGAGGAGGCCTGGAGCCAGCGCCTGGCGGCCGCCGGCAAGCACGGCACCTGCCTTGAGTGGCTCATGGCCGAGAAGGGCTTCTCCGATGCCGAGGCCTACTTTGCCGCGGCGCACCCCGAGGACGAGGCCGACTCGCTCGAGCCCGACGAGGACCTGCGCGAGTTCCTTTCCGGCATCAAGCTTCCAAAGGCCGTCCTGACCAACTCGCCCAGGGAGCACGCCGACCGGATTCTGGCCAAGCTGGGAATAGCCGACCTTTTCACGCACGTTTTTGACTCGCGCCAGCGCAACTTCATGGGCAAGCCCCGCCGCGAGGTTTTTGGCCACGCGCTCGACGCTCTGGGCGTGCGCGCGCAGGAAGCGCTGTTCGTCGACGACGTGCCCGCCTACGTCGAGGCCTTCGCCGACCTGGGCGGCAAGGCGCTGCTGTTCGACGAAACCGGCGCCGCCAAAAACTGCTGCGTGCCTAAAATCCGCGACCTGCGCGAAATAGTGCGCTACATCGGCCGCGGGTAGGCGCGCGGCCATGCCGGAGGGCAAGCCGCGGCAGCCGGCGCCGCCTTGGCGGGAAGCGCCGGCGGCGCTTCAAAGGGGGAAAAAGGAAGCCGCATGGAAGCATTCCTAACCAAAGCCGCGGTGAAGCAGTACGGCTGGCTGAATGAGCCGATGCTAAGCCGAATAGACGACGCGATAGACGGGCTGGAAAAAGAGCCTCCAGAGGGGAGCATTTTGCCTTTGGGCGGGAAAAAGGGGATTTTCAGGCTAAAAGTCGGGGGCTACAGGATTCTCTTCCGAAAACGGGGCGAAGAAATTCTGGTTACGCACATTGAGCCGCGAGGGCAGGCTTACGGAAAAAAGAACATGGAGGCGAAGCAATGACAGAGACCGCGCTGAGGAAGGAGCTGCATGCCATAATTGACGTTATGCCGGATCAGTTCATTCAGGCCATGATGCCGCTTGTTGCTTGCATTGCCAAGGAGCACTGGAAACCCGCAATCGAGCCAGCGGACGCGGATGAAATCGCCATGGTAGAGGAGGCGATACGGGAATGCGAAAACGATCCCTCCGCCGCAACACCCTGGCGAAAAGTCCGCAGGAGCGCCGTGTAGCAGCCTGCTTCAGGCGGCTCGTGCAAATGCGGATATTTGCGCGCCCGGCAGGCTTGCAATTTTGAGCAAACGGCAAATCGGCGCTTCCCGGCGCTATTCCCCTGCCTCCGGCCTCGCCAGAAGCGCCCCGCTTTTCGGGTCTCTCTCGCCTTTCCGGAAAGCCGCGGAAACCAGCGCGCCGGAGGCGGCTTTCCCGATGGCCTCTTCCTCCCCGGCGAGCAGCGCGAGCCCTTGCCGCGAGCAGCAGTAGCGCCCGAGCCGCTTTCCGGGCAGCGCAAAGGCGTCGGAGATTACCCGCAGCACCGAAGCCCCATGCCCGGCAAACGCTTCCCCCTTTCGCTCCCCCCCCCCAGGGGGGGCCTTTGCGGAGGCTTTCGCCGAGGCAGCGCCTTGCCCCCCCTCCGGGGGAGGGGTCTTCGCGCCCGCACCTGCCGCAGCAGTGCCTTGCCCCCCCTCCAGGGGAGGGGCCTTTGCACCCGCGGCCGCGCCGCGCTTCCCCGCAAGCGCAAAGCTCAAAACGGCGCGCTCCTTTGGCAGCCCCGCCGAGCGCGAAAGGCGCTGCAAGTCCTTTGGCGCGTCCTCCGTTTCAAAGGCGAAATGGCACCAGCGCTTTTTTCCCGCCCTCGCGCCGCCGGGCGCCGGCGCTTCCAGCATGGGGCATGCGCCGTCGTGCGGGCAGGGCGAAAGCGGGCGGCGGCCCCGCGCCATCAGCTCGGCGCGCAAAAGGCCCACAAACTCCCCGCAGCGCGGAAAGCCCGGCTCCACGACCAAAACCGCGGATTCCGCCGAGGCGTATCCCTCCAGCATCCGCGCTGATTTTTCGGCGCCGCGCTTTAGGCTTTCAGAATTGGCGCGCGAAACGTCGCCGTGCATTTCGTTGAAAACGTTTATCGCGCAAACAAGCGCAGCGCTGCGCGCGCCGCGTGCGCCGCTGTGTGCGCAGCCATGCTCGCCGCCGCGCCCATTTGCGCCGCGCTCGAGCGCGCCCTCGTTCGCGCCGCCGCCCTCGCGCGAGCGCTCGCCTTGCCGCGCCTTGCCCGCGCCGAGCTCGGCTTTGACGGCGCGGATTTTCCACGGGCATTTTTCGCCGGCAAGCGTCGCGCTGGCAAGCGCGGCGAAAAACTCCCTGCCGGCTTCCAGCGCGGGGCCGCTGCGGTCGATGCAATTGAACTCGAGCGGAAGCGCGCGCAGGTCGGGGCGGCAAATCCACAATGCGCCGGCGAAAGTCAGAGGGCCGCAGCCCAAATCGGTTACGGCGTCGCCCGCGCGAAGCTCGATGCCCAGGCCCGGCAGCAGGCGGCAAAGCCGGTACAGGTTCCACGGCAGGAAAAAGCGCAGGTACGCGGAAAGCAGGTTCGGCCGCCCCAGATAGGAAAGCCCGCGCTCGCCCCTGCCGGACGTGAGCAGGCGCGAAAGCTCCGCCACGTCCGACGGCAGCCTGGAGCGGAAGCGCCCGGGCAGAGGGAAAGCCTTGTCGATGAGCGCGGGAATCCCGTCAAGCAGCCTGCGGGTTTCCGGCGGCAATGGCGCAAAAAGGTTCACTGCAAAATCCTTGGGAGCCGGAGCAAACCCGGGCGCTTCCCCTGCGCAGTATAGCCGTTTTGCCTGACATTTTCACCCCGGCGATGTATAATCGCGCATGAGCCGCGCCGCGCTTCCCGGGCGATTGTACCAGCCAGTTCCGGGCTTCGAAAGCCACCTGCTCGCCGAGCTGCGAAAACCCGGCGCGGAAATTTCGCGCCTCGGCAGCCTGCTGCACGACCCGTCGGAGCCGGCGGCGCAAGTAGCGGCGCGAGAAGACGCGCAAATAGCGGCGCAAAAAGCGGGGGGCTTGGACGGCGCGGCGCCATTGCCCGCGGCGCCGCTGCCAGCAGCGCCGCCCGCCGATGTTTTTTGGCACCAAAACTGCTGGCTGGAGCCTTTCCGGGTGGAGTTTTCGTCGATAAGCGAGGCCGTGGCATGCCTGCGCGGCATCCAGCGCAACTGGGCCCCCTGCCTGCACGGCTTTTTCCGGCGCGGCGCGCTCATCGCCTCAAAGCTGCCGCCGATTAGCGCGAAGCCGCGCCCCTTCCCCTGGGCGCCGGGCGAATCCCCGGTCGGCGCGTGGGCGCTGCTCGGCGAGCGCGTCATGATCGCCAGCGCCCGCTGCTCCAGCCCCTTTCCTGGCGGCGCGATCGAGTTCGAGCGGGACAGGGAAGGCCCGCCCAGCCGCGCCTACCTGAAGCTGTGGGAAGCGCTGGCGCGGCTGGGCAAATGGCCCGCGCCCGGCGAGCGCTGCCTCGACGCCGGCGCGAGCCCCGGCGGCTGGACCTGGGCGCTGGCGCGGCTTGGCGCGAGCGTGCTGGCCGTCGACCCGGCGCCGCTGGAAAAGCGCGTCGCCGACATGCCCGGCGTCGATTTCCTGCGCCGCGACGTTTTCGCACTGAAGCCGGAGGACGTAGGCCAGGTGGACTGGCTTTTCTGCGACGTCGCCTGCTACCCGCCCAAGCTCCATGAGTGGATCGAAAAATGGCTCGCCTCCGGCCTTTGCCAAAATTTCGTCTGCACGATCAAGATGCAGGGCGACGTCGGAAGCGCGGACTTCGAGACGCCGAAGCGCTTCGCGCGAATTCCCGGCGGCGCGGTTGTTCATCTTTACCACAACAAGCACGAGCTGACCTGGATGCGCAGTGCCTAAAAAAGCGCCCCGCTGAAAGCGCATTTAAGCGGGGGCGCTGCCGCCTGCTTTTGCCCTGCCCGAATTACCGGCGCCTTCCGTACTCCACCGTAAAGTCCAGGTCAAACCATACGCTCATGCTGTCCTGGGCGTAGTCGCCCACCACGGCAGTGAGAATGTTTTCGCCGGGGCGCAAGGCGCTCAAGAGGTTTGCGCGGCTGGCGGCGTCAAACACCGGCGCTTCCGGGTCGGCTTGGAGAATGCCGGCGTTCCGCGAGCAGAAATCGTAGTTGATGTGGAAAGCGCGGCTCCGCGCGGAGGCGTTCTGCCCGATGTGGCTTCCCCAGTCAATGGGCTCGCCGATGCGGACAAGCGCCTCGTCGGCGCTGGTGTTGTGCCGGTAAACTTCAATGCCGTTGACAAACAAAACCAGGCTGTTGCTGATGCGGTGCGCGCCGGCTGCGCTGCCGACGTTTGCGGGGTCAAAGCTTTGCGGCAGATAGAACACGCGCGAGAAATAATGGAATGTGGGGTTCGTGCTGTAGCTTGGAGGGCTGTACTGTATCGTGCCCATGTTCGCCAGCGCCGCGGGCCCCATTGCGCCTCTAAAGCGCAAGTCCGGCGGGGGGATGGTGGGCGGGGCGCCGGTGATGAGCATGGGAACTTCGTCGTAGCGATCCGCGAAATAGCCAAACCCCGCGCCGCTTCGCACTGTCGGCCAGGCCTCGAAAGCGTCGCGGTCAAAGGCGGCGCTCAGGAAATCCCCGTGGGTTCTGGCAAAATAATGGTATGCGCTGGCTCCGAACTCCGAAATCCTGAAAGGCGCCGTCAAAGGCGCGGCGCCAAATGTCACCTGCGCTTTGGCAGCGAGGCTGCCGCTGTTGGTGAGGCCTCCGTGCCTCCAGTGCATTATATACGCGGGCGTGCCCTGGAAGTTGACGTGCCTGCCGCGGTAGGGGCAGGGCTGGGTGACGCCCGCCAGGGTGAAGGTGGCGTCGGCGGCCACGGGGGCGGGAAGCGGGGAGGTTTCCGGCGTTCCAATAATCATTGACAAATCCAAGGCGCCGGTTACCTCAAACGTTCGGCCTTCCCTTTCCGCGGCGGCCGCGGGAATCGCGGACAGGTCCCAGTTCACGTTTACCCGCATGGGCCTGACTCTGAAGTCGTAAGAGTTAAGCTCGTCGCGAAGCGCTCTTGCCCCCAGTATCCCAAGCGCGTCTTCCCGGCGCTGGTTGGCGCTGGTCGCGATTTCGATTTCCACCGTGGCGGGCAGGCCCAGCGCCTGGGCGGTCACCGCCGAGCCTGAGCGCCTCGCGACCGAAGGCACGATGCCGACGTTAATCACGTCCGTGCCGGTGCCTTGAACCAGGCAGGTGATCTGGCGCAGGCCGCTCGGGTCGGCCGCCCTGGCAGCGCTTAGGCTGCCGCCCCTGACGAGGGTGTAAGTGTCCACCAATGTGATGCTAACGCCATCGTCGTTAATCTGGTAGGTGTGCACCGCGAACGAGTAATTCGTGACGTCAATCACGGAAAAGTTGCGGCGGAAGTTTTGGTTGTACGCCGAAATGTAATTGCGCCCGCCCATGTTGCGCACGTTGCGAAAGCCGCTTCCGCTCATGGAGTTAAAGGCGATGTACACGATTCCCGTGGGATTATACACAACGCTGGTAGGATTCGTCCCCCTGACAACCGTCCCGTCCATCTGCACCCAGTTTTGAGTAAGCTGCGGGGCGTTCTGGAGCATCTGGTGAGTCCTGGAAAAAACGTGGCAATGCCCGTTAAGCACAACGTCAACGCCAAGGCGCTCAAACTGCGGAATCCAGTTGGCGATGATTTGCTGCTTCTCGCCGAGGTTCGTTGCCCTGAACACCGAATAGGGCGGCTGGTGGAAAGTGACGACCGTCCATTCGATGGCGGGCTGGTGGGTGTTAATAACGCTTTCAAACCACTCCAGCCTCCCGACGCCCCAGTTGCGCGTGTTCGCGTCCAGGTGGATTATCAGCGTGTTGCCCCAAATCATGTAATAGTCAAACTGCCACGGATTTGCGCCGTGGGCCCTGACGTTTGCCGCGGGGGCGGCGGCGGTCGGGTGATCGATGGGCGTGTTGTAATGCTGGTGCCAAAGCCATCCGTTGTTGGTTGCCTCGTGGTTTCCCACCACGGGGAGAATGGGAAGGCTGTGGAACGCCGCCGGCGAAAGCAGAATGTCGTACATAAACTGCGAGCGCCTGAACGACTGGTCGTTGGTGTCGATTTGATCGCCCACCGAAAGGAAGAAGCCGGCATTGGGGGCGCGCGCCGCCATGACTTCCACCGCGTTCGTCCAGCCGTAGTAGTCCTCGACGTGGCTTTTGAAGCCTATGCCGGGGTTGGGAATATTGTTTCCAGCCATTTCCCGGCCTGGGGTGAAGTCGCCGATGCCGATTTGCGGGTCGCCCCCGGCGGTGAACGTGAAGCCCGTGTTTCTGTCAGGCCCGGCGCGGAAGGGCTTTCGGGCGGAGGCAAACGCCCTGCCGCCAATGCTGCCGGTTATGACATATTCGTATGCGGCGCCGGCTGTTAATCCCGTTGCGATAATTTGATGCACCCAATAATCGCCCGCCGTGGCGTCAGTGAACCATGGATAGGAAAGAATTCCAGTGGCGCCTTCCGGCGGCGCTGCGCGGGTTTGCGCGCCGGGCTCAAGGCCTCCTCCCGCGGCTGCCTGCCCAACGCCGCCGCCTATCGCCGAGTCAACGCCGAAGCCCAGCGGGCGCGACTGCACGGCAGCGCCTCCCAGGCTTATCGGGCTTGCGCTGCCTGCCGGGTAAATGCGGATGGCGCCGGTTTCCGAGCGGGAGTGCCACGTCCAGCGCATTTCGCTTACCGTCGCGCCGGGCGTCATGCTGAGGCTTCTGTAGTCTGCCACGGACAGCCTGGCCTGAAGCTGATAAGGCCCCGTCGAGCGCCTGTCCCTCTGCGCCGGCGCTGCGCCTGGCCTTCCGGCGCCGCATGACGCCAGCGCCATTGCAAGCGCCGCGGCAGCCGCAACCCGCAAAGCCGCGGCGCCCATTGAAATATGCCTGTTTCGGATTTTTCGCTGCATGTGTCCTCTCCTCGTTTCGCCTTCGCTCAGGAAGGTTTTTTTCGCGGCGCAAATCCGGATTGCCGGCCTGCAGCCAAAATCAATGCGATCATCATGCCAGCTTCGCCGCGGCTTTGCCGCCTGGCTGTTCGGGCTTTGCGCGGTACGCATAGGAGCCCAGCAAAGCCGTCGCCGGCGCGCATAAAACCATTCCGGCGGAGGCTGAGATGGCGCGCAGGACTTCTATGGCGATGTCGATGCGGTTTATCAGCATCGCGTAGTTAAGCTCGTGAAGCCGGAACATAATGAGGGTGACAAAAAAAGTTCCCGTGAAGGCCAGTATCAATGTGTTTGCCGACGAGCCAATGCAGTCCCGCGCCATTCTCATGCTTGACCTAAACAGGTCTCTAAACCCAAGGCTCGCGCCCGTCGAGCCCAGCTCCGCCGTGGCGGACGCGACCGAGACCGTAGTGTCCGTCACAGCGCCCAAAGACGCGATTAGGATTCCGCAGAACAAAAGCTCCGTGAGATGCAGCGCATCCGTAAAGCCCAGCCCCGCGAGCTGGTTCATTTCCGGAATGTTGGCGCCGCTGACATTCAGCGCGGAAGCGATGGCGGCGTAAAACAGGCAGTAAAACGCGATGCCGACGGAAGTCCCGGCTATGCCGACCCACGTTTTCTTTTCAAATCCCATGATTGCAGTGAGGGAAACCGCCGTGATTAAAAGCGCCACTGCAATGGTCAGAAGCGCGGGAGGCCCGCCCCGCAATATGGCGGGGATGAGAAGGAACAAAAGCGTCACAAACGCAAACACCAGCCCGAAGGCTGAGCTTATCCCGGCCTTTCCGCCGGCAATTGCAATCAGTATCAGGAACAGCGCAACGATTGCGTATATCGCCGTTTCCCGCGCGTAGCTGTGAACGTGCGCCGAGTAGCTGCCGTTTCCGTGGTAGTCAAAATGGACGATGAGGGTCTGCCCTATCCGAGGATTCACCATCGCGTCAATGAATATGATGTTGCGGACTTCGGCGATTTTCCCGCGATGCTCCCCCGTCAGAATCTCCATCAGCAGCGCCTGCTGCCCGCTGCGAAACACGTTTTCGCCCAAGGCCTGATGGTCAAGGATATCCAAGACGCGCCCTCTGGGAAACGCGGAGCCGGGCAGGGGGTTTCGCCCAATGCCGATGTCAGCGCTGAGCCCAAACCAAACCATGCCCGCCATCGCCAGGGCGGCCGCCGCGAAAAAGCCGGCTTTCAGCAGCCTTTGATTGCGCGCCGTCATGACAAAAGCGCCGCCTTGCAGCATGCAACTCGCCTCATAGCCTGTACAGCATACGGACAAGCGCGGGGATTTTAATGAGCCCATCGTTAGGATTTCGTTAAAATTCCGTTAGATTTTCGCGCGCCGCGATGGCGCCAAAATGGGAGGCGCCGGCTAGCGCCAAGCTAGCTGGCGTTTTTTTGCTGCCCGCGCTTTCCTTGGCCTTTGGGCGCCAAGCTAAAAGCCGCCCTCGCTCTAATTCGGCGCCCGGCGCTGCGCGCCTGCCTTAGGCTCTTGCTCCTCCTCGGCTTGACAGGGCGCATGGCGTGTATTATCGTATACGCAGGAGGCTCTCTATGCAGGCCACTTTGGAGCTGCCCGACGCATTGGTTCGCAAGGCGATGGCCCTGACAAAAATCGCCACGGAAACGGAATTGGTAAAATTTGCGCTGGAAAGCATCATCCGGCAGGAAGAAACCGGAAAGCTGGCGGATTATTTTGGCAAGGTGGATTTGGACATCGACCTTGACAGCTTGAGAAACCGATGAGCGTTTTTGTCGATTCCTCGGCATGGATTGAATACTTTAGGGGAAACTTGGACTATGCGTTTTTGATCGACCTCATCAACGCCGATGCCATATGCACGAACGACGTCGTTTTGGCGGAATTGCTGCCATCGATTGTTCACAGGAAAGAGCTCAGGCTGGCGGAGCTGCTGGGTTTCGTGAAAAACTACGCGCTGGCGATCGACTGGCGGGAAATACGGGACATACAGCTTCTGAACCTGAAGCGTGGAAACAACAACATAGGCATTCCTGATATAATCATTGCGCAGAGTTGCATGCAGCACAAAGTGGGGATAATAGCCAGGGACAAACACTTTGAGGCAATGGCTGCGTACACGCCATTGGAAATACACGCATGGCGCGGCTAGCGCGCGGCTGAAAATAAAAAACCGCTCGCGTTCCAGTTCCTTTGGTCACGCAGCGCAAAGCAAAATTTGTTCATACCGTGGCTTGCCTTTTGCGCAGGGAGGCCGGCTTTGAGCCGCAGCCTAAGCCAGCCTCCCTGAAAGCCGAATCAACACCCCCCGCCGCGAATGGCGGGGCATGCACCCTTTGCAGGCAATCAGTCGTGATTCCTAAGCACGGGGGGAAGCTCGTTTTGCTCGGCCAGCGCCCGCTCCATGCGATCAAGCACCCACACAATGTTTGCCGCGTTTCGCATGGGAGTATCTGCTTCCTGTCCCCGCTTGAGGCAAATGCCCTTTCCAGCAATTCCATGTGCCATTTGTTTCCGCTCGGCAATTTTTCATCGTGGTGCTTGAAAATTAGCACCAGCATGTTTTCAATTCCATTGTAGAATGATTGCAGCAATAAAGCGGCGGCGGACATTTCAATAAAATCCGGGGACTTCAGTTTGCATAAATCCAGCAGCGGCTTGCCGCTGTCAAGCAGCTTGTCGAGCTGCGAAACCTCAAACAAAATTTTTGCCTTTAATTTGTCATCCAAGCTCAATCACCTCTCCCAGCGAATCAAGGTGCGCGTAAAAATCCCTGCGCAAGTCGAAGTCGACTAGGTCAACATTGTTTGTTAGCGCTTTGTCCAAATTGGCATATGCCCGAAAAAAACGTTTTGGGGGCAAGCCGGATATGCCTATGTCGATATCCGAATTCGCGTGGATTTTGCCGGTTACCATTGAGCCAAACAAAAAAACCGCCTTGCAGCCTTCGTTCTTGAGCAGGGCTGCGGCTTTTTTTATGTCTTCCTGATAAGCCGCAGGGATATTTGCCCAGTTCATGCTGGAAGTCTAGCGCATCTCGGCTGTTTCGTCAAGAAATGGAAGCCGCTGTATCCGTGTGAGCTGTTGGCATTTCCGCCGAAAAACAAGAAAATGACCGCATTGTAAAATTATGGCGACGTGATTTTTTTGTCAGGGTCTGAAGGGTTTTAATCACCATTATTTCAGGTTTTCTCGTTTCGGTTATGTGGGCAGGATTCATGCTGTCTTTGCATCTTTCTTTGCCCTTGCAACTGCTGGTGCGGTGAAACATCGATTGCCTTAATTTTTACATCCATTCCGATATTTCTTTTTTCGACAACCCCCATGTAACATTATGATCAGTTGCATCTATATTGCAGTAGCGGCAAAAGGGTATTGGTTTTTTCAAATACTTAAGCAAATTTTTTGCATCGCATATTTTGTATATATCAATGCAGTCATCAGGTGAAACTTGGAAATCGCATGAAAAATATTTGTTAAAATATTTTATCAACGCTGGTGTTTGGCATACATAAAATTTGCCTTTGTATAGTTGATGGCAAAAAATCTGACAGCATTTTTTATAAGATTCGTTTTTGTTCTGGGAACCCGTAGTATCAAACACGTTTTTCATGAACTTTTTTGTAAATGTGTTCCCAGCATCAATCGCAACAGCGTATTGAACTGCCAATTTATATATCTCTTTTACGTTAAGGTTTATCGGATACGGGGAAATCGCAATAACCACATTGTTATTGTTGCATGCATTCCAAAAATCTGCCCCCATGTTCGGAAGAAGAATCCCGTTTGTAACCAGCCTGATTGAGGCTTTGTCAAAATTGTTGCGAGTGGTTTGTATTATCTCCACAATGTTGTCGTGCAACAAAGGCTCGCCACCCATCAGCTGTACTAAAATGAACCTCCGCAGAGCAGAGCTCTGCGGTATCTTAAATTACATAGCTGTCTAAGCGAATAGCTCCAGTTGCTTGTTTTCATGTATCTTCTCGTACTCCTCTGGTTTTCGCCCCTGAATCTTTACATACCTTGTTATTACCTGTTCGTCTCCATGCTCACCCACTGTTCCTATGTAATACTCCCTTGTCCAGAATTCCCCTCCCCATAATGCCTTTTTCACCTCTGGGCATGCTTCAAAAATCTTTTTCGCGGTTATGCTCTTTATCGTTTGAACTATTTCTGCTAGGCTATATGTTGGCACAGATTGCACCAAAAAATGCACATGGTCTTTTTCTGCTCCTACTTCCAAAAATATTATTTCGAACCTCGCCTCTATTCCTTCGCAGATCTCTCGCAACTTCCTCTCCACTTCTGTACTTATTTACCGCTCTTCGGTATTTTGCTGGGCATACTATATGATACATTATTAGGCTTACGTTATGTTCTTTCCGTATTAACCTGCTCATCCTTCATCATACACGATTTCCGTACTTTCAGCTGGAGCAGAGCTCCGGGGTATTAAACCGTATCGGCTTCGCCTAATAAAAATAATGAATGAATTAACTCTCGATCAATATGGGAATATAGTCGTTATATTTATTTCATCATCGTTAATTGCGTTAATATCAATACCAATAATAAAAAATAATCAATAGCGTGAAAGGGTTTTGTACTGTGCATAAGGGGCGGCGGGTTCACGACGTGCCGCGGAGGCGGCGCTTGCACCAGCGTAGCGGTATGTCGTGAACCCGCAGTTAGGCGAAGTCCGCGTAGCGGCGAGCCTGACTGCGGGCTTGCCCGCCGCCAGTTAAGCAAAAGCCGCGAAGCGGATTTTGCTAACGTTCTAGGTAACTGACGTTTTGCCAGCCCGAATAAGGGGCTTGCGAAGCAAGACCAGGGCTGGTAAAATGTGGTGGAGCGAAACCGCACAAAGGCACGAAGTGCCGACTGCGGTTTTGCGGAACCCAAGCCGCCCGAACAGGGCGGTGAGCAGTTACCGTTTGTTATGTGCTGTGCCATATGAACAATATTTCATATGGATTTAGCATTCCAGAAATTTTAGGTACTGACAAATCCAGCGAAATTGTCGCATTTCATGTGATGACACTCTCTTTGTACAAAGAGATTATTTTTAAATTACACATAGAAAATTTTCATATTCAACATAAATGATAGTGCTTGAATAAGGTGGCTCATTTTTATATTCACATTTTCTAAGGTACATTCGGTTATAAATTCGGTTGTGTTTGGATGCTTTTGACACCCGTATTGTTTCAAAATTGCAACTAAATTTTTTATTACATCGGGCTCCTTAAGTTCGAAAATCTTATCCAATTCCGCATAAGTTGTACCATTATCACTTAAATAAAATTTTTCATTTTGTGATATTAAGGAAATTTGGTATAATCCACCTTCAACCTTATACATTGGAAAGGCAATTTCTAATTTTTCTGTAGTATCTGCCCTTGTGAGAATTTTTTCTCTCAAGAAGTCTCTAACTTGGAAGAAAGGCTCTTCAGCTTCTTCGCAATTTTCAAAAGCTTTCTCCCATTCCATCTGTGCCATTTGTTGTTGTTTTTCTAATTGCTTTCTTTCTTCAATATTTCTGAGGTTTACTTGCCTTCGGTGCTCAATTGTACTCTCCCATTCTTCACGCCTATTTCTCAAAATATATTCCAGAAGTTCATGTTTTGCTGATTCTTCTTTATCACCCATTGGTGCAGAATACCATATAACACGAACATTCATATCTTCCAATTCGTCTTCTTTTTGCTTTAACTTTGTGTTTAATTCTTTCTGTTTGTCTTTTTCCAGAGTCTCCCAATTTTTAAGGGGTATTTTTGTGGCTGCAACTTCATTTACATTTAGTAATGCATAACTACGAGGATAATTCTGTAGATTCCCATAAAATTCTCTTAGCAATCTCAATATTCTATCTTCTTTAATCGTCATGCTGCAGCCAATGTATAAGAATACATGATCGTTATGTAATTTTCGTAGTTCTTTTGGCAAAAATCTCCTGAGACTACTTTTTATTTTGTGTTCCGCCCCATAGTAGTCATCGTAATGATCTCCTGATAGCGTTATAGAATTTGGTTCTGTGTAAGTACCATGTAAATAATAAATCGTTGCCTTATTCGCCTTATTCTTCAAGTCCATCCTAATTATGCTTTGATCTGCTTTATTTACTGTGGCAACAATAGGTTCAATAGATATATCATCTTGAAGCTTTAAAACATCTTCTATTACCTTGTCGTAATTTGTTGTTAAATATTTTCTACTAGGAAAAAGATGCAAGTATTCACCTAAAAGACCCCCATTTGCAATCGTAATTGGATTGGCCTTTGCAACACGCTCAATCATATGGCTCACCGTCGAACTTAAATTTGCAAATATATCATCCATTTTGTTAGCGGCATCTATATAATGTCCGCAATCAATATCATCCTTTATCTCTTCTTTTTTACTCATCGTATCTGCTTCACGAGTCTGAGAGCATCTCTCTAGAAGAGCTAAAAGTAGTGTACGCCAAGAAAAGTAGCCGTATGGTATAGATATTCCAGCACCTAAAAAAGGAACAATTTTTTCTATTCCTTCTTTTAGTTCATTCATGTACTGCCGATTATCTCGTATACCAATAAGCTGAAATGACTGTTCCTCTATCTGATATGAACGACTACGGTTTACATAAGCCTTTTCGTATTTCGGGTTGATCTCTAAGGCTTTACTGAAATCCTTTATCGCAAGATCAAGTTCGCCCTTGTTTCCGTAGATAAATCCGCGATTGTGGTAGGTGTCTGCATTTTGCGGGTCAATGTCGATGGCTTTGTCGTAGTCCTGTATCGCAGGGTCGAGCTCCCCCTTGTTGAAATAGGCGTTCCCGCGACTGGTGTAACGAGCGGCATTTTGAGGGTCAAGCTCGATAGCCTGGTGTAGTCCTTTATCGCAGGGTCGAGCTCCCCCTTGTTGAAATAGGCGTTCCCGCGATTGCTGTAGGCGGCTGCATATTTCGGATCAAGCTCGATAGCCTTGGTGTAGTCCTTTATCGCAGGGTCGAGCTCCCCCTTGTTGAAATAGGCGTTCCCGCGATTGCTGTAGGCGGCTGCATATTTCGGATCAAGCTCGATAGCCTTGGTGTAGTCCTTTATCGCAGGGTCGAGCTCCCCCTTGTTGAAATAGGCGTTCCCGCGATTGCTGTAGGCGGCTGCATATTTCGGATCAAGCTCGATAGCTTTGGTATAGTTTTTTATCGCAAGGTCATGCTCGTCTTTGTTCTCATAGGCGATTCCGCGATTGTGGTAGGTGTCTGCATTTTGAGGGTCAATGCCTATGGCTTTGTCGTAGTCCTGTATCGCAGGGTCGAGCTCCCCCTTGTTGAAATAGGCGTTCCCGCGATTGCTGTAGGCGGCTGCATATTTCGGATCAAGCTCGATAGCTTTGGTATAGTTTTTTATCGCAAGGTCATGCTCGTCTTTGTTCTCATAGGCGATTCCGCGATTGTGGTAGGTGTCTGCATTTTGAGGGTCAATGCCTATGGCTTTGTCGTAGTCCTGTATCGCAGGGTCGAGCTCCCCCTTGTTGAAATAGGCGTTCCCGCGA
>Ga0209755_10001357_pt1 | contig 38737 bp, 31 predicted proteins | sample TergutCo191P1_FD_187301 | JGI IMG/M metagenome (GOLD analysis project Ga0209755, IMG submission 187301) | Cornitermes sp. P1 segment gut microbial communities from Petit-Saut dam, French Guiana - Co191P1 (SPAdes) (version 2) | ecosystem: Host-associated > Arthropoda: Insects > Digestive system... | reverse complement strand
AAGCCTATACGGCCATTTACAGACTATACATACAGCCTTGCGATCGGATGTTAAATCAGGTAACCTGATAGGTAGAGTGGGAACGACAGGCCAGTCAACAGGGCCGCATCTTCATTTTGAACTGCGGCAGGACGGCAGAGCTTTTGATCCAATGGGCAATCTTCGCCCGTAACAGCGGAAAACAGGATGGTGCATGCCAAAAATTAAATTGATATTAACACTTTTCCTTTTATTCCCTGCTCTTTTTCTGTCGGCGCAGACGGAGTCATTCCGCACGGTTGTAGACGGCGTTTTATCAATAAGCACAGAAAACACGCAGGGCAGCTCTGTTAACATCGGTATTAATAACGCTGTTATAGTAAATATCAATACAAACCCGCGTTTTTTAAGAGGCATTGAGCTGGAAATCACAGCGCCTCAAAGCTGGCTGCAGTATCAAAACTCGCTTGTAATGATGATTTACAATAATTTAAGCCTCCAAAGCGCCTTGGGCGTAACGGATTTAACCGCATACAGAACCGCTTTTGAACCGCTTCCTTCCAGACTGAGGATTGTATACCATATTCCTGTCCGCTCCGATCACGGGCTTCGCACAACTACGTCAATTACAGTTCCGACAGGCGTAATACAGCCTGCCGGCTTCCCGATAATGTTCCGCCTTATGCAGATAACCAAGGGTCTGCCGGATGCTTTTGAACAAATGACTTTCAACCTGACAGCGCGTCCAATTTTAAGCGACGAAGGCGCTGTAAAGCTGACTCCGCGTTATCCGCCCCAGCTTAGAAACAGACCTTTTATCGTTCTTATTAACGATACGGTAATAAATAACATAAACGAAGAAATAATCTTAAAAGAAGGCGAGCATCATCTTGTCATTCTTTCTGATGATTACCGCAACGAAAGCCGCCGTTTTATTGTAGAAAGGGGGCGGGTTGTGGAGCTAATCCTGGATTTACAAGATCCGTCACCTGTAATAATCTTTGAAGGACCGCAAAATTCCCGCGTTTTTCTTAACAATAACCCAATCCAGCTTACAAGAGAGCCTATAACCGTAGAGCCTGGCTCTTACGAGGTCAGATTCCAGATTGGTGATTATACAATTATCAGGCAGTTAAACGTGCAAAGAGGTAAAACCTACAGGGTATCGCTTGCCGTAGACCTGACTATTTTCGAAGAAGACTAAAAAACCATTTAAGAAAAGCACTATTGTCCGCCGATATTTATTATGTCGGGGTTATAGTTCCCCTCCCAAATCACTATAAACCCGATATGCCTCAAGGGCATGGAGCTGTTCGAAACACAAAATTCGAACAGCTCTTTTTATTTTTATGGCGATATAATATAATTGCCCATGAGCAAAACAAGGCAGAAACAAAACTCAGCAAAAACCAATATACCCGCGCAGACAGATGAAGAAAACGAAGAACCCGTTAAATTAAAGCCTTTTATGGGCATGCGCCCCGGCGTATATCTTACTGTTTTGTATTCATTTATAATTCTGATAGTCCTTTTTTTCCTGCTGATTTTTCCCGGTCTTAAAAACCCAGGCGCGGTGATTATAGTAAAAACAGAACCGTATGGAGCGGCAGTCAGAGTCAATGACGTATACATGGGTCTTGCAGGAAGTAAAATATTTATACCTAACGGAACGCACATAATAGAAGCTGTTATGCCGGGTTTTGAAAAACAAGGAACAACGCAAGTAATAAAAGGCCGCGTTTTCGGCTCGCTGTTTTTCCCTTCGCGTTACAATATCGGGTTTTCATTTAAAACATCCGATCCGGCAGCCGCCTTTGCTCTTTACGCCGCAGATTTCGCGCAGTGGACATTCGCAGGAGAGCCGACATCAACATGGCAGATTCCAATGAGCCTTTCAGAGGGTGCATACCGCACAGGGCCCTACGCAGGCGTAAAAACCGGCGAATTAAACGATCTTTTAAAGGCAGCCTCGCGGTTTACAGTAACCAGAGCCGCCCTTCGCGATCTTATCCGCGCGAAAATATTACTTGATAATTTGGGCAGCGCGCCTTCCGCGGCGGCGTTATTGGGTACAATCTCTGATGTTTTCGCGTTTCTTTCGGAAAATCCGGAAAGCGCAAATTGGCTTTTGGAACTTTTACCTGTAAATTCCCAGACGGCAAACATCATTCTTGAATCAGACTGGTATAAAAAAAACAATCAATATTCCGCCTCTTCCCGCGGCGCGCAGGGCGAATTAATCAACAAAAGCATCGAGCTTGAAGGGCTGACCTTTTCATGCATCGCGCTGGACAGCGAATTTTATATATGCGATACTCCCGTTCCGCTGACGTTATTTGAAAAATTTTTAAATGAAAAACCGCAGTGGAAAGATCAGTATCAAAATTATTCAGCGACAGAAATTACAGTAAACCCGCTGGAAATTTACAGAAGAGGCGCAGTTACAGGAGTCACATGGTATGCCGCGCAGGCTTTCTGCGAATGGCTTACAGCAATGCTTCCCTCTTCTTTAACGGGTATGAAAGTTAAGCTTCCAAACGAAGCGCAATGGCAGGCGGCCTCCGCCTTTTTAAGCAATATGCGGTTTCCCGGCTGGGAATGGTGCGAAGACCCGTATGCGCCCCTTGATTATATTGCAGCCCCAAAGCAGGCTGTTGACCTTCTTGGCTCTCCTGAGCGGCTGCTTCTTGGAAACTCAAGCGACGCCTCGCGCGGAAGGTTTTCTTTGGACTCGGCGGAAACAAGAGCCTTTTTGCCTCCTTCTTTATCATCGCCCCTTGTGACATTCCGGCTTGTAATTTCCGAGTAACTATGAGCGAAAATGTAAAAATAATCGCGCAAAACCGCAAAGCCCGCCACGATTACTCTATAGATGAAAGTTATGAATGTGGAATTGAACTTCTTGGAACAGAAGTAAAATCCTTCCGCGACGGAAGAATATCTTTCCCTGACGCATGGGCGGAAGTAATAAACGGCGAGTTATGGCTTAACTCCCTGGTTGTCGCGGAAAATCCGTTTTCGTCTGTTTTTAACCACGCACCTGACAGGAAAAAACGTCTTTTATTGCATAAGGCCGAAATAAAGCGAATTCACAGGAAAGCCGAGGAAAAAGGCTACACGCTTATCCCATTGTCTTTTTATTTTAAGAAAGGAAGGGTAAAAGTTGAGCTTGGCCTTTGCAAAGGGAAAAAATCTTTCGACAAACGGGCAAGCATAAAGGAAAAAGATTTAAAAAGAGAAGTGGCACGGGAGTTCAGAACAAGGATGAATTAAAATTAGCGGGAGCGTTTTTCGATAATTTCCAGGGTTAGTAAAAAGGCAAAAACAAGCAATCCTACGCATAAAGCGGCGATTTTTATATATTGATCGGGGATAAAATCGGGATTTTGAGCTTTATATACTCTTCCCGGGATTGTAGGAGAGGTTTTTGTATTTCCAAGACCGACTATCCTGATAAAATGATCATCTTTACGGCTAAAACCCATTTCGCGGGCATGAATAAGGATCGTATCTTCATCAAATAACAGATTATTTTTAGTTTTTTCCAGTTCTTCATTAAGAATTCCAAGTTCTCTGATGTTATTCCACTGAAGATCTCTTTCGGCAAGCAAATAATTATACGCTGACATCCCGCTGGAGCCGCCAAGAAAGGAAAAAACAGTGTAAATCGCTAAAGCTATCCAAATGCCGGCAAGATATTTAAAAATATTCATGACTGCCCCGAAGTCTTATAGAGAAAACATAGCTTCATGGTTCGATTAACGGTTAATTTACGGGTTTTCTTTAACCAAACCACGCGTCCGCATTGACAACGGTATTTGCATACTTTATTATTTATATTGAGAGAAACTACTGAAAAAAAGCTAAATTACCGATAATAGAAAGAATACTATGTTATTGACAATTTAGGGAGCGATTCATGGCAAGTAATAAAAAACCGTCAATATACTCTGATCGCGGCAGCATCGGCTCCGCGGATGAACTTGATGAATACGGAGTATGGGTAAAAAGCGAGCCTAAAGTTCTTTCTTCGGATGTAGATGATTCTTTTCTGCCGCCTGTCGAAGAATCCGCTGATTCTGACGATGTTTTTTCATTTGATGACGCTGTGCTTGATATAGACGATGCTCCGGATTTGTCCGGTATCGCCGACATTGAGTTTCCGGATGACGATATAAACCTTCCGGACGACGACGGCCAGAAGAACGCCAGCGACGATCTTTATAATTTTGATATACCGGATAGCGAAACCGAAGCTGAAGCTGACGGTTTAAATATTGAAGACGTTGACTTTGACGATTTTACAACTCCCGCGGCAGAAGATGATACAGGCGATATTATTATAGAAGAAGATATATCAAACGATAAATCAACATTCACTGATGCTAAAGAAGACGATTTTTTAATAGACGAACCTGCTGTGCAGACAGACGATATCAATATTTCAAACGACTGGACGGCCGGTGATTTGACGGCAGATGATATGGCAGCGGATGTATCCGATGACATCGGCAATATTGACCTTAGCGGCATAAGCGCGGATGATATTGAGATTGACGATATCCCGGACATAAATATTCCGGATAACGCCGCGGATATATCAATCGGAGAAATAAACGAAGGCGATTTAACTGACACTGACGTTTCAGCTGATTTAACAATGGATGACACTGCGGAAAAAGAGAATGAAATTGTTTTGGTCGATATCAGCGATAACGATATAACCGGCATTACAGCAAATAACACGGAAAATAATATCAATGATTTTGAAATTCCAACGGTAAAATCAATCGAACAAGGCATTGATAACCTGCAGGTAAGCTACGACGCGGCGAAGTCAAAGGAAAGCGAACTGTCTTCGCAGCTTTTACAAAGAATCGCAGAGGAACTTTCCTCGATACGGACAGAGCTTACAGACCTGAAAAAAGAATTCGCGCAGGTCACCCTTGCGGCAGGCGCACATTCGGGCGTACAGGAAACTTCAAAAACACCGCCGTCTTCCGCAGATTCAAGAAGCGGTTTCTTCTCCGAAGAAGATGATGAAAAAATATCTCTTACCGGCGCGGAATTGTCCGACATCCTTGGAACAGAAGGCAAGAGTGAAGAAACCGCGCAGGAGTCAAGCCCCGCCGCTGTTATAGACGATGACGAAGATGAGGCAATCGCTCTTACAGGCGACGAACTTGATAACATACTGAACTCCGCGGACTTCACAGAAGAATCAGGAACAGAAGAAACGCCGGAATCTGACTTTCCGATTTTTGATGAGTCCGGCGATTCCGCGGATGCCGATCTCAGCGCCGTTTCATTAGGCGACACCGACATCAGCGGCGACAGCCTGTCAATTTCGGACGATTTATCGTTAGACGACAATACGCCTGTAGATATATCATTAGACGATTTATCAACAGATGAAATGCCGTCAGAAGATTTGTCATTGGACGATTTATCGTTAGACGACAATACGCCGGCAGATATAACATTAGATGATTTATCAACAGATGAAGTTCCCTCAGATGAAATGCCGTCAGAAGATTTAACAGATGACTTGTCATCAAATGACTTGTCATCAAACAGCCTGTCTTTTTCTCTGGATGCCGATGAAATTGCTAATCCGGATGATGTTGTGTTATCAGATGATATAGATTTTTCAGATAATCTGAACATGGATGTTGATATACCTCTTGATGAAGAGCTGGAAAAACTAAGTGAAGACGGAATAGAACCTGTTACAGTTGCTCCTGAAAACAGTTCGTACCTTGAAGAAAGCGATGAGATTTCAGCTGATGACATTCCGTCAGATGAACCGCCGCCGGAAGACCTATCGTTAGACGACATTCCCCTTGATGGCTTGGCTTCAGACGATCTGATGTCAGATGACTTGTCATCAAATGACTTGTCGTTAGATGATATATCCTTAGATGATTTACCGGACAACCTGATGTCCGATACTGATATTGTGCTTGACGATATTGTTTCAGATGATCTGGCAGTTGATGACATATCGCTTGAAGAGCCTGCAGAAGATTTATCAGCAGAAATTAATATCGATGATTTGCCTTCCGAAGACCTTTCGCTTGATATGGATATCCCGCTTGAAGAGCCCGCGGCGGAAGAGCTTTCCTCTGACGAAATTGTTATTGATGATTTACCTTCCGGCGATCTTGAGCTTGGCGATATAGATATAAATCTTGAAGAGCCGTCGCTGGAAATTGACGAAGACTTGGATCTTTCGGACGCTGTAATTGACGAGCCGGAGTTAACAGCGGATGAAATTGACTTGTCAGAGCCCGCTATCGATTTTGCTGATGATGATTTAGCGCTTGAAGAACCGGAAACCGCTCTTGAAATACCGGAAGACCCTGTTATCGATTTTAACGATGAAGACGAGGTTGACTTATCCGTACCGGAACTGGAAATTGACAGTTCTCTATTTGACAACATGGAAATCGATGAAGAAGAGGCAATAGACCCTGTATTGGAAACAGAAGAAGAGCCGGTTATTGAGCCTGTAAAGCCTGCTAAAAAAGAGCCAGTGCCAGCCGCGCCTGCCGCAAAACCTGCTCCTGCTGCTGCTGTTAAGTCCGCTCCAGCTGCTGCCGCCGCTCCTGTTGTACAAGCTGCCCAAGCACCCGCGAAAGCGCCGTCAAAAGACGCAGGAGGCGCAGGCATACAGATACCTTCGGAGCTAAAATCAGAGTTAAGAAACATTCTTAGTTACATGGATCAGCTTCTTGAATCTTTGCCTGAACAAAAAATCGAAGAGTTCGCCAAATCAACTTATTTCGATTCATATAAAAAACTTTTTAAAGATTTAGGGCTGGTATAATCGCAAGGGTTACACAGGAGAGAGCGCATCTTCATTCCCGGTATAATCCGCTTTCTGAAGCCACGCGTTACATTGACTTATTAAATTTAAATGAAAACACAGAATGTTTTATCCTGATTGAACCAGGCCTTGGTTATTTAGTTCAAGTCTTAAGAGAAAGATACAAAGAAACAAAAATTATCGCGCTTCATATTGAAATCGATGATAAACAAATTGAAGAATATAAACGGCTTGAAACGGAATTTCTTTGCAGTTCAATGCCGACGCAGATTCAAAGCTTCCTTGAAAAAAACACAGAGCAAGTATCAATAGATAAAATAAAAATAATCGAATGGCGTCCCTGTGTAAATTATTACAAGGATGCGTATCTAAATATTTTTTCACAGGCTGCCGGCTTCTTAAAAAGGACGGACGCCGAAAGAAGAACAGAAGCCGCTTTCGGAAGAAGATGGGTAAAAAACTTTTTTAAAAATATCGCGAATATAAAAAAAAATGTTTTATACAGACAAAGCGGTAATCCTGTAATTATTATAGGCTCAGGCCCGGGTCTTGAAAACGCTATCCCGGAAATTTACAAGGCGCAGGATTACTTCATTATAATCGCCGCTTCATCTTCTGTGACGGCTCTCTCGCATGCTGGAATTAAAGCTGACATCGTAATTTCCACAGACGGCGGACCTTGGGCTCTTAGGCATTTATACCCCGGAATCAGGGATAACTATTTAAAAAATATAGGCGCGCTTGCTGTTAATCTTTGCGCTTGTCTACCATCACAGTGCGGCTTTCTTCCGCATTTAATAATCAATGACGCAAGCTCATGGCAGAGTATCGCGCTTCATGAACTTTCAATTCCGTCTGTAGTCATTGCGCAGAAAGGAACTGTCACGGCCTCGGCTGTAGAACTTGCGATGATATTAAGCCGCGGCAATATTTATCTTTCTGGAATGGATTTTTCCGTTGATGATATAAGAACGCACATTAAGCCTTATGGTTTTGATTTTCTTTTTTTTGAGCGCGCTTGCCGCTTTCTCCCTGCGTACTCGCAGATTTTTACAAGGTCATCGCTTCTTGATAAAGGCGGAAGCATGAACATTTACGGTGCATGGTTTAAAAACCAGCTTGAACTGTGGCCAAAAAAGATTTTTTCGATTGGAAAAAGCAAGGTTTTTACAGAAGGAGACCTTAAAAAAGAGCCGTTTAAAAACAAAAAAACTGAAAATAAATTTCTTGCCGCCGCCTGTGTAAAGGAAAACTCAAGGGACTTTAAGAAAAGGGCGTTAAACGCAATTATTACAGGGCTGAAAAACCCATTATATTCGCAAAGCATTAAAAAGGAACTTGGCTCTTTATTGTTTGCGGGAAGGAAAACATTTTCAGAAAGCGAACTTGAGGCTGCGCTCAAGGAAACGGCGCTTGGCGGGACTTCTTATGAATAATGCTGTCCGTTATACTTTTGAAAACTCCAAAAGCGAAGAGGCTGTCCCCTTTTTAATTACCCCCGGCCGCGGTAAAACGGCGCTTCATTCACTGGTTGACCCAAAACGCGAAGCCCAGCGCCTTATTTCGCAAATTTCTTCTGACACAGGTTTTTTGATTTTTTTGGGACTCGGCGGAGGCTTCGCGCAGGAAGCCGCCCTTGATATGACATCAGCGCAGATTGTTGTTATTGATTTTGATAAAGAAGGAATCGATCAGCTTTTTTCCGGCAGAAATTATTCTAAACTGTTAAACAGCGGACGCTTCAGTCTTTTAGTAGACCAAAAAAACGATGATATAAAAAACTTTATTCTGGATAATTATAAGCCTTCTCTTGCAGGCGGAATCAGGATAATTCCGCTGCGCGCAAGAATAGAACATGACAGAGAGAGATTTGAAAATGTAACAAAAACCATTGAGGATACTATTGATATAATAACAGGCGATTATTCTGTGCAGGCTCATTTTGGAATAAGGTGGTTTTCAAATATTATAAGAAATGTAAAAAATTTGGATATGTTACGCGACACTCACCGTGCAGCGCCTCTTTCAGGTTTTATGGAATTTAAAAAGAAAGCCGCAGATAAAGTAAAAAAAACGGCAATCGCCGCAGCCGGCCCTTCCCTTGATTTTCAGCTGACATCTCTAGCGCAAATGAAAGCGGATAATGTTTTTATTATCTGCTGCGATACAGCTCTTGGCGCTCTTTTACAGCACGGAATAGAGCCTGATGCTGTTGTTTCTATTGACTGCCAGCATATAAGCTATTATCACTTTATGGGAAGCAGTATTCAAAAAAAAATACAGAACATCCCTTTAATTCTTGATATCGCAAGCCCTCCCCTGCTTTCCGGTTTTTCCGCTTCTCCTTTATTTTTCGCAAGCGCGCATCCTCTTGCCCGGTATTTGTGCGCCTCTTTTCTGCCGTTTACGCAGCTTGATACCTCAGGCGGAAATGTAACATATACATGTTTATCGCTTGCAGAGAGCCTCGGCGCGCAGCGCATAACGCTCTTTGGCGCGGACTTTTCATATGTCGGTAATCAAACCTACGCAAGAGGCACGTATATAAACCCTTATTTTTCGCGCAGACAAAACCGCCTGTCTCCGCTGGAAGCGCAAATGTCATCTTTCCTTTACAGAAGCCCGTTCCTGCCGGCGGCAGGCAGCGAAAATAAAAATTATTATGAGACATCATCGCTTCGTTTTTACCGCGAAAAACTGGAAGAAAAAATTTCAACGATGGCGGCTATAGTTGAATGCGCCAAAGGTTTCGGAGCGCCTGTAAGAGTTAGGAGCGGGGAGTTAGGAGTGGGGAGTGAAGAGTTAGGAGTGAGGAGTGATAAGAAGTATTTGAGCGGGATGGATTTTCTTGCACAGTACAGTGATGATATCGCATCTCTTCCGCAGGCTAAAGACTCAGGCGATTATTTAAAAACGTTAAACGCAAAAGAAAAACAGGTCTTTACTACCCTGCTCCCGTTTGCCGCGGCAGTCAGGAAAAGAAATCCGCAGCTTACGGCAAAGGATTTGATTGAAGAAGTTAAACGCCAAAGTATTAGTGACTGTCACCGGGTTCAGACGGAAGCTGCCTTATAAAATTATTCTCGGCGTTTCTGATAAGGGAAAGCGCCCTTGTAAAAATCGGGATAAAATCCACAGGATCATCTAAAAGCAGTTCGGCTGTTATCGATACGATTATCCTCAATGATTCATCAGAAGAGATTGATACCTTTGCAACCTTGGAAAGCCTGTTGGCGCTGTTTGCCGCGTTAAGGGCGTCTTCTCTTGAGATGATTCCAAGGCTGAAGCCTGTATAAATCTGAAAAAACTGAAGGTCATTTTCGTCAACGATTATAAAATAATTATCACCAGAAACCTTGAATTGAATATCGCCGTCTACATCAACAGAAGGCATATATCCTTCCGTGCGAAGATGCTCCATATAAACGCTTTGAAGGTCTTCCCTTGTCCATTCGATTTCCGCTGTCTGTGAAAAGGCAGGTAATACAAAGAAAAGTCCAAAAATTAAGATAAAAGTAATAATTATGCGATTTTTAGGCATATTCGCCTCCTATAATAAATTATAAGCAGCCGTTTTTATTTGTCAATAGCAGGTAAAAACCGGTTATTATCATGAATTAAACGAAAACGCGGCGTATCCCACGAATGAATCCGGCGTTTCGCTGTCTTTACCGGCGTCTGCGGATGTCGCGTAACCAAGAAGACGCGCGGGCTTAAGGCCCTGCGCCGCGGCGAAACCCATAGCCCCAAGGACTGCGCCTGCCGAACACGCTGAATAGTCTTCATCAGCGCGGCGAAGGACTTCATCCGGGTTTCCTGAAACAACTGCTTTTATGAAGGCGGCGTCATTAACTTCGCGCACCCAGCGGAGAGCTGCTCTTCCGCTTCCCTTGGGTGAAAAACCGTAATTGCTGCCGTAATGTGTAAGGTCTGTTGACGCAAGAACATTTAATTTTATTCCCAGTTCACCGGCTTTTTTACAGATAATTTTCCCGGCTTCATAAGATTTTATGTCAGCGGGGAGACGCAGCCATAAAAGTTTCGCCTCAGGGAAAAAAAAGCGCACCATCGGAAGAAGCACTTCTATTGTATTATCACGGTAGCGGTCTTCACCGGCGCGGGGAATATTACTGCCAGAGCCGTCAAATTCTTTTACCAGCGCAGACCTTAAAGGCGCGTCAATTTCCATCGGTCCTAAGGGGGTTTTAACCGCGTCTTCCATCGCGAAAAGAGCCGGAGAGCCGGCGCCAAGGTGGCCTCCAAGAACGGCAATAGTATCCGCGCCGCTTTTAAGGCTTGAAACGCCAAGAGCGGCGGTTTTACCGCAATAATACCAGCCGGCATGAGGTGAAACCGCGGCTGCCGCGTTAGCGCGATCTTTATCCGCGGCCTTTTTAAATTCTGATAAAAAAGCGGAAATCTCCGCCGCCTCTTTAGGATACCATCCTGCAGGCAGTGAATATTCTCTTATTTGCATATAAAATCTTCCGATAATTATATCAGAGAAATAATAATATGGAAATGAAAGATTCAAAACAGGGCGGTTTTACAAGCGGTTCAATAATCGCGGCTGCCTGTATAGTAATTTATTTGTTTGCCCTGATTCAGGGGACTGTGCGGATATACTTAAGCCTTGAAAACCGGAAAGTAACGGCGGAAAAAGAATTTGAAAGCATAGCCTCCGCCGCGCTTTACGCCGGGACGCAGGGTTTCATGGATCAAAATTTTATAAGAGCGATGAATAACGCTCTTTCGACAAGCAAAAGCATAGAAGCGCTGATTATCACAGGCGCTGATAACGGATATACATTTGAAAAGCAGGAAGGCCACGCGATAACATGGGTTAACAATTCGCCGCGGTTTAATAATAAATTCAGCTTTTTAAAACAGGACCTTTATAAGCCTCTTCCAATACCTGATGTGCGTAACGCGAATATTCAAGCGATAGCGGGCGCGTTTGACTACGATGATATTACAACTATATTAAAAGAAACTCTTATAATTATTCTGATTGGTTTCGCTATCGCGTTCTTTACGATGCTGTTTCAGCTTTTAATTAAAAAGCCGTTAAAGGGCACAATGGTGCATACGGATAAAAGTAAAAAAGAGCCTGTCAGGATATACGAAGAAAACCAAAGCGTATTTAATGAAACGCAGTCATCGCCGAAAGGACTGTATTCACAGCGCACAAATATCGGCTGGGAAGAATATATAAAGGACCGCCTTGATTCAGAGCTGCACCGCTGCTCTTCTACAGAAAAAGATCTGTCGCTTTTATTAATTGAATTTATCAATATTACAAATGATGATATGTTTAAAAACATCGCCGATATTGCCGTAAATTTCTTTACATCGCGCGATTTGCTTTTTGAATACGGAAGATGGGGCATCGCCGCGATTCTTCCGGGCAGCGAACTTGATGTTTCAATTTCCAAATCGGAAAAATTTCATCAGAGGGTTGCAGAAAAATTCCCGGGCAGTTTTGTGACAGCTAACACAGGAGCGTGGCTTTGCATCGGGCTTACATCGCGTTCAGGAAGGCTATTAAACGCGGACAGGCTGATGCTGGAAGCAAGAGAGGCGTTAAAGAAAGCCAAAAGCGAAAACGCCTCGTCTATTATAGCTTTTAAAAGCGATCCTGAAAAATACAGGGCGTTTATAGCATCTCAAAACTAGAAGCGTCTCTTATAAGGCGCAAAGATACCCATAACGGAATTACATAGATCAAACCGCTGCCGCTTACTTTCGCATAACGTTTTCCGGCTTCGTCAGGATCGCTCATGTTTATTTCTGTAATTGCGCCGCTTCCAAATTCTACAATAATACGGCTGTGGTTAAAATCCGCCTCCGCAGTAAATTCCGGATCGATAAAATCGTCTCCCTCCGCGTTAACAATAAAATTTATATAAGATTCAATTTCGCTTATATCGGGATTAACAACGGCGGCTTCTGTTATATCCCAAGTCCTTGATCTTCGCGTGAAAATTTGCATTTTGTTTTCATTATAAACTGTAACTCTCTGCACATTGCTTGAATTTAATCCGCCGTCCGCGCTTTCAGGGAACAGGCGAAGATTATACCAGCCTGAAAGATTGCCCGCTATATACGCCCAAATGCTGCCGTCGCCGGAGCGCACTTCGTTCAGGCCGACTTTCCTGAAATACATATCATTTCCCATTGTGTCATGGTAACCTAACAGCACATCAAGAAGAACCGAATATTCGCCGTAAATAGTAATTCTCGGCGAGTCTTCGCCAAGACCAAGCCTTTCATGCGAAGAAGCGCTTTCTGAGCGGACAGGCCATGATGCGCGCGCTGTAAAAAAACTTAAAAAATCTTCTATACGGAGTTTTTTCGCGGGGAATTCCCGTCCGTAAAAATTCAAAAACCATTTTTCGTTTCTTTTTACAAGTTCATATTTTTCATATCCGTTATCTACCGCGATACGGCTTATCCGCACGGCTGATTTTGGATCGAGCCATGTATATAATAACGACCTTGCATTACTCCTGTCATAATTAAATACGGAGCTTAATATATATATTACTGCCATTGCAACAATTAATGATAAAAGAATTATAAGCTTTTTTTTATATGGCATTTTGATCTCCGTTCCTTTCGGCGTTATCATGGGTTTGTGAAGCTGATTTGTTTTCCATGCCGCGCTCGTTTACCCTCCGCCTGAACGCGATTAAAAGGCCGCAGGCGATTGTTAAAAGCGGAATTATTCCAACGTTAATAACCTGAGAAAATCTTATCGCGGAGGCTTTTTTATCCGCGTCCTGAATTTTGTCAAAGCGCCCTGCTTTCGGCTGCCTGTTTCGAATTCCTATAATATCATCGTCATTGGAAAGCCAGTCGGCGACGCGCAAAAGAAATTCAAGATTGTAATATTCGCCGTACGCGACATCCTGAGTAGCGTTGATCATGTTAGTTGCAAAATCAGTGTCGCCGACTACAACAATGCGCGACTGACCTGCGCTCAAAGGCATATCAGGCAGCGTTTCATCCGAGCCTTCGCGCGCCGGCTTGCCGTATCCTTCGAAATAACTGGGGAAAACGCCCTTTAGCGCCGCACCCAGAATTTTCCTTCCTTTTGTTTCGGCTGCTTCAATTTCCAGCATATAGGATATTTCAGGATTTGTATAAAGATATTCCTTCATCGACCAAGCGTCGTCTGTGCTTGTAAAAAGAATAGACGCCTCGACATTCGGCATCTGGAAAATATCAAGAGGACTTGCCCAGTAAAGATCGATTCCTGAAAAACCGGCGCTTATCGGATGATTTATATTTCCGCTGGAAGAAGGAACGCCAATCCATAGCGGATAACGCGACATTTTGTATTGAACGCTTCCTGAAGAAGTCGCTGACTGATATTGAATAACAAGTGCGTTTTTATCAAGGGCAAGCTCCGGTTTAATTGTCACACCGTATGAAAAAATCATATCCAGTAAGCCAAGATCATCCTGATTTCTTGCTTCTATCGATCCGTAATAAGTGTCAACAAAAATTCCTTTAACCGCGAATAAAACCCTGCCGCCTGTCCTTATGTATCTGTCTATTCTGTAAAGACCCCATTCGTCAATATCCTCAACGCCGCCGAATATAAATAATGCCGGAAGATTATCCGGGATTTCTTCGCCCGGATAAAACTGCCGGATTCTGTAACCAGCGTCTGTAAGAATATATTCAAGGTAGCTGAAATCCTGCTGCCACTGCCTGAAACTGTCGCCGACAAGAACTCCAATGATGCGATCCCTGTCATTTACCATCGCCCTGATTCTTGAAGTAAGATCGTATTCAAGGGATTCTGTTGATATAATCCACGGAATTACCTCGATTCTGTCAAGATATTCGATTACAAGACCTGAATATACAGTTATAAAACTTGCCTGATCCTGCGCGATATTCTGCACCTGCCGCGGCTGAAGTCCAAGCTCTTCTATCATTTCAGAAACGCCGGCTTTTACAGGATCACGGACAGTCAGGCGGATCTTCCCCCGCGAGAAGGCCGCGTATTCTCTAAGCGTATCTTCAATTTCTCCGGGTCCCATCGAAACATTTTTTAATTTATCGGAAATATAAAAAGTGATGTTTACAGGTTCAAGTATTTCCCTGTGAAGGTTACGCGAAACTTCCGATAATGTATAGGCCTTGTTCTTTGTAAGATCGATTCGAAACCAGAAGCGTCCGCTTAACATCATCGCAAGGAGTAACGCTGTAATTGATAATATTGTAATAACTGTTGTCTGTCTTTTTGTCATATCCTTATCTCCATTTCCTGAAAAGGATTACCCGCGTTGTTAAAAAAAGAAACAAGGCGGCTGTAAACAAAAAGAAGGCAAGATCGCGCGAGTCAATTAAGCCTTTTGTAAAACTCTCATAATGATACGAAAGCGAAATATAGTTTATGATCCCGGCAAGCCACTGCGGCAGCTCGATAAACATCGTTATCTGATTTAAAAGCAATACGACTAATAATACCGCGGCGCTTCCCAAAAACGCCCCTGCCTGATTTTTTGAAAGGCATGACATTAAAAGCCCAAGAGACGAGGCGCTTGCGCATAACAGGAATGTGCCGAAGTATTCGCAGAAGACTGTCCCCGGATCAAAAGTTCCAAGGCGCGAAAGCGTTAATGGAACTGGAATTGTAAGAAGAATCATAATGGTTAAAATTCCAAACACCGATAAAAATTTCCCAAGAACAAGGTCCCATTCTGTAAACGGCATTGTAAGCAGAAGCTCCACAGTTCCTGTCTTTCTTTCTTCCGCCCAGCTTTTCATTGTAACAACAGGGATTACAAGAATAAATACAAGCGGAAACGCGGAAAAATAAGGGCGGAGGCTTGCGTTATCGGCAAGAAAATACTGCTGAACATAGAAAAGCCATACCGAGCAGAAAACCAGAAAGAAAACCGCGTCTCCGTAAAAAGCAGGGGCGTTTATATACTGAAAAAATTCCTTTTTAGCAAGAGAAAGCGCGCGGCGCGGAACAGATATTTTCATTTAACGCTCTCCTGCGCATCGCTTGTCAGTTTTACAAAGATATCTTCGATGCTTAATTTTTTACGGTTCATTTCAAGAATTTTTACGCCCCTGCTGACTGCCCAGTCAAATATTTTTTCTCCTGAGCTTCTTCGGTCTTCGGCAGGAAGAAAAAAACGCGCTGTTACTAAATCGTTTCCGGCATCCTCTACAGACACATTGGTAAGATTGCCAAGCAAATGCAGTTTTTCCCTGATTAATTCACAGTTAGTTTTACCGGCTATTTCATCACCTGGTGATTTTAAAACCAGCTCCCATGTGTCTGTGCCCCTCATTGAGCCTGCGATTTCTTCAGGCTTTCCAAGAGCGGCTATCTTCCCGTCGTTAATAATCAGCACCTGCGTGCAAATCGCCTCAACTTCCTGCAGAATGTGCGTTGAAAGAATAACAGTTTTTCTTTTACCAAGTTCTTTTATAAGCGATCTGATTTCGATTATCTGATTGGGATCAAGGCCTGTAGTCGGCTCGTCTAAAATGAGAATCGGCGGATCATGGAGGATCGCCTGCGCAAGTCCTGTCCGCTGTCTATAGCCTTTGGAAAGGGTTTCGATTCTTCTGCTTCTGTAGGGAACAAGGCCGCAGGCTTCCATGCTTGCGTCAATAGCTGATGCGCGCTTAGGCTTTGGAATAAAACGCGCGTCGGAAACAAAATTTAAATATTCATTGACAGTCATGTCTGAATATAAAGGCACATTTTCAGGAAGGTAGCCAATCTTTTTTTTTATTTCAAGCGGCTGCTCTTCCACGGATATTCCGTCAACAAACGCGGCTCCGCCTGAAGGAAAATGATAACCTGTCAGTATTTTCATAACAGTGGTTTTCCCAGCTCCATTGGGACCCAGAAAACCCAGAACCTGCTGATCCCCGACAGAAAAAGAAACGTCATTTACAGCAGTCACATCACCGTACTGCTTTGACAGGTTTTTTACTTCGATTTTCGCTTTCATCAGATTGTTCACCTCAATTATAATAAAATAAATAAGAAGTATATCTGTTACATGTTTTTATATAATTAATCTGTATATTCAATCGGAAATACCATTCTGTCGCGCGTCAGCACTGTTTCCGGGAAAACCGCTCTTGCCTGCGCAAGAATCCGTTTAAGCTCATACTCTGTATAGCGCGGGCTGTAGTGAATAAGAGCAAGTTTCTTTATGCCCGATGAAGCCAAAGCTATTTTCGCCGCTTCTTCCGCCGTCATGTGTTTTTTCGCGTGAGCGTCTTCTTCCAGATCGCGCTCGAACATCCCTTCGCAGATAAAAAGATCAGAGCCGATAACATGAGTGGAAATCTCATCAAGTGCGAGGGTATCTGTTACAAAGGAAAATTTTCTGCCGCTGCGATCCTCCCCCATTACCTGTTCCGGCTTTATAAAACTGCCGTTTTCAATCTTAACAGTTTCCCCTTTTTGAAGTTTTCCCCACAACTTTCCCATCGGAACGCCGAGCGCCTGCGCTTTTTCAGGATGAAAAACACCCGGACGTAAATCTTCTTCAAGAGTATATCCGTAACACGGCTTTGTATGTGAAAGCGGAAAACTTCTAATATGAAAACCGTCGCCTTTAAAAACAATCCCGGGGGATGTTATTTCCTTTACTATTATTTCGTAATTGATATACATATCAAGCACGCGGCGGCTTGATTCTATGTACTCCGCGATGCGCGGCGGTCCAATTATATAAAGCGGATCGTCTCTGTCCACCTGCGATGACAGCATTAAAAGGCCGGGAATGCCTGTTACGTGATCTGCGTGCATATGGCTGATAAAAATGACAGATATTTTCTTCCATCTAAGATTAAGCCGCCTAAGCGATACCTGCGTTCCTTCGCCGCAGTCAAATAAAAATAATTCACCTTCGCGCCGAAGCAGCACGGAAGTTAAATGCCTGTTGGGAAGCGGCATCATTCCGCCGCAGCCGAGAATAAAAGCTTCAAGATTCATTTTGATAAGTATACCGATTTTTACACATTCGCTTCTAGTATACGCCGCTTGTCTTGACAAAAATTAACATTAATAACATTATCAGAAAATGGAAAAAAACGCGCCAAAGACAGCTATAGAAAAATTTCACGGCAGCGATATTGATATCGCGCAGGCTGTGTTCCCGAAACACGCGCTTCATATTAAAGAGATCGCGGAAATCGCCGGAATAGGCGATGAGTATATTTCATATTACGGCAAATATAAGGCAAAAGCAGATCATCATTTTCTTTTGGATAACAAGGATAAAAAAGACGGAAAATTAATTTTAGTTACCGCGGTTAATCCGACGCCCGCAGGAGAAGGGAAAACAACAACGACAGTCGGAATCGCGGACAGTCTTTCACGCATTGGAAAAAAAGCGATGGTCGCGCTGAGAGAGCCGTCTCTTGGCCCTATATTCGGCGTTAAAGGCGGAGCGGCAGGCGGCGGATGGGCGCAGGTTATTCCGATGGAAGATATCAATCTGCATTTTACAGGCGATTTTCACGCTATTGCCGCCGCGAACAATCTTCTGGCGACAATGATAGATAATCATTTATTTCAGGGTAATCAATTAAATATTGATCCCAGAAAAATCATGTGGCGCAGGTGCATGGACATGAATGACCGCCAGCTTCGTTTTATTACAGGCGGTCTTGGAGGAAGAGCAAACGGCTTCCCGCGCGAAGACGGATTTGACATAACAGCGGCATCGGAAGTTATGGCGATTCTCTGTCTGGCTTCTGACATTGATGATCTGAAAAATAAATTAAGCCGCATTATTGTAGGTTACACTTACGGCAAGCAGCATGAAGAAAAACCTGTTACAGCAGGCCAGCTTAACGCACAGGGCGCGATGGCGGCTCTTTTAAAAGACGCGCTAAACCCGAACCTTGTCCAAACACTGGAAGGAAATCCCGCTTTTATTCACGGCGGACCGTTTGCAAATATCGCGCACGGATGCAACTCGATAATGGCGACCCGCATCGCGCTTAAATGCTCAGACTACGTTGTAACAGAGGCGGGCTTTGGCGCGGATCTTGGCGCACAAAAATTTTTTGATATTAAGTGCCGTATAGCCGGATTAAAACCTTCCGCTGTAATAATTGTAGCAACCGTCCGCGCGCTCAAATCACACGGAGGCGCGAAAAAAGCCGATCTTGAAAAGGAAAACTTAAGCGCGCTGGACGCTGGAATGCCCAATCTTCTGCAGCATGTTGAAAATATTACAAAAGTGTATAAACTGCCCGCTGTTGTTGCGATTAACGCTTTTTCTAAAGACACTAAGGCGGAACTTGAGTTTATAGAAAAAAATTGCAAAGAATCCGGCGTAAACGCAGCTGTTTCAAATGTCTGGGAAAAGGGAAGCGAAGGAGGCGAAGAGCTTGCAAGAGAAGTTGTGCGTCTGTGCGATCAGAAAAATAATTTTGAATTCTCTTATGATGTCAACAGCTCAATTAATGAAAAAATTGAAACAATCGCAAAAAGAATTTACCGCGCCGACAGCGTTGTAATTTTACATAACGCCCAGAAACAGATTAATCAGATAGAAAAAATGGGCCTTGATAAAGTTCCGGTGTGCATGGCAAAAACACAATACAGTTTTTCAGATGACGCCTCTCTCCTTGGCGCTCCCAAAGGATGGCGTTTAACAGTCAGGGACATAAAAATTTCCGCGGGCGCAGGCTTTATTGTAGTCTTCACAGGTGAAATCATGACAATGCCAGGTCTTCCTCCTGTCCCTTCCGCTGAAAAAATTGATATTGACAGTTCCGGTAAAATTTCAGGTTTGTTTTAAAAATTTAGCGCAAAATTTATGAACGTAATATTTATTTTTCCAGTAAATATAAATATTCTTTTACATGAATTTTACGGTTATTTAAATTTCTGCTGCCCCTGAAAGCGTTATATTTAGTTTCTAATACTTGGAGTTTTCCGATTTTTTTAAGCATTTCTTTCATTTCTTCTATATGTATATAACCTTCAGAGTTAAAAGAAATTAATACATATTTTGCGTTAATGTTTTGCGCAAGATATGTCAATGCGTTTAAGGCGAGATTTCCCTTATTATATGAAGAACGATTCCAGTTTTCCGGTATGCCTGATACTTTGCTTATTTTTTCTGGATATTTATAATCCAGTATTAAATTTAACATAAAATAATTTGAACCGTAAGGATGCTGATTATAAGGAGGATCTAAATACGCAAGATCAACTTCCGGCAATTCAAAAATAATTTTATTGGAATCATCTTTGCAGATAATGGTATCGCAGTTAAAATTACTGAATACAGGAAACGGCAGCTTTATATCGCCTTTAATTCTGAACAAGGCGTTTTGATTTTTTCCCCCAAACTGCCCGGCGCCTGTTTCTTTGTTTTTATAAAAGCCCTTAAAAACTCCTGAAGTATTCGCGTGTATTGACGCTTCTGACAGAAGCGGAGCTAAAAAATATTTTTGAAAATTATCCGGTATGTTTTCTATTAATTGCCTTACTGTATCAATATACATGGCGTTTCTTGATGTATAAAACACTCTTTCACAACGTTCTATTTTTCTATCATTTTTTGGCGCGTATAACTGAGAAATAATTCCGCTTATTAATTCTTTGCCGGATTTTGAAATTAATTCCTGATAATACCCACGCAGAGAAGAAAAATCAATTTCGTTTTCATTTGATAAATAACACTGATTAATTAAATATGAATAATTTTCTAAATCATTTACTATTAATAAATCTGAAAACCCCTTAAAATACCTTGCGACAATTCCTGAGCCGCTGAATACATCAAACATTTTTAATTTATTTTTTTTTAGTTTATTCTGAACAATCCTTATCCCATTATCAATGAAACCCAATAAAGATCTTTTATTTCCTAAATAGGTAATAAGCTGCTGTGTTAGGTACTCTTCTTTTTCATTAATTTTTTTATCTGTTTTAATATCTGATATATACGGCTGTTCTCCCATAAAAATCATTTTTTAAAAAACAGCACAATCGAATGCCAAAGACGTTTAAAGAAATTTCCTCTTTCATAAGCTGCGGCAGTTGTAAGCGGAGCGCGAAGAAGTTCGCCTTCATCATCGGAAATTACAAGGTAACCTGCTTCGTAACCGGCAGGCAGCGGAGCTATTAATTTTTCCGGGATTAGAATTTCATAATATAACGAAAGCGCGCGTTTTGCAGGAGATGTAAAATCAAGTATTTGATCTGCATTTAATTTTAAATCGGCGAAATTTTCCTTTCCTTTCCATAACTGCGCCGCTTTGGAACAGATGCTGTTAATATGATTTACATCAGGGCGCACTGTTTTAAAATTTTCAAAAGCCCAGTTTAAAAGATTCGTTCCGTCTTCGGCCCTTATACGCGTACCTGATGAATTATTCGGGGCGCCGAGTATTATAAGTATAAAGCGCGTGTCATCCCTGTTTGCGGTAAGGGCGATATTGTAGCCGGATTCAATAATATACCCGGTTTTTAGTCCGTCAACGCCGGGAAAAGTTCTTAAAAGACTGTTCTGGTTCTGCTGGGTATAGGTCACAAAATTAGGCCTTCTTGAAGCCGGCATATTTGCAGCTAACGGATAGGTAAATGTAAGAACAGAATGAAATTCCTTTAAGCTGTGCGGATGAAGCGTAATATACTGACGGACAAAAGAAGCGTACTCATAGGCAGTTGTCATATTAAGCCCTGAAATGCCTGATGATTCTTCAAAACGCGTTACCTTAAGCCCAAGGTTTCGCGCTTCAGATGTCATCATTGCGGCAAAGTCAGTCATTGACGAAGCGATGTGAAGGGCGGCCGCTACCGCCGCGTCATTTCCTGAAGAGATGCAAAGGCCGAGCATGATTTCACGTAACGTTACAATCTGCCCCGGCTCAAGGAACATTAAACTTGATCGCGGCGGCTGGCTTTGCGCCCAGCTTTCTGTTGTGATGTTAACAAGAGCATCATAAGATGTTTTTCCCTCGTCAATCGCATTCATAAGAAGATGCATGGTCATAAGCTTTGTAAGGGACGCCGGAGGAATTTCATCATCAGGGTTTTGCGAAAAAAGCAATGTACCCGTATGCGCGTCAATTAAAACAGCAGACCTTGACCCGATTGAAGGAGCGCTGTTAAGATACGGCGCCAATAGCTGCGGCGCAGGATAAATCTGCGCAAAAACACTTACCGGAAATATTAAAATAAAAACAACTAATAATTTACGCATATAAAAAATCTTTCTTATCACTCCTCATTCCTCATTACACACTCCTCATTCCACATTCCTCAGTCCAAACTAAAACTCAGCCTGCCCTACCGCGCGGGGGAAAGGAATTACATCCCTTATGTTCGCCATTCCGGAAACATATTGAATAAGACGCTCAAAGCCAAGACCGAATCCCGCGTGAGGAACTGTCCCGTAACGGCGCAGATCAAGATACCACTGGTAATCATTGTAATTTAATTTCATCTCATTCATGCGACTGATCAGTTTTTCCAAATCGTCCTCGCGCTGAGAGCCGCCGATAATTTCACCTAACCTTGGGACAAGCACATCCATCGCGCGCACTGTTTTTCCGTCGTCATTTTGCTTCATATAAAAAGCTTTTATTTCCCTGGGGTAATCTGTGACAATCACGGGGCCTTTAGCGATTTTTTCCGTGAGAAACTTTTCATGCTCGCTTTGAAGATCGCATCCCCAGCCGGGTTTAAATTCAAAAAGTGATTTATCGCAAGAGGCGGCTTTTTCAAGCTCTTTAACAGCGTCCGTGTATGTAATATGCGTAAACTTTGCCTGCGCGACTGCGCGAAGGTTTTCGATTATTCCCTTTTCAACATGGGCGTCAAAAAATGCGAGCTCATCGGCGCATTCGTTAAGCGCGGCGTTAATCATATATTTTAAAAAATCTTCGGCAAGAGCCATGTTGTCTTCAAGCGAAGCAAAAGCGGCTTCTGGCTCTACCATCCAAAACTCGGCAAGGTGGCGGACAGTGTTTGAATTTTCTGCGCGGAAGGTCGGGCCGAATGTATAAACGCGCGAAACAGCGGTGGCGTAAGTTTCAGCTTCCAGCTGACCTGAAACTGTTAAATATGTTTTCTTTCCAAAAAAATCCTTGGACCAGTCCGCGCTTTTAGCAGCAGAAAAATCTTTGGCGATTACATCAGGGGCAAGCGTGGTAACCTGAAACATCGCTCCTGCGCCCTCGCAGTCTCCGGCGGTAATTACCGGTGTGTGAAGATAGTGAAAATCATTCTCCTGAAAATATCTGTGAATCGCAAACGCCATTTTGCTTCTTAAACGCGCAACTGCTCCGAATGTATTTGTTCTTGGGCGAAGGTGTGCGATCTCGCGAAGGAATTCCATAGAATGTCTTTTTTTCTGAAGAGGATACGCCTGAATATCAAGTGCGGGATTTTTTCCGCTTATGTTTTCTGCAGGAGCATCGCCCAAGATAATAAGCTCTGAAGCGGCGACTTCAACCGCCTGCCCGGAAGCAGGAGAGGCTACAAGTTTTCCTTTTATTTTAACAGAAGCGCCTGTGGTAAGCGAGGAAAGAGCCGTTTCTGTATCAACGCTAATGCCCGGTTTCTGTGAGTCTGTTCCTCTGTCAAATGTGCATTGAATGCCTGCAAAACATGAGCCGTCGTTTATTTCCACAAAGACAAGGTTTTTCATGTCCCGCTTTGTTCTGACCCATCCGCATACCGAAACTTCCTGAGACCCAGCTTCTTCCTTAAGAATATATTTAATTAATTTTGGCAGCATAAATTGATTATACAAGATAAACGGATGCAATGTACAGGCATACAGAAATCAAAATTTTAAATATTTAAGGAATAAACTCTCATTGTTAATTTTAAATTCATTAGTAATAATTTTTTCTTTTATACCGTAATCAATTATATACATGAAAGAACAGCCTGCCTCAATTTTATTTGAAAAATGATAAAGATTCCACAAATACGCCTGAACAGAAGGAGAAGCGCACGCTCTGTCAATCTCATACCTTATTACGCTGAATTCATTCAGGCTCAGCTTCTTAATAAAAAACAGGTAACAGATAAAATCAAAGTACGATAATAATTTATCTATTTGATAACTTAGATCAGAATAACTTTTATGAAAATCTTCCGTATACCAGTCAAGGTTATTATCAACTAAATGCATGGTCCTCGCCATTTTTTCATCAAACCATAATTTATTAATTATTTCATCTAAAAACTCGGCTCTTCTTATTCTTATGGAAGAATTCCACTGCACTAAAGCGAAAACACTTCCTACCGCCATTACAATGGTAATTATTAACGACAGGTAATTATCAACTGACCAGGTATTTATAATATCCAATTTTGCGCCTTTCTTTAAGTATAATTTAAGAAGATTGTTTGTCAACTCGCTTGACACTTTCGAGTCGATATGCCATGATCGAATATGGAAGCACACACATTTACAGAAGGACTATCTTACGACGATGTTCTTCTTCTGCCCGGTTATTCGGAAATTCTGCCAAAAGAATGTAATACTCAAACGGTTTTATGCGGCGGCATAAATTTAAATGTTCCGGTAATATCAGCGGCGATGGATACTGTTACAGAAGAAAAATTCGCAATTGCGATCGCGCTTGAAGGCGGCGCCGGCGTAATTCACCGCAATTTAAATCCTGAAGAACAGGCAAAGCAGGTAACGCAGGTTAAGCGTTTTTTAAACTGGATAATAGATTCGCCTGTTACAATTTCTGAAAATTCCTATATAAGGGATGTCAAAGCGTTAATCGAAAAATTCGGCGTTTCAGGTTTTCCTGTTGTCGATGGCAATGATAAATTAAAAGGAATTATAACTAACCGCGATCTTCGTTTCTGCCGCGACGATTCGCTGCCTGTCACAGATGTTATGATAAGCGAAGTCTTTGTCGCGACAGGGGATACCACTGTTGAAAAAGCGCGGGAAATATTCCGCCAATACAGAATAGAAAAACTCCCTGTTGTGGATAATGAAGGTAAACTTACAGGGCTTATCACCGTAACTGACATGGAAAAAATGTTGAACTTCCCAAACGCAGCGGTTGATAAAAACGGAAGGCTGATTGTGGGCGCCGCTGTTTCGCCTCAGGATTTTACTGTAAGAATGCCGCTGTTAAATAAAGCCAAAGTGGATTTTGTCGTAATGGACACCGCGCACGGCGATACAAAAAATGTTATGGACGCTGTAAGGCAAATTAAAAAAGATTATAATATTCCAGTAATCGGTGGAAATGTCGCGACAAAAGAAGGAACAAAAAATCTTATTAAAGCGGGAGCTGACGCGATAAAAGTCGGCATCGGGCCTGGCTCAATTTGCACAACCAGGATTGTCGCCGGAATAGGCGTTCCTCAGTTCAGCGCAGTTCTTGACTGCGCCGAAGAAGCGGCAAAAGCGAATATTCCTGTGATAGCCGACGGCGGCATAAAATTTTCAGGCGATATAACAAAGGCAGTCGGAGCCGGCGCAAGCGTCGTTATGATCGGGAATTTATTCGCCGGATTAAAAGAATCGCCGGGAAGCGAAATTATTTTTGACGGAAGAATTTACAAGGAATACCGCGGAATGGGCAGCATGGGCGCGATTGCCGACGGCGCAGGCGATCGTTATCAGATTGGAAAAGACGAAGAGCCTGTCCCGGAAGGTATCGAAGGGCGCGTTCCTTACAAGGGTGAACTTCGCTCTTACATGAATCAACTTGTTGCAGGTCTTCGCAAAGGCATGGGATACTGCGGTTGTAAAAATATCGCGGAGCTTAAAAATTACAAAAAATTTGTTAAGATAACCGCAGCCGGCCTTCGCGAAAGCCATCCTCATGATGTGCAGATAACGCAGGAAGCCCCGAATTATTCACGTATATAATGGCAGAAAATATATCATTAAAAGAAAAACTTGATTACTGGTACAAAAAAACATGTACTCCCGAATTTACCGCACTGGACCCTGTTCAGTTTCCGCGAAGTTTTAAAAAACGCGAAGACATAGAAATCTCCGCGATTTTATCTGCGACAATCGCGTGGGGAAGACGCGACATGATTCTTCGATCAGCGAAGAAAATGTTCGCGCTTATGGAATCAAGCCCTTATGAGTTTGTGAAGTCAGGCGGTTACAAAAAATTAAAAAAAAGCGGAATAGCCGCGGACGGAAAACGAACCGGCAACATTCACCGCACTTTCTTTGAAAGCGATTTATTTTACTTCTGCCGCGGATTGGAATACTGTTATGCGAAATACGGCAGGCTTGAAAATTTATTTGCTTCTGCTCCCTGTGTCTGGGACGGTTTTTTCCTTTTCCGTAAAGAGATGGCAAAAGCAAACAAAAGTAAATATTCTGCGCACATTGCGAACGCAGGCAGTTCAATTAAAGAAAACGGCTCTGCCTGCAAAAAATTAAACCTTGCGCTTCGCTGGCTCGTGCGAAAAGACGCGGTTGATTCAGGTTTATGGAAAAAAATTAAACCACAGTCTCTTTACATCCCGCTTGATGTTCATGTCGCGCGGACAGCAAGAAAGCTGGGACTGTTAAAACGAAAATCAAATGATAAAAGAGCTGTAATTGAGCTTACAGAAAAACTGCGGGAGTTTTGCCCTGAAGATCCTGTTAAATATGATTTCGCGCTTTTTAGTATGCGCTAATGGATGCTAAGGCGCTGTAAAAATTGATGAAACTTCTTTAGCGCATCCGAAGTTAATCAATATATGTTACTTTAGATTCTTCAAAAAAGCCTCTGCTGTTGGGCGCTTCGTCAGGATACCCGACCGCGATAACATTAAAAGGAATTTTGTAATCATCAATTTTAAACAGTTTCCGTATCGATGTTATGCGCTCTTCTTTAGGATATACGCCGCACCAGCATGTACCAAGCCCCAAAGAAACAGCTTCCAATAAAATATTTTCTGTTGCCGCACCGCAGTCTTGCGGGAAGTAACCTTCAGGGTTTCCTTCCTGAGGGATTGCGACAACTATAATCGCCGCCGACGCGGTTTTGCACATCTGCGCGTAAGGATGAACAGCGGCGATTTCATTTAAAACATCTTTCTTTGTAACAGCGATAAATTCCCACGGGCGCGAATTACACGCGGATGGAGAAAGCATCGCGGCTTCCAGAAGCTGATTTATCTGTTCTTTTGTTATTTGTTTTCCCGCGATAAATTTCCTGACACTGCGTCTTTTTTTTATTAATTCGCTCATAAAAACCACTCCTTTTATACAGGTTAATATTATCAAGATATTACACAATTAAATTTTTTGCCTTGAAAAAAATTTGACTTTAGAAAAAAAACTCCATTGTTACAAAAAAATAATGTTCTTTGTAACAATATGAGTTATCTTTAAATTAGCGGCGATAGGACTCGAACCTGCGACCGAGCGGATATGAGCCGCTTGCTCTACCAACTGAGCTACACCGCCATGAACCTTAAAACAATCGCGTAAATTACATGATGTTTTATGTAATAAGCATATTATCATAAGAAAAAAAAAAGGTCAATAGTATCTTGTTTATTTGTAAATACTCAAATCAATTTAAACTCTTTGGCTGCCTGGCATAATTCGCGGTTCCAGCGGTTTCCGTTCAGGTATTGAGAACGGGTCTCTACATCCTCTATACGGCAGGCGCGGCGCTGCAGGCGTTTAAAAGCCATGCTGACCTGAGTGCTCATGTCAACAGAGCTTGCACCCATTTGTTCCAATATACGGTACTTCGCGAAAAAATAAAGCGAATCCCAGGGGTCCATTTCACATAACTTTTCATCGCGCAGTATTTTTTGAATATCGCCAAGCGCTTCTTCTTTTGATCCTTCATTTATAAGCCGACTTTGCGCAAGAGAATTAAACATTAATTTCATTCTCTGCTGGATTTCACCTTCTGTAAAATAAAGATATTCGCACTGCGCAAATCCGCTTCGCCAGTCCGGACGCTCTGAATATATATAATTTCCCTTGTTAAAAGCATTTTCCGCAGAAGAAGTAAGTTCAAACGCCCTCTTGTAATTTAGCGCAAGATATTCAGCTTCAGCTTCAAAAAGGTCCGCGTCCCCTGCCGCCGAAACAGGTTTTTTTATTCCGTATTCCCTAAGGTAAACTTTTGTGCGGTATATCCATGCCAAAAGTGTGTTTTCCTTGTCATCGTACATTCCATCATACGGGTTATTGTGTAATTTTTCAAAAATATCGCAGGCTTTTCCGTATTGGCCAAGTTCGAATTTTATTCTTCCAAGCATAAAATCAGCTCTGTCAGCCCAGTCAGGCGAACCTGCGATAAGCGAATATTCCGCAGACTTTTGCGCATAACGTCCCGCTTTGAATATATCGCCGTACAAATACTGCGCGGCCGCGGCATAATAAGAGGAAACCGCAAGCTCATGGTAATCGCCGTTTCTTTCCGCGTTTGTAAGAGCGAATCCAAGGTATTCAATTGTCTCATTAATCTGCTGCTTTGAAAGGCATACAAGGGAATAAAGGCGGTAACCATGAGAAAGGCAGAAAGAATTCCCGCTCTGCCCAAGAATGATTATCTCTTTCGCTTTTAAAGACGCCGCTTTTTCATTATGGATTCCAAAATAGTAACTGCAGTAATTTATTATAAGCTGCGCTTTTAATACAGGGTTTGATTCGCCGCTAGAAATAATTTTTTCAATCTGACCGCCGGAAAAAATATTATCTATGTCTTTCTCATTTCCGCTGTAAAGGGCAAGTGACGTTTTATAAATGTTTTTAAGAGCGTCCGCTTTACTGCCGAACAGCTCATCAAGCTGTCCGTTATCAGCGGCGGCTTTTATATCGAAAGAAGTTCCGCTTACAATGTCAAATAAAAATGATTTTAAAAGCAGCAAATCGTCAATTTTATTTGCAGTCATTGCCGAAGGATTTTCATTTTTTATCACGCTGTTGTTAAGTAAAAACTTGAATTGGTTTCCGGCAAAAGAAGAAATAACGGCAAGAAGGCGGAAACAAGGGTTAATATTCCGCCTGACAGCCCAATCCAAAAGACGCCCGCAGACCATAGCTTCTACTCTTAATTTTTTTTCTCCAATTACCTTACAGGCATATTGAATTAAATGCATTTTAATAAGTCTTGGTTCGCGGAGATTTTCGATAATGCCCAGCGCCTGAAGAATGGAAAATGCTTTTGTTATCATCTGCGAATTTTTTCCCGCTTCTTCAAACAGCCGTAAAAAGAACTCAGAAGGAAAAAACCTGCTGAAAAGAGATATCGCGTAAATTATCTCCCATAGATCCTCAGAAAGCTTCGGACAGTAAATATCATTCGCTTTTATGTTTAGCATCATTTTGCTTTCAAAATAACTTTCGCATTGTTTAATATGGTCAAAGCTTTTATTAGCATCCGCGTCCGCCTGGCAGGATGTTCCAAGCAAAAGAAATTTATCCCTTTTTTCCTTATCAATTGCAGCTAACGAATCAAGAAGTATTTTTAAAGCTTCTTCTTCGGCAAATTGAATATTCTCAAGAATCAAAACCGGAATTTTTCTTTTTTTCCTTGCTGCGTCCAGATAAAAATTAAAAATTAAAGATAAAAACCTGCTAAGAGAGCGTTTAACATACTCGGAAACTTCGCCTCTTATCCGTTCGCGAAATAAAAAATCCCAAAGACTGTCTATTTCTTCGTTTGCCTGCGGCTGATTCTGCTTAAATTCAGATGGAACAAGAGAGCGTATACAGGGCGACCAGATATCAACAAGCGCGTTTATTCCTATGCTTTCAAAACATACTGTAAGACAGGGAAAATCCTTGTTGATTTTTTCATTGTACCTGTAAAGACTTCCCCTGATATGCCAGTATGAAGGGCATAAAATTAAAATATTTTTTTTATCTTCCTGCACAATAAATTTAATTACATCATTTTGTATATCCAGTTCATTTTTAAAAGAAGTCCTGAATGATTTAAATTCCTTTATTCTGTAGAAACTGCTATTGGAAAATTTCCGTTTCTTGTTTTTCTTTATCCACTCCGACGGTTTTTCGAAAAAAGCGTAAGGGTTCAAATTTTCAGCCGCTTTTTCATCAACAAAAATGCCGCTGTGATTCGCCAGAAACCTGCATAAAAGCTCAGGGGAATCAGGAACACTGCCGCATATTATAAGAGAAAAGCCGTAAAAATCAGGAATAGAATCGATCTTTGTTTTCAGACTTTCAATTAAAATAAAAATATCAAGCCAGAAACCGATTGTATTCTCGTTAAAAACAGCGGAAATAATAAACCTGTCGCCGGTTATTTTTCCCTTTGCTTCATCAATTAAACTGATTAAAAGATCATCAATCTGACGGGTAAGATCAAGACGGGTTTTACGCAGTTGAGACTTAAATTTAAGGAAAAAGAAGAGATTTATCATTCTCTATATTTATCGGCAAAAGTACAGCGTGAGGTTAAGTATAACGAAAATTTCAAAAGATGCTTTTATGCAAAATAAAAACGCAGGCGGTAAAACGGCGTTTTAGGGTTGTTTTTTGCAAAATCCTCTGTATAATTAACTTAAGCATTATTTATGGAGTTCATTATGAAAAAGTGTGAAATCAGCTTTTTTGCTTTAATTGCAATATTATTAATTTTTATACCATCATGCGGCGGACAGTCGTCAAATGATGATAATGAAGTGTCGCAGATACGGTACGGTTTTACAACAGAGCCGATGACACTCGATCCGCTTAATCCTTCCAATACCGCCGACGGAAGAAGCATTCTTTTTAATGTTTTTGAAGGGCTTGTAAAACCTGATGTAAACGGAGCGCTGCAGCCATGCGCAGCAAAGTCATGGACAATTGACGAGGACTCCCTTGTTTATAATTTTATCCTGCGGGAAAATGTTTTCTTTCATGACGGGACTACCGTAACTGCGGCTGATTTAAAATTTACGCTTGATATCGCAATCGCCTCGGGTTATCACGGCTTAAATAATATAAGAGAAACTATTATTCAAAATGATAATGAAATTACCGTAAAATTAAAAAACCCTGATCCTGAATTCCTTCCTTATCTGACAGTAGGCATCGTCAAAGCGGCTAACGCAGATCGCGAAAGAAGCATTATAGGCACAGGCCCTTATTATATTGAAAGTTATACGCCGCAAAGAAATCTTGTTATGCGAAAACATGAAAAATACTGGCAGGAAAATCTTCCGCATCTTGAAAAAATTACCATTGTTTTCTTCGCGAATTACGACACATTGATGGTCGCGTTCCGCGGCGGCAGCATAGACGGCGCGAATATTACAGGCTCGATGGCAGCGCAGCTTGACAGCAGCAGTTTTGACGTTATTACAAACCGTTCTGCGGGAGTGCAGCTTCTTGCGCTTAACAATGCCGCGTATCCATTAAATGACATAAATGTCCGCCGCGCTATAAATTACGGCATAAACATTCAAGGCATCATCGACTCCGCTTTTTTTGGAATGGGCACTCCTTCGGCAAGCCCCCTTATTCCTGGATTATCGCTTTATTATGATAACTCCTATATCTATCCTTATAATCCAGATTTAGCCAGGGTATTGCTTTCACAGTCAGGTTTTAATGAGACAAATCCGCTTTCGTTTGTTATTACAGTTCCTTCCAATTACACAATGCATGTTGATACGGCGCAGGTTATAGTAAGCCAGCTTGAAAAAATCGGAGTAAACGCGGGCATCGTTTTGGTTGACTGGCCGACATGGCTTTCCGAGGTATATTTCGGACAGCAGTACGAAGCCACAATTATTACCTTAGACAGCCCGAGCGTTTCGCCGAGAGGTTTTTTGGGCCGTTACCATTCAGCTAACAGCGGAAATTTTATCAATTTTAAGAACCCGGCATACGACAGCGTATATGAAGCCGCTTCAGCCGAGACCGATATACAAAAACGCATCTCTCTTTATAAGCAAGCCCAAAGAATTATAACAGAAAACGCGGCAAGCGTTTATATACAGGATATCCTTTTCTTTATCGCACTGCGAGGCGGCGCCTACGCCGGAGCGCTGGATTATCCGTTATACGCAATTGATTTCGCCAATATACGCAGGATTGAATAATTGAGATCGATTCCTAAGAGAATTCTTGTTTCATTAATGACTTTATTTCTTGTATCAATACTTTGTTTTCTGATATTCAGCGTAATCAGGGGAGACCCGGCAAGCATCGCAGGCGGAATTGGAGTATCAAGCGAGCAGCTTCAGGTACTGCGCGAGCAGATGGGTTTAAATAAAAATGTTTTAGTCCGTTATTTTGACTGGGTTTTAAATTTCCTGAAGGGAAATCCCGGAACATCATACAGTTTCCGCGGAGAAGAAATTTCCTCATTAATAGCGCAGCGCCTTCCTGTATCTGCCGCGCTGGCTCTGCTTTCAATTTGTTTTATATTGATCATTTCTTTTGCTGTTTCTGTATTTACTGTCAAAAAAGAAGGAAATATAACCGATAACATAGTCAATTTTTTAAACGCTGCGGGCATCAGCACTCCGGGTTTTTTTATGGGTTTATTATTTATTTTTATTTTCGGCTTTACGTTTAAATTTTTTATCCCGGGTGAATTTATAGAATTCCGCGAAAGTCCCCTGCGGTTTTTCGGCTGCCTTTTCTTTCCGGCCCTTGCGATAGCCGTTCCGAACTCGGCTGTTTTAATAAAATTTTTAAGAAGCTCAATCTTTTTGGAACTTAAAAGCGATTATGTTAAAACCGCAAGATGCAAGGGAGCGGGATCGAATTACATACTTTTTCATCATGTTCTAAAAAACGCGTGCCTTCCTGCCGTAACAATACTTGGAATGATAATCGCCGAAGTATTTTCAGGAAGCGTAATAATTGAACAGGTGTTTTCCATTCCGGGGATCGGAAGACTCCTTATTGCCGCGATTAGTTCAAGGGATTATCCGCTGATTCAGGCTCTTATGGTTTACATCGCCTTTATCGTAATCGCGGCCAATATGTTAGCTGATATCGCAATAATGATTATTGATCCTAGAATTAAACAGTCAAGGAAAATAAGATGAAAAAAAACATCCGGCTTTCCATTGGAATTGTAATCGCCTCTTTAATTATTTTAATGTCGCTGTTAAGTATTTTCTGGTCTCCTCATGATTATAACAGCATGGATAACAGCGTCCGCCTGTCGCCCCCTTCTTTGTCAAATTTTTTCGGCACTGATAACTTTGGAAGAGATGTTTTTTCGCGGGTTATGGCAGGCGGGAAAAACTCGCTTCTTCTTGCTGTATGCACGGTAGTATCAGCCGCGGCGGCAGGCTGCATCCTTGGCCTTTTAGCCGGTTACCGCGGAGGGATAACTAACGAAATTATAATGAGAATAATTGACACCCTAAGCTCATTCCCGGGGATAGTTCTGGCGCTTTTATTGGTCGCAGTATTGGATAACAGCCAATTCAGTTTATATTTAGCTCTTTTTATACTATTTATACCAAGTTACACGCGCGTTATGCGAACAGGAGCTATGCAGTACAAAAACTCAATTTTTATACAGGCGGAAAGCATCCTCGGCGCGGGATTTTTTCGCATAACATTTATCCATATACTTCCTAATCTTGCCCCGTCTCTTTTATCCGCGTCCGTTCTTGGGCTTTCAAACGCGATCCTCGCAGAATCAACGATGAGTTATCTTGGGATGGGCATACAGCCTCCTGAACCTTCATGGGGACGCATGCTCTTTGAATCGCAGAGCTGGTTTTTCAGCGCACCGTGGTGCGCTGCGGCTCCCGGTATTTTTATAATGCTTACTGTTATCGCCTTTCATTTGTTAGGTGAAGGTATTAGAAAATATTTCGGAGGGCGCGGCATTGCCTGAAAAGAATTGTAATCTTTTGCAAAACACCGGCCCTTGCGCTCCTGAAGAAGCGCTGCTTCAGGTAAAAGGGCTTTCTGTCTGCGTTAATAAAAACGCAAAGCAGCATAAAATACTTGATAATATAAACTTTAATATAAAAGAAGGCGAGATACTCGGGCTTGCAGGCGAATCAGGCTGCGGAAAAAGCATGAGCGCCCTTTCAATCGCAGGTCTTCTTCCTGATGGAATCAAGGTCACCGATGGAAAAATTATTTATAAAAACAGCAATATTTGCGCGTTAAACGAAAGACAGATGTGCGGCGTCAGAGGAGGCGAAATTTCATTAATCTTTCAGGATGTAAGACAGTCATTAAACCCGTTAATGAAAGTCGGCAGGCAAATAACTGAAACGCTCAATCTTGGCGGTAGAAAGCAAAAGACTCAAACGGCGCAAAACAGAAAGAAAAAGAAAGACGCGGACAAAAACGCCGCTTTGGAAATTCTTTCTTCGCTTGGTTTTGACAAGCCGGAAAAAATTTATGACGGATATCCGCATCAGTTATCAGGCGGAATGTGCCAGAGGGTGATGACAGCTATCGCTGTGATCCGCCGCCCGAAACTCTTGTTAGCTGACGAGCCTTCAAGCTCCCTTGACGAAGAAAGCCAGGAGCGCTGTATTTCCCTTTTAAGAGAAATGAATAAAAATCACAAGATGTCCCTGCTTATTATCTCTCATGATCTTTCGATTATACATAAATTTACAAATCGTTATTTAATCATGTACTGCGGAAAAATAATGGAAGAGGGCCCTTCCAAAGATTTGTTTTCGCCTCTTCATCCGTATACACAGGCACTGGTTAAAGCAATGCCTATTAAAGAAAAAAAAGGCTCTGCTTTGGAAAATATTCCAGGGAGAATTCCGTCAGTCGAAGAAGAAAAAAAAGGCTGCCCTTTCGCACCGCGCTGTAAAACAGCTCAGGGTATTTGCAGGCAGACTTTCCCAGAGGTAAAACAAACAGGCGAAAGAAAAGTTTACTGCCATTTCGCGGAGGAAGGATGATGAACGAAACCTCATTGCTTTCTGTACGCGATGTTTCCAATGTTTACACAGACAGGAAGGTCGGTCTTTTCGGGAAAACCGAATTAAAACATGTTCTAAATCATGTAAGCATGGAAATGAATCACGGAGAAATTTTCGGCTTAACGGGTAAATCAGGCTGCGGAAAGACAACCCTTATGCGCTGTATTTTAGGTTTAATAGATTATGAGGGTGAAATACTCTTTAGCGGTGGTATTTTAAAAAAAGACAAGCACAGAATTCAAATGGTTTTTCAGGACCCAGGCGCTTCATTAAACCCGGTAAAAAAAATCGGCTGGCTTATGGAAGAGCCTTTAAATATTCACAAAATAGGAGAATCCGGCGATCGATCATCTCTTGTAGACGACATACTTTTGCGCGTCGGACTTGATCCTTCATATAAAAACAGAAGCGTTCATGAACTATCAGGCGGGCAAAAGCAAAGAATCTGCATCGGCCGCGCCCTTCTTGTAAAGCCGCAGCTGTTAATCGCCGATGAGGCAATCAGTTCCCTTGACGCATCAGCCGGAGCGCAGATATTAAACCTTTTAAGAGAGCTGCATAAAAACTCGCGCCTTAGCATACTTTTCATTTCGCATAACAAAGACGCCGCTGAATATCTTTGCGATAAAATCGCTTTTATGGAAAAAGGAGAAATAAAAAAAATCGAGGATGTCAGATAACAGCCACTTTATAAAAAACTGAGAATTATTTAGAATAACTTTCCAGAGTTTCTACGATACACTTTAAGTCTTTAATTGTATCAAGATACGCGTACTCTCCGCCTGCGTCTCCGTATTTTCCCTGCTGTATGCATTTAATTCCTTTTTCCTGACACGTTTCAAGAATCTTTTGGGTTCCGTTTACTTTAAACGCGATATGGTGAATTCCCTCGCCATTTTTATCAAGAAAATCCTGCCATGTGCTTTTTTCGCCGTTTGGCTGAATTAATTCAAGCTGCATTCCCGGCCCTGCTTCAAAAAACGCCATCTGGCACGCCGCCTTGGGAGCGCTCTTTCCTTTGTATTTAGTTTGTGTAATTTTATAGTCGCCTGCCTGAATAGTCGGCGGAGCTGGAACATCGAGAAACTGCGCCCATTTCTTTTTTGTTTTTTCAATATCCTTTACGATTAACCCAACCTGAATAATGGTATTTGTTTTTAATAATGAGACCATAATTTTCTCCTTTAAATTTGATGAGTTAATTATAACATGCTTTATACTATTTTAATTTAAAAATATTAATTAAGATGCGCAAGAATATCAGCGGCGTTCGCGGGGCAGCCGCCGACAAATTTTTTAAATCCTTTTGTGCAGTTTCCGATGCCAAGAACGTCAGATTCCGCTGTTTTTCCTTTAAAGCCCTGCCCTATGCAGATTTTTTTGTTTTTTAAACTGGACGCGCCGCATCGGTGCAGTGCGAATATTAATGACGCATAACAAACCGAGCAGGCTGAGTCCTCTTTTATGAAACTTGAATATTTACCGGCAATTCTTGCGTCATTGGCTTTTAGATTAACTAAAGGCTTACAATCGCCGTTTAATTTAATTATTTTTTCATTTAACGAATAATATCCGCCAATCCCGAATTTTTTTCCGATGGTAAGGTATTCGATATCTTCCGGTTTATATCCAATAAGATGCGCGCAGTAAGAATCTACAAGCAGGGGATTCTGCCCGGTAATAACTCTATTGGCTTCCACTGGAGTTCCGCCTTCTTCAAAACTTAAATCGCCGCAGATACTGTCAACCACGCAGTACTGGGCGTCTTTAAAAACATCCATAAAAATTGCGTTTAACGCAGCGATTGGCTTGTGAAGACCAATCGCGTGAAAGCGCCTCATCTCGCTTTGCGGCATGCAGCCCTTTAAATTTTTCATGCAGCATGTCATTTTTGTCTGACTATGCGCTTTTAAAACAGGCACATTGATAAAAAAATCTGTATTAAGAATGGATTCGCAGATACTGATATCAAGTCCTTCATAATGAATCGTTCTTGATCGATCGTTTTGAAGATCAGCTAATTTTACATCGTATTTTTTTGAAAGCTCTTCGTACCCGCATACCTTGAACGCTTTTTTCGCGCTGTGACCCATTGCCGAATTTTCCATTATGCTGATATTTTTTATTCCAAAATCTTTTAAAAATTTTATTATGCCCTCAAGAACCTCTGTATGCGTAGTAGCTCCGCAGTCCGCAGGTTTTTCAACGACAAGATTCGGTTTTAAAGCGGCGGAAAATTCTTTTTTAAGATACTTGGTTATATCTGAAGCCGCAAGAGCGTCATAAGTGATTTTAGCCCATTCCCTGCCATAATTGACTGTAATCATTTTCTATAGATTTCTTAAAATATTATCTACTTCAGTTTTTCTTGAGTAATTCGGGTTGTGGCTTATCAAATCCTGCAGATAACGCTTTGCTTCAGTATTAAGACCGAGCGCCAGACAAACATTCGCAAGTTCAAACGCCGCGTCCCAGTTGTTAGGTGCAAGACGCAGAACCTGCTGATAAGACGCCTGCGCTCTGGTGTTATCGCCGGATCCGGCGTAAGCTTTAGCAAGATTATGATGCACAGTCGCGTCATTCGGCCTTACGGCTATTGCGCGTTCATAATGAAGGATACTGTATGTCCAGTTCTCCTGACTTTGATAAACCGCCCCTAAATTGTTATTTACCTCAAAATTATTCGGCTCAATCTGGGCTGCTTCATTTAAATAAATAATCGCTTCGCTTAAGTTGCCCATTTCCATTAATAGTTTTCCAAGATTAATCCGCGAAGGAACATATCTTGCGTTAACAGCGGCGGCTGTTTTATACGCGGTTGCGGCAAGCGCGTTTTCCCTTGCTCCTTCCAGAGCTAAGCCTAAATTATGATAATATGCGGCATTCTGCGGACTTGCGTTTACCGCGTTATTCGCGTAACTTATCGCTTCTGTAAATTTATTAAGTTTTATTTTAGTTTCAGCCATATTGCTGTTTGTCTGCGCGTCCGAAGGATTTATAGACAAAGCCCTTGCATAAAAATTTTCCGCTTCTGTAAAACTGCCTGCCTGAAAATGAGCGTCAGCAAGTCCGCGCAGTGTAGTAAAGTCATTTGGATTATACTGGAAAGCCGAATTAAACGAAGAAATCGCGCCTCTTGTATCGCCGCGCGTTAAAAGAATCGAGCCGATACTCCGGTGCGCATTTGCGTAATCTGCTTTAACAGAGACTGCCTGCCTGAACGCGGCAAGCGCGTTATCAATCTGATTCAGCCTCTGGTAAGTTACGCCAAGGTTATACCATGACAGCTCGAAATTCGGATTTAAATTTGTTGATCTTTGAAAAGCGTCGCGCGCTTCTGAATTTCTGTTAGCTGCAAAAAGAACTCTTCCAAGCTCATACGCGTACATATAATTGTTGGGATCAAGGCGGGAAGCTTCCCTGAACGAATTTATAGCGGCGTCATTCTGGCCCGCGTCGCGCGAAAGCCTTCCAATCGTGTAATGCGGCAGCGCCTGAGATGCGTCTCTTGCGATTGCGTCATTGGAAAGCTGCCTTGCGTCATTTCGCGCCTGCTGCGCCCCTGCCGCGTTCGGGTTATTAACGCTGTAGTTGTAATAAGCGTCGCCAATGTTTGATAAAGTCTGCGCTTCAAAGCGCGGTTCGTTAGGCGGCATTAAATTTCTTGCCTGCGAAAACGCCTGATTCGCCCCGGAGAAATTTCCGTTATTCAGCATGGCGATTCCGTCGGACACAAGATCGTTAATACGCCGCATTAATGCCTGCATTTCCGCAGATGCTCTTGCAAGTTCTTCTTCCTGCGCTCTCCTTCTGGCCTGTTCCGCTTCTTCTGCTGCCCTGCGTACAGCGGCGGCCTCAGCGTCCGCCTCGGCGGCGGCTCTGCGCACAGCGGCGGCTTCAGCGTCAGCGAGAGCTGCTTGCCTTCGCGCTTCGGCGGCGGCAGCTTCATCGGCGGCTGAAGATCCCGCGTTTACAATAACAGGTCTGTTCAGGTTAGAAGCAAGCGCTTCATTCTGCCGCCTTTGTTCTTCAAGAAGCGCTCTTAACGCTTCGGGAATGCCGTCGCCGCCTGC
>Ga0209755_10001356_pt1 | contig 38741 bp, 31 predicted proteins | sample TergutCo191P1_FD_187301 | JGI IMG/M metagenome (GOLD analysis project Ga0209755, IMG submission 187301) | Cornitermes sp. P1 segment gut microbial communities from Petit-Saut dam, French Guiana - Co191P1 (SPAdes) (version 2) | ecosystem: Host-associated > Arthropoda: Insects > Digestive system... | reverse complement strand
ACACCGCCTATAAACTCCACGAGCTTGAGTACGTGCTGAGGCAGTCGGACATGGCCTGTCTGTGCATCGCCGACGGCTGGCGCGACTCGGATTACGTTACAATGGTGAACCAACTGGTTCCGGAACTGAAGACGACACAACGCGGACACCTCAATTCCGAGAAATTCCCGTTCCTGAAAAACATCGTCTATGTCGGGCAGCAGAAGCAGCGGGGGATGTACGGCATCAACGAGCTGCTCCTGCTGGGCAAGCACTGCGACGGGGCGGAAATGCTGGAGATCGAGGCATCGCTGGATTGCAACGACGTTGTCAACATGCAGTACACCAGTGGCACGACCGGGTTCCCTAAGGGTGTCATGCTTACCCATAGGAACATCCTTAACAACGGTTGGGGCATAGGCGTGAACCAGCGTTTTTCCGAAAAGGACATCGTCTGTCTGCCGGTGCCGCTGTTCCATTGTTTCGGCCTGGTGCTTGGGATGATGGCGGCGCTTACCCACGGCGCGACGACCGCGATAGTCGAATGGTTCGATCCGCTCAGGGTGCTTGCCACTATCCAGAAGGAAAAATGCACCGCGCTTTACGGTGTTCCGACCATGTTCATCGCCGAGCTTAACCACCCCATGTTCAAGATGTTCGACCTTTCCAGCCTTCGCACCGGGATAATGGCGGGATCGCCCTGCCCTATCGAGACCATGCGACAGGTTATCGACCAGATGTATATGAAGGAAGTGACGATCTGCTACGGCCTTACCGAGGCCTCCCCGGTGACCACCCAGACCCGCTACGACGACGAGATCGAGGTAAAGGTTTCTACCGTAGGGCGCGCGATGCCAGGGGTGGAGGTTACCGTGCGCAACCCGGAGACCAACGAGGAATGCCCGGTCGGCACGGCCGGCGAACTGTGCAGCCGGGGTTACAGCAGCATGAAGGGCTACTACAAAATGCCGGAGGCCACGGCCCTGTGCATCGACAAGGACGGCTGGCTGCATTCCGGGGATCTTGGCGTACAGGACGAAAACGGCCTGTTCAAGGTTACTGGGCGAATCAAGGACGTGATTATCCGGGGTGGCGAGAACATCTACCCCAAGGAGATCGAGGACTTTTTGTACACCATGCCTGGCATTCGCGATGTGCAGGTGGTGGGGATTGCCAGCCACAAGTACGGCGAGGAGGTCGGGGCGTTTGTCATTACGCAACTGGACACCGAAATGGGCGAGGAGGATGTCCGCGACTTTTGCAGGGGACAGATTGCCCGGTTCAAGATTCCTAAATATGTTTTTTTCGTTGACAGTTATCCGCAGACCGCCAGCGGTAAAATACAGAAGTACCAGTTGCGGGAAATTGGTTCAAATAAAGTTGTCGAGATGGGCATAGCGACTTAGGGGATTTTTATGGTATACACGGCGAACGAAAACCGCTACGGATCGATGCGGTACAGAAGGTGCGGAAACAGCGGGCTTAAACTTCCAGAAATTTCCCTAGGGTTTTGGTACAACTTCGGCGAAGAGGATCGCTACAAGACCGGGCGCAAAACAGTGCTTAACGCCTTCGACGCTGGGGTAACGCATTTCGACCTTGCCAACAATTATGGCCCTCCGCCCGGCTCGGCAGAAACCACCTTTGGACAAATCCTTAAAGACTGCCTTATGCCACATCGGGACGAGATCGTCGTTACCACCAAGGCCGGCTTCGAGATGTGGCCTGGGCCTTACGGCGATTGGGGAAGCAGAAAGTACCTTTTCGCCAGCCTTGACGCAAGCCTTAAACGGATGGGCCTTGATTACGTCGATGTCTTTTACCACCACCGCCCCGACCCGAATACCCCGCTAGAGGAAACGATGACAGCCCTTGCCGACATCGTGCGCCAGGGCAAGGCCTTGTACGTGGGCATTTCCAAGTACGACGCACAGGAAAGCACCCGAGCGATTTCCCTTTTGCGATCCCTTGGCGTGCCCTGCCTTGTGCATCAGGCGAAGTACTCCATGCTGAACCGCGAGATCGAAGACGGGCTACTTGACGTTCTGGGGAAAGAGGGGGTCGGCTGCGTCTGTTTTTCGCCGCTGGCGCAAGGCCTTTTGACCGACAGGTATTTGGACGGTTCGGTTCCGAAGGGATCGCGGGCGGCAAGGGGCGAGTTCCTTAGGCCGGATTCGATTACCCCGGAACTTCTCGCGAAGCTAAACGCGCTTAACGGCATTGCGAAAGAGGGCGGCAGAACGCTTGCCTCGCTGGCGATCCTTTGGATACTGCGGGACAGCCGCAACACCTCGGTAATTGTCGGTGCGAGTTCATCCACGCAATTGCGGGAAAACCTTGCATCGCTTTCCCAGCCGAAGCTTTCGGCGGAGGAACTTGAAAAGATAGAGAAGGTTCTGCGTACATAGTGGCAACATTTATCTTTATAAACAGGAATTGCAGATCGCTTGGAATTGGTAAATCTTCGACAATTATATATCCACACGAATGGACATTCGCGGATCCGGTGTATGGTTTCGTCAAAGCCTTTTTTGCACGAGGGTAGTTGACTCTCGTCCGGGATACACCCAAAAGTGAGGTGATGGGCCTCCTCGTTTCTTGCACGAGGGGGCTCATTTTTTTACGGAACCGCAAGCGTTGTGGCAATTTTATCCACGGTTCCCATTGTCTCATCGCCAAGAAGCGGAAAGCCAAGGCCGTCGAGAATTTCTTTTATGAACACGGCTTTGTCAACGAATTCCGCCTTGTTGCTGATAAAGACCGGGGATACAAGCCAGAAATTAAGGAGCAACATGCCAAGCTCCGCCAGAAATTTTGCGTTGCCGGGACGGATGGAACCGTCGGCCATGCCTTCTTCGATCAGTGGTTCAAATGCCTTGGCCGTGTCATGTGTGTCCGCCAGATGTTTTGCCAAAAACTGGGGTTGCCGTAGTAACGACATTGCCGCCCGCGTCAGCCCTGGATGCTTGGCACTGGTGCCGTGGGAAAAAACCATTTTTATTTTTTCCATGCCACTGACCCCTTGCGCTTCCTTTATGGCCTCGAAGGGGTCGTCATCGTCGTATATTTTATCCAGCAGGGTGTGAAGTACGTCTTCCTTGGATTTGAAATGGTGATAGAAAGCCCCCCGTGTCAGTCCGCCAAGATTGTCCACGATATCCAAGATGGTAGTCTGTTCATACCCTTTTTCGGTAAACAGCTTTAATGACACGTCCAAGATTTTCTGGACGGTTTCTTCTGGGTATTTGTTTCTGGGCATACGCACTCCCTTAACATGGGATACATGCAATATGCTAGCGGAAGATAGGGCGAGTGTCAATCCCTAATCACTCTCCGGTAGCTTTCGGTACCACACGTACGACATCACCACGGGGACAAGAACTATTATCGCAATAATTGCAAACAAAATGGCGAACAGAACAATACCGCTTAGGAAGAAACTGATCGCGATTATCAGTAGCCCACCGAAAAAGAACAGGAAACCTCCAAGCCTGTGCGTTTTGTTCCAGACCTCGTTGTTGGAAAGCGTCCAGGGTGTCCGTATTCCAACAAAAAAGGTGCTTTTTACTTTCGGCATCATATTACCCAAAAACGCGAACAGCACACCGCATATTAACACGACCACAAACTCCACCTGAATCCTGCCGGGGTTTAAACTCTCCGACAGGACAAGGCCGACAATCCCCAAAATAACCAGCATCATAAGCAGGCAGAAAGCGTCGTAGAAGCCTCGAAATTTTTCGTAGTTCTTTTTTCGTGGATCGATCTTGGGAATCACCATGAACAGCCCGGCGATAAGCGGGGACAGCCCGGCGAGCCACCATATGTTCATCCTGTGGCCACGCAATACCTCGCCATCCAGCCCCCAATTCATGGGGATCGTCTCGGGCAGTCTGCTGAACAAGGCCGCCACGATAACGAGCGGGGCCAGTGCGAATATCCATATCAGCACCCTGGTTTTACTTAGTTTTTTCATCGTTTGCGTCTCCTTTCAAATTAATCGCCCAGCGCATAATCTCGTCAACCATGCTCATGTTCAGCTCGTAGAGAATATATTTGCCCTGCTTCTCGTCGCTTACAAGCCCCGCCTGTTTCAGCACCGACAGGTGATGCGAGATTGTCGCTCCGGTCATAGAAAACCGTTCGCCGATTTCACCCGCCGTCATGGAGCCGGATGACAATAGGCTTAAGATCTCGCGCCTTGTACTGTCCGAAAGGGCTTTAAACGTATCCGCGATACCCATACGCCACATCCTTCGAGCTATCATTTAGACCACTATCTAAATGATAGCGAAAGCTGTACCGAATGTCAAGGATAAATTTCGTAAAAACTGTACTGGCTAATCGTCAGGATCGCTTCCTAAAGGGGGTGGCGTGTTTATCGCCTGGCCTTGACGGTTTCCCAAAAACCTGGTAACCTATTTTCGTGTACTTCAAAGGAAGTGGGGTGAAAATCCCCCGCTAGCCCGTAACTGTAATAGGGAAGCTCCCATCGCGAACGGCCACTGGGCAACTGGGAAGGCCGATGGGAAATTGCCATTTTGATGGTACGCCCCTCGAGCCAGGAAACTTTGGTATACATGCCGTATTACGGCTTGGGGTTCTTGCAGCCCCAAATCTTTTTCAGGTTTCGTGGATAGAACCTTGAGAGCCGTGCCGTTTTTTGTCAGCATGTTTTTCTCGATTTAAAACCATAAGGGTGGAGTAGATAATGTTTGCGTCAATTATAAAAAGGGATGGAAGGACACAGGCGTTTCACGAGAGCAAGATTACCGATGCAATCTTCAAGTGCCTTCAGGCCACGGGGGAAGCGGATCGCACGCAGGCGATGGAATTGACGCTTGGGGTTATCAGAAAAATAAAACAGGAATATGCGGAAGACAGCTTCACCGTTGAAGACGTTCAGGACATTGTTGAAACCGTTTTAATCGAACACGGCCACCCGAAAGTGGCAAAGTCCTATATCCTGTACCGCGAAAACCGTTCCAGGCTAAGGGAAGCGCGAAGCGAAATGATGAACGCGGTTTCGGAAATTTTGCAGGAAACAAACCGGGACAATGCCAACGTCGGCAATTCGCCTTCGGCAAAGGTGCTGCAAATATCGGAGATTGCCTCCAAAAATTATTACCTAAAGCGCATACTTTCCGAGAAGGAAGCCAAGGCGCATGCTGGCGGCGATATTTACATACACGATTTGTCATGGTACGGCAAAACGCTTACCTGTCTGCAAATTCCCCTGGACCGCCTGTTGCGCGAAGGGTTCAACAACGGGCACGGTTACATACGCCCCCCAAAGGGAATAAAAACGGCGGCCTCGCTGGCGGCGATAATCCTGCAGAGCAACCAAAACGACATGCACGGCGGGCAATCCTTTGCATATTTCGACAGGGATTTGGCAGCGTATGTCGAGTTGGAAAAAGAGAGGCAGAACAAACTTATACGCGGAAACCTGGAAGACTTGGGTCTAAACTCGGACGAGGACAAGATCCGGGCATTGACACATAAGCGTACCAAAGAGGAAACCTATCAGGCGATGGAAGGGTTTATTTATAACCTTAATACCATGCACTCAAGGGCGGGAGCGCAGGTTCCTTTTTCCAGCGTCAACTTCGGCACCGACACAAGCGAGGCTGGCAGGATCGTTACGGAATGTTTTTTGCTGGCCTATGAAAAAGGTTTGGGCAAAGGCGAATCGCCGCTGTTCCCAAACGTGTGCTTCAAGATAAAAGAGGATGTCAATTTCGAGGAAGGGGATCCAAACTATGACCTGTTCCAGTTGAGTATGCGCGTCGCCTGCAAGCGGCTTTTCCCCACGTTTTCCTTCCAGGATTCAAGTTTCAACAAGCCGTTTCGCGACGAGGAAGTAGCCTACATGGGTTGTCGCACGCGCGTCATCTCAAACTGCAACGGACCTGCGGTAACGAATTCCAGGGGTAACCTATCGTTTACGACCATTAACCTGCCGCGCCTTGGCATACGCGCGGACAAGGATTTGGCGTTGTTCTGGAAATACCTTGACGAGCTTTTTGACGTTTGCGTCGAGCAACTGCTGAGTCGGTACAACATCCAGAGGAAACTTAAGGTAAAGGATTTCCCGTTTTTGATGGGGCAAAAGCTGTACCTTGAAAGCGAGGGCCTGTCCTACAATGATACTGTTGAAAAAGCAATCCGCCACGGAACGCTGAGTGTCGGCTTTATCGGCTTGGCCGAATGCCTTGTCGCCTTGACGGGCAGGCACCACGGCGAAAGCATGGAAGCCCAGGCTCTCGGCGTTGCCATTGTCAGCCACATGCGACGCAGGTGCGATGAGATCTCGAAAAAGCATGGCCTTAATTTCTCGCTGCTTGCCACTCCCGCCGAACAGTTGAGTGGCAAATTTACCCAGCTTGATCTTGAACGCTACGATAGAATTCCTGGCATAACGGATAAGGAATGGTACACCAATTCATTCCATGTGCCAGTGGAACACCAAATTAGCGCACTGGACAAGATAGCAATCGAGGGGGCTTATCACAAATACTGCAATGCGGGGCATATATCCTATGTAGAGTTGCAGTCCGCCCCGGACAATAATCTTGAGGCGTTCGAGTCCTTGATAAGGGCAATGGCGGAGGCGGACATGGGTTACGCCGCCGTGAATTTCCCCGTTGACATTTGCTGCGACTGCGGGCTGAACAGCGTCATTCAGGGAAACACCTGTCTTAAATGTGGCGGAAAAAATATCAGCCGTGTGCGCAGGATCACCGGATACCTTTCGACGCTTGACCGTTTCAACGACAGTAAGCTGGCGGAAGTCCAAAACCGCCAGATCCACCAAGACATGTAGGTAGGTCTAACAGGATGCGATTGTCGGGCATCACGCAGGAAAGTTTTGTTGACGGCCCTGGGTTACGCTACGTCATTTTCGCCCAAGGCTGTCCGCACAGGTGCCCGCACTGCCAAAATCCCGAAACCTGGGATGCCAACGCTGGCAAGGAATTTTCCGTGAAGCAAGTTTCCCGGATGCTAAGGCAACACAGGAAACCAAAACGGGGCATTACTTTTTCTGGCGGCGAACCGTTCGCGCAAGCTGGCGAACTTGCGGAAATCGCGATGGCTGCCCGACAACTTGGCTGGGATGTGGTAACCTATACGGGTTTCACGTACGAGCAATTAATCGAAAGTAACGATAGCGGTATAATGGCGTTACTGTCCGCCAGCGACATATTGATCGACGGAAAATACGTGCATGAGTTAAGAGCCCTGTCATTGCAATTTCGTGGCTCGTCAAACCAACGCGTGATAGATATGGTGGAAGCGCGAAAGGAAGGGTGCGTCGTATTGTGGAAGGAACCATCCGCAGACCCCCTCTCCTCTTCCATGTAAAAAAACCTTCGCAGAAAAAACGCCGTCCTTGTGCGCGATTTCCAGATGCCCATCGTACTTCTCCAGCGCGTGGCGGACGTTTCGCAGACCCAGGCCACACAAATTTCACCCCTTGCCGTGTTTTGGCCACTTACACAATCTTTGATACATGCTCACTACCACCACGACGGTGACCAGATCGCATAAAAAGTAACGGTGGTTCCATCTATTGTATGCCCACCTGGCCAGAATGTGTCTCCTGGGAATCCCGACCACGAAGGGATTGTGCTCCATGGATCGGGGTTGGGGTTTGTGCTCCATCTTTCAAAAATATACCAGTCTCCTCTATAAAGCCCGCTGCCATCGGGAAGCGTTGTGACCGAGTTCACGCCTACCACCTGCGAGGGCACAGTTCCGGTACCCCCGTTTGCATCAAATATAACGGTAATCGTAGGCAAGTCTAAGTTGTCACATGACGTAAAAAATACCGCGCAACCAACAATGGCCATAAAAACCGCACCGTATCGCGGCAACCGACAATCTTTTTTCATCTACCTGCTCCTTTGCTGAATACGAAACGTATAACCGACCGAAACCTTGTGAATGACCGATGAGAAAGGGGTTCTCATGGTATAGGAGATATCAAACCAGTTTCCCAGGTTTATACCCATGGTCAAATCCACAGCGACAATTGTCCGCAGCACGGTATGTCTAAACTCGCTACTGGAACCCCAAAATACGGTTCCGTATTGAGCCCTCGTAACGCTACCGCCGATGCCCGCGTACCAGCCGCCCCTCGCGCCAAAAGGTCGGAAGTGGACAAAGTGGACAAATGGGGACATCGAAAAATCAAATCTTCCTCCCATATCTTCATTCCAGCCAGCGGTAGTCCAAATACCGTAATCGAATCCAACCCTAAAAAACCAGTTACTCCACGGCGCAATGGTCGCCTGTAGGGTGCCTATCATCAAGGGCTCAACAAAGGTGGAGCCAAAGTTAATACCTAAGCTCCAAAATCTCGTTGGATCTTGGAGTGGCGGTAACCGCTCGCGCTCGCGTGCCTCACGACGTGTTCGCGTTCTGGCGATCTGCGCCGGGCTGTACTCAATCCCCATTAATGATGCGACCAAGCCATCGTTTTGCACGTATGTCTGTGTGCTCCGTAGTGCCGATGTTTGAATATCTATCACCTGTAGGCGAAGTCGGAAAAAATCCCCACTCGGTTCAAAGGCACCGGTTATAACGTATCGGACATACATTTGGCTCCCTATCGACCCTGCCAAAGCATCGTCAATCAATCCCGCCGTGTCGAAATTCAGCTGCGCCGCAAAAGTGTTCAACTGCACCCGATTCACCACGGTAATTCCGCGCGCATGTTGCATGGACATAAGAGCGACAAGCATTTCGCTGATCAGGTGATCCGACATCAGCGCAGAGTCGCTGTACATCGCCAGTACCGTGACCATGGAGCCATTTTCGAAGGCACCGGAAAGCTCCCCAACCGATCCTTGGATTGCTACGTTTAATTGCTGCTGCGCGTGTACCGCGCTAATACCAACCGCCAGCGCACAAATCACCAACAGAATCTTTTTCATTCTCAGTTTCCTTGTCCTTCGCCTTGGGTATTCCGCAACGGCCCAACATATCTGATCGCTACCGCCGATGCGGTGCTTACCCTGACCATTTGCCTTCTTCCGCTGCCCTCCGTTACGGTGTCTATACGGACGTTAATGATGTCGTGTCCGCCCATTGCGATTGCTTGGGTCATAAGATCCGCGACCAGCGTTTCCTGGTTTACGTTCCTTATTACAATCGACCCAACCACTTCATACTCACTTGCGTGAGTGGGCGGGTGCGCCGACCATCCGACCCTTCCCGAGCCAAAACGAAGCTCTAGCTCCGGATCGAATTGAGCGGTAGCCGTGGGCGCAAGCCAGGGCATGTTTCCACATCCCGCCAAGAAAAGCCCAATTACCGCGATTGCTGCGGTAATTCCGAAAGATCTAAAAGTGTTCTTCATAAGAACCTCCCTTTTATCAAAATATGGTGCATTGTAAATAAGCCATTGGCTATATCAATATGCACTACTCTATCAGATATTTGCCAACAGCGCAAGATGTTTTTATGGTGCTATTGGCTGATAAACTAAACGATCTCGCTTTTGGGGAGGTTTTTCATCAAAGAAACTGAGGTTATGGAAACCGATGAACAAGCCTGCCGAAAGTTGTTGAGCCAGAATATCAAGCGGTTTAGGAAACGGCTTGGGTTTTCGCAGCTTGATCTGTCGCTTGAGCTTGAAATTTCAACCGCGTTTCTCAGCGATATTGAAACCTGCCAGAAATGGGTCTCGCCTAAGACATTGGCAAAGATCGCCAAAGCCCTCAAAATAGAAGTCTATGAACTTTTCAAGCCCGATGAAGCAGATCATGGCATGGAAATCGATGCGGGCATTTCAACCGAGGTGGTGAAGTACCTTGATTCGGTAGATGATACTTTGGTAAAGCAGATAACCCATTCCATACAACCGGCCCTTGAAAGGGCGATTCGACGCTCGGTAGCAAAGACGCGCAAATACTATGAGCAACAGATGGAGGGGTAGTTTCCAAGTGGTCACCAAAAGAAGGAGCATGTAAACCGTCGCAATGGTTGACAACACTCCCTCTGCCATATAAACTGTCCTCGTATACTTCAAAGGAAGTGGGGTGGGGAACCTGAAGGTTCCGAATCCCCCGCTAGCCCGTAACTGTGAAAGGGAAGATTCCGTCAGAGACGGCCACTGGGAAACTGGGAAGGCCGATGGAAGAACGCCGTTTAACGGCGCGCCCTTAAGCCAGGAGACTTTGGTATACGCGCCACCCCGTATGGGGTTGGTAATTTTTTCTTAGCTTCGAGGAAAAAGCCTGAGAAAAGCCGTGTTTACCCTTACAAGGATTCCCTGTCCCCATTTGGAACGTTCGGCCTTTTGATCGAGTGCGACTAAGGTTTGTGCTCGGCGGGATCCCTTCTTCGAGGAAGGAGCTTTTATGTCTTTGTTTAAATTGTCAGGTTCGTTTCGCCGCTTTGCGCGGGGCGTTTTAGTCCTGCTGGTTCTGCCCGTCGCGTTTTTGGTTATTGGGTGTGATTCGAATGGCCTTCTCCCTGATGATCCTAACGGCCCTTTCCCTGGAGAATGGATTCCAGGAGCGTGGGCACCGCTTGACGGAACCTGGCTTGGTGGGGGGCAGACCTATACCATTGATATGGAAAGTAATCCGCCAACATTTAACTTCAACGGTGGCGAATTCGGTACTGGCTATGAGAACTTTGCCGGGGAAATACAGGGGGTGATGATCTTCACCCCCAACGGTACTCGTGGAGTTATCTTTATTAGATACACGGACAAGCCTACAGATGGAACATGGGCCCCAGGGGAAACCGATGACGATCCGTGGATCTTTACTCCGGGTAATCCGCCTGACGGAGATTACATCGGCATATTTTTCAACAATCGCGCTGGCAATTCGGTTCAGTTCGCCAATCCTTTCGTTTTTGGGGAAGGAACTCCAGCAACGGAGACTTTGGCGGAAGCCAGAAATACCTTCACGGTGGATAGGGAAGGGGACTTTGTTTTTGGTTGGGCTGGGATAACCCCGTCTGAAAGGCAAGAGTGAACCGATACATCAGTTATGCCAAGAGCCGAGTCGCAAAAATGTTTGTGGCCTTGGCACTGTTAATATTTTTCCATCTTTCCCTCTTTGCGGATAACATGTATGATGACGGTTTGTGGGACGATTCCCTGTGGTTCGAGGACGACGTTGGTATCACGATAACGGGAACCGTGCAGACGACCCAGCACATGGAGGTCATCACCAGGGAGGACATCGAGCGCCGAGGCGCGACGGATATCGCGGATCTTTTGCAGGAAACGCTGGGAGTGAACGTCATCCGCTACGGCCCCCGTGGTAACCAGGTGGGAATTTCCATGCGCGGATTCGACTCGCGGCGAGTTGCGTTTCTTATAAACGGGATTCCCGCAAGCTCGCCCCTGGACGGTGGCTTCGACATTTTTCAAATTGACCCCGCTTCCATAGAGCGCATCGAGGTTATCTACGGCGGTTCGGATTCGCGCTTCAACGTTTCCAGGGCGCTGGGCGGTGTTATAAACATTGTCACTATCGGCAGGCAGGAACCGGGGCTACGGATTGGCGCGTCCGTCTCCAACGCTTCCGCGCTGCCGGGGCGGTACCGAGGGCGGGACGGCCAAACGCACGGCCCCCATTTGCGGGATCTGTTTGACTCGCAGAACGTTTCCCTCTCGCTTACTCGCGGTGGCGACATGCTTTCGGTAATGGCGAACGGTTTTTTCAACCGCTCAGAAAATCATTTTCTGTTCGAGGATTTTGTCGGCTTTACCCGCCGCAAGGACAACAATGAGATGTGGGATACTGGTGGCGCCGTGTCTTTGATATGGCAGCTCCCCGGTCTTACACGGCTTATCTCATCCTCGCAGTTTTATTACGCCGACAAAAACATTCCCACTTCAGGTTTTTCGGCGCACTATAGCGAGCTTGCGGATATTATCGGCAGGCAAAGCTTCATGCTGGAGATTCCCCGTGCTTTTCATGACGATGTGGCGACCGAAGCTTCCCTTACATGGAACACGAATCGGCGGGATTTCACGGATGCCGGTGGCGCGTTTTCCAGGCACGATCAGAATAGCGTTTTGATTATCAATCGTTGGAGCTGGTATGCAAATGAAGCTGTCACGCTAAGGAGCGGTTTTGACTATACCTTTACGCATCTGGATTCCACGGAAATGGGAAGCCGCAGTAGGCATGACGGTGGCATCTCGCTGGTTACGGAAGTAAGGCTGGGAAACAGGTTCTTTGTCGTGCCGTCGATCACGGCCGCGATTACCAGTGGCGGGACTACGGAAGTCGTGCCGGTGCCGAAACTGGGCTTTTTGTGGAACATAAACGATACCCTCACGCTTAGGAACAATTATTTTCGCAGCTTTAAGTTTCCCGATTTCCAGGATCTTTACTGGGTGGGCGGTGCTAGCTTTTCCGGCAACCCCGATCTGCTACCCCAGGATGGCGTTGGCGGCGATCTGGGGCTTGCGTGGAATCCCGACAGGCGTTTTAGGTGGGAAAACGTTTTTTTCGCTCAATGGACAAGGAACTCCGTACACTGGTTTGAAACCGCAGGAACATGGAGACCAGAAAATGTGGGCACGGCCGCTTTCCTCGGCCTTAGCAGCAGCGCGCGCTTCGAGGTTCCAGTATCCCTTGGGCCTGTGGAAAGGATCGTTGCCTCGGTTTCGTATCACTATCTGCGTAGTCACTTGATGGCTTTCGGCTTTACCTTTGCCGACGATCAGCGCATTCCATACACGCCGATGCATACCGTCGGTCTTTCGCTGGATTTCCCGTGGGAAACTGGCTCGTTCATCATATCGGGCCACTTCGAGGGCACGCGCTATGCCGACCGAGCAAACCTTATCGCCTTGGAGCCGTATTTTCTTCTTAACGCCTCTTACAGCCAGAGAATCGGCCAGAATCTTACGTTTTTTGGATCACTGCGAAACATATTGAACCAATCCTATGAATCTTTCGCCGGTCACCCCATGCCAGGCATAAGCCTGACGCTGGGGTTACGGCTAAACCTGGAGGTAAACAGAAATGAATAAACCGTGTATAGGTGCACTAATATTGCTGGCATTAATTTTTGGGATTTCCTGCGACAGAGCCAATGTGAACAGGATTACGGATCGCGCTGGTAGGGAAGTAACGCTGCGTGGCCCCGTAAACCGTGTTGTGTCCACCGCGCCTTCGAACACCGAAATAATCGTGGATCTTGGCATGGCGCACAAACTCATCGCCGTAGACGTACATTCGGCAAACCTTGAGGGAATTCCCGCTGGGCTGCCCCTGCTGGATTTTCTCTTTCCCGATGCAGAAGTTCTTATGAGGCTTCAGCCGGATCTGATTATCGCAAGCGGACACAATGTAACGGGAACGGGCGACGACCCTTTCCGCCTGTTAAGCGAGGCGGGAATTCCCGTTGTGTATATTTCAATGAGCAACAGTATTGAAGATATTTACATCGACATTGCCTTTATCGCGGAACTTCTACAGGTGCAGGAAAATGGGGAGAGGCTTGTCGAAACAATGCGGACAGAAATTGCCGAAATAACGCGAATGGTGTCTTATATCGAAACCCAAAGAACGGTGTATTTTGAAATTTCCCCCCCGCCCGAAATGATGACCTTTGGCAGAAACAGTTTCATAGACGACATGATTACCGCAATCGGCGCCATAAATATTTTTGGTGACGAAAACTGGCTGGTCACCCCGGGAGCGGAGGCGATAATTAACCGAAACCCAGACGTTATCCTTACCAACGTGAACTGGATCGACAATCCAATCGGGGAGATAAAAAACAGGCCAGGCTTCAACCACATTAACGCCGTTATCAACAATCGCGTTTACCAAATTGACACGGATTCCTCGGTGCGGGCTTCCCCCCGTATTGTTCTGGCCTTGCGTCAGATGGCCCGTGCGGTGTATCCTGAACTGCATGGCCAACAGTAAACGCATTGTTATCGGCACGGTTGTTTCCCTTCTAATAATCGCGATGGGGACTTCGCTTGGCAGTACCAACATAAGCCTGGGCGATACCGTGATGATAATCCTGCACAAAATTTTCGGGGTGCCTCTTGCCGTACACATCGATCCGGTAAACGTTTCGATTGTCTGGCTTCTGCGGTTGCCACGGGTTCTGCTGGCGTTTATCGCTGGGGGGTGCCTTGCCATGAGTGGAGCGGTTTGCCAGTCGATTCTGCGGAACTCGCTGGCAACGCCTTACATCCTCGGCGTTTCCTCTGGTGCGTCCCTTGGTGCGGGAATAATCATCATTTCGGGAATCGCCCTGCCTTTCCTTGGCGGTTTTACCCTGCCATTGGTCGGGTTTGTCTTTGGCGTTGTCACGGTTTTTATGGTCGCCACGTTTTCGTCTCGTATCGACAAGTCAATGTCGAACAACACGATTATCCTTTGCGGAATGATCGTGTCGCTTTTCTTGAATGCCATGCTCACGACTTTAAGCGCGGTCTTTTCCGACGATCTTAGGCGCATCGTTCTTTGGCAAATGGGAAGCTTTGCTATGCGTGGCTGGGTTTACGTGCAGCTCCTGTTTCCATTTATGGTTATTGGCGCGGCGGGGATTTTCCTGTACACAAAGGAAATGGACATTTTAACGTTCGGCGACGACCAGGCAAAATCCGCCGGCGTGGAAACTGGATCGCTGCGAAAAAAACTGCTTGCCTTTTCCGCCATATTGACGGGTGCTACGGTTGCCCTAAGTGGTGTAATCGGTTTCGTTGATCTTATTTCCCCACATGCTGCACGCAGGATAGTCGGTTCGAAACACAGAAGTCTTATTCCTATGTCGTTTATCCTGGGCGGTTCGTTAATGGTGGTAACGGATTTGGTCGCAAGAACCATTATATCGCCGTCGGAACTACCGGTGGGCGCGTTAACCGCACTTATTGGCGCACCATTTTTCGCCTGGGTATATTTCAGACGGCGCAAGCCTTCGCGGGGCCACCAATGATAGGCACAATACCCAACGCGACAATAGAAGTTCAAAATCTATACGCAGGATACGGCGGCACCGAGGTCATACATAACATTAGTTTCATGGTTAATACCGGCGAAAGCCTCTGTGTGCTTGGCCCAAATGGATGCGGAAAAAGCACCCTGCTAAAATCGATAGCCCGCCTCATCAACTATCGTGGCAACGTCACACTAAACGGCCAAAACACCCATGCAATCCCGCGAAAGGAGTTCGCAAAAAAAATCGCCCTTTTGGGACAAACCGCGCAAGTCCTGTTTCCCTATACCGTACACGAAACCGTCTCGATGGGCCGTTACGCCTATACCACTGGTTTTCTTAAAAACCTTTCTGCCAATGACAACGACATTATCGAAAACATCATCGCAAAGCTAGACATCGCGAGCATTCGGGACCGCATGATCGACGAGCTTTCTGGAGGGCAACTGCAAAGGGTTTTCCTGGCAAGAACCCTGGCGCAAACCCCAGAGGTAATACTGCTGGATGAACCGACCAATCACCTAGACCTAAAATACCAGATCGAACTTCTCACCTTTCTAAAGTCCTGGGTAAAGGAAAGTGGCAAAATCCTTGTTGCCGTATTCCACGACTTGAACTTGGCACGACAATTCGGCGACACGGCGCTTTTGATGCAGAACGGAACAGTGGCCTCTGGTGGCGCAATCGCCGAAACATTGCGCAGCGAGATCCTTCAACAGGTCTACGGCATTGACATCCAGGGCTTTATGCGCGAGTCGCTGGGAAAATGGTTTTCATCCTAATATATTCTAGTGGCAAGTGATAGCGGTGTTCCACAACCCTCCCGCCCGCAAAGGCAGGAGGGTTGCAAAACAAATCCTAACTCAAATTCCAGAACACCGCAGTGTTCGCCACGGTGATCATCGTGAACAGTATCGTATTGGTAAATGCCGCCAAGTACACGTTGTTGGTCTTGGCATATAGCTTGCGGGCATATACCGCCGCAACCCCCAGGCAGGGAATTAAGCCAAACAGCAATATGGTGTTCAGGGCCATCGATGGATACCAAGCAATCCCGGTGGAAAAGAGTGTTGCGTATTGTACGACAACCCACAGGAGCAAACCGCCGATGTTAAGAACAATCGCAATCAGGTAAGCAAGTTTGCGACCATTGGTGTTGGCGTTTATCGCAATGACATTGACAAAATAAAATAGGAAGAAAAACGGAATGTAACGCAGGGCCGTTAACAAATGATCCAAGGTAAAGGTTCGTATGGCCAGCGTCCACACACGCGCGTCCACGCCGAAGATTGCCTGTGTTATAAACAGCAACACGTACATTATCGCTATGCCACCAACGGCGACCAAAAGACTGGCAACCACGGTTTCGGCACCAACGGACAACCCGTAATTCACGGGCCTTGCCCCCAGCGATCTTCTGCTAAGGGTATAGAAACCAATGGTAATAAGTGTCGCAATCCCCGCGCTCACGAAAGCCCAGTAAAGAAGCACATTGGTAGTGGGCGCAACAAAAAAGGCGCTCAGTGCGACAAGCGTGACATGGTTTGCCGTTACAAGATAAACGATGACGCATACAAGCGCAAAAACACTCCCGCCAAAACCCCAAGTCATAAATCTCTCGGCTACGGGATCATTTGCGCCCCTTCCACCCAGTCTACGATATTTCGCCAAGGAAATTATACCCAAAACAAAGGCAACGACACCCAGTGCAAGAACGATATTACCAAGGATCGCCAAATCGCCGGCCCTTCTTTCCAAAAGGGTAGGGATCAGGTAGGCGGGAAGAAGCGTGGCAATGGCGATAAACACCCAGTAAACTAACTTTTGGTAAGGTTTATCCCCCATCGGTACGGGCGCGACCTTTTCCGTAATGGCGTATTTCAGAAACGGAACCTTTAGCAGCAGAGACATCACCGGCACTATCAACAGGAAGAAACCCACCATCGTGACAAAGTTGAAAAACACTTTCCATTGCCATATCTGGTTGCCCGCTGGAAGATTGGGACCAGGGCCAGGGAAAGCGTAGGCGAAAAAGTCTATCATATGGCCCACCGAGGTCGCGGAAAAATGGTTCCAGGGATGAATCTCGTTCGGGGCGTAAATGATTCTTAGCCCCGTTTGTGAACCGCGCACGATGTTCTCCCCCAGCATAAGCGCGCCCGAATCGGCGTGGTACCACTGGGACGAACGCCCAGCAGGGCCTTCGGGATCTAGCCCCAGGAACATCCTGCCCACTCCGGTCGCTGGCCAGTAGGAACGTTGGACGGTACCACCGGCGGCGACGTTTGCGGCGGGCTCGTTAAAGAAAAACTCGTCGTAAAGCCCCGCCACGAAACCCACGGGACGACTGCCAAAGGTCGCCAGAAGCTGTGGCACCGGTGCAACCGAGGCGGCGAAGGATAGATCCGCTCCCACCGGAAGCCCGGCAGCAATCATACGGGAACCAGTCTGTAGGGATCGCATTTCGTCAAAGAATATTGCAAGAATGCTGGAAAAGCCGCCCATAGAGTGGCCCGTAACGGCGATAAGCCCGTTGCCGTTCGCGTCCCTGGCCGTGAACGGCTGGGCGTACATGTGCTGTACGGCGTTGAACTGCGCGTGAATCCAGAACGTGCCGAACTGCCCACCTACGGGAATGTCCGCAGCCCAGCGTGAGTTCCCATGATCATACATGTCCAGTGCCAGCACGATATAACCACGCCGCGACATCTCTATTGCCACCAAGTCTTGCATCTCTTTGGTGTTAAGATACCCGTGCGTGGTAACGATAACGGGCCTGGGATTGTCCGGCCCTGCGCCCCTGGGCATGTAAAGCAGACCCGTCAGCGTGCCATGCTCCGTTTCGAAGGTAATCCTGGACACCCTGACGGAATAGAACGACGAATTGAACATCCCGGCAAGAAAACTGCCCAGGACAATCAAGACTAAAGCAAGCACCAGCCATTTTTGTGATTTAATGCAACAACATTTCTTTTTCATGATAAGCCCCTTTCGCCAGCCAAAGTATTCCCACATCTGTGGGAATACCATGTTACCACGCAAAGGCCATTTTGTAAATTTTTTACAGGCTCCGCCTAACCGAAGCCTGTGGCATGGGTATTCCGAAAATTAAACGGTGGAATTACTTTTGGGACTCAGGTCGGGAATATGCTTTCGCCCCTTCAGCAGAACCGTCAGGCCCACCACAAACAGGATAAGAATTGCCAGAATGCCAAAGCTGCTTCTGCCCGTGGCGCCCAATATAACCGCGTAAAGAGTCGGGCCTACTACCGACGCAAACCTTCCAAAGATTTCAAAAAAGCCGAAGTACTCGCCACTCTCCTCGGGCGGTATGAGTCTGCCGTAGGTGGAGCGCGAAATGGCTTGTATACCCCCCTGAACGGTACCCACCATAAAAGCCAATACCCAGAACATAATCTGGGCTGTCTCTATCCCAAAAAGCCCCTCTTCCAGGCCAAAGCCCATTGCAAAGCCCAGAATGGAAATTACGCAGTACATTATTATGGAACCTATGATCAGGTTTAGGGGGCTGGTTTTTTTACTTAGCGCCCCAAAAAGCAAACTGAACCCGAAAGCCACTATCTGAGTCATGAACAGGGCGATTATCATTCCCGGGCCGTCCAGCCCAAGCTCCGTGCCGTAGGCCGTCGCTATGCTGATAATAGTTCCAACGCCGTCTATGTAAAAAATGTAGGCAATCAAAAACATCAATACGCCTTTGTTTTGCCCGATTTTTTTTGCGGTCTTTATTATGTCCCCAATGGCCTGTCTGTACAAGCCACTGTCCGGCAGTTCGGTCTCATATTTGTGGTAAACGTTTTTTAGTATCGGAATGGAAAACAGCAGCCACCACACCGCCGTTAACACCACCGATATTCTTACGGCCAGCATCCCGCCTATGCCAAAATTCTCGCCAAACATAATAAGGGCTATGCTTACCACAAAAGGTATGGTGCTGCCCCCAACGTAACCCATGGCAAAGCCGGTGGCGCTGACATTATCCATACGATCCTTTGTCGTAACGTCTGGCAAAAAGCTGTCGTAAATTTGATTGCAAACGGACCAAAACATGTGTGCGAAAATAAACGCCACAAGCAATAGCTGCCAGGTGTCCACCACCGCTGTAAAGATTGTAAAAATTATGCCCGAACACAAAGACATAACAAAAAGCCGTTTTTTGTAGCCCTTGTAGTCTATAAGCGCACCGATAAATGGAGCAGCAAAACCCACAATAATTCTCGTGGCCGCCAGCCCGATAGCCCACCACATGCTGCCCTGTTCCCCCGCCATTCCCACAAAGAAAACTGGGAAAACCGCAGCCAGCATAATCGTGGCGAATGACGAATTTGCCCAATCGTACGTGATCCAGCTACGTTCTTCTCTTGAAAATTTTTTCACCCTGTTCTCCTTTTTGCAGTCCAAGTTTACGCCATTATAGCATGTTTTCGGGCTCAATTGCGGTATTTTGATGCCTTTCTTCCAAAAACCAGCTTCAATAAGCTATGATTTGCAGATAAAGTCGGCTTTGTCAAGTACCCTGCAGGTTAAATTTTGGTGGTTTAAATCCGCGGATTCCCACAGCTTTCTCGTTTTGGATGCGGGATCCGTCGCGCAAATTTTATGGCGACGTGTTTTTGTATATTCCTGCCCCTGTGGGCGGGTAATCTTTGGACTAAAAGTCCACGCAATTGCCCGCTAATTAGGTGGGCAGGCGACGCAAAAAGGGGGTTTGTGTGAAAAGAATGATCACTCTGGCAGGAATCGTTATCGTTATCGTTCTTGGCCTTGCGCTTGTTGGGTGTTCTAACCCAGTAGGCTAATTCAAACGCTGTCTGCCAGGACTTAGCTGGTGTGCTACGCACCAACTGTGCATAACGGCCCATTATGCACAGTTGCCCTGGTTGTTTAGTTTTTTTAGAATAAGACGGACAAGAGCCCTGCTCCAAGTGTATACTGATGAAGTCCTTGTTGAGGATGGGTGGGTCTTACCAGCCCCATAGGGCATATCCTTAAAACGTGGGCGACAAAGCTTCTGTGCGTCGAGTATACTGCCTTAGTAGAATATTTTTCTGGAGGATAAATGACATGGCGGAAAAGACTTTAAACGAATGGGACGATTTCATCGGATTCACCCAAGATGCGGAAGATGCCGCACATGAGAAATTCAACCTAGAAGAGGCCCTCCGTTGGCTGGACAAGGATTTCCCCGCCCGCAGCACCTGCGAGGAGCTTGGGAACGCCATTGCCCGTGCGGCGAAGAGCTCCTCAATCGCGCATGTCGCTGTAAGAACGATATTAAGAACGATATTAGAGAGCGAATTGGGAAGAGAAATTGTAAAAACCTGGCTATCGACCGAGACTAAATCGGCGAAAAGCCATGATGAAGCCACCCAGTCAGTTTCCGTTTTGCAGATGACCGACGAGGAGAAACTCGGCAATGCCATTGTACAAAATGCAAAAGCATTCGAAACCGCAGTTGCTACCATCGAGGCGACTTTGCGGCAGCAAGGAGGGGAGCCGAATGTGGAAAACCTATCTGAAGCCGACAAGGAGTCAGCCATCGAGGAAGCCGCCGCTTCGTGGAGGATTCATAAGGAGACCAGGGAAATTTTAAAGTCGAAAGGCATGCTCGACAAGAAGCGCAGTGGTACCATTGCACAAAAGGCAAGGGAAGCCCAAACTATGATGACCGTCGCAAGGGAGATTCTGGAGCAACAAGCGGGAAAATTTCATGTGAAAGATTTGTTGTCACCTGAAACACAACTGGAAACAAAGTACAAGGAAGCCGTCAAGATAGCATTGGTATCCACTCTAAAAACATTGAAGGTAGCAGATAAAAAGAGCGGGGAATTTTTAGAACGGCTTTTGAACGGCAGAATCGACAAGGAGCTTGCCACCTTAATCGTCCAACTGGCAGAGACATTTGAAACTGCACTATTCGCTGTCAAAGCTACTTTGAAACAACAGGTGGGGTCTCAAAATGTATCAAACTGGCTAACGCCTGGAACGAAATTGAGAATGAGCCGTAAAATGGCTATAGAGACGGCATTCGTTTTGCGGATGACATATGAAAAAGCCGACGAATTTTTAAGTCGGCTTTGGCTTGACAAGTTCCACATGCGTAATGTCGTGGACATGATCTGTAGGTATGGCCTGGAAAATGGCTGGACTTACGAGGAAACGTCCAAAATGATAGAGGTGTTTTCATATTTGGATCACTACAATCCTGACCCAGATATAACCGATATCGCCGTGCGGAACGCCACACGCAGAGACGGATTGACAAGCTATCTGAATTCCAAGTTCCCGAATTCCAGTACTCCAGAGGAACTGGAGGCCTTTATCCGTAAAAACGAGCAATACTTCGGTTCGTTTCGCAGAACCGCGCATGTCAAGTTCATGAAATTCTTCGGTAAAATAAAAGATCTTATCGAAACCGATTCGGAATGGGACGATGGACAGGCGGCATACAACGAAAAAGACAAAATGGAAATTATCCGCAGGAAAATTGTTGGGAATATGCACGACATCGCCAATGGAAACTTCAACGCCATTTTTCTCGATCTTATTACCGCACGCATACCAGCTAGGCAAAAATACCTGTCTGATATTGTCAAGAAACATGAAGGGGGCACAATACAGGTGGATAAAAAACTCCTCATTCTGACGTGGTTGGCCTGCCCCAGTGGCAACATAAATTTGTTTCAAAAAGGCGAGACGGCTTACGACAATTTTCGTGATCATGTACTTACACTCAACAAGTCCGTTTTAAGGCCATGCGGAATGGCCGACATTGATTCGCGTCATCCTTTCGATTGGATTATCTTAAATGCCTTGCATGTCGGACATGTTCGATATAAGGAAGGCAAAGATGCCTATGGAGATGCAGATGCCCTAAAGGACATCCTGCAAAAAACCTTCGAAAGAATGGAAGCAATGGAGTTATAGCCATATGACAAGTTTAATTGGTCTGCTCCCTAACGACACCCTTGTTTTGACTGAAAACAAAAGCTACCAACTACAGGAGGTTGTCAGCCGTGGCGGCTCCTCCATTGTTTATCTGGCGTGTACAGATGCGGACAACTCACCAGACCGCTACGTGATCATCAAGGAGCTTTTCCCGCGCAGGTGTGGCATTAAACGTGGGGCAAATGGGACGCTGATTATCCCCGAATTGCAGCGGGACAAAGTAAAGAAAATCAGACTGCGGGCGGAACGCGAAGCCGAGATTGTGGAGGAGCTTCGCGACGACCGCAAGCGTGCTCTTGAGAAAAAAGCCCTCCGAAATTTGGACGGCAAGATTGACAAGAATGCCGACGACCCTGCCAATGGCGAGACCAACAGCGATTGGTTCATGTCGTACGCCAAACCAATTGAAAAGTATAACACGCTTTACACGGTGGTAACCACGAGATCGGGAAAGGTGCTTTCGAAGAAAATCGAAAAGGGCGACTTTGCGAATTTCAACTCCGCCTGCGACTGTGTATTAAAAATTCTCAAAGCGTTGGAGCCGATACATGGACTTAACGGCAAGTGTCTGCACCTGGACATAGCGCCCGATAATATCCATGTCTCGGCGGGTACGGGCATTTTCCGTTTGATAGATTTCAACAGCGCCTTTCGTCCCGGAGTTGACGACCTTCTAGATTGGAACCCGACATTCAAGGAAGGGTACTCGGCCCATGAGCTTGCGTCTTTTGAAGCCACGAAACCCCTCGATCTTTGCCCTGCCACAGATTTGTACTCGGTGGCGGCCATCTTTTTTGAATTGCTTATCGGAAGACCACCACAGGCAGACGACGGGGATTCCCTGGACGAGTGGCCGCAGTGGATAAGCGAATCGAAGTGTTTGACAGGGGCATCCAACCGTCTTGTAAAAGAAACGGCAGATTTTCTGTTGAGGGGTTTGTCCTCGTGGTCTAAAAACCGTTTCGAGAGCGTCACCCAAATGCAAGAGGCAATCGAGCACATCAAGGGATTGAATGAAGGATACAGGCTTAAAAACCGTCCAAAGTATCCAAACAAGTACTTTGTTTGCAGGAAATCCGAGCTTGAAGGCATACATGAAAGCCTTAAAAAAGAAAGCTATGTCATTCTGGAAGGCATGGGCGGTATCGGTAAAACGGAGCTCGCCAAAAGATATACCCAGAGGTATAAGGATGACTACGACTTTGTTCAGCTTGTAACATTCAACGGCAGCCTGGAATCGACAATCGCCACTTCGCTATCATTTGATAATTTCGACAAAGCGATGGACGATTGGTATACAAAGACATATGGAGATCAAGCCGTATCAAAAATGTACGAGGCTAAAATAGCCTTCTTAAAAAAAGACAAAGAAGATGAAAAACATACGCTTATCATTATAGATAATTACGATCCGCCTGAATTGTACGATGGCAAATTTGATGAATTTGTTTCTGCAAATTATAGGATCATTTTTACCTCGCGGAATGCACTTCGAGGGAAGGCTCGCCTCAAAATAGGTGCCATGCATGACAAAGCCGATTTGCTTGATTTGTTTTATGCGTATTATGACTCTCCCAAGCTTGCGCCCGAGGATGAGGCGACTGTCAACGATATTATAGATTTGGTTCTTGGCCACACAATGACCGTCATGCTTATCGCTTCGACTATGAGACAAGGTGAGAAAACACCCAAGGAAATGCTTGAACGGCTACAAAACAGCCTAGACCCAAGGCTACGGACAGAAATAGCCGTTGATAAAGAGGGGCTGAGCGATGAAGACCGAAAGCAGGTAATGTATGGGCATATCAAAACTTTGTTTGACATGGAGAAAATCAAACCAGATGTGGACTATTCATACATTATGACAAATATGGCATTAGTACCATACGAGGGCCTGAAGAAGAAGGATTTCTACGAATATGCGTTAAAGGGGCATTATGAAAGCCAAGGGCATATTGATGCATACTATGACGACTTGGACTACCTGATTGACCGCTATTGGGTACAGTCAAGCGATGGCAAAGTTTCGCTACACCCTGTTATTTCCGACGTTGTATACAAGGACGAGGATTTATCGCCCGATAGCCAAAAGTGCGTTGCGTTGATAGAGAGCCTAATTAAATTGACCAAAGATCACGAAAGCGAAACACATGTCGCATGGGCCAACAGCATGAGTATGTTGAAACTGGCTTGCGAACGAATAACCGATGAATCGGGGCTTACGACGTATTTGTTGAACACTTCTGCTCATATTGCCAATTCTTTAGCTGATTACGATATGGCTCTTGAGTATTATCGAAAAGTTTCTGGCATTTGTGAAAATATTTTGGGTAAGGAGAATCCTGCTACCGCCGTAGCCTATGGTAGCATGGCATTCGTTTACACTATACAGGGTGACTACTCAAAGGCACTAAAGTTGGATGAGAAGGCCTTGGCCATTTATGAGAAGGCATTCGACAATAATCACCTTTATATTGCCCATACTTATGGCAACATGGCAGTCACCTACTTGAATATAGGCGACTACCCCAAAGCATTGGAGCTAAACGAGAAGAGTTTGGCTATTCAAGAGAAGGTGCTAGGAAAAGAGTGCCCTGATGTTGCCACTACCTATGCCACCATGGCGGATGTCTATTTCAAGCAAGGTGATTACCCTAAAGCTTTGTCGTTGCATGAAAGAGCTTTGACTATCCGCAAAGAGGTGTTGGGAAAGGAACATCCTCTTACTGCTGCTACCTATGATAGCATGGCAACCATCTATTCATGTCATGGTAATTACTCCAAAGCGTTGGGGTTGTACGAAATCGTTTTGGCTATCCGTGAAAAAGTGTTGGGCAAGGAGCATCCGGATGTTGCCATTACTTATAATAATTTGGCAATCAACTATTCAAATATGGGAGATCTCTCCAAGGCGCTGGAGTTGCACGAGAGAGCTTTAGCCATCCGTGAAAAAGTGCTAGGCAAGGAACACCCAGATACTGCCAAAACCTATGGCAACATAGCAAATATTTACTCCAAGCGGGGCGATTACCTCATGGCATTGAAATTGAACAAAAAGGCTTTGGGCATATATGAGGAGGTGTTGGGCAAGGAGCATCCAGATATTGCCATTGTCTGTACAAACATGGCACTCGACTATTTTGAACAGGGCGATTACCCTAAGGCGCTGGAGTTGTTTCAGAAGGCTTTGGGCATAAATGAGAAGGTACTGAGCAAGGAGCATCCATATATTGTCTTTATTTATAATAATATGGCACTCAGCTACTCAAATATGGGCAATTGGCCCATGGCACAGGAGATGTACAGGAAAGTTTTAGCCATCCGTGAAAAAGCGCTGGGTAAGGAACACCCAGATACTACTAATACCTATGATAGCATGGCATTTGTATACTCAAATATGGGCAATTACTCCAAAGCACTGGAACTGTGCTGGGAAGTTCTGGCCATCCGCAAAAATGTGTTGGGCAAGGAGCATCCTCATACTACCGCTACCTATAACAATATAGCAATGGTCTACTCCAGTCAAGGCGATTACCTCATGGCACTGGAAATGTATCGAGAAGTTCTAGCCGTCCATGAGAAGATAGCTGGCAAGGAGCATCCAGGCACCGCCATTACTTATAGCAACATGGCCACTGTCTACTTAAACATGGGCGATTGCGCCAATGCGTTGAGGTGGTATAAAAAGACATTGGCCATCTTTGAGAAGGTGCTGGGCGAGGAGCACCCTGATATTGTGGCCACCTATGATAGCATTGCAACCGTATATTGCGAACAGAGTGATTATCCAAAGGCACTGGAGTGGTATCAGAAGGTTTTAGTCGTATGTGAAAAGGTAGCGGGTAATGAACACCTGCTTACTGCCATTAACTATAACAACATAGCAAGAGTTTACGACAAGCAAGGTGATTACTCCAATGCATTGGAGTGGTATCGAAAGGCCATGGTTATTCGTGAAAAGGCATTGGGCAAAGATCACCCAAGTGTTATAGAACTCCATGATAATATTGCTCGACTCGAAGGAGAGGCAACGAGCGATTAGCATATAATTGCACAATAACAGGAGCAATGCTTTTATGGAAACCTTATTGGATTTAAACAAGGAATATACGCTTGAGTTGGACGGTAAAAAATACCACTTGGATTATGTCAAGCCAAGAGGGATAGCTGGTCGCGGGGGATCGTCAATCGTGTATAAAGCCCAAGAAGAAGGTGGCTTTAATGATTTTTACGTAATCAAAGAATTTTGTCCGCACAAATTAACTCTTCAACGAATGGCCAATGGCTCTATTTGTATTCCAGATAATAAAAATGAAAAAAAAGAATACGAAAAACGCAAGTCGCGGGCTTTAAGCGAGTCAAAGATAGTTGATAAACTGCGTCACAATAATAAGACCAAAAACAATAATCCGTACATTTTCCCATATAGTAACCCGATTGAGGCAAATAACACCCTGTACACAGTCATAGCCACGGAGTCTGGCGACATGCTGTCGTGCATGATGCATAACGGCTTTTTCAATGACAAATCTTTCCCCAACATTTGCGACTGCATCCTAAAGATATTGGATGCCCTAGAGCCGATACATGACCAAGGATACCTGCACTTGGATATATCGCCAGGTAATATACACTTTTCAGAGTTAGGGAGACATGATTCAGGGTTAGGGATTGCCCGCTTGATAGATTTCAACAGCGCCTTCCGCCCCGGAGATGACGACCTTCGAGACTGGAACCCGACCTTCAAAAAAGGTTATTCGGCCCATGAGCTTGCATCTTTTGAAACCACGAAACCTCTCGAACTTTGCCCTGCCACAGATTTGTACTCGGTGGCGGCCATCTTTTTTGAATTGCTTATCGAAAGACCACCACAGGCAGACGACGGGGATTCCTTGGACGAGTGGCCGCAGTGGATAAGTAAATCGGGATGTGTGGCAGGGGTATCCAATCGTCTTATAAAGAAAACCGCAGACCTTTTGTGGAAAGGCTTGTCATCATGGCCGAAAAACCGTTTCAAGGATGTCGCGGAGATGCGGGCTACGGTTGAGGAACTTAAATCCATTGCCCAAAAGAGAAAGGTTTTTCTGTCAAACGCAAAGGTTTACTCCGAACGGCAGTTCAAGGAGTGGAAGGAAAAAAACGAAATAATCTACAGTGCTTTGTATGGGAATGACGAACGCATCCCGATGACCGTAAAAGATGGAGACAATGAGTATAATATTAACACCCTTTTTGCAAAACTCGAAAGCCAGAAATGCCGTCACGCGGTTTTGGTTGGCGAAGGCGGTATGGGAAAGACGTTTACCTGTATGCTGCTGGGGGAAAGGCACCTTAATGAAAAGCCCGTATTATATATTCCTTTGTGTGATTATAGCTTGGACAGGCCTATCAAGAAAAATATTATGAGGGCGTTCGGAGTTGAATCGGATGATGATTACGAGTATTTAATTGATGAAGAGGAAATGCTCATTCTCCTAGATGGATTCAACGAGATTAAATCGGAATTCGCCCATGCTTTTTTCATGGAATTAAGAGATTTGAAGGTGGGGGAACATATACAGACTTTGATTACATCGCGAACGGACATGCTTCATGTCGAAACGGCAAATTTTGCGAAACTGTTGTTTGTGCCTATTTCTGATAAGGTGATAGACGTATGGCTGGAAAAATATGCCCCAGATAATCGGGTTCTAGGCTTCTCGCATGAATTGTATAACATATTAAGCAACCCGATGCTGCTAAAAATATATGCGGTAAATATCAGAGGACAAATATCGCTTACCCACAGTCAAAAATCCAAGTTTCTGGACAATCCCATTACGGCAGGCGAAATTATTTGGAATTTTTTGGAACATCAGATTATCAAGACAAAAAACATTTTTGAGGATGGTACTGAAAACGAAGGTTTTGGGATAATATTTTTCAGGTTTTTGTTGCCGTATATAGCATATCAACTCGAAAGCACTGAAAAATCTAGTTTCACCTTAAGGGACTTGAAAAAGTATATCGGTGATTTCCATTCTTACTTCAAAACTAACTGCGACTATTTTGATGATCTAATCCGCTACGAAGATACGGTTATTAATCTCCTCACCGCAGAAAACAAAACTGGAACTTTGTTGGAGTGGTGCACTGAAAGTTTCTGCATAATTAAACTCAGACAGGTTGGTGATGCCAAAAGCGAAGCGTTTGATTTTATTCACCAGCATTTTAGGGATATTTTTTCCGCAATTTTCATAAAAAACCAAATGGAATTGGAGAACAAATCGGTATTTACCAGCAGGGTTTTGCCGCACCATGTTTCGCAGATGTTGATGGAAATATTACAGGAACACAAAAACGTAAAACCGTCAAAACTAAAGGAATATTTAAGTATCTTCAAAGGTGAATTTGACCCACAGGCACAAATTGGAGTCCATAACTGCCTAAGAATAATCATCAAGGCACGAAGTAACGATCTGAGTGGCGAGGATTTGTCAAATTTGGATTTAAGGCATGTCCCAATGAATGGAATTTTGTTTTCAAATCAGAATAATGGTTTTGCCGATTTTGAGGGGAGCTTTATTTCTGATACCACTTTACTCCCGCAAGGGCACTCTGGTTATGTTACGACTGCAGTATACAGCTCAGATGGTTTGCGAATGCTTTCAGCTTCTTATGATAATACTATTAAAGAATGGGATATGGAGACTGGGCGGTGCCTATGTACTTTTAGAGGTCATTCTGAAGTCGTATTTAATGCGGTATACAGCCCAGACGGTCAAAGGATACTCTCAGTTTCTGGTGATGACACTATTAAAGAATGGGATAGGGAGACAGGGTGGCCCCTGTGCACTATTAAGGGGCCTTTTGAATTTCTATTTGATGCAGCATACAGCTCGGATGGCCTGCGAGTATTTTCGGTCGATATAAAAACCATTAAGGAATGGAATAGGAAAAATGGACAATGTTTGCGTACTCTTGAAGAACCCTCTGATACTAGTATTGATCCTAATTTTGTTATATGCAAAAATGCACATAGTCCAGATGGCCTACGGGTACTTTCATATCTTGGGGGTGAGACCATAAAAGAATATGACAAGGAAACTGGACAATGTCTACACACCTTTGAAGGACATTCTGACTGTATTCTGGCCGCAGTATACAGACCAGATGGACAGAGAATACTCTCGGTTTCTAGTGATGAGACTATTAAGGAATGGGACAGAGAAACGGAACGGTGCCTACGCACTTTTGAGGGGCATTCTAGTTATGTTAGAACCGCAGCTTATAGCCCAGATGGCCAAAGGGTGCTTTTTATTCATTTAGGCACTATCAAGGAATGGGATATAAAGAATAAACGGTACCTACACACTTTTAAGAAACATTTTGGTACTGTAATTGGAGCGGCATATAGCCCAGATGAATTTCGAGTACTCTTGGTTTATGGCGATAATACTATCAAAGAATGGGACAGGAAAACGGGACAATGTCTACCTGCTTTGGAGCATTTAAAAAATGTAAAAGACGCAGTATACAACCACGACGGCCAGAAGATACTTCTGATTTTTTGTGATAATACTGTTAATGAATGGGATAGGAAAACAAAACAATGCCTTCCTGTTTTTGAAGAAAATTCTCAGATTGTACGTAGTGCAATGTACAACTATGATGATCAGAAGGTACTTTTACTTGGAAATACTACTATTAGAGAATGGGACAAAAAAACTGGAGGGTGGCGCATTTTTGAGGGGCATTCTGGCACTGTCCTTAACGCAGAATACAGTCCAGATGGCCTAAGGGTACTCATCGGACGTTCTGGTGTTATCGAGGAATGGGATATAGAGAATAAACAGTGCCTGTGCATTTTCAAGGAACATCCTGACACTGTAATTGAAGCAGCATACAGCCCAGACGGCCAACGGATTCTCTCTACTTCTTATAATAGTGCCATTAAGGAATGGGATAGAAAAACTGGGCAATGCTTGCGAACTTTTATAGAGCATTCTTACGATGCGCGCATTGGAATTCTTTACGATATATGCACAGTATACAGTCCAGATAGCCAGCGAATACTGTTTCTGGGCGATATTACTAGGGAATGGGACATAGAAACAAAACAATGGCTTTGGGAAATTCCGATATTTGATGGAATTTGTATTAATGATTGCAGTTTCAAGGATTGCAGATTTTCAAGTGACGAACTAAAGGAACTAATCAGGGCTTATGGGGGCAAATTATGAGATTCTCTCGCCGAAAAACACGATACAAAACCCTTCCGACAAGAAACGTAAATACGCAGTATCATTAAAATACGGACGTGCAAAAGGCACTAGCAAATGCAACTGATTTGTGATAAGATTTACAAAGGAGCGTTATAGTGGAAAAAACAATAGAAATTATCGACATGCGCATTACCGACAAATGGGGCGTTGAGTGGAATGAGATGGAAACAACGCGTGATTTTCTGCAAAATTTTTATGACGCCAATTCCGTCAAAGACATAGCAATAGAATGCTCCTCAACAAAGGTAACCGTTTCGGCACCCGCCGTTTTTGACTATAAAGAACTCATTTATATGGGTAGCGATAAGGGGCAAGATTCAAATGCCATAGGGCAATATGGGGAAGGTTTTAAGGCAAGCTTGTTAAATGCCATGAGAAACTGGAATTGCAATGTGGAATTAAGTACTGGCAACAAAAAATTGAAGTTCTTTTTTAAATCAGGTAACATCGGCAAATCGGAAAAAAAGATTATTTTCTGCGAACTATTGGAAATAACGCCAATAAATGGAACGGAACTTACATTGTCAAATTGTCCCTCTAAATTAATTGAAGAATTTAAATTCGGGATGAAGTATTTTTATTATGACGGCAATCAGCTTTTTGGTGATATTTTGCTTGACAATTATTCCAACGATATATCGGTGTTGAAATCCACGGAAAAATATGGCTATATTTTTTACAAAAGGTTACTCAGGGCAAAAATTGATCTGCCAATAATTATTGTGTGCAACAAAGAGTATAAAATAGTGGATAAACAAATAAAACATGACAGGGACAGGAAGGCGTTTAACGAAAAAGTCATCGAATCGCTTTTAAAATACGTCTTTAAGCAATTTTATCGCAATGCATTTAAAAAAATGATTGTTTTTCTGAAAAATTGGTGGGAGAAAGGAGATAAGTACCTAGCCGTTATTGCAGAGACTCAGGGGTCTAGGTGGTATCATCAAAATAGTAAAGCTGATTATTTCCCAGAAGAATATTATGCAAAGGAATCTTTTGGACTTGTTCCTCCCAATGGTATAGATAAATTATTGCTTGAAATAAAAACAAAAGAGATTGCCGAAAAATACAAAAAAGAAAAATATATTTGTTGTCCAAGATATATGTCTTATTTTGGAATGAAAACACCCGATGGTGAAGCTATAGGCGAATTAACTATACAAGAAGAGGAAGAAGGGAAGAAACGCAGATCCCCCACTATCTTGGAGCTTGAATCCATAAGTGTACTGATCGCATTTTGCAAAGAAATTTCCGCAGATTTGTACAAACGTTATGAAAATGCTGTTTACACGATAGGGACAAGTGATAATATCATTGGCCAGAACAGATCGAAAAATTATAAAGAGAAAGAAATATTCCTTAACGTTAAATTTTTCATGTATCCCTTCGCCGATGCGGCTGCCATACTATTACATGAATTAAACCATATCTATGGTTACGATGGTTCAAGATTTTTTTCGGACGCATTAACTGAAATTATTTCAATCATATTGCAAAACAAAATTGTTCTTACCAAATTAGCAGAATATGATAAAAAATGGAATGGTTTACAAGAGTTGATTAAAATAGAAAGGGACGAAAGGTCGAACGAAATAGATTACAATGAACTAAAAGACAGATTAACGCATGACCAACTTAGAAATATCATAAACGAAATTCCAGAACATGAATTTAAAAAAATGATTTTGAAATTTGGATACGGCAAATAAGCCAAGAAAAGAGAAAATTTCGCATAATCAAGCATCTTCAAACAACCCCGACAGCGAGTAGGATACCCCTGTATTATTAATCAGTGAAAGTGGCCAGTCGATCCAACGCAAGGGCATAAAAAAATGCTTCCGACAGGAGCAATATAACGGCTGTATAATCAGGATATGAAGAACGAAGTAAACTTTATTATTCTGAAAGACGGGGAAGGGAAGAACACTCTTCGGGTATTGTCAAATGGAAGTCGTCGAATAAATGGGCCCGACAGATAACCTAGCGCGTATGCTACGCTTAACCTAAGCAAACGGAGATGGCAGGGATGATGAAACAGACAGAAGGAGAAAATGAGGAAAGGTGTGACGGGGAAAGGGAAAGTGGCCCTGGATGCAATGCCTGTTGCGAATGTAAGGAGGGGGGCGTATTTGGGGGGAGCGTCTATTGCAGCATCGATGGGCGTTTCCATCCGAAGCGGGATAATCTGGCATGTCGGAGTTTTATTCGTTGTGAAAAGCGGATTACAACTGCATCGAAAATTAAGGAAACTAAAGCACCAGGGGAGGAAAAATGAAAATCGGAGAAATGTTGACATCCAGCAAGGCATGCGAACACAAAAGCGCTGGGCAAACCGGGCTTTCGGATGATGCATCTTTCGCCAAAACTTGGTCGGTTACGGAGGCATGGAAATAGCGACGGTGATTCTTGTTTTATTCTGGCTGATAGCAAGCGCACCGGTTTGTGCGCAACCGTCTGCCGGAACAACTGGGGGTATATTGACTCCTAGGGTTATATTGACTCTTGGCAAGTTATGGAAAGATCGCCCTCCTTAGGGAACATAGGGTATCTCGCAAATGCAACTGGCATATAGTCCAAATTAACGGGTATCCGTACCAAAATTTCTCGGTCCGGAGGTGTCAAATGAAGAACATGAAAATGGAGATGAAAATGAAACGATTGAAGACAAAAATTGCGGCGTCGTTATTAGTCGTCGCGATTGGTTTCAGCATTGCGGGGTGTGATCTGCTACCCGCTGGGGATCCCCCTGGTGACAGCGACGGATCAAGCAGTAGTGACAACAGTGGCAATAGCGGTAGTGGTGGCGGTTTTGACCATTTCTTCGATCCGTCATTCCGCAACAATGCTGCTGGATCAACTTTGATTAGGAATACTTCGGCCCATGATATGATTCTTTTTGGAACCAGCTCTTTTACCCCAGAGAACATTGTCGGGGGGGTGCGGGCAGGGTCAACCGCTCCTTTGAATCTTTCAAATGAGCGTAACTATGATGTGGGAGGCTTCACGGTCAAGTATGCCGTGAAGCAAGAAGATTTGGAAAGGGATGGAGTGCTGGCCCAAGCAACGCATTCAGCGATGGTTCCATTCCGTAGAGGAGCCCCCGCTATGGTCGAAATGACTTCCACGACCGAAGGGGAGTTCTATTTTATCGTTCACAATATGAGCTCCCGGTATGCGCTCGAATTGCGCGAGAACTCTATCAACGGAAGGGTCATTGCCTTCCTCCGCCGCGGGGAACGCAATCGGGTTATACGGACATCCTCTGCCGAGCAGCTTATGGTTGTACCCGTCTGGGTAGGATTCTCAACACAAGTAATGGAAATTGTGCAGTTCATTCCAACAGAACCTTTTAGCGCACAAGCTGTTCAGCCAGAGCCTATAGGGAGTCCCGCACCGCCTCTCCATTTCCCGTGGCTTGGGGATGATGACATTACCTTCCCCGTTACGGCAGCTATGAGTACGGTCAAGGTGATGAATTCCTTTGCCCAAATGGTGACTTTTAGGAGCGGCAATCAGCCCTTCCAAGCTATCAGTGCGCCTGTAACAGCGACCGGGACTGGGATAAATAGCGGGGTGTTCCGCAGCTTTTCCGTATATGCAGATATAGGGCCGATGAATTTGAATATCTTTCTCCCAAGCGGAAACGTGGCCGTGCCTGTCAGGTTTGAGGGTGCCAATACAATGCCGACGCTGGAAAACGGGTTTTACTACCACGTGACCTTTGAGCATATCGCGGGTATGCCGCTCATTGACCCTGCATCTTACAGGGCTGTCCTGGTTCGTCAAGGAGAGATAGATACGGACGAATTTATCATCTCCCCGTAATTTTTATTTCATAGTTTTCCTGGCTGCCTGGCCCCAGTGCGGGCAGCCTTCTTTCAAAGGAGTATGAACATGAAAAATATTTTTAAGGCTGGTTTATTGGTTCTTATTTTTGCAAGTTTATTTACCGCCTGCCAAAATAATCTGGGCCGTGAAAATGTGAATGAGACCAACATGATTCAGATGGGAAGGGTTACCTTCTTTAACGAATCCAGCTATAGAGTTAGAATTCGTCGCGATGTGTTTAGCGGGCCCATCGTGGTGGAGCTTGGTTCCGGTGTGGATAGAAGCCAAACCGTTGACATCAGAATTAGTGGAACGCATGGCCTTGGCACCACTTTCTCCGTTGAATACCTACTTTCAATACCCGACAGTTTGCTCTTGGATTCCGACAACAGCACCGATATATTTGCGATCGGCCACGATTTCAATGTGCAGATAAACAGAGTAATAGAAGAGGGCAGGCACATAACAATACAGATACCCCAGCCGCAAAACCTAGTGTCCCGCTCCGCATTTATGGCGGTAAAGAGCACACACAATTTGCCTAGCACGCTTTTTTACTTTGGGCAGTCAATTCCACAGGCGGGGAACGGGGTGCTTCCAATAACTTCTGGCAGAACTGGTATTTTCACGTTGAACAATCTAGCTGTCGGGGGCATCCCTATTGGAGGGAAGTTCGAATTTAGAGGTTTTAGTATTAGATCAGGTTTGAATGTCACACCTGTCCCCGCTTTTACTGCGGGAAATGGATATATATATGAATTCATTTTTGATGGTACATCGGTTGTATTTAGTAGACAATGGCCACTAATTTTTTGATAACAAGGAGAAGGAAGATGAGGAAATTTTTTGCAGCGGTTCTGGTTGCAGCGGGGCTTGTTTTGATCCTCGCTGTGGGTTGCAGTTCGGAATACCATTCGGAGGTCAGTGCTTTTGCGCTCTACTACGATGGTGGCTTCAGAAACAATGGGGATGGAACAGTGAGGGTCGTAAACAGCACCGGATACGACATGCTCCTGTTTGCTGGCTCGCGAATCGAACGAGACTCTATTGTTGGCGCGGTAAGAGCAGGGGACGGTACTCTGCTCAATTGTGTTCCCGTACTGCTACGCGCGGTTAGCGAAGACGAGTTCATTGAACTTCGTTCAGAATCAAGCAGTTTAGGACGCCCTTTAGGGTGGACAAGAATTTTCAGATCTGGAGAGGAGGAGTAAGATGAAAAAGATTTTGGCACTCTCACTGGCATTGTTTGCGGTTGGTGGCACCGGGCTTTTCGCCGAGGCAGGAATGAAAAGTTGGGGGCCTTTCGCTCTCAGCCTGTACATTGGCGGCGGTGGCGTGAGTTCAAGTATGGACGAGCTAAGCTTGGCAGGTGTTACTGGCCATGTAGGATTCACTATAGGCCCTGGTTGGATTTTCACCATACTGGGGGTACAGTATGCAAGCGTTCTTGGTGGCCCCCCGTCGGGAACGCAAAGAACCGTGCACGATGCCTTCGGATTCATGGCAGGAGCCGGCATCCAGTTACCGTTCTTCATCCATGACCTAAGGTTGGTACCCTATACCTGGTACGCCTGGACTGGTGGTATCGGCCTGTTTCCGAGCAGTAACGATCAAGTCAACATTAGGCTTCATAACATACGGGTAGGGCTTATCATTGGCTCAAGCTCACGCGTAGCCATAGGGATTGAAGCCGGGGTCGTAGTTCCATACCTAGTACGTTCCTCCACCACCGGCTCTCGCTATACAGTTGCTCCAACCCCTATAGCCGGAATAAAGCTGATAAGAACGTGGTCAGGAGGCTGGTAGTAGCCTCCGGGCATTAGCAGAATTCGGGCGATGTCGGATTAAACACCGTGGCCTGGCGAATACACGCCAGGCCACCAACTTTTATTTTAGGTACGGAAGGGGATGAAGATGACAAGATATTTTCCGTTGTTGGCTGTTGGCCTCCTCGCGATGGCCTTGTTGGCGTGCCGCCAGCCTATTGATGAAATCGACAATACGGGGACACTTACCATAGCGAACCAATCATTTGCTGAGCTCACAAGCGTAGTTTGGAACAATAACCAGTTCGGGGACTCTATAACACCTGGCACAAACGCGACGAATGCGGTGGAGCCTGGGGCTGGCTTTATTTTCTTTCGACGCAGGACCAACCACCTTATTGGCCGAACAAGTGATATCATCGTTGTGGAATCAAACCAGCACGTCGAATTTGTTTTTATTGATAATACTATTGTTGTAGAAGTGCATACGAATAACGGGGGAATGCTTAGTGCCGTGCAGGGTACCGTAGTATGGTGGGACGATGCGGAGGGCGCCATGCAACCGTATCGCGAGCGACGAAACTTCGCGGGGTACTATACATGTCGCAGAGATTTGATTTCAAATTCTCAAAACCGTATTCATGTTCATCCTCCCAAGAGCGGCAGATCCTTGGCGGTAGGCGGAACCAATACGGCGATGTTACACCTTAGGGTAAACTTAAGCAGAAGGGCAAGGCTTTCATTTTGGTACGCCAACTTTGCTTTTTCTAATAACACTGCCGGGGCGACCCTCTCGATAAACAACATCGAGAGACACCGGGTAACCCATGACGTCTTATGGTCATTCATTGCCTTTGACCTGGAGGCGGGTGTCACGGATATCCGGTGGGAAAAAAGAGATGGAGCCAGCGCAGACGGCCACCATTTTTATCTTTCCCTTGACGATATCTTAATTTACTACACGGAATGAGTCGCCCTGCCATTGACTGGCACGGAATTTCAGCCTAAACCCCCAGCTTCGCCGCCGCCTCGACCATTTTCCGTGCGTCTTCCTTTACCTGTCCGGTGATGTCGTTCACCTGGGCAATCGCCTGCATGATCTGAGTGCTTCCGGCGCTCTGCTCGGCCATGGCGTTCAGTATGCCGTGTTCCTGTTCCGCCACGGTTTTAACGCCGCCGTCTATCGCCTCGAACTTGTTCATTACGTTGTCGGTGGACTTGGTGATCTTGTCAATGGAACTTTTGATTTTCTTGAGCACCCCACCGATGGTCTTGGACTGCCGGCTGGACGATTCGGCCAGCTTGCGGATCTCGTCCGCCACCACCGCAAAACCCCGGCCCGATTCCCCGGCGTGTGCGGCCTCGATCGCGGCGTTCATCGAAAGCAGGTTCGTCTGGCTGGCGATGTTCTGCATCACCGAGTTGATCTCCAGAAGTGACTCCGATTCCCGGGCGATCTCCTTGATGTCCGTCGCGACCTCGTTAAGGCCGGAGTGCCCGACCGCAGAGGCTTCCTGTAACTCCTTCACGTTCTGCGCGTTCCTGGAAAGGGTACTGTTGACCGACCTAGTGTTTGCAACCATCTCTTCTATGGCGGCGGAGGATTCGGTGATTGCCGCGGACTGGGTTTCCAGTTGCCCGTTCAGCCTGTCCGTCATGGCTTGCAATCTTTTCTGGGCGGCCTGTTCGGCTTCCTTGGCGGCATACTCCGCGCGCAGATCGCTGGTGTAGACTATGGCGAAATCCTTGTCGTCAATTTTGACGTGGCTGGCAATCTCCTCGGCGGGGATCAGCGTTCCGTCATTTTGCCGGTACGTGAAATCGTAACGGCTCCGCCCGGTTCTAATGGCTTCCTTCATCATAAGGGCACCCTTTTGGAGCGAGTTTGTGCCGTCAGGCTGACATTCCGGCACGAAGCTGTTGAAATTGTTGATCAGCATTTGCCTGTCGGGTATGCCGAACAGGTTTTCCGCTTCCTTGTTCACGTTCACGATATTGCCGTCCCTATCCGCAATCATGCACAGCATGGGCGAGGCATCCAGCAGAACCTTCATTCTTTCCTTGACAGCCTCTTCCTTTTTTCTCTCGACTTCAAGCTCAATGCGCTTGTCTCTGGTAAATTCCAACATATGCTGTTCGCCCTGCAGATAGGTGCGAACCATGGTAAGGTGAAGGGGGATCAGCTCGCCACTTGATCCCTTCTGGTACCATTCTATTGCTGAGCTTCCCGACTTTATTACCTCGCCTATTGTTTTTACCGCCATGTCATCCGAGCGACTGCCGTCCGGCTGGAACTCCGGAAAGCTATCCGCATAGTTTCTGGCGTACTCCCGTCTGTCCCGATAGCCAAACAGTTTCGGCGCCGCGTCGTTGCAGTATTTTATGTTGTTGTCTTTGTCATAAAGACTGCAAACCATGGGCACACTTTCCATGACAACGTGCATTCCCTCGTCGAAGCTGTCCCTCTCCATTTTTGCGACAATTCGCAAACCAAGGAATCTGGCACACGCAAAGCAGGCAATCACGATGGGCGCAAGAATGCCCATCGCAACCGCCATGTTCGGCGTGTTGCTGCCGACGACGAAAAAAAGAAGCAAGGTCAAAACCGCCGTAACGGCGATACCCGTGTTCAGCCTGATTCTGTTCAGCCCGGATTGCTGCTGTAGGCGCATTTTGCTGTCCATCTTATCCATTTGTGAATCCTCCAATATTTTGTGGCAATGCCGTATTATGTGACGAGCTAATCGTGTCCAAAACCCCGTTGCGAAAAGCCCAGTGTCGCGCCCAAACCGCTTGAACCAAGCTAAGGGACTGTGTGACACAGTGTGTTTTCCACAAAAGAGTGCGGGGAAAAAGTTTGAAAAAAGCGGGAAAATGACCTATTAGGCACTTGGCAAAGCCACGATTCGCCTCATAAACTTGCTTGCTTGTGGCGCGTGTTGTGTCCATGCCTCTACACTGCTCCATAACGATTTTTGATCGGGCGGTATTACCTTAA
>Ga0209755_10001355_pt1 | contig 38749 bp, 28 predicted proteins | sample TergutCo191P1_FD_187301 | JGI IMG/M metagenome (GOLD analysis project Ga0209755, IMG submission 187301) | Cornitermes sp. P1 segment gut microbial communities from Petit-Saut dam, French Guiana - Co191P1 (SPAdes) (version 2) | ecosystem: Host-associated > Arthropoda: Insects > Digestive system... | reverse complement strand
GCCTTGTAATTGATGGTGGAAGAATTGCAGGGGAATGGAAAAAACAACATAATTATATACCTTATAAAGATTTATGAAATAAATATGTTAAAAAGAATAATATACGCCCATACTTCGCATAACAAACGGTAACTGCTCACCGCCCTGTTCGGACGGTTCTGGTTACCTGGAACATTATTGTTATATTTGACCCAACCATGATAATGACGGAGTCTTTTTGCGGAAATTTTCATCAATTGTAATCCGGACAGCAGGCGCAGAAAGACAATTGTCAACTAATAATAAAGCTATAGTTAAGAAGAAAACAACTTTTTCATATTTGATTCAAACAGCTTTCAAATGAAATCAAAATATGTTTTAAATTATATCATTAAAAATTACGACATGACATTTGTCATCTTGATTAAATATTTAAGCAAATTTATATACAAAACAGGCAAGTTGGCACACTGTTTTACATGTTGAAATTATCGGAATATTAATCGTTAGTCATAAGTAATAAATTAAAGGAGTAAAAATAGGAAATAAAAATAATTATCATATTAATATTGGTACTTTTATATTCTGATTGTAATTAAAAAATTCCGGATTTTGAATATGTTGTTTTCTTTAGCAGACAAGTCAAATGTTATATTGGACTTCTTCCGCAGCAGCCGAGTTGCTGGGCGACTCTTTTTTTGATACTATTAATTTAATATGACAGAAAAAATGCCTGTGTTGGATATTAATAAAAACATATCAAAACAAGAAAAGAAGGAATATCTTACCCGGCAGCTTATCACTTATATCGGCAACAAACGGGCTTTGCTGAGTTTTATATATGATGGAATAAAAACGGTACAGAAAAAACTCCAAAAAAATAAATTAAAAATGTTTGACGCATTCAGCGGTTCAGGTATTGTCGCAAGATATTTCAAGCAATTTTCAGATTTATTGATTGTTAATGATTTGGAAAAATATTCTTATGTTATAAATCAATGTTATTTGACTAATGAGAATGAAATTGATATTTCTGCCTTGCATGAATATTATCAGGAAATAACCGGTAAATCAAAAAAAGAATTAAAAAAAGGAATTATATCCGAATTATACGCGCCTAAAAATGACGAAGAAATTAAACCGGATGAACGTGTCTTTTATACAGGTAAAAATGCGGTTTATATTGACACTATGCGGCAATTGATAGATGGAATACCAGTAAACTATCAAAAATATTTTTTAGCGCCTTTACTGTCAGAGGCATCGATACATGCAAATACTTCCGGGGTTTTTAAAGGTTTTTATAAAAATAAAGAAACACATGTCGGACAGTTTGGCGGGAAAAATCAAGATGCGTTATTAAGGATTACAGGAGATATAAAATTGCCGTTTCCCGTATTTAGTAATTTTAGTTGCGATGTAATTATTTGCAATGATGATTCTAATAAAATAATAAAGAATTTACCTGATGTGGATATTGCTTATTTAGATCCTCCTTATAATCAGCATCCTTACGGTTCAAATTATTTCATGTTAAATTTAATAGTTGATTATAAATATCCGGAAAAAATAAGTAAGATATCCGGAATACCCGAAGATTGGAATCGTTCGTCATATAATAAAGAAAATTATAATTTCAATGCGTTGGCTTATCTTGTTGAAAATATAAACGCGAAATATGTGCTAATCTCATTTAATTCGGAAGGTTTTATAACTGTCGGGCAAATGAAAGATATGTTAACGAAATACGGAAAACTTGAAATATTGGAAACAAAATACAATGCGTTCAGAGGAGGCAGAAATTTAAACAATCGTGAAATTCATGTAAAAGAATATTTATATTTACTCGAGAAGTAATTAATGGAGATAAAGATGAGAAGAAAAGACAGGGAAATTACTGATGTTAAAGAAATGTTAAATATCATTAATAAATGTAAGGTCTGCAGGATCGGTTTGTCAGAAAATAATATTCCGTATGTTATACCGTTAAATTATGGATGTAATTATGAGAATGATTTGCTAACATTGTATTTTCACAGCGCACTGGAAGGTAAAAAATTGGACATTATTAAAATTAATAATAATGCCTGTTTTGAAATTTACTGTGATGATAAATTAATTGAAGGTGAAAATGCGTGCGATTACGGATATGCGTATAAGAGCATTATCGGATTTGGAAAAATATTTATACTGGAAAACAAAGAAGAAAAAATATTTGGATTAAATATGCTTATGAAGCATCAAACTGAAAAAAAAATTACATATAGTTTTACAGAAGAGCAAATAAATAATGTATGCGTGTATAAATTAACCGCAGACGCATTTACAGGAAAACAAAAACAGTGAAACGTATTATACCAAATTTAGAATCTTCACTGCGGTTTGTTCAGGACAGGCTTCTGTTTCAATAATATAATCACTCCATGCTTCGTATAACGGAAGCCGCACTTTTGCAAGCGCTTGAATTCCAACACTCTGCGATAACGGTCTGCCGGATGTTTCAAGCTCTGAAAGATCGCGTTTCAAATAAATAATTAAACAATTCCGGCGTAAAAGATTTAAATTCTCAGGACGAGTTACAATGCCTCCGCCAGCCGCAATTACAATGCCGCTCTTTGCAGTTTCTTCGCCAAGTACGCGTGTTTCAAGCCGCCTGAATGTTTCTTCTCCGTCTTCTTCAAATATTTGCGGTGTGCTTTTTTTTGCTGCGGCTTCTATTAATTTGTCAATGTCAGCTAACGGACGTTTCAGCTCTTTTGCAAGAATTTTTCCGATCGTGCTTTTTCCGCATCCGGGCATTCCGATAAGCGCAATATTCTGTGTTTCTTTTATCATATTGATACTATATCAAGATATGCGTCATAAAGGGCGATTGCCGCCGCCGCTTCTACGCATGGTACTGCGCGGGGAACGATGCATGGATCATGCCGTCCTTTTACCTGCAGGACAGTGTTTTCCATGCGTGATAAATTGACGCTTTCCTGCTCTAAACCGATTGACGGAGTTGGTTTAATAGCCGCCCGGAAAACAATCGGCATACCGTTTGTAATTCCTCCCAATATGCCTCCGCTGTTATTTGTGCGTGTTTTTATTTTTCCGCCGTCAATATAAAAGCTGTCGTTATTTTCCGAACCGTTATGCACAACTCCGGCGAAACCACTGCCGAACTCGATGCCCTTTACTCCCGGTATGCCGAATACAATTGACGCGATCCGGTTCTCAATGCCGTCGAAGATCGGATCGCCAAGTCCCGCAGGAAGTCCAACCGCCGCGCATTCGATTATTCCTCCTGCGGAATCGCCCTTTTCTTTTACATTCAGTATCTGCTGTTTCATTAATTCACCTGCTTCATTGTTAAATACAGGAAAAGAATTTTTACGGATGTTTTCAAAATCGTTAGATGATATATTCACCGGATCAAAAGGATCATCTTTTAAGCTTCCGATTTGAAATATATGAGCGCCGATATGTATCCCATGACCTCGCAGTATTTGTAAACATATTCCTCCGGCGGCGCACAAGGGAGCTGTAAGTCTGCCTGAAAAATGTCCGCCGCCTGCTGTATCCTGATAACCTTTAAATTTAACATGCGCTGTATAATCGGCATGAGACGGGCGAGGAATGTCGCGTAACTCGCTGTAATCGGATGAACGGGTATCGGTATTGCGCATAACAATAGCCAGCGGAGCGCCGCAAGTAACGCCGTTTACCAGTCCTGATAAAATCTCAGGCGTATCAGCTTCTTTACGCGCTGTAGAAACAGCACTAAGACCTGGAGCTCTGCGTTGTAAAAACGCGCGCAATTCTTCTATATCGATATTGATTCCCGCAGGCAGTCCGTCAACGCATACGCCGATCGCAGGAGAGTGTGACTGCCCAAAAATAGAAAGTTTTATTTTTTTACCGTATTGAGATGACATATCATCACCGCCTTTTATTTTTGAATTGTCCGGAAATTTTAATTTCCGAACAACTCTTTGTTTAATTCAATTTATTACTTCGAAAGAGCCGCCCAATAATTTAAAATCGTCAAAAAATCCTGGATAGGATTTGTTTACAGCTTGCGCGTTATGAATCTCAACCGGCTCTATGCAGAGGGAGGCGGCAACTGCGGCAGTCATCGCTATCCTATGATCTCCCCATGAAGAAACTTTTCCGCCTTTGAGCGAAGAGACACCTTTTATCAAAAGACCGTCTTCTGTTACGCGCACATCAGCGCCAAGTTCATTCAGTACCGATGATATTGCCGCGAGCCTGTCGCTTTCTTTTGCGCGAAGACGTCCTGCGTTGCGTATAACGGTTGTTCCTTCGGCGGACGCTGCGGCTGCAGCCAATACCGGTACAAGATCGGGAATATCGCCTGCGTCTATTTCTATGCCTTTCAATTTACCGCCGGATACTGTTACAGAGCAAAAGTTTGTTTCAGTCTTTGAAACTGTGTTTTTGATGTCAGTTTTGTCTTCATGCGGCGGAAATGGCTTAGTTTTTATCTGCGCGCCGAACTGCGCAAGAATATTTTTTATTGCTTTATCACCCTGCCGTGACTGCAAATCCAGTCCTTCACAGGTAATGTCTTTTTCACCTAACGCTCCGGCGGTCAGCCAGAATGCCGCGTTTGACCAATCGCCTTCTATATAAATTGTCTCAGGAGAGATATATTTTTGGTTTCCCGGTATCGAAAACGTCATATCTTTGAATTCAAACATTATGCAAAATTTCTCTAACATCGACAAGGTTAATTCGATATAAGGAAATGATTCAATTTTTCCTGTCAGATGCAGTTTACTGTCTCCGTCCAATAAAGGCAATGCAAAAAGTAATCCGCTGATAAATTGAGACGATACTCCGGCGTCAAGCGAATAAATTCCCGGTGTAAGTTTTCCTTCGCCGCAAAACGGGTTTGCTCCCTGCGGCGAAAGTCCGCATCCGTGCCGGACAAGTTCTTCATACAAAGGTGAGAGAGGACGGTCAGGCAGTCTGCCTTCCAGAATAAAAGATGATTTTCTTCCAAGCGCGGCGGCAACCGGCAGCAGAAAACGGAAGGTGCTTCCGCTCTCTTTGCACGGAAGTGAAACAGCGGCGCTGTTACTGTCCAAGTTAAGCGGATGCACATTGTAACCGCCGTGTCCGCGCGTGATGGTTGCACCTAACGCAGACAGACAGGAGGAAGTAGCCGTTATATCATTGGATTCGCCGCCGCATTCTATGCGCGTTGGTTTGTCTGAAAGAGCAGCGCAGATCAGCGCGCGGTGCGCCTGTGATTTTGAGGGAATGGCTTTTACTTTTCCGCTTAAAGAGCGCGGAATTATTTTTACATTCAATTTATACCATCCTCATATCCGCTCATTATTTTCTGTCAACTTCTTCCTTTAAACGTTTTCCGTCAAAAAGAAGCGATTTTAATTTTTCATAATCTTCCGCTTTAAGAGCGTCTCTGTATTCGCAAAGAGACGCTATAAATAAATCAAGTTCATGCAAAAGATAACCGCGGTTTTCCAAAAACAATTCAGACCACATCGATTCATTGAGCCACGCGACGCGCGTTAAATCTTTATAACTTCCCGCGGAAAAACCCTTGTGTTTAAAAACAGTCGGACTTTTTATGAACGCATTGGAAACAAGGTGCGCCATCTGCGAAGTGAAGGCGATCATCGCGTCATGTTTTTCCGCTGTGGTTACTGTTACTCTGCCGAATTCTGCGGGCGCAAGGAGCGTTTTTATTTCCTCAAGAAAATTGATATCGTCGTACACAGGCGGCACAATGATCATCGAAGCTCCCTTAAACATGTTCGCCTTGCTGTGTTTAAATCCTGACTGCTCTGTGCCTGCCATCGGATGACCGCCGACAAAAGTAAATCCATAACGTACCGCTGTTTCAAATCCGGCAGCGCAGATGTTTTTCTTTGTGCCGCAGCAGTCGATAACGATTGTTTCCGGTTTGATAAACCGCGCCGCTTGGTTAAGATATTCTACAGCGGCTTGCGGATACAGCGCGATAATAATTAAATCACAATTTTTTAATGCATCATCAGTTAACGCTGAATCAACCGCTCCTGAAAGGATCGCGAAGTCCAAAATATTTTTATCGGTGTCATGCGCAAGTACTGTATGACCTGCAGCCTTATACGCTTTCGCGAAAGAGCCTCCGATTAAACCAAGCCCGATGATTCCAGCGATCATAATGACTCGACTACAGCGCGAATTTTTTGTATTTTTTCAGCAAGGTCTGCGAACTGCTCCGGCGTTAAAGACTGTGCGCCGTCGCACGCCGCGTTCGGAGGATCGTTATGCACTTCGATTAATAAACCGTCCGCTCCGCATGCGACAGCGGCAAGCGCCATCGGTTTAATAAAACGCGAAACGCCGATCGCGTGGCTGGGATCGATAATTATCGGCAGATGCGTTAATTCGCGTAACACCGGAACCGCGGACAGATCAAGCGTATTTCTTGTTGATGTTTCAAAAGTGCGGATGCCTCTTTCGCAGAGGAGCACGTTATGATTTCCTTCCGCCATGATATACTCGGCGCTCATCAAAAGTTCCTGCAGAGTATTCGCGTAACCGCGTTTTAAAAGAATTGGTTTTTGAATTTGTCCCAGCTCTTTTAACAATTCAAAGTTCTGCATATTGCGCGCGCCGACCTGAATCATATCAACATGTTCGAATAACGGAAGATGAACAGCGTTCATAATTTCCGTAACGATGGGCATTCCGGTTTTCGCTTTGGCTTCAAGCAAAAGCTCAATGCCTTCAGCGCGTAATCCCTGAAAAGCGTAAGGTGATGTGCGCGGTTTAAACGCGCCTCCGCGCAGAAGTTTTGCTCCCGATGCTTTAACGCTTTGCGCTATGCTTAAAATCTGCTCAGGCGATTCAACAGAACAGGGACCGGCAATCACCTGAAAATTGCCTCCGCCGATTTTAATTCCGCCTGTATCTATCACCGTATCTTTGGGATGAAACTTTCTGTTCGCGCTTTTGAACGGTTCGCTGATCCGTTTGACAGACTCGATAATTTCAAGCCCTTCCAAAAGATCGATATCTATATTGCTTGTATCGCCGATAAGGCCGATGATAGTCTGAAATTCTCCTTCGGATAAATGTGTTTTTAATCCGCGCGACTGGAACCATGTCAACAGGCTCCCTATTTGCTGCTCGCTTGTTCCAGGTTTGATGACGGCAATCATAAAATGTCTCCTTACGCTATTCTATTTATATATTAAAATTTTTACAATACCGAGCCATTTCCAAAACTCGGTTAGTTTCGGAAATGGCTTTAGAAAAACCATCTTAAAAGACGGTTTTTCATTTAAATCTAAGGGAGCTATTCCAAAAACTGAAGTTTTGGAATAGCATCTACTAATTGAGTTGCGGATAAAGATTTTCTGTTTTAATATGTTTAATATGATAATAGAACGGTATGAACAGGCAAAGGAAATATATAAACAAATCGGAATTGATACTGACGCGGCGATAGACGCTTTAAAAATAATTCCAATTTCCATGCATTGCTGGCAGGGCGATGATGTAACAGGTTTTGAAGGTTCAAAAACATTATCCGGAGGAATCGCCGCGACCGGAAATTATCCGGGAAAAGCAGGAAATCCCGATGAATTAATGGCGGACATTGACAAGGCGTTAAGTTTAATTCCCGGACGCCACAGAATTAATTTACACGCTTGTTACGCGATATTCGAAAATGCGAAACAAGATCGAAATAAACTGGAGCCTGAACATTTTTTTAAATGGATTGAATTCGCGAAAATCCGTAATCTTGGAATAGATTTTAATCCGACTTTTTTTTCTCATCCAAAATCTGTTTCCGCGACTTTATCAAGCGAGAACGAAGAAATCAGAACATTTTGGATTGAACATGGAAAATGCTGTTTAAAAATCGCAGATTATATCGCAAAGGAATTAAATACTTATTGCCTAATAAACTTCTGGATTCCTGACGGATTTAAAGATATTCCGGCGGATCGCAAATCTCCGCGTGCCAGATTAAAAAATTCTTTGGATCAAATTCTATCAACAGATTATAATAAGGAAAATGTCATGGTCGCCGTTGAATCTAAAGTGTTTGGAATAGGATTGGAAAGTTATACAACAGGCTCTCATGAATTTTATTTGAATTACGCGGCGAAAAATAATATTCTTTGCCTGCTAGATAACGGTCATTATCATCCAGCGGAATTTGTTTCCGATAAAATTTCTTCCATGCTGCTTTTTTCCGAAAAAGTCGCGCTGCACGTAACGCGCCCGGTTCGATGGGACAGCGATCATATTGTGTTGTTTGACGATGAAATAAAAGAAATCGCCAAAGAAATAATTATTAACGGCGCGGATAAAGTTTTAATCGGGCTTGATTATTTTGACGCAAATGTAAACCGCGTCGCAGCCTGGGTAATAGGAATGCGTAATATGCAAAAGGCATTATTGTATGCATTGCTGACGCCGCATAAAAAATTGACGGAACTGCAGGAGAAAAGAAAATTTACAGAACTCTTAACACTACAGGAAGAAATAAAATTATATCCTTTAGGCAATGTCTGGGATTTTTTCTGCGAAACAAATAACGTTCCTGTCAAAGAAAAATGGTTTGATGAAATTATTAAATATGAAAAAGATGTATTGTCAAAACGGATATAAAGGAGTTTTTAATGCAAATATTGGAAAGTAATTTTATAAAAAATTTTATAAAGATGGCGTCAGACGGAAACAAAATGGGATGGCATGAGTGTAACGGCGGAAATCTTAGTTATCGTATTAAAGATGAAGAAATATTACCTATAAAAAAATATTTTAATAAAAACAGCAAATGGATAGAAATCGGATCGTGTGTTCCTAAACTCGCAAACGAATTTTTTTTGGTCACAGGAAGCGGAAAATATTTTAGTAATATAGAATCAGACCCAAAAACCAATATCGGAATTATAGAAATTGACGATACAGGAAAAAATTACCGTATATTATGGGGATTAATTGATAACGGCAAGCCGACAAGCGAGCTGCCAACGCATCTTATGAACCATGAAATAAAAAAAGAAGCGGCAAACGGATTGCACCGGATAATTTATCACGCGCATACGACAAATATAATCGCTTTAACATTTGTTCTTCCGTTAAAAGATGAAGTGTTTACGCGGCAGTTATGGGAAATGATAACAGAGTGCGCGGTAATTTTTCCGCAGGGTGTGGGAGTTGTTCCGTGGATGATACCCGGCGGACATGAAATCGCCGAAGCAACAAGCGTATTAATGAAAAAATATAACATTGTAATTTGGGCGCATCACGGCACATTTGTTTCCGGGGAAAATTTTGACAAGACTTTTGGATTAATGCATACAGTAGAAAAGACGGCTGAAATTTTAATTAAAGTAATGTCAATTGGCGGAAAAAAACAAACTATATCAAATTCTAATATCCGTGATTTAGCCGCCGCATTTAATTTAAATATAAAGGAAGAATTATTAAATGTGTCTTCTTAGGTTAATTTTTTAATATTAAATATTTTCAATGATGAGATTATTCTAAAACCCGATTAATTTTAGTAGATTTTCTATAATCTCCCGGAGTAACGCCGAATATTTTTTTAAAGCTGCGGATAAAAGTTTCTTGATTCTCGTAACCCAATGAGTAGCTGATGTCGTTAATTTTCATGTTGGTTGATTTTAATAAAGACTGAGCGTGACGTAAACGAATGTCGCGTACAATATCAATAAAACATTTTCCGGTTTGTGTTTTTATTAAACGCGAACAATGAGCCGTTGATATAGAAAAATGTTTTGCCGTCTGCTCAAGCGTTACAGTTCTGAAATTCTTATTTAAATAAGTGATGTAACGCAATCTGTCAGTATCATTTCCGGTATGTTGTAAAAAAGGTTTATCAGCGTATTTTCTGACAAGTAAAGTAAAAAATATTGATATAATATTATACATAATGCGATTTGAGTATTTATCATTATTAAATTGCTCTATCAGCATTTCATGTATTTTTTCTGTCATTTCGGTATCATCACCCAAATTAAATATAATATATTCAACAGGTTTCTCTGACGATTTTACTGTATAAATGCTTCCCAGAAAAAATTCCGATAAAATATCGCCTGTTACAAGAAGGTTAAAAAAAATTTCGTCAAACGTAGTTTTTCTGATTAAAATATTTATTATTACACTGTCATTAAAAACTTCCAGAGTGTGATTAACATGCGGCGCGATAAAACAGAGGCTTCCTGAGGGCATATAGAAAGATTCTTCTCTTATCGTATTTTTACATTCACCGGAATAAACAAAAAATATTTCAAAAAAATCATGACTGTGTTCAAATGACGGAGTATACCGGTTATGTTTGACAAGAAAAATATTATTAGCGTCATGTTCTTTAAAAAGATGTGATTCCAATAATTTTAATTTATTTGGTTTTCCCGGAAGCATTAACTCCCGTTTTTTTAATTCTTTGGGATCAAAAGAAGCTATATATTTTGTCTGCTCTTTTTTATCGGAATTTAATTCATAACATCGTTTATAGAAAATTTCATCATCATTGTATTTATTCAATAATGATATAATCGCTTTCTTATCCATAATTAATAATATATTCCATATCAATATTTGTCAATAATATTGACAAAATATGTCATTAATTTTTTATTTATAAAGTTTATATTTATTAAATGAAAACAATAAACAAATCTTTTTTTAAAAATCCTGTTGATGCTCCCGATTACAGCGTTTCGGGCTTTTGGTTCTGGAATGATTTAATCAAAGAGGACGAGCTTAAAAAGCAGCTTGGTCTGATGAAACAAATCGGCGCGAATCAGCCTGTTATTCATGCGCGTAATGGGCTTTTAAATGAGTATTTAAGCGATGACTGGTTTTCGCTTTTTAAATTTACGGTAGAAGAATGTAAAAGGAACGGTCAAAAATGCTGGATATATGATGAAAAGGACTGGCCGAGCGGGAACTGCGGCTGGTCGCTTACAAAAGATGAAAAATACCGCGAGCATTTTTTACAGTTCGATTTTTTTAATTTAAAAGCAAATGAGTTAATTGAACTTAAAAAAACTTATATATCCGCAGCGGTATTTTTTAAAAACAGAAAAGCTGAAATTTTAGACACAAGTACAAAAAGTTTTTCATTTACAGAAGAATCAGAATTGGTATGCGTATATATTGATGTTGATTCATACGAGGGCTGCGGAAAATACAATATTGATTATTTAAGTGATGATGCCATTAAAAAATTTATTGAGAGCACTCACGAAAAATATAAAGAACGGTTCGCTGATGATTTTGGCAAAGTTATTTCCGGCACTTTCATGGACGAAACAAGATTTTGCAATGCAATGCCGTGGACAGAAAAGTTCAGCGACGAATTTAAAAAACGCAAAGGGTACGAGATTGTTCCGTTATTGCCGTATCTTGTCCGCAGCGGCGATAAAAGCGATCTGGTTCGTTTTGATTATTATGATGTAGTTTCCGATCTTTACGCTGAAAACACATACAAACAGATTTATGAATGGGGGAGTAAAAATAATTTAAAAACTACAGGGCATGTGCTGGGAGAGGAAACCATAGCAGCTCAAAGTTACTTCGGTGCGGATGTTATGCGCATTTTCCGTTATCTGCATATTCCTGGAATAGATCATCTTGGAAACGGTACAGGAAGTCTTGACGCGAAATTTATAGCCAGCGCCGCTCATCATTACGGCAAAGACCGCGTTAGCTGCGAGGCGTTCGGCGCATCAGGCTGGGATATGGAATATGAGAGCATGGTGCGCATATCAAACTGGCTCTTTCAGCAGGGTATCAATTTAATATTAATGCACGGTTTTTATTATTCAATCCGCGATGAACGCAAAGATGATTTTCCTCCGTCTTATTTTTTTCAGTGGAAACATTGGAATAGAATGAAAGAATATGTTCCCATGGCAAACAGAATGATGGAAATGTTAAGCGGCGGTTATCCTGAAACAGGTATTCTTGTTTATTCTCCAATGGAAACTTTCTGGACTTGTTTTGAACCGGATTTATCGCTTAAAACATTTTTCGCCAAGCCGGGAACGCCTCTTGCGAAGTACGGTTCTGCGCCGCCGCCAATCAAAAACGAAAAAGCGAAATTTATTGACAACCAGTTCCAATTAGTTTGCAGCGCTCTTGCGGACGAAAACCTAGATTATGAAATTATCGGAAACGATGCCTTTTCCGGTTTAAAAGCCGAAAACGGCTGTCTTGTCAATATTCACACAGGAGCGTCGTATTCTGTTATCATTCTTCCATGCGTTAAAATAATGACACCTAACATGGCCGAGCTTTTAAACAAATTTTCGCAGGAAGGCGGAATTGTAATCAGCTTTCATAATGAAGATTACATTACCGCCTCAAAAGACGGAAGCCACATGTGCGGAATTCTAAAAACAGCCGAAGCATCAAAATACAGAAAAGCGGATGAAATCAGCGAAATAGTTAAACTCTGCCGCGAAAATGTAAAACTTCCGTTTAAAATAATTTCGGGAACTGACAAAACAAAACACAGCCAGATGAGTTATCCTGATTATCTTATCGATCCTTATATTCACGATGATGAAAGAGTATACGGCGTCGGTGTAAGCCGTTATATAAAAAGCGGAAGCAGAATTTTTAATTTTACAAATTATAATGAAAAGGAAGAAAATCTGCATGTTTGGGTTGAATCTGAAAATACTCCGGCTCTCTTTATTCCAGAAACCGGAGAGATAATTGAATTAAAAGAAGCCGGAATGTCGGATAACGGTTATAAGTTTGATTTTACTGTCCCGGCAAACAGAGCTGTTTTTATTGTGTGCGGGAAATAATTTGCAAATAATTCGACCGACAGGAGAATTTATGAAAAATATTTTATTTTTTACGGTTATGTTGATGTTTCTTTTTTTATCAAACGCATGTTTTCAAACTTCAAGATCGCTGGTTAATGCCGCATTGCATGATGAGGAAGATATGAACAAAATAGACTTATACGGCTCAAATCCAATTAATGAAATAACAGCTAACGACATTGTAAGAAATATAAGAATCGGATGGAATTTGGGAAATACGCTTGATACGGCGGAACTGGAGTGGCTGAACTCAAGCAGTATTTCTGATTTTGAAAAAGCATGGGGAAATCCTGTCACAACAAGAAGAAATATTGAAACAGTTAAAAACGCCGGTTTTAACGCAATCAGAATTCCTGTTTCGTGGTCAAAATGCGTTGATTCGGAATACAATATTCGCCGTGATTGGATGAGAAGAGTTAAAGAAGTTGTGGACTACGCGGTCAGCAGTAAATTGATAATTATTTTAAACACGCATCATGATGAAAGCATCTTTAAATATATTGACAGCGAAATGGAAGAATCAAAGAAAGCATTTAAAAAAATTTGGGAACAAATTGCAGATAACTTTAAATATTACGGAGCATATCTGATTTTTGAATCGTTAAATGAACCAAGAACAAAAGGGCTTCCAACAGAATGGACAGGAGGCACTGCGCCGGAACACGAGAACTTGAATATTATGAATCAGATTTTTGTTGATGCCGTAAGAGCAAGCGGCGGCAATAACGCTTACCGAATATTGATGATTCCGGCATACAGCGCGTCTCCTTCGCAGCTTGCGATGAACGGTTTAAAAATTCCAAATGATACAGCAGGCAACAAAATAATTATTTCCATTCATGTTTATGAGCCGTATCGTTTTGTTTCATCCGATCAGCCGGTTGTAACATGGGACGGAACAAAATCGTCTGATACATCGCCGGTTACCGCTCCTGTCGACCGCGCTTACAATACTTTTGCCAGTAAAGGAATCCCTGTTATCATCGGAGAGTTCGGCGCGGCTAACAAAGACAATGAAGCGGTAAGAGCGGATTGGGCGCAGTTCAATGTCAGTTACGCGAAAAGCAAAGGGATTCCCTGCGTTTGGTGGGACGATGGAGGTGATTTAAAATTATTTGACAGGCGGAGCAACAGTATTGTGTATCCGCAAATAGTTGAGAAAATCATGCAGGGAGTAAAATAGATAACGTTTTTAAATGAGAGTTGTTCAGAAGCTGAAGTTTCTGAACAACTCAATTTTGTAAATTCAATTAATTAAATTAATTCACTGTACTTAGGCAGATAACCGGAATTTTGCTTAAACATCTTTTTGGTCATATCTTTGATTTCCTGTATTCCCAGGACCGATGATGTTAAAGGATCGAAGGCGACAGCCTGATAAATTTTTCTGCTGTCGCAGGAAAGAGCGCCTTCAACCGCAAGCTCTTCGCAGATTGAACTTGTGTGAATAAGCGCGGCTAATTGATCCGGAAGTTTGCCTACGCGGACTGCTTCAAACCCGTGAGGGGAAGCGAGCACCGGAACTTCTACGCACGCGCTTTGCGGCAGATTGTCAATCAGTCCGTTATTCAAAACATTTCCGTTAAACTTAAACATTGTTTTGTCGCCGAACATCGCGTTAAAAATGTAAGCCGCGTATTCATGACCGCGGTTTAAATCGACATTTGGATCATTCAGCCAGTCTTCAATTTCTTTTTTCCATGTGTCTTTCCTGCCGAGATATTCATTTAAAATGTAAGCATAAACTCCCGGATTCCAGCCTGTTCCCGGCGCGCAGAATATTTCTATTAAGTCCTGCCGTTTACGAAACCATGCGTTGTATTCCGAGTTATGCCCTGACGATTCTGTCGGATAATAATCCAATAGCATGAACATTTCGTTACGCACAATTTCTTCGTTGTAAATTTTAGGATCTTTCATCGCTTCGCGCAGAAGAGGATACGCGTCTTTTCCTTTCCATTTGTAGTCAATATAAAACGCCTGATGATTAATGCCGGCGCAGGTGTAGGTGATATCTTCCATATTCGCGCCGATCCAGTTAGCGAGCATCCATGCGGTTCCCTGAACGCTGTGGCAGAGCCCTGAAATTTTTAATTTCGGGAATCTGGATAACATGGCGCGGCAGAGCATTGCCATCGGATTTGTATAGTTGAGAAAAACCGCGTTGGGGCAGTATTTTTCGATGTCTTTGCAGATGTCGAGCATCACGGGAATTGTTCTTAACGCGCGGAAAATTCCTGCAGGTCCACGCGTATCGCCTACATTGATATCAACGCCGAATTGTTTCGGAATCTCGATGTCGTGCCGCCAGATGTCGACATCTCCGTTTAGTATTGTGCATAACACTCCGTCGGCTCCTTCCAGCGCTTCGGCGCGGTTTTTGGTGGAAATTATTTTAGCGCCGTAATTTCCTGCTTTAACAATTTTTTGAATAGCCTTGGTTATGTAATCAAGCCGCGCCTGATCAATATCCATAAGCGCGATTTCCGCGTCTTTGAATGCGTCAAAAGTTAAAATATCTTTAACTAATGTTCTTGTGAAGCCGAAACTTCCCGCTCCGATAAATGCAAACTTTGCCATCTTTTTCTCCTTTTTATTTTATTTATGATTTTAACGCGCTGTATTTCTGCCGCTTTAAAGCCCAGGTTTCTTCATCTTCAGGGAAATAAGTTTTAATCCCTGTAATTTTTGCGCGCGCTTCTTTTATGTTTTTTATTTCGCCGGCGCAAATTAGCTGAACAATGATATTTCCAAGCGCGGTAGCTTCCACAGGACCTGCGATGACTTTTCTGCCTGTAGCGTTTGCCGTGTATTGCATCAGGTTAACGTCTTTTGCGCCGCCTCCTATTATATTAATGGCTTTAAACTTTTTGCCTGTTATTCTTTCGAGCTGTCTGATTCGGTAATCGTAACTGAGAGCCAGGCTTTCCAAAACACATCTGTTTATCTCAATTTTTTCTGTTAGCTGACGTTGTCCTGTCGATTCAAAGAATTTATTGAACAGCGCAGGAAGATTTCCGGGCGAGACGAACTCTTCGCGTTCGACATCGAGGTAAACATCCGGCGAAGGATTTTTCGCCACCTCTTCGTCTGTCTTTCCAAAGTCTAAAGATTCGCCTTCTTTTATCCATTGCCTGCGGCTTTCCTGTAGAAGCCATAAACCGGAAATGTTTTTTAAAAAGAGAATTTTATTGTTGTATCCGCCTTCGTTTGTAAAATTATAATCAAACGCCTCATCTCCTGTATTAGGCGCATTGTTTTCTGTGCCAAGGAGCGACCATGTGCCGCAGGAAATAAAGCATGAATCTGTTTCACCTAACGGAGCCGCGGCGGCTGCGTCTGCCGTATCATGTCCGGCTCCCGTTATCACCTTTACTTTGCCGATGCCAAGTTCCAGCGAAAGCTCGTCTTTTAATGTTCCAAGCAATGTTCCCGGTTTGCAGATAACAGGAAATAATGACTGTTTTATCCCCAGTTTATCTAAAATTTCCGTATCAGCCTGTTTTGTTTCCAGATTGATAATTGAGCTTGTGCTTGCAATTGTGTATTCACACGCGGCGATTCCTGTCAATAAATATCCGAAGAAATCAGGCATAAAAAGTATTTTGTCCGCTTTTTCAAAAACTTCCGGCTTCAGTTTTTTTAATGCGTATATTTGAAAAATCGTATTAAAGCGCATGAACTCGATACCTGCTTTTTTATACAAAGTTTCTTTCGGTATAATTTTAAAAACTTCTTCCATCACGCCGCCTTCTGTAAGTTTATCGCGGTAGTGCAACGGCGAATGGACGATTGCTCCTTCAGAATCGATAAGAGCGAAATCGCAGCCCCATGTATCGACGCTGATGCTTTGAATATCAGTGTGTCCTTCCCGCACGCATTTTTTTATGCCGGTTTTTATTTCGCTGAAAATCGCATCAGTATCCCAATATAAATGTCCGCCGCGCTGCGCAGGAATATTTTCGAATCTGTGAATTTCCGTAAGCGGGAAGGAGCAGTTAAAGCTGTGTCCGCTGTTATACTCTCCTAAAATCAAACGTCCGCTTGAGGCTCCTAGATCGATTGCTAAAACTTTCATACAGTTATTCTATCACAGGATTAAGAAAAATTTGACAATTTTGAGTATCAACCTAAATAAAAATATGATAAAATATAATTATGTCCGGTTCTTGGATAATTCTGTTGATAATTTTAGTTTCCTCAATTCCTGTGATCGCTGTATATTTTTGGTTCCGTATTGCAAAATATCAATTTTCTATTGTATGGTTTTTATTTGCGTTACTCGCAGGCGCAGCCGCTTTTATCCCCGCTCTTATTCTGCAGGATATTTTAACATTTTCTTCCGTTACGCAGGGCAGAATGGCTCTGCTTTATGAATTTTTTATACGCATAGCGTTTACCGAAGAGATCAGCCGTTTGCTGATGCTTATAATTTTTTATTTTGTTGCGGGCTTTTTTTCTAAACAGAATGTTGATAAAACCGGCGATGGTTTACCAGAAGTTACAACTTTCAATTCAGTTAAAAAAGGAATGGCAACCGGTCTTATCGCCGGTCTTGGTTTTGCGCTTCTTGAAAGCGCCAGATACGCATCATCATCAGTGGATCCCGGCATATTATTGCTGCGTATTTTTTTCACCTTCCCGCTTCATGCCGCCTGCGGTTCCCGCGTAGGAGCCGCCGCAGTATTATTCCGCGCCTTTCCCATACAGGCAATACTACGCATAATAACCGCTACAGCAATCCACGGCGTTTACAACTTTTTACTCGAACTGCCGTTTGGAATATCCGCCATTGCCGCGTTTCTTATCGCTGTTTCCGCCTTTTTTACGGCTATTATCAGCATAAAAGGCGGCTGGAATGATAACCCGGCACTTGACAAAAACGATGAAAATTAATAAGCTGTAAAACACGACGCAAGGTAGAGCAGTTGGCAGCTCGTCGGGCTCATAACCCGGAGGTCGCAGGTTCGAGTCCTGTCCTTGCTAAAAGACGAATTAACTGCGAGTAAAAAACATTATTCCTTTTTAAACAATTAACTAACATTCCGAAGCAGGACTCGAAACGGAGTTGCGACCTTGAAGACGCGAAAGCGTCTGAAAGGAAAACCGGCATGGATGCCGGTTTAGCAACGCAGACGGACTGTAAGCCCAAAGCAGGATGATGAGGGCTGGAAGGCGAGTCCTGTCCTTGCTAATATTTATACAAAATAAACATGTATACGGCAAATATCAATAAAAGAATGCCGCCTTCCCAGCGGTTTAGTTTTCCTTTTGATAACGGGATCATGGCAAGCAGCAGGGCGATTGTAACGCCGAAAAGCCATATCATGTCTGTAATAAAAAGCGTGTGATCATTGACTCTTACAGGGCTGACTACGGTTGTTACTCCAAGAACTCCGGCAATGTTGAAAAAGTTTGAGCCGATGATGTTTCCAATCGAGAGATCCGCTTCTTTTCTGAAAGCGGCGATTAATGACGATACCAATTCAGGCGCACTGGTTCCTACCGCGACAATTGATACGGCGATAACCCGTTCGCTCACTCCCCATGCAAGCGCGATTTCCCGCGCTCCTTTTACAAACCATCCGGAGCTAAAATACAATCCAACTACTGCGGCTAAAATTATTAATATCGCAAAAACCGGTTTCATGGTTGCAGGCTCGATAGTTTTCGCGTCCGCCGTTTTTTTTGATTTGACTACAGACCAGACTGTGTAGGCTATCAATATCGACAGAAAAATAAGACCTTCAAATAAACCGATAATGCCGTTAAGACCAAAAATTAAAAGCAAAACTGTTACGAGAAACATTACCATATAATCAAAACCGATTGCCTTGTTTCTGATTGGAATCGGGGAGATAATTACCACAATGGCTAGAATACATGCTATGTTTGCGATGTTTGAGCCGATTACGTTTCCAAGCGCGATATCATGCGAGTTGTTCAGCGCGGCTCCTACGCTTATAAACATTTCCGGCGCGGATGTTACATACGCGACTATTGTCAAGCCGACAACAAGCGTGCTGATTTTAAAATGTCTTGCAATTTGAACGCTTCCTGTTACAAGCCAGTTTCCGCAGATTATTAATACGCCCAGTCCGGCTGCCAGATATAAATAAGGTATAGCTGCGGCAAAAGCAGTCCCTGAAAGCATTTGATCCATTGTTATTTATTCTTATACTATTTTGTGATTTTTGGCAATGGCGCCGCTGAGAGGCAGGCGGCTTTGCCGCTTCACAAGTATTTTTACAGTTTGAAACTGGGCATTAATTCGAGTTTATGCAAATTGATTTTATGCAGCCTGTCAATTTTTTCCTTAACCGCGGCATCCTCGCAAATTCCTTCGCGGATATACCTGTCTAAAACATTGTAGGTAAAGCCGAGGTTTTCTTCGTCGCTTAATCCCGAAAGACCGTCTTCCGGCAGTTTCTCTGTAAATTTTGCAGGTAACGCCAGCTCTTTTCCTGTAAGTTTAACTTCTGTAACCGTTAAACCGGACAGCGGACTGAAGTCTCCGGCTGCGTCGCCGTGTTTTGTGGAGTAGCCGACCCAGTCTTCGCTAAGATTGCATGTGTTGGCTACGCGTCCGTTTACAATCGCCGATACGGCGTAGAGCGTTGTCATTCTGATTCTTGCCGGAATGTTGATAACAGCCTGCTTGTTAGCTGAAAGACCGCTTTTTTCAATGTCGGCAAGAAGCGCGTCTACACTGTCCTTTATATTGATAACCGTGTGTTTTATTCCAAGGTGATTTACCAAATCGTGAGAATAGCCGATGTCGTGCTGCTCTCCCTGAGGCATTAAAACGCCGAAAACCCTTCTAGCTCCTAGCGCCTGTGCGCATAACGCTGCTGTTACAGAGCTGTCTTTACCGCCGCTGATGCCGATTACTGCGGTGCACTCAGGTCCGTTTTTTTCAAAATAACCGCGTATCCAGCTGATTATATCGTCTTTTGTTTTTTCCGCGTTGAACATTTTTTATCCTTTTATATATTAATTTTAAACGGAATTACGGGAAGTCCGTCGCTGTTAAAAAGCTGCCTGTCTTTCGGATTATCTGCCCATGCATAAAGAATCGTCCGCGGATTTTTTACGGATGACAAATCAATGCTTATACAATCTTTTTTCTCAATCTCTGCGGGCAGCCGTACATATCCGCCGCTTCCTCCCATAACGCTTATGTATGCTTTTGAATTATTATCAGAAAAAGATTCGGAAATTTCTGATGTGCGCAGAAAGGCGTTAGTAGTTATTTTTATAGTCTGAGGATCGTTAAAAACACAAAGCCCGTCTCCGCAGTTATCAAAATAAATAAATATCTTTCCGTTTTTAATTTCCAAATCTTCTTTCTTCACTTTCCTAAGCACAGGTCCCGGAGAAGTATTGTCAGCGCCGAATAAAACTTTTTCCGCCGCCAAATACAAACGATATCCGACATCTTTTTTATTTAACGGGTGAATATCATCCCAGTCTCCAAGCTCTAAAGCGCAAGCCATACCTGTATTCACAAGCTCCAAAGCGGAAGCCTGCGCCTCACGCAGTATTGCCCATGCAGAATTTTCGTTGTTATCAGAAGCCTCTTTCCAAACCGGCAGTTGAACAAACAAAAACGGCAGATCTTCTTTCCTGCTGAGTTTTCTCCAGTCTTCAATCATCAATTTAAATAATTGCGAGTAATACTGCGGCGCTGAATCATTTGATTCTCCCTGATACCAGATTACTCCTTTCAGCGGGTATTTTAAAACAGGGCAGAGCATTGCGTTAAAATCCCCGATTGGTCTTTGCGCAAAGAAATACTCAAACTCTTCTGTAACATAACCGGATTTTTTAAATGCTTCTTCGCGCTTTTCGGGATAACGGTAACTTTTACTCTCTTCAATTTTTTCAGGAAAATTTTTAAGCGCATCTTCGCTCATCCAAGCTTCTACAGGAGTGCCGCCCCATGCGGTATTTATTAAGCCGATCGGAACGCCGTGTTTTTCATAAATGTATTTTGCAAAAAACCAGGCAGTGCCGGAAAATTCGTTTAACGTTTCTTTTGAAGCAGGCGTCCACTTTCCTCCGCTTACATCATCGCAAGGCGCGTTAAAATCCCACACTTTCGGCACTCTAAAATGCCGGATTAAAATTTCACCGGCTCCTGAGCCACGCTCCCCAGTTTTAAATTTTTCCCATTCTTCAGGATATTTTTCTTTTAATGACTGCATTTCCATTTCCATATTGCTCTGTCCGGCGCATAACCATACATCGCCCGCGTAAACATCATTAATTACAGTTGTGATGCCGTCGCTGTCAATTTTTATTGTGAAAGGACCGCCTGCCTGCACAGGGTCAAGATTAACAAGCCATTTGCCGTCTGTTTCTTTCGATTCATAAATTTTACCCAAAAAAGTAACACACGCCTTTTTTTCAGACCATACCGGGAAGGAAGCGTCTCTTTGAATTACCAAACCATCGCTTAAAAAGTGTGATAAATTATTTTTTTCCATTTTTCCGCCTTATATATAGTATAATAATATTTACTTTTTGTGTACAGTTTTTTATTGGAGTTAAGTGTCAGGAGTTAAGAAATGAGAAATTTATCTAAATTAATTATTATAATTGCCGCGTTTGTTTTTGCCGCCTGTAACACATCCGAAAAACCGCATAATCCTTTAATTGACGCGGAGATGGTTGAGCCTGCCCTTTTATCTGCGCCTTTTTCTAAAGGCGTGAATTTTTCAATGTGGTTTGAAGCGGCTGATGCCGGAAGAATACCATTTACTCAATACACCGAATATGATTTTCAAAACGCAAAAAGCATGGGAGTTGATGTGATTCGGATGCCGGTCAGGCTGCACGACATGACAAGCGGAGCGCCAAATTACCGGCTTCAGCCGCTTTTATTAAAACTGCTTGACATGGCGGTGGACTGGGCTGAAAAATACGGACTTTATATCATCATTGATAATCATTCTTTTAGTCCGGATATTGAAACATCAGATGATATTAATAAAGTGCTGATTCCGGTCTGGGAACAAATTGCGCAAAGGTACAGAAACAGAAGCGATTATGTTGTGTATGAAATCTTAAACGAGCCTCACGGTATTTCATATTCGCGCTGGGGAGAAATTCAGGGGATGGCGCTGGCTGCAATCAGAAAATATGATCAAAAACACTGGGTAATTGTCGGCGGCACCGAATGGAACTCATATAATCAATTATATTTTATTCCCGATTATAAGGATTCCAAATTGATTTATACTTTTCATTATTATGATCCGTTTTTATTTACTCACCAGGGGGCAGGCTGGTCGCCTCCTTTGCAGTATCTTTCCGGCGTGCCATTTCCGTACGATTCTAAAAGAATGCCTTCCGTTCCTTCAGAGCTGAAAGGAACATGGGTCGAATATAATTTAACGAATTATTCAAAAGACGCGTCTCCCGCAAAACTTCTTGATATACTTGATAAGGTTGCCGCCTTTTCTAGACAGCGCAATGTTCCGGTCTTCTGCGGAGAGTACGGCGTATTTATTCCGAACAGTCATCCTGAAGATCGCGTTAGGTGGTATGAGTTCATAACAAACGCGCTTGACAGGCGGAATATTTCGCGCACCAGCTGGGATTATTACGGCGGCTTCGGCATTTTCAATAAAAATATAAAAGGCGATTTTTTTTCTGATCTTAATGTTGATCTTGTAAAAGCAATGAAATTTAATCCGCCCAGACAGGTTCCCAGAGATACGTCTCCATTAAAAACCGGATTCCTGATTTTTGACGATTTTACGGAACGCGATATCGCTGCAGGATTCTGGGGAGATGAGGACGCGGTTTTCAGTTTTTATGATTCAAATACGGCAGACGGCGAATTTGCAATCAGATGTTATAACGCGGGTCTGTATAATAATTTCTGGTTTGCGTTTTCGCGTAACGGTAATCTAAGCGAACTTGCGTCTAAAGGTTTTTATGTAGAATTCATGGCAAGAGCCGAACAGGCGGTGCGTTTTGATGTGCGTTTTTTAATGCCGGAAAATCAGTCGTCAATTCCGTGGCGCATGAGTTATTTGGTTGATGAAAAAATTCTGCCGCCGGACGGAAGATGGCACACAATCCATATACCGCTGAAAGCAATGTATGAACAGGGCGCATGGATAAACAGCACTCAAACATGGATGAATCCAAAAGGAGAATTTTCTTGGCGGAATGTTGAGAAATTGGAATTTTCCATTGAGCATGAAGGATTAAAAGGGCGTTCTTTTTGGATTGATTCCATAAAAATAACCCAATAAATGTAAAAAAATATTCCCATATTCTTAATTATGTTATATAATTATTTATGGTTCAGCAAGGAAAATTTTGGATTATCTTAAATCCTACAGCGGGAAAGGGCAAGGCGTTAAAACACCGTCCAAAAATTGATAAGTTTCTTAAAGAAAGCGGTCGCCAATATGAAATAATAACAACTAAATCACCAGGTGATGCGATTGATATTATTCATTCTTTGCAAATTAATGATGATGACATAACAGTCGCCGCGGGCGGAGACGGAACCTGCAACGAAGTTGTAAACGGGCTTCTAACGCGAAGACCAAGGTCTTCAACGCCGCCTCTTTTCGGAATTATTCCGATAGGAAGAGGCAATGATTTTTCATTTACGCCGGGCATTCCGGCTGATGTAGATAAAGCCCTTGATATTCTGATTAACGGAAAAATAATGAAGCTGGATGCAGGCATGGTTAAGGGTGAGTTTTTTCCGGACGGACGATATTTTATAAACGGCGTAGGCATTGGTTTTGATACAAAGGTTGGTTTTGAAGCTGCGAAAATGAAAATAAAAAGCGGTTTTTCATATATGATCGGCGCGATAAAAATGCTTATCCGGTATGAGAAATCACCGGTTATTAAAATTAAATACGATGAAAATGAAGTAACTCTTGCCGCAGTCCTTATCTCAATTGTAAACGGAAGACGCATGGGCGGAAGTTTTTATATGGGACCGAACGCTCTTTTGGATGACGGCTTGCTGGATGTCTGCTTTGTCCGCCATCAGGAAAGAAGATCCAAACTTCTAAAAATATTTTCTCATTATACAAAGGGGACTCAAATTGAATGTGAAGGCGTTAATATGGCAAGAGCTGTAAAATTTCATCTAACAGCACTTTCCGGCGGCATGGCGGCTCACTGCGACGGAGAGACTGTCTGTTATGAAGGCAGGGAACTTGAAATAAATTGTTTCCCCGGCGCACTGCGGCTGATAAGTCCGGTCTAAAAGAGCGTGATATGGGATTTAGACGATTTGCTGTTACTCATGTTTTAAAAGGATTATTAACCATTCTTTGCAGGATTGACTGCCGCGAATATGTAAAAGCTCTTTCCAATTGCAAACCTCTTATTATTATTTTTAATCACATAAATTTTCTTGAAGTGCCCATTCTTATTACGCACAGTTATCCCCTGTATGTTTCCGGGCTTGCGAAATCCGAAACATGGGATAATCCGTTATTCGCTTTTATTTTTAATACATACAAGGCGGTTCCTATTAACAGAAACGGCGCTTTTCATGAAAGTTTCAGGCATGTGCATAATGCGATACAGAAAGGTTTTTATATGTGCGTAGCGCCTGAAGGAACGCGAAGTAAAAACGGCGTGCTTGGCAGAGGAAAAGCCGGAATAATTCAGCTTGCTCTGGAAGCGGATGTGCCGATACTTCCTGTCGCGCATCACGGCGGCGAGAATATCTGGAAGAATATCCGCAGCCTTAAACGCACTCAGTTTCATTTTAAGGCAGGCCGCCCTTTCCGCATCAATTTTGAAGGTCGTCCAAATCATGAAGAGCGTGAGGTGATATTATCTGAAGTAATGGGGCAGCTGGCGCGTCTTTTGCCGGAGCGGCTGCGCGGTTTTTATTCACAGCACGCGCAAAGCGATTGTAAATATCTGGATTTTATATAATGGAAAATAATTTTAAGAAAAACCTAGTCCATATTTTTGATATCGATCTTACTGTAATCAGAAAAACATCGGCATGGTATTTTTTAAAATTTGCGCTGAAAGAAAAAATTATCAGTTTTTCGCAGGTTAGCCGCCTTCCCGCCGATTGGATTAAATATAAACTCGCTCGCCCTGACATGGATTTTATCGAAAACACAGTTAAAAAATTGGCAGGACTTGATAAAGCCGAGCTGGAACGCATCTCCGGAATTTGTTTTAACAAGCAGTTAAAATCAAATATTTACACAGGCGCGGCGCAGATGATCGAAAACGCGCTTAAAAATAATGAGAAGGTAATTTTTGCAACATCATCTTTTGATTTTATAATAAAACCGCTCGAAGAATATTTCGGAATACAGGGATCCCTTGCAAGTCAAATGGAGTATTCAAACGGAAAGACAACAGGTTATCTTGTAGGACACAGTTTTTTCGGCTCTGGTAAAAAATCAGCCGCGAAGGCATGGATGGAAAATAACGGAATTGTTCCTGCGGATGTCAGTTTTTATTCTGATTCCTACACCGATATACCGCTTCTTGAATACTGCGGAAATCCCGTTGCTGTAAATCCTGACAGAATTCTCGCGCGGCAGGCAAAAAAACTCGGCTGGAAAATTATGCGCTTTAAAGAAGTTTTGGGAAATTAAAGATATTGTCCGGCTTTTTTACCAGTTAAACCGCAGTTCGATATTGTCTGATAAATTCAATAAATCCTTCATCTCCATCGAAAAGGACGTTTTTTTTCCTTCGTTAACAATTTTCGCGGACGCCGGCGGATTAAATGCGCCGCCGTTTTGATTTGTTATCTTTAATGTTGAATTTTCCCACGCGCCGAAACTTATGGAAAAATTATAACCTTCAAACATGTGTCCGGTCATCCCGATAAAATCATCGTATTCCGAAATGTCATCTTTAGGCGAATCAAACAGATTGATCGATAATAATTGTCCGCTCATATTTAATGATGAATTGCCGCCAGCCGAATCGATAATCTTTAATAAGGCATCGGGGTTGTTAAAATCAATTGTAACTTTAATAAATGTATCTTGTCCTGTTTTATTCGTGGAAAAGGATGATAATTTCGCGCCGTCAATGCGCCTTATTGTTCTTTCCCAGTCTTGCCGTCCGACAGGAATTGTAGGCCAGTTTTTATTGCCGTCAACCGCGCCAAGATCGATCAGTGTATTTGAAATCCTGTATTCCATTATCAATTTTCCGGAACCGTTTTTGTTTAATTGAATATCCATTGACAAGCCGATGCATGAATTTAAAATAAAAACAGCCGCCGCGGTAAATGCAAAAAAGATTTTTTTATTTGCAGTAAATTTCATTAAAATTCCTCCGAATAAATTTTAACATCCTGAATACGAACATGAGTTTCTTTTTCTATCATATTAAACGCCTTTTGCAAAACAGTTTCTCCGTGCGCGCGGGAATTGGAAACAAGAGCTCCTCCTATCTGGGAAAAGGAAAGCGAATCCTGAAGATCAACTTCGGCTGCGCTTAAACGAAAACGCTGTCTGAGTTTATCCATAACCGATTTTACTACGCGCCGTTTCTCTTTAATGTTGACAGCATCGGGAATTTCAAAAATTAACTGTATCATTGAAACAATCATGCGATGTATATAATATAACATAAAGTGATATTAATGCGAAGGGCTATGGGAATTATACTCGTTTTATTGACGCCGCCCTTTTTGTTCGCGCAGGAAGAAATTAATATTGATGAATTACGCAGGAGCGTTTTAGGCGAAGCTCCGCAGGAGTTAATGGGCTTTTCTCTGGGCAGTTCGGAAGTATCGCTCTTTTTAACAGGTTCCTGGATGGGATCGCTTCAGGGGAATCTTGGTTTTTCCAAATCGCCGCTTGGTTTTGGTTTTGCATCTCCTGATACGCCTCTTTTATTTAAACAGGAAGTCGATCTTACAGCTTCGCTTTGGATTAACAACAGATGGTTTGTAGAAGCCAATTTTGAAGATGAGAGTATATTAAACACATACCGCGCGGGATATCAGGGGCTTTCTGGTGAATTTCTGCAGTACGCTGGAATTGGAAACACCGGACTGGATTTTCCTTCGTTTGCCTATCTTGATCTTGGCGGAAATACGCCTTCTTCGTTTGGATTTTACAGCCGCTTCGGCACAGAGAATTTAAATGTTCATGCGCTGGTTCGCTATGACGCAGCCGCGAGGGAAGAGCGCACTTTTATCGGAGGCAGAGAACGAACCTATGCCGATGTTGAAATTCAAAACACCGTTCGCGGAATTTCCTTTGTATTGCCCGATACTCAAATTGATTCTGATATAACCGTTTTTATTGAAGATGAAAAAGGCGGCATTCATGACAATAACGGAAGGAGATGGCGGCTTGCCCTTCCAAGCGAGTATGCGGCTTCCAGGCTGCAGGGGCTTTTGGAATTGAGCGTTAGACCTGACGGAATGATAGCGGTTGTTTATAAAAAAAACGGAAACAGACCATGGCTGAATTCAATGGGCAGTTATCAGATTGATGATGGAAAATTTCTTCCATTAATTCAATCATGGTTCACAACTAATACTGATCTTTCTGGTTATCCGCAATGCGGAGAAAATAAATCAATACAGCCGGGAATTCCTGGAGAAGCGGTTTTTGGCGCGGAACATGCGCTTGTCATTTATCAGAGCGGAACATTTTCTCCTTTCGAAAGACAAAGCCGGTATGACGCGCCTTCAAGCGCATCGCAGTCAGCCGATCTGGTGCGGATTTCTACAGGGAACCGCATAAACGGTTTTGAAATTGTAAAACTCCAGGGAAACGCGCTTGAGTTTGGTTCAGTAAGTGAAAATCCTTCCGCTTCTTTTAATCAGCGGCGTATCTTTGAACTTTTGCGCGAAGGCGGCGGTAAAAATCTCCGTGAACCCGAAAGCTGCTGGCCGTTAGCTGAAAATTATCCTGAAATTTACCTGCCGCCCAAAGGTGTTTTTACAGGCGATTTAACCGTGCGCTTCACGAATTTCAGCGGCGCAAGCGGATATTTTATCGGCACAGACGCAATTGCGGATTCGATTCAGGTATGGCGCAGCGGCATTCAGGATTCAAGGTTTAACTACAATCAATCTTCGGGAGAAGTGCTAATTAATGGACTTGTTGGACAGAACGAATTAATACGCATAACGTTCCTGAAAAGAAACGAAGGCGCGCGGACAGGCAGTATTGCGGCAGGTCTCGGAGCTGTTTATAAAAAGGCGTCAAGTCCTTTTTCCGCGCAGGCTGCCGCGGGTATTCTCTGGAATCTGACAGATGATTCTTTTACCCAAAAAGAAGAGTCCAATATGGGATCTGCGGGAATAAGCGCGAGAGCGGCGTGGGATTATGATTTTTTAAAAGCGTACGCAGCGGCAGGTTACAATTTTGTGCAGACCGATACAACAAGTCTTTACCGCGCCGCTGGAATGGAAGGCAATGAAACAATTTTAACATTTCCTGCCGGCGCGTCTTTTGTTTCCAATCCTCCTGTTTCGCATAACATCCTGACTTCAGCTAACCGCGCGGATTTAATTTACAGAAATTATTACAGCAATAGTATTCTCGGCAATGAATTAATGACTATCGGCTGGAACGCGCCTGTAGTCTCCGGAATAAATAGACCGTATCCCGTAAAAGATTCCGCGCTTAACGCGCAGATTATAGCCGCGGAATTTGCGCTAGACGGCATTAAAACATGGACCGGCTTTCAGGTTCCAATTGTAAATTATTCTGAGCTTTTTTCCTATGCGCAGGAAATCGAGATACCTTTCAGGTTTTATGATTTTAATGATGATGAAATATCAAAACTGGAATTAATAATACAAATAGGCTCTCTTTCCGGCAGTAATTTTTCGTTTGCTGAGAATCCTGATCTTGTCTGGGAAAAAAAACTTTCTCCTGATGATCCCGGTGCAAACGCTGATTATTTTATTTCCGGCAATTACAGGATAGCGTCTTTTAAATTAAACGATGAAGACAGATTAAAACTCGGCGGCGCTTCCTTTATCAGGATAATCGCGGCAAGCAATGATGTGGTTTCAGGACGCGTGTTATTGGCTCCGCCAATTATCCGCGGAGCTTCATTCAGAGCGGTAATTTATGACGGTGATAATGATAAAATTACAGGAAACTCCGGCAAGGCGCGCGCGGTAGAAGTTCTGGAGATGAATAATACCATCGAAGCTGCGTTCCCTGAAATTATTAAAAGGTTTCATACTAATTTAAATACGCAGAGGGTTTTAAAAGTTGAATGGGATAACATGGAGACAGGAATTTCCGCGGGCGTTGACGGCAGGGCGGGAGAACTGCCCCTCGCGGATTACCGTGAGTTATCTTTTTTTATAAAAATTGATGATGTTATGTTTAGTAACGAAACATTAAGTTTTATTGTAACCTCAGGACCGGAGGTTTTAAAAAAATATCAACTGGAAGCGTCGCTTCCTTTAAGCGCATTGGAAAATAACCGATGGTCAAAAATAACAATCCGGTATCAGGGAAATAATAAAGAGATATTGGTTAACGGCAGTAAAATTCCAGGCGTTTTTGTTGATTATAAACCATCAGGCGTTTCAACAGTTAATGTCAACAGGTCATCTTACATCGCTGTTTTAATAAATCCTGGGTATAATTCCAAAATCCCGGATAACGGAACTGTTTACATTGATGAAATAATTCTTGAAGACGCAATAACAATTAACAGAATAAATGCCGGAGCGGCAGTTGAATATTCAAGACCGGGAACAATTTTTTCTGTAAACGGATTTTCTGTGTTAGCCGATCTTTTTGTTTTATCCGCGATTGAATCGGAAATTCGCCTGCAAAATGAAAATGAAACTCCGCAGGTTTCAGGAAGCGCGGCAAACCGCACAGAACTTGGCTTTTCTGTTCTGGATACAAAAATCATTGGGAACATCACTTTTACATCCGCGGAAAATTCTTTTATTTGGAATGCAGGTCATTCAATTTCCAGAAAATTCGGAGCGTTTTCTGTAAGTGAAAATTTTTACGCTTCTGCGTATTCCGGTACAGCAGGGCATAATTTCAGCGCGGCGTTCCTGTCGGATTTTTACGCTTCATTTAACGCTGACGCGGTTTATGATTTTTCAAAGTTGATACAAAAATGGAATCTTGGCATGGGATACAGACCGCAGAATATATTTATACCGGCAATTGCAGTAAACGCAGAAGCATCATGGCAGAATAATCATCAGTTTAATAATAATAAAACTTACGGCGAATTATGGATCGATAGCTTGGAGCCTTTAATCCCTGATTTCGGCGGTAATGCAGATAACAGAAGAACAAATACACGGATCGTTTTGACGCAAAGAACAAAACCTGTGGGCGCGATTCTGGGTTTTGAAGGTCTTACAAATTTTACCGGCGTTAATAATACAACACGTTCCGAAAGTTCTGTATGGCTTGATGTTCCCGTAACGCTGGAAAGGCTTATTTTTAATTTCAGGGCAGGACGCGGTTTTAAAAGACATCTTTATTATTCTGGAGACAATGCGCTTGACGACGGCAGAAAATTTTTTGAAAGCGTAAATGACAGCCTGCATTTCTGGAAAGTTTCTCCGTTTTATTCGCTTTTTGCCCCTAAGCTTAACAGCGCCATGGATGCCTCTCTTTCGAACTCGCCGTCTTTTGGAAATATTTTTTATTCTGTTTTTACAGATCATTTCAGCGCGAGGGTTAGTCTTCCGTCGTTTTACAATTTAAAAGCTTTTTATATACCTTCACGAATTTATTTACGCATGGAGAGAGCTGTAGAACAAAAAATGGATACAAGAACAGATTCGCTCAGATTAAACGGCAATTTAAGTTTTTCCGCGGTTAATATGTTCGGCGCAATGGGATATGCTCCCTTGTTTAAATTTTATCAGACCGGCGAATATCAGCATTCACTTGAAGCTGCTGTTAATATTCCGGCAGGCGAAGATATTTCCTGGAGATTTCAATCTGCGTTAAGTGCAAGATTTATGGGGTTTGCGGGCGGCATTCTTAATTTTGTAAATACGCTTTCTCTTAGGGGAAAAGGCTGCTTTACGGAAACATTTTTGGCAGGATGGGAAGTTCCGACAATAAGAAATCTGTTAAGTATTCTTTATGACTGGAGCGTATCTGCCGCAGAAAAACAAAACTCGTGGCTTTATACATCAGCGCAGTTAAACGCAAGTTATGAACAGCTGCGAAGAGAATCACTCGAAATAACTTTTGATAATTCTTCGGAGTTTTTGCGCTGGACTGTCACCGCAGGTCATGAAGAAATTGTAAGAATTTTTGGAAGGCTGAATTTCAGTGCTTTTGCAAAATTAAGATTAAATAAGGATGATTATACCGGCATTTTTATTTTCGACGTACAGATCGGAACTGCTCTGAGAATAATGTTCTGACAATCATTCTTCTGACGCCGCGCGGCGCATGTTGTTTATAATATTTCGTATGTTGTTTGTATTTAAGGCGCTTAATCCCCTGATTTTTAAAAGCTCTTCAGCCGCTGCAATGTCGGCAAAACCTTCGTTAACCGCCGCTTCCAGCTCTGTAATTCCCAGGCTGCTTGCGCTTTCTGCCGTCAGCAGCACTCTTGCCAGGCTGAAACGAATATCGCTTTTTGCGGGATTAACAGCCGCGGCGGGCGAATCGGCGAGCGCTTTGCGGTATTCCTCAAGCGCTCTTGCGTATAACTGATGATATTCTAGAATCTGCGCGTATTCATAACGGACTTTATAATCAGAATTATTGTTAAGCCATGACGTGTAACTTTCTATCGCCTCTACCTTGTTTTGAGCTTTCTGGCTTCTTGCAAAAAGAAGAAGCGAGTCCTTGTTCTCCAGAAGAGAAAAATGATATCTGTCAAGAACGCTTTCTGCGTCACTGTAACGTCCCATTGCGTATAACACAAGCGCGTGGTTGTATCCTTCATCCGCGCTTTCCGGAACAATTGCTAAAAGTCTGGAGTAATGTTTTTCCGCAGTTTGGATATCTCCCATTTTGATCCTTGTGTATGCGGCGGCTCTAAGAGCAAGAATGTTATCCTGATCTTTTTTTAAAATACCTTCAAAATGTTTTGCAGCTTCTTCATACCTTTCTCTTTCAAACGCCAGCCGTCCGAGGTTGTAAGTGGAAGCTACCATTGTTCTGTCCGATTGTCTCGCGCGGTTCAGCCATCTTTCAGCTTCTTCATATTTTCCAAGCTCAAAATATGACATGCCGATCAAATAATATTCTTCCGCAGAAGCCGCCATGCTCCCGCAGCCTATGCAGATGACAGATAACATGGAGATGATTACAGAGAAATAAATTAAATGTAATTTTTTCGATGAAATTTTATATTCCCTCATTCCTCATTCCTCATCTTAATAAAACTGTTTTCTCAATCTCCCTGAATTGTGAGCGGTATAAATTCGCTATGCCCGAACCGTAATCAGCAAGCAGTTGGATTATATTTCTGGGATTTAATTCACTGTCGTTTCCGTTGATTCTGTCTCCCGCGTCTCCAAGCCCTGGCATGATATATGCTTTTTTATTTAACACTCCGTCCATCCAGAGCGTGCAGACATCACAGTTATCAAGGGCGCGGACAACTCTCAGCGATCCTTTTAATGCCGAAATTACGTTGAAAAATTTTATGGAACGCGGTTTTATTCCCGCATTAGAAAGATATTTCATCACCGTTACAAGGCTTCCGCCTGTTGCGTTCATCGGGTCTGCGAAAATTAAATCCCTGCCGTCAAGATCATCAGCCTTAAAAAAAGATCTGTCTAAATCCAGAATATATTCCATGTCGTTTTCATATTTACTGTCATTGCGGTAAATGCGAAAAAGCGCAAAAGGAGTTAAGTATTTAAATGAAGAGTAATCTTCTATTTCCTTGCTCATAATCATCGAAGGCAATAACGCGCCGCGAAGCATAACGCACATAACTGTATTGCTGATTTTATCATCAATATTCGCTATTTTATGAACAGCGTAATTCTGAACAGGATACGCTACAGGCGTTTTTACAAGGAGATAGTTTTTACCGGTTTGCGGTTTAACCCATGCGAATTTAAACAGTATCTCATAAGCGCGCTGTATATAGTAAACAAATTCCTGCGTATCTGTATTGATGTCGCGTAACTTCGCGATAATGCGGGAAATCTGCGAATGTTCCTCATGCGGTGAATCAAACGAGTAAACATGGATGCCGGATGTTTTTGCGCAGATTTCTTCCAACAAACCGCCCATTTCGTTATAAAGCGAAACAAGGCTGTTTTCAGCTTCCTTTTTTCCATTCTGAAATTTCGGGAAAATTTCCATTGCTTTGTTGTAAAGCAGATCAAGGGATTTTAAATTATTTTTATCTTCGTTAGTTAGATTACCGTCCAGCTCACCGGCGTTTAAGATAATTTTTCCCATGAGAATATTATAATAAATATTGTCTATATTAACAATGGACTTTTTTGGATACCAATTTGCTTCCCCCGCAAGCTAATCATCCGAAACCCAATTGAGTTTTAATTCTTAAAAGTTCATCAAGCGCCTCTTTTAATTCATATTCTTCCATGTACTGCAGCAGTTTTTCGGCTTCAGGTATGGATGCCAGAATATCCGAGTAATCCAGACATTCAGAATTGCCGTCTTTCAGGAGCGGTTCCAGTTCGTCAAATGCTTTCCTGATTTTTTCCTGATCAAGAGGCGCTCTTTTTAATTTAGCTGCGGCCGCTTTTTCTGTATATTCTTCCGCCAGAGGTTTTATTTCGTTTAACACCGCTTTTAATTCCGCTTCGAGAATTTTCAGATGATCTTCGGCGACATGATTAAATCCTTCTTTTAGATGGTTTTCTATATTCATTGCAGCCTGCTGAAGAAGCGTTTTTCCGATTTGAGCCGCATTGCTTTTTAATGTATGGGCAAGCCTGTGCGCGCTAACAATATCTTTTGCTTCCAGCGCGGCTGTTATTTCTTCAAATTTTTTCTCGTTATCCCTGAAAAACAAATAATGCATTTTTTGGCTGAATTCTTTTTTTGTTTCCGCCTCGGCGCTGTTTTCCCTGTTTTCCATATTGATGGGAGTTATATATTTCAGCAGCAAACGCCAAAGTTCCTGAGATGTAAAAGGTTTGCCGATGCAGTCCTTCATGCCGCTTTTTAAATAAACTTCTATGTCGGTTGACATTATGTTAGCTGTCATTGCAATTATCGGAACGCCGGTATTCATTTCCAGAATTTTGGTAGACGCTTCAAGACCGTCCATAACGGGCATATGCACATCCATAAAAATCAAGTCAAAAGGTTTTTTGCCGTTTTCAATGCGTTCCCGCACCATGCCTACGCCTATTTTGCCGTTTTCCGCAATAACAATTTCAAGACCTATTCTCGCAAGGTGATCGCTTATCACTTCCTGATTCATCGGATTATCTTCGCATAACAGGATTTCGCCTTTGAACGAGGGCTTGTCAATATCAGAATGTTCAATATTTATACGCCGCGTGTTTTCGGCGGTTTCATCTGTCGTTTCAAATGTTAAATTAAAACTGAAAATAGTGCCGACTTTAGGAGTGCTGTTGATGTTTATTTTTCCGCCCATCATCTCTATAATGTTTTTTGTTATCGCAAGACCGAGTCCTGTGCCGCCGTACTTGCGGGTAGTTCCCGATTCCGCCTGCATAAACGGATCAAAAATACGCTCTATCTGCTCGGCTGTCATGCCGATTCCCGAATCTTTTATTTCAAAGTGCATTGTGATTGTGTTTTCTGTAGAATTTACAACTTTAGAATAAAGTTTTACAATTCCCGAATTTGTGAATTTTACCGAGTTGGATAAAAAATTTACAAATACCTGACGCAGCCTTGTTGGATCACCTAACGGCACTCTTCCCAAACTTGGTTCTGCGTAAAAATGCAGAGTAAGGCCTTTTTCCACGGCTTTCGGCAGAACCAGCGTTCTGCAGCTTGTAAAAAGCTCGTGCATGTCAAAAGGAATTTTTTCAAGTTCCATTTTGCCGGACTCAATTTTTGAAAGGTCTAATATGTTATTGATAATTTGCAGCAGCCATTCTGAATTTAATTTTATTTTTCCAAGATAATCTTTTATTTTATTTATGTCGTTGTTATCTATTGCAAGTTCGGAAAAACCCATTATGCTGTTCATAGGAGTTCTGATTTCGTGGCTCATGTTCGCAAGGAACGCGGATTTTGCAAGGGATGCGGCAAGAGCTTTCTCTTCCATCTCTTTTCGTTTTGTCATGTCACGCGAAATTGCCAAAAGACCGATTTTTTCATTGTCCAGAATAATCGGCGTTTTAATGGTTTCAAAAAAGGGAGATGTTCCGTCTGCGCCCGGTATGTGTTCTTCGAATATAAACAGCTTGCCTTCATCGATAACTTTGCGGTTCCAGTTGTTGTGTTCTTCGGTAATTTTAGGGGAAACATTTAAACCGCTTTCGTCTTTGCCTATTACTTGATCTTTGCTCTTTCCGAAGTGTATAAGAAAGTTTTTATTACACTGTTTAAAACGCAGATCCATGTCCATCATAAAAACAAGATCCGGAATAGAATCCAAAAGAGTTTTAAAAGTGGTTGTCTGCATTTCTAAATCGTGCGTTCTCTTTTCGACAATTTTTTTAAGATGTTTGCCTGCTTGACGGCTTCTTGTAAAAAGAACCGCGATCAGCGCAAACAAGCATAAAAGTAAAACCGATAAGCCGATAAAAAGCGGTCTTTGAGCCTGCGCTAATTTAAGACGGTAATCGTATGTCTGGCGATTCCATCTGTCAGAAACACTTTTAACATCAATTAAACCAAGCGCTTTATTAAAAATGGAACACAAAATTTTCTGATCTTTATTAAAACCGAATTTGGAATTCACCGCATAATCGAAAACAATATTTGTTTTATAATTCGGATGCTCTAGGTAGTGAGTAAGGTAAAGAAGCCTTTTTTGCGTCGCCATAACCATATCAACTTCCCCGCGCTGAAGCGCTTCAAACGCTTCATTCATGCTGTTGTATTCAATGGTATTCATGTGATTTGGAAACCATTTTTGAAAAACCGCGGTATAGGCTGTGTGTTTCGCAAGACCTACCCTGACATATAAAATTTCGTTTACTTTTATATCTGGAAAATCGGTGTTGGAAATCAGCGCGTAATAATCCGTTATCTGCATAATATCGGGCCATAAAAATAATCCTTCGCGATCCGCCGATTGAATTAATTCAGGAACCATCGCGACTTCTCCCGTCAGCACCATGTTGTAAACTAAAGGCCAATCAGCTTTATTGTCATTTTTTCTTTCAAACTGCAAACCGGTAAGAGCAGTTACTTCTTTTAGTATTTCAAGATAAACGCCTTTCCATTCATTTTCGCGCTTGTCAAAAAAAGTGTCAGGATAATTTCCCGAATCGATGGCGTAAGGTATAACAGGATTATTTTTAATATACTCAAGTTCTTCTGCGGTTAACTGAGTGTACAATTTGTGCCCCAGATATTCCTGCTCTCCCTTGTTATACATTCCTGTCAGATAACGCAGTCCGCCGTTTTCAAGAATTTTTTCCATTATGCTGATAACAGGTTCCAGCTTGTCATCCTGCGTAGTCAGCGAAACAGGGCGGTATGTTAAAGGATAGAAATCATACGCGATTATGTCAGGATACTCGATAAAATTTACTTCTACCGTGTTGGTGTAATAAAAGGCGTCTATATATCCGCTCTTTAACGCTTCATAAACATAACTCACATTATCAAGCTCGATTATTTCAAAAGTTCCCGGAGCAAGTTCTGCGGATACTGTGTTTCGCGTTGCGGTTCCTTTTAAAAAGCCGCATTTTAACAGACGGTCTTTTGTTATTTCGTTTAACGGCTGGCTGTTGCTTATGCGGAAATATTTTAAAATACGGGAAGCAATGGCGGTTGTCATGTGATAAATTTTCAGGCGCTCTTCGTTTTCCGTCAGTTCGCCTGTAAAATCAATTTCTCCTGTTGCAAGACCCGCCTGTAGCGTTTGCATGTCGCTGTATAATTTCGGTTTAAACTCAATCTCAAAAAGCTGCGTCATCCATTCGCAGTAAAGCGCGGAAAATCCCCTGATTTCACCGTTCTTGTTTTCAAACGCTTCCACGCTCAGGGGCATTCCGTAAATAAAAGATTCATTTTCTTTCTGAAGCGCCTCAATCGCCCTTATTTCATTTTCAGTTATGCCGGGAACATCCCTGAATGTATTGAATTTAACCCATCTTTCCTGGGTATGCGTGGAATTATGAATTTCTGTTTGGATACAAGATAAGAAAGGTATAACTAAAAACAGCAGGATAGCTTTACGCATTGTCAAACACCTCTAAAAGTTTTTCTGTTATTTCCATATAATTTAATTGATCTGTGTTTTCCCTCAGCCAGCGGACAAGACCATCGTCGGATGTATATTCAAAAACTTCAATCTCTTTCATGATGTTATCAACATCTTCAATCTTGTAATCCCTGCATGCAGCGCGAAGCTGCTTAAGCGCTTCCGTATACGGCTTTTCTCTTTTTGTTTTTTGTGTTTTTTCACTTCCCTTGTTTATAACTGTCTCTATATTTGATATCAGTTTTAAAATATTTTCTATTAACAGCGGATTGTTGGCTTTTACAAAATCGAGGTTTCCGGCTTTTGCCGCTTTTTCTAAAGTTTCCGCCTGCAAACCGGTTTCTTCGGCGCAAATGCCGCGGCAGGAACTTTTCGCGCCGTGAACATTAATGGCGTAAAGGGCGAGATTTTCCTCATTTACATCTTTCATTGTATCAATAAGATTGCGGGTGTTGGTTATAAAAGAGCGCAGAATGTTAACGAATGTTCCTCTGTCTCCGTTAAAACGTTCAAGAGCCTTGCGGAAATTTAATCCTTCAATTTTGTCTTCTTCTTTATTTCGGCGGTCATGCCCATTGCGTCTGTCTTCGCCGCTGCGTAAGTCATTCCCCGCATAATTATCAGCAGACTCTTTGTATAACTTTTCCTGCTCTTCATTTCTGACCCATTTATTAATGATGGAATCCAGGCGTTTCATTTCTATCGGTTTTGTAATAAACGCGTTAAAACCTTTGCTTAAAAACATTTCTTCGTTGCCGCTTAATGCGTTAGCTGTAAATGCGATAACCGGAACATTTTTTGCGTATTCGGTTCCGATTTCTTCGCGGATGATCCGCACCGCTTCAATGCCGTCCATTTCCGGCATCATCTGATCCATAAAAATTGAGTTGTATCTTACTTTTTCGCCGCGGACTGCGGCAACCGCTTCCTTTCCGCTTGTTACGCAGTCAACATTCATCTTGTAAGGTTTCATCATTCCCTTGGCGACATCAAGATTGGTCGGCATATCATCTACAACAAGTACACTGGCATAAGGAAGGCTTGCGCGCGCAAAGCTTTTTTGTTTTTCCGCGGCATAATGAAAATTTTTAAGGCTGTTTGCAACATCCGCTCCCATTGTTTCGGCGGAAACATATTTTTGCGGAATCTTAACGGTAAAACATGATCCTTTGCCGTACTCGCTCTCCACAGAAATTTCTCCGTTCATCATGTCGACAAGCATTTTTGTAATTGGAAGCCCAAGACCTGTTCCGTTGACTTTTCTGTTAATCTGCGCGTCTATTCTTGTATACTCGGTAAAAACGCTGGAAAGATTTTCCCCGGAGATTCCGATGCCGGTATCCCTGACAGAAAAAGTCACCCAGACAGTATCACCGCCGGCTTCGCTTTTAATGTTAAATTCAATGGTTCCTTCTTTTGTATACTTAAACGCGTTTGATAAAAGATTATTTATAATCTGTTTAATTCTCTGATCGTCGCCGAAAAGATGAAGAGGGTTTTCTTCGCCGATGTTTAAAATAAAATCAATTGGATTTTGTCCCTTTAAAACAATGTTTTGCGTAACAGAGTCGTTTATCATTTGAGGAAAATTATATTCTACAGGCAGCAGGTTGAACTTG
>Ga0209755_10001354_pt1 | contig 38756 bp, 38 predicted proteins | sample TergutCo191P1_FD_187301 | JGI IMG/M metagenome (GOLD analysis project Ga0209755, IMG submission 187301) | Cornitermes sp. P1 segment gut microbial communities from Petit-Saut dam, French Guiana - Co191P1 (SPAdes) (version 2) | ecosystem: Host-associated > Arthropoda: Insects > Digestive system... | reverse complement strand
TGTAGGTACATTTTGTAGGTACATTTTATCAAACGAAAAGAGCGTCCTATTTCCAAGCATAATCCCACTATATCAGAGGAAACGAGACCTCTTAGGGCTTCGTTTTCTCTCGCGAAGTGGCAAACTCGGGTTTTACCACGTTATAGTCAAAAATCAATAGTAAATATGAACTATTTTCCTATGTCTGTTCTGTAATATGCTTTTTCAAAGCTAACGCAGTTCACACCGTCATAGGCTCGTGCGGAAGCTTTTTCCAGAGAGGGGGCATTTGCCGTGATACCAAGCACACGTCCGCCATTTGAAAGGAGCTTGTTATCTTCGAGTTTTGTTCCGGCGTGAAATACAGTTATATCGTCAGGAACGTCTGATAAGCCCCGTATTTCATAGCCTGTGTCGTAATTTCCGGGATAGCCGCCGCTTGCTATTACAACACAGCAAGAATAGCCGTCATGCCACTCAATATTAATTTTATCAAGCCGCCTTTCTGCCACCGCTTCAAAAATATCAAAGAGGTCAGTTTTTAGCATTGACAAGATTGGCTGCGTTTCGGGGTCGCCAAATCTGGCATTATACTCAATGACCCTAACGCCTCTGGGAGTGAGCATAAGACCAAAGTATATAACGCCGCTAAACGGAGCACCTTCGTTTTCCATTGCCTTAATAGTGGGGAGGAAGATTTCATCCATGCATGTTTTGGCAAGTTCGGGAGTGAAAAGCGGGGTTGGACAAAAGGCTCCCATTCCGCCGGTGTTTGGACCGAGACCGCCTGTAAAGACTCTTTTATAGTCTTGGGAGGAGAGCATAGGTACGATAGTTTTTCCGTCCGTAAATGCGAGAATCGTTACCTCCGGACCTGTCATACATTCTTCTATGATGACGCGGTTTCCGCTATCGCCAAACTTCTTGTCCAGCATAATCCAATCAACGGCGTTAATCGCTCCTTCAACGTCCATTGCCACAACAACGCCTTTACCGAGTGCCAGTCCATCCGCTTTTACAACTATAGGTGCGCCATGCTCTAGTATGTACGCACGGGCGTCCTCGACTTGAGTAAACACTTGGTATGCGGCAGTTGGGATGGAATATTTTTTCATGATGCTTTTTGCATACGCTTTGCTGCTTTCAAGTCTTGCCGCGGCTTTACTTGGTCCAAAAGATTTTATCCCCGCCGCTTCGAGCGCATCAACCATTCCAAGCGCAAGAGGGTCATCCGGCGCTACAACCACAAAGTCAGCATTTTCTTTGGCAAAAGATACCATTTTTTCAATATCTGTCGCATTAATATTGACGCACTGCGCAATTTCTGCAATGCCGCCGTTACCGGGAGCGCAATAAAGCTTAGTCACTTTTGGAGATTTTTTCAGCGACCAGCAAATAGCATGTTCGCGGCCGCCTCCGCCAACTACAAGTACTCTCAAAACTAAAGACCTCCAATTATTTGTAAAAGGTAACCGAGTTATTTCCTAATGATGGAACAGTCTGGTTCCTGTAAAAGCCATGACTATACCGTATTTGTTACAGGTATTTATTACGTTGTCATCTCTAATGGAACCACCGGGCTGGGCAATGTATTTTACTCCGGAACGCTTTGCGCGCTCTACATTATCGCCGAAAGGGAAGAACGCATCACTTCCAAGAGAGACAGCAGATGCTTTTGCAATCCATTCTTTTCGCTCTTCACGAGAAAAAAGCGGGGGTTTTGTTGTGAAAAGTTCCTGCCATGAACCGTCATCGAGTACATCATTCTGATCATCGGAAATATATAAATCGATGGCGTTATCCCGTGTGGGGCGCGGTAAATCATGCCTAAAGGGAAGCTCAAGTACTTTTGGATTGCGGCGCAATTGCCAATTATCCGCTTTTGCACCGGCAAGGCGAGTACAATGTATTCTGCTCTGCTGTCCGGCGCCTACGCCTATGGCTTGCCCGTCTTTGACATAGGCAACCGAGTTTGATTGAGTGTATTTGAGCGTGATTAGTGCAATTACCAGGTCTCGCTTTGCATCGGCGGGAAGTTCCTTATTATCTGTAACGATATTGCCGAGAAGTCTTTCATCGATTATCAGTTCGTTAAGCCCTTGCTGAAATGTGATTCCGTACACATCTTTGTATTCGGTTGTTTTCGGGGTATACTCAGGGTCGATTTTTACAATATTATACCCGCCTTTTCGCTTGCTTTTTAAAATCTCCAGGGCTTTGCCGGTATATCCGGGAGCTATGACGCCGTCAGAGACCTCATTTAGAAGAGCCTTGGCTGTTTCTTCATCGCAGATATCGGACAAAGCCGCCCAATCACCATACGAGCACACCCTGTCGGCGCCGCGAGCCCTGATATAAGCGCACGAGAGGGGGGAGCGCGGCAAATCTTCCGCAAAGTACATCTTTTCTTCAACTTCTCCCAGCGGCAGACCAATGGCGGCGCCGGCAGGGGAGACATGCTTAAATGACGCGGCTGCCGGGAGTCCGGTTGCGGTTTGCAATTGGCGTACAAGTTGATAGCTGTTTAATGCGTCAAGAAAATTTATAAAGCCGGGTTTGCCGTTTAGCACCTCGATGGGGAGTTTCCCGTCGCGGATAAAAATGCGTGATGGTTTTTGATTCGGGTTGCAGCCGTATTTGAGCTCAAGTTCATTCATAATGTTAATTCCTGCCTTTTGATTATTATCTCTCTTACAAAGATGTGGGCAGCCATTGAATAAGTCCATCCGAAGTATTTGTGCGCGGTGGGTTTATTGATGGCTTCTATTTGTTCTTGTTTATTATTAGCTCCTGAATTTCACCTGAGGACAGCGTTATGCCACAGGCGTACAGAGATACTTTGTTTTCGTCGTTAAGCGACTCCCAGACGGAATTTGCATAGGCATCCAGCCCATCCGAGATATTAACGCGAACCGGGATAGGCTCACCTTCGAATGATGGTAACGGATCGCCATCGGTACGGTAAGTAGATATGAAATGACCAAGTCCGGGTATAGGGGTTTCGTATTCAAAAAAACTGCGTATGCAGAGTTCCGGATTGCCGCTTGCAGTCTTGAGAATTGACAGCTTATAGCTTCCGTCGGCAAAAACAATCCCTGATATGCGCGGGGTATAGTTTGGTGGGTCAGGCTCATACTCTCTGGTTCTAAGCGCGCTTTGAAAATCGCGATCGTTTAGAGCAAAATCTGCAATAGTATCAGTTTGATCGCCATTTGTGACGATGGTGCTCGTCTGAATCCGTCTTACAGGATGATAGATAACAAGGCTGGGATCGGAAAGCTTTTTAGGGTCATAGGCTTTTGTTTTAATTCCGTCATCAGTTTTTTCAAATACACGATTGCGGCTGTTAACAGAGCGACCCATAATAAAGTATAGGAACACGGCTTGTTTATTGTCTTCGCTTCTGCCGATAAGGATTCCGCGTCCGGGGTAAGGGTTTTTACTAAGAAGTTGTTCTATGTTAAAGTTAATCATACGTCTTACTCCTTATCCGCACAACACGCCCCACAACTTCAAGGCGCCTTTCACAAAAAAGTGAGATTGCTTCCGGAAGGATTTTCCATTCCGCTTCCTCCATTACGCGTCGCTGCAAAGTGGTTGGGGTGTCGTCTTCAAGAATTTCTACCGCTTTTTGCAAGATGATCGGTCCGTCATCGGCTATCTCGGTTGCAAAATGCGCAGTTGCGCCTGTAATTTTTGCTCCATATTCTAAAACTGCTTCATGAACCTTTATCCCATAAAAACCCGGTCCGCAAAAGGAGGGAATAAGAGATGGGTGGATATTGATTATTTTATTTTTGTAGGCGTTAATAAACTGAGAACCAAGAATGAAATTAAATCCGGCGTATACAATAAGCTCAACTTCGAGGTCTTGGACTTTTTCAAGCAAGGCTTTTGTAAAGCTCAAGCGGTTCGGGAAAACTGAGCGGTCAACGATATAGGATGGAATTGATGCATATTTTGCGCGTTCCAGAGCATATGCCTGAGGATTTGAAGAAATAACCGCGACTATATCGCAATTTCTAATCTCTCCAAAAATTTTTGCGTCTATGATAGCTTGCAGGTTTGTTCCTCCGCCTGACACCAGTATTGCAGTTTTTACCATAATAAATCAACCCCACTTTCGCCTTTTACACAATTGCCGATGCAGTAAGGCTGCTCGCCTTGTTCTCGCAGTGCGGACATTATTTGCTCGGTCTTGTCCTCGCGTACAGTTATTACAATTCCAATTCCCATGTTAAATGTGTTGTACATATCAGAAGCGGGGATATTGCCTTTTGTTGAAATCATCTCGAAAATAGGCATTTTTGGAATATTTGATATCTCCACGCGCGCGCGTACATCCTTGGGCAGCATACGCGGTATGTTCTCATTATAGCCGCCGCCGGTGATATTACTAATTCCTCTGATATCGCCGGGAAACTCTTGGATTATGTTAAGGAGCGGTTTTACATAAATCCGGGTCGGCGCTAGAAGTTCTTCGCCGAGTGTATGCGAAAATTCCGGGATATAGGTATCGAGCTTTCTCATTTCATCGGAAAAGACCTTACGTACAAGCGAAAATCCGTTCGAGTGCAAGCCTGACGAAGCTAATCCGATTATAGTGTCACCGGGACTTATTGTTTTTCCGTCAATTATTTTTTCGTAATCGACAAATCCAACGGAAAATCCGGCGAGGTCATAATCATTTTCCGGCATCATGTCAGGGTGTTCTGCGGTTTCTCCTCCAATTAGAGCGCAGCCCGCCATTTTACAGCCTTTTGCAATGCCGGCGACAATGCGCTCGGTTTTCTCCGGTTTGTTTTTTCCGGTTGCAATATAGTCCAAAAAGAACAGCGGTTCGGCTCCGGTGCAAACAATATCGTTTACACACATTGCAACGCAGTCTATACCTATTGTGTCGTGCTTATCCATAGTTTGGGCAACCAGAAGCTTCGTGCCGACGCCATCAGTTCCGGATACTGCAACAGGTCTTTTCATACCAGATAGATTCGGTTCAAACATTGCTCCGAATCCACCGAAATCATTTAGAACTCCGGAACGGAAGGTGCTCTTAATGTGTGGTTTTATTAGTTTTACTGATTCATAGCCGGCGGTTATATCAACGCCCGCTTTGGCATACGAATCGGATTTTGAGTTTATCATATTGTGCGCCCTCTATTTTCCTGTGACTTTAAGTAGTGCTCTTGCTTTGTTTGCGCGGTTTAACGCATTGTCTAATGTATCGTCGACAACGGTGAAATGTCCCATCTTACGCCATTTTTTAGACATGGCTTTTCCGTAGAGATGAACGTGCAGCCCGGGGTCATTATATGCATCTTCAAGCCCTTCCAATTGAGCTGCGCCATCGCTTTCTCCGAGCAGATTTATCATGACTGTCGGTTTTATAAGATCAACGTAGCCAAATGGCAACCCGGTGATAGCGCGTATGTGATTTTCAAATTGATTTGCAAAGCAGCCTTCAATCGTATAGTGACCTGAATTATGCGGTCTGGGCGCGACTTCATTTACAAGAACTTCTTCGTCATGAGTGACAAACATTTCCACGCAAAATGTACCAACGCCCTCAAATACTTCCATGACCTTGTCGGCAATCTTCGTTGCATTGTCTACTATTTTTGGCGAGAGTCTTGCGGGAACGATGGTTGTGTCTAAGATACTGTTGCGATGAGTGTTTTCGGCAACAGGATAAATCACCCGGCTGCCGTCAAGTCCGCGACATGCTATTATAGATATTTCTCTTTCAAAATCAATAAACTCCTCTGCCATAAGCTGATGCTCACCGCTTCCGAGCAGTATAAATGCGCCCTCGGCGTCTTCCTTGGTGACCGCCAAAGCGTTACCCTTGCCGTCGTATCCGCCTAAAGTTGTTTTTATCATCAGGGGATAACCGAACTTATCCTGCATACCGAGTCTGTGGATAGCTTCCAAGCTGTCAACTAAAGCAAACTTAGGTACGGGCACGCCATTATCACGCAGCTCTTGTTTTTGCGTAAATTTGTTTTGGATGATTTTAAGGCTTTTTACAGAAGGATAAATGAGATGTCCTTTATTTTCAAGTTCTTCTAGCACTTTTGCATGTATGTGCTCAAATTCATATGTTATAATGTCAGTTTTTTTTGCAAGCTCCACATATGCGTGATGGTTATTAAAGTCTGCGATTATATGCTCATCACTGATGCTATGCGACGGGCAGCTTTTTTCCGGATCCAGTGTCACAACATAAAAGCCCAATCGTTTGGCTTCAAGTATCATCATCTTTCCGAGCTGACCGCCCCCTATGATTCCTATTTTCTTTTTTGTAGTATCTCCTGCCATATTATTTTGTCCCCATTTCGTCTATATAGCTTCGATATCCAATGTCTGAAAGGCGCTCGATTTTTTCCTCAACCATATTTATTAGAGCGGCTTTATAACTTGAAAGCTTGCTTTCCAGCTGCTCATCATAAATTGACAGGATTGAAGCTGCTAATATAGCGGCGTTTTTAGCGCCGTTAATTGCTACTGTAGCTACCGGGATGCCCGGCGGCATTTGTACTATGGAGTATAGCGAGTCAAGACCGCCAAGGGCTTTGGTTTGTATGGGTACTCCGATAACGGGGATGGTAGTGAGCGAGGCGGTCATTCCGGGCAGATGTGCGGAGCCGCCGGCGCCTGCAATAATTACGTTTATATCACGTTGTTTTGCCGTCCGGGCGTAATCATACAGTCTTTGCGGAGTTCTGTGGGCTGATACGATAGTTATTTCGTAAGGGAGTTTGATTTCGTCAAAAAACTCTGCCGCCTGTGACATTACAGGCAAATCGGAGTCACTTCCCATTATTATTCCGACCTTCATCCGTTCTCCCTTCATAAGAAAACATGGGTTTGTTATAAATGTCTGTGTTCCGGCTGCAATAATTGCAAGTTTTCAAGCACAGCACTGACCTGCAGCTTTATTTTATCATACTTTATTTCAGCAGACAACCACACTTGAAAATATTGTGTTTTTTGTGATATACTTGGTTACAAGTCACTGGAGGCATAGAAACCGTCTCAATTACCTGTCATTTAAGCACCAAGTGACCATAAATATACTTGTCTCGTTGTTGGAAGGGTGGCTATTGTGCCGGATAGATATTTTTGTGAAGTTGTTTATGTAGAAAGACTCTGCGATTGCATTTTTTCGGTGATTATTGCTTGTGATGAGCTCGCTGGAAATGCTCAAGCGGGACAGTTTATTCATATCAAATGCGGAAATGAGCGGCTTTTGCGCAGACCTATCAGCATTTGCAGTGTTGGTAGTCACTCACTGGAGTTTGTTTTTGAGGTAAAAGGAGAGGGGACGCGCTGGCTCTCTCTTTTGCAGCCCGGAGATATTCTGGATGTTATAGGTCCTTTGGGTAATGGGTTTTCATTTCCGGAGGGCAATATTATTGTTGTGGGCGGAGGAATCGGTGTGCCGCCAATGCTTTTTGCCGCGCAATCGGCACGGAGCGGCGTCACAGCTGTTCTCGGTTTTCGCAATAGTGAGCGGATAATTCTCAAGAAAGATTTTGAATCGGCTTGCGATGAGGTTTATCTTGCTACTGATGATGGAAGCAACGGCGTCCCCGGTCCTGTCACGCCTCATTTGGAAAAACTAATATTAAATGGAAAGTATGATGCTGTCTTTGCTTGCGGAAATCATTTAATGCTTTTAGCTGTTTCAGAGTTATGCTTGCGTAATAATATTGCATGTCAGGTTTCGCTTGAAGAGAAAATGGGTTGCGGCGTCGGAGCTTGTCTTGTTTGCGCGTGTGCGGTGAGCATTGAAGGTCGTGCTGACATGCGCCGTGTCTGTGTGGACGGACCTGTTTTTGCGGCGTCTGATATTGATTGGAAAGCGGTGTAATAAGTTTAATGTCAAAGTTAAGTGTTAATTTTGCCGGAGTGGAGTTTAAGAATCCAATTGTTACAGCGTCCGGGACTTTTGGATTCGGACGTGAGTATGGGCAGTTTTATGATTTGTCGAAGCTGGGCGGGATTTGTGTCAAGGGCTTGACGCTATTGCCCAGACTTGGCAATAAGCCGCCGCGTATTGCTGAAACTACAATGGGGATGCTCAACAGCGTTGGACTGCAAAATCCGGGAGTTGAGAGTTTTGTTGAAAAGGAGATGCCTTTTTTAAGAGAGCATGATGTTGTAGTTATAGCAAATATTTCCGGAAATACCGTAGATGAATATGCTCATATGGCTCAGATTCTTTCAGACACAGTTGATATGATTGAGGTCAATGTCTCATGCCCGAATGTAAAGGCGGGAGGAATGCAATTTGGAACATCTGCGAAGGGTATTGAATCTGTGACACAGGCCGTAAAGAAGAATGCGAAAGTACCTGTAATGCTAAAGCTTTCTCCAAATGTTACTGATATTGCTCTTATGGCACAGACTGCGGAGGCGGCAGGGGCGGACGCTATCTCATTAATAAACACTTTGCTTGCGATGCGCATTGACATTTCTACACGAAAGCCGAGTCTTTTTAATAATGTTGGCGGGCTTTCCGGCCCTGCAATTTTTCCTGTAGCTATAAGAATGGTTTGGCAGGCGGCGTCGCAAGTGCGTATCCCGGTACTCGGAATGGGCGGAGTAATGAGCGGTAATGATGCTGTTGAGATGATGCTTGCGGGAGCCAGTCTTGTCGGCGTCGGTACGGCATGCTTTGATGACCCGTATGCACCGATATCAGTCATTTCCGGATTGGACAAATATCTGTGTGATAATGATATTGATAATGTAACTGAGCTTGTAGGAAAGGTAGAACTGAATTGACAAAGATTTATTTAATCAGGCACGCGGAGGCGGAAGGGAATATTTATAGACGTGCGCACGGTCATCATAATGGACTAATTACGCACAAAGGCTATAATCAGATTGAGAAGCTGAAAAAAAGATTTATAAAAGAGCATATTGACGCTGTTTATTCCAGCGATCTTGTAAGAGCCTGCATCACATCAACTGCACTCACCGAACCTCGCGGTCTGATGCTCAACAAAACGGAAAAGCTGCGTGAAGTTGGTGTTGGTGTGTGGGAAGATATGGCTTGGGGAGATATCGTGCAGGCTGATACTCAAATGCATGTGTATTTCAGCACTGATCCGGACAAGTGGAAGGTCGATGGCAGTGAGCGTTTTGGAAGTGTAATTGAGCGGATGGTGAGCTTCTTGACAGATGTGGGCGAAAAGCATAGTGGTCAGACGATTGCCGCTTTTTCGCATGGATATTCAATAAGAGCATTTTTAAGCGCAATTATGGGCGTTGGATCCGAAGCGATATCAAAGGTCAAGCACTGTGATAATACAGGAGTTACGCTATTTCATTATTCGGATGGCGTTTTTAAGATTGAGTATCAAATGGATACCTCGCATCTCAGCCAAGAGGAGAGCACTTTAGCTCATCAAACTTGGTGGAGAGATAAAAAGAGCAGACTTTCAGAAAACATGCGCTTCGAGAAGCTTGATAAGGAAAAGGATGCGGCTGTGCAGGAATCGTATCGCCAAAATGTCGGTCAGTTGCCGGAGGCTGATTTGGAGTTTGCGACTTTTTTACAACGCGATGCTGTAGGTATGCTGGGAATAGATACTAATAAGGAGCAGGGGCTGATAAAGTACCTATACTTACTTCCAAACTGGCAAGGAAGAGGTTTCGGTGTGCAGTTAATCGGTCATGCAGTATCATTTTTCAGAAAGCAAAAAAAGCCGGTATTGCGCGTTGAACTACCTATGGGAAACCCTGCAATCAAGCTTTTTTTAGGGCATGGTTTTAATATTATCTCTGAGTCGCATTCGCTTTGCCTTATGGAAAAAAACATTCAAAACTGGTAGCAGGGTGTTAATATAAAATGGGATAGTGCAGTGAATATTTTTGATTTTTTACCCATATCGTGTGAGCAAATGCGTGAGCGCGGCTGGTATTATTATGATTTCCTTATTATAACAGGGGACGCCTATGTAGATCACCCCAGCTTTGGCGCGGCTGTAATAGGCCGTGTGCTTGAGGCTGAGGGATTTAGAGTGGCGGTTCTTGCCCAACCCAGGTATAAGGATATTTCGGAAATTGAGGCAATGGGAAAGCCAAGATTTGCCGCACTTGTTACAGCGGGTAATCTTGACTCAATGGTCGCTCATTACACAGCGGCGAAGAAACCGAGAGGCGAGGATTTTTATTCACCTGGAAAGAAAACCAAGCTTCGCCCCGACAGAGCCTCAATAGTTTATTCAAAGCTTTTAAAAGAGGCTTTTCCGGGGCTGCCTATTATTTTGGGCGGGCTTGAAGCATCGCTCCGTCGCTTTGCTCATTATGATTATTGGTCAGATAGAGTAATGCGCCCTATTGTCTTCGATACCGGCGCTGATATTCTTGTGTACGGCATGGGAGAGGCGGCAATAACGGAAATAGCACATCGGCTTAGTGGTAAAGAGGCGATTGGAGGCATTACAGACGTGCGCGGGACCGCTTATGTTCTTGCAGAGGGGGGAGAGATTGACTTTCCCGCAGTGAGTTGTGCTTCGTATGAACAAGTATTAAAGAATAAGACAGATTATGCTAGAGCGGCGATGGTTCAGTATGATGAGCATGACCCGGTGAGCGGGAGGGCAGTGGTGCAAAACTGCTCAGGAGAAAAGCTGGTTGTAAACCCTCCCGGATATACGCTTACTGCACAGGAGATAGATCGAATATACGCGCTCCCATTTACTCGTGAAGTTCATCCAAAATATAATAAACTTGGCGGTGTTGCCGCTATCGATGAGGTGCGTTTTTCCATTATTCACAATAGGGGTTGTTTCGGAGCGTGCAATTTTTGTGCGCTTGCGTTTCATCAGGGAAGAACAATTTCATCACGCAGTCACGAGTCTGTGATAAGCGAGGCGAAGTTTTTTGCAAAACATCCTGATTTTAAGGGTTATATTCATGACGTCGGCGGTCCTACAGCGAATTTCAGGTATCCGTCTTGCAAGATTCAGCTCAAAAAGGGTATGTGTATCGGAAGAAACTGCCTAGCCCCGGAGCCGTGCAAGCATCTGAACGCCGATCATAGCGATTATTTGCATCTTCTGCGAAAGCTTAGGAAGCTTCCCGGGATTAAGAAGGTATTTGTACGCTCGGGAATCAGATTTGATTACTTAATGTGCGATAAGAGCGGCGAGTTTTTTTCAGAGCTTGTAAAATACCATATTTCAGGTCAGTTAAAGGTGGCGCCGGAGCATTGTGTCAATAAGGTGCTAGATTATATGGGGAAACCGGGAAATCAGACTTATCAGCGGTTTTCAGAAAAATATAGTAAGCTCAACTCCAAATATGGAAAACAGCAGTTTTTAGTGCCTTACCTGATATCGTCACATCCTGGAAGCACTGTGGGTGATGCAATCGAGCTTGCGGAGTATTTAAACAAATCCGGACGGCAGCCGGAGCAGGTACAGGATTTTTATCCGACTCCGGGAACTCTGTCGACATGTATGTACTATACCGAAATAGATCCAAGGACGATGGAGAGGCTATATGTTCCAAAATCGCCTAAAGAGAAATCTGTCCAGCGGGCGCTGCTTCAGTGGAAAAAGCCGGAAAACCGCGCCATTGTCACAAGAGCACTCAGAGATAACGGCAGAGGAGACCTAGTAGGTTATGGGCGGCAATGTCTTGTTAAGCCACAAAAACAAACAAAGACTGTATCAAAACAGTCTTTGTATAAACGATAGCTGATAACTATGCCGCTGTTGAAAATGTGTCTTCGGCTTCGATATTTCCGTGAGCCGCGTCGCTTTCACGCAATACTGTGACCATTACCTCAACGCGTCTGTTTCGCCGCCTGCCTTCGGCAGTATCATTTGTGTCAATGGGACGATATTCGCTGGCACCTCTGGCTTGGAAGAAATAGGGGTCAATGCCGCTCTCCTGAATTAGAATGCGCATTAGGTTGACCGCACGCCGGACGCTTAGATCCCAGTTTGACGGGAACTCAGCAGTGGCAATCGGAAGATTATCGGTATGTCCTGTTACGACAATCTCAAATGGGTTTGCTGGATTGTGAGTTCCTGAAATAAGCTCTGCTATATATGCGGCGACATACCGCATATCGGGCAAAACCTCCGCTCGTCCGAGCTCAAACAAAATATCATCACGAAGCGTCATAAGCAGAAACTCACCGTTAAACTGCAATTGGATGTGTTCACTAAGACCTGCGAGCTGAATATACGCATGCATTTCCTGATAGAGGTTTGTAAGCGCCTCGTTACCCGGATCGCCTAATAAATCCTCGTCATTAGAAGTTCCGTCATACCAGATATCAACATTGGGGAAGTATATTTCGCCCATGTCATCGCCGGGATTGAACATTTCAACTATTCTGTCAAATTCTGCCGCGCTCAGACCGTCTCTCGACATACCCGCAAAAAAGAGCATGGCTTTTTGGTTATCAACATTGGATATTGCAAACATCAGAACAAAAAAGGTCATAAGCAGCGTGACCATGTCTGAATACGTAGTCATCCAACCGTCGGTTCTTTCTTCCGGCTCTTCCGCGCTGGATTTGCCGCCGCGTTCATCTTGGCGGTCGTCGCTTCCTGTCATAACTAGCTGCCTCCTTCCTTGAATAGCTTGCCGTCGCCTGAGCTTAGTTGCTCAACCAGGTAGTCTTTAATAATTCTGGGATTATCGCCGTTTAGTATTGATAACAGTCCGTTGCAGACCATAGTTTTACAGAATATTTCTTTCTTATGTAGAAGCTTCAGCCTCCCGGATATCGGGATAAAAACTATGTTTGCCAGCATTGAACCATAGAGTGTCGTGATAAGCGCTGCGGACATGTTGACGCCGAGACTGTTAATAGCATTCGGATCTTCAAAATTAAGACCCATGAGCATGTTAACGAGAGAGATGACCGTTGCGCACATTCCAAAAGCAGGGGCAAATGCCGCAGCTTTGTCATATATTGCCACCGCCTCGTTGTGGCGCTCTTTGATTCCGTTAATACAGTCCTCAAGCGCAAATTTAACAGAGAACTTGTCCAATCCGTCAACCATCATGCGTAACGCATATTGCATCAACGGGTCGTCAACCTGCTCTTTTTCAAAAGCAAGCAAGCCTTCTTTACGGGCTTTCTCTGCTAGAGATACAATTTTGTCGATATATTCATTCGGTCTATATTCTTGTCCCAGCATAGCTTTGAAATGACCGGGCACTTTTGCTACAACGGATAGTGGGAATGTGGCGACAACTGCTCCAATCGTAGGGACTATGACCAGCATAACGCTGGGCAGATTCAAAAAATCGCCTACATTGCCCTCCAGCACAATTACGCCGGCTATCAAGGCAACAAAACATACAACCATTCCAATTATGGAAGTTAAGCCTTTCATTGCAGTCCTCTTTCCAGTTGCTCAAACTCGCTTTTAATATATTATCGGTAAAAATAGAGATTTCTTTACATAAATTTATTTGTCAGTCTCTTCATGATCCTTATGTTCCATCTTGCTGAGAAGCGGATATGCGCTGACCTCTATTTGAACAAGGGTGCGCCTCATCAAAACAGAATCCCTTTGGATTTCCAAGTCGTCCAGATCTTCCTGTGAGCGGCGCAGCATACGTTCGCGCTCTGATTCGACGAATGCAATATCAATATCCTCCGGCCATTGCGCATCATTAGCCAGAATAGTTACTTTGTTATCTTTAACTTGTGCGATACCGCCAAAAACAGCTATTCTTCGCTCGATTTCACCGTCAATAATCCGCAAAACTCCATAGTCCAAAATCGCGGAAATAGGTTCGTGGTCAGGCAAAATGCCCATATCTCCGGTGATGCATCGCATTATGACCATTGAAGCGTCTTCGTCAAACTTAAGTTTTTCCGGGGTAGCTATTTGCAGGCGCAGCTTTTTTGCAGTCACTTTACTACCTGTCCTTTCCTAGTTTTGGTAGCTATCGACTACTTCATCAATAGTTCCTTTGTTTAAGAAGTATCCTTCGGGAATCTCGTCATAGTCACCATCGATAATTCCGGCAAAGCCGCGTATAGTCTCCGCTACAGGTACGTATTTTCCGGGAATGGAGGTGAATTTTTCCGCAACGAAGAAAGGCTGAGAGAGGAAGCGCTGCACTTTGCGGGCTCTGTCAACTATCAGTCTGTCATTTTCTGATAACTCGTCCATTCCCAATATGGCAATGATGTCCTGCAGGTCTTTGTATCTTTGCAGTATGCTCTGAACCGAACGCGCTGTGTTGTAATGCTCTTTTCCAAGTGTACTTCTATCCAATATACGAGAAGTGGACTCCAGCGGATCGATAGCGGGGTAGATGCCTTGCTCAACAATTGCGCGAGAGAGCACTGTTGTAGCATCGAGATGCGTAAATGTAGTTGCCGCCGCCGGATCGGTAAAGTCGTCGGCAGGGACGTAAATTGCTTGAACGGATGTTATTGAGCCTGCCTTGGTTGATGTTATACGTTCCTGCAAGCTGCCCACTTCTGTGGCAAGAGTCGGCTGATATCCGACCGCGCTCGGGACTCGACCCAAGAGCGCAGAAACTTCGGAACCGGCTTGTACATATCTAAATATATTGTCAATGAACAACAGCACATCCTGTTGAGAGACGTCACGGAAATATTCCGCTAAAGTGAGCCCTGAGAAAGCAACGCGCATACGAGCGCCGGGCGGCTCATTCATTTGCCCAAATACCAAAGCGGCCTTGTTGATTACTCCGGAGCGAATCATATCGTTATATAGGTCAATACCTTCGCGTGTGCGCTCGCCGACTCCGGCAAAAACCGAATAGCCGCCGTGCTCAGTTGCAATATTTCTAATAAGCTCCATTATAATAACTGTTTTGCCGACGCCCGCGCCGCCAAACAATCCGATTTTACCACCTTTTGAATACGGACAAAGCAAGTCTATTGCTTTTATGCCGGTTTCAAACATTTCTGTGGTAGCGGTTTGCTCTGCGAAACCCGGCGCCGCGCGATGTATAGGCCAGCGCTCTTTTGTCACCGGATTCGGCTTGTTGTCAATAGCGCTGCCCAGAACATTGAGCATTCTGCCCAAAGTCTCATCGCCAACCGGAACGGAAATAGCCGCACCTGTGTCTATTGCATCCATACCTCTGATCAGTCCGTCTGTCGAATCCATTGAAATGCAGCGCACAACGTTGTCTCCCAAGTGTTGAGCAACCTCAAAGACAACAACTCTGTCTTCGTGATGAACTTCGATGGCATTGTACAGCGCCGGCAACTCGACGTCAAACCGAATATCTACGACAGCTCCAATGATTTGTAATACTTTTCCTGTGTTTACACCAGCCAATTGATTCACTCCTTTTCCGTCACAACCCCACAGATATCAAAGCTTTCATTACTGTGGGGAGCTATGACGCATCGCTGTTTTATGGCGATTAGCTATATTAGTTTAGGGCGTTAGCTCCGGTAACAATCTCTGTGATTTCCTGAGTAATCATACTCTGTCTTTTGCGATTATATGCAAGCGTCAAATCTTCGATGATTTCTGTGGCGTTGCGTGTAGCGGAGTCCATACTTGTCATTCTGCTGGCAAGCTCGCACACAGCAGACTCCATCATCGCGCCATAAATGGACATGTTCAGAAACATGGGCACGGCATTTTCAATAAATGATTTTGCATCAGGGTCATAAGTCATTATTGTATTGCTTTCGCTTAGCCCTGTCGTCTCACTGCTGATAGGCAATAGCTTGACCGTATATGGAACATGAGAAAGTATCGACTCAAAATGCGTATAAATGATATATACTTCATCAACCTCGCCGGACTGATACAGTCTTACTGCTTGCGCACCTATGATTTCGGCGTCTACAAAGGCAGTTGCTTCCGAAGGACCCAGCGTCTTTTGGATAATGTTTTTGCCTCTTCTCCTAAAATACTCCCATCCCTTTACGCCAACGGCTATGATATGCTCTTGCTTATCCTTGTTTGATGAGATAAAGGTAAGGGCTTCTTTAGAGACAGCCGTGTTAAACCCTCCGCAAAGTCCTCGGTCACTGGATAGTATGATGTATGCGATGTTCTTTACTTCGCGTTTTTCAGCAAAAGCAAGTTCTTCATCGGGCGCAAGCCCTCTTTTGATACTATCCATTACCAACGAAAGGTTATCAAATAGCGGACGAATATGATCGAGCCTTGATTTAGCCTTTTGAAGCTTTGAAGTAGCAACCAGATTCATAGCTTTCATGATTTTCTTCGTACTGTCAACACTGTATATTCTTTTTTTTATGGCTTTCATCGAAGACATAAACTAGTCCTCCAAGACAAGTGTTTCGAGATGCATAGATTGTTTCTATAGTGTTTTTAGATATTCGTCCGCTGCGGTTTTTATTCTTTCGCTAAGCTGGTCGGAGATATCTTGCTTGTCTTTTATTTCAACAATAATATCGTTATATCGGTCGGTTACAAAGTTTAAGAACTCTCTTGCCGACTTTTGAACGCGCTCAACATTTACGCCTGAGAAGTATTTGTTTGTAAGCATGTAAAGAAGTAAGACCTGATGCTCGACCGGCAGCGGCTCATACTGAGGCTGCTTTAGTATCTCGACAATGCGTTCGCCATGTCTTAGTCTTTCCAATGTGTCCTTACTGAGGTCAGATCCGAATTGTGCAAATGATGCGAGCTCGCGGTACTGAGCGAGTTCTATTCTAAGCGGTCCGGATATTTTTTTCATCGCCGGTATTTGCGCCGCACCGCCGACGCGGGAAACAGAGAATCCGGCGTTAATGGCAGGACGGACGCCATTGTTAAACAGCTCGGTTTCCAGATATATTTGTCCATCGGTTATAGAAATAACATTGGTAGGGATATACGCCGATATGTCGCCTGCTTGAGTTTCGATTATCGGCAAAGCTGTAAGTGAACCGCCGCCGCGTTCTTTACTAAGTTTTGCGGCGCGTTCAAGTAGTCTCGAGTGCAAATAGAAAACATCGCCAGGATATGCCTCGCGACCCGGTGGTCTTCTTAACAGAAGGCTGAGTGCGCGGTAAGCAACAGCATGTTTTGATAAGTCATCGTAGATCAGGAGAACGTCTTTTCCGTTTTCCATCCACTCCTCGCCGATTGCGCAGCCGGCGTATGGAGCAATGTACTGCATTGGTGAAGAGTCGCTTGCCGCCGCAACAACAATGGTCGTATATTCCATTGCGCCGGCGTCTTCTAAAACTCTGACAATACGGGCTACAGTTGAATTTTTTTGACCGATTGCGACGTACACGCAAAGTACGTCAGCTCCTTTTTGATTAATAATTGTGTCAATGCAAATAGCGGTCTTGCCGGTTTGTCGGTCTCCAATAATAAGCTCGCGCTGCCCGCGACCAATCGGAATCATAGAGTCAATAGCTTTGATTCCGGTCTGGAGCGGCTGATTAACCTCTCCGCGCTCGATAACGCCCGGTGCGATTCGCTCTATTTGCCTTGTTTTTACATGACCTATGGGACCTTTACCATCAATCGGCTCTCCCAGTGGATTTACGACGCGTCCGAGCAAGACGTCGCCGACCGGTACCTGGGCAATTGACTTAGTCCTCTTGACGATGTCGCCTTCCTTAACTTGTGCGTCAGAACCTAAGAGGACAACGCCGATACTGTCTTCGTCCAGATTAAATGCGATGCCTGTAACACCGCTGGAAAACTCTAATAGTTCTCCGCTCATTGCATTGTCTAGCCCATAAACACGAGCGATTCCGTCTCCAACAGCAATAACGCTGCCGGCTTCGTAAACATCGAGTTTGGTAGAATATGCCATTATCTGCTGTTTTATAACAGAGCTTATTTCATCGGGTCTGAGAGTCAAGCGCTGCACCCCTCTTTCATATGAACTGTCAAGTCGCGCAGTCTTGTCTTAACAGTCCAGTCAATGTAGTAGCCGTCCACGTAGATATATGGACCCCCAATCAGTGATTGGTCGATTTTCAGCTCGAGCTCAACATCTTTATTGAGCTTTTCCGAAAGAACTTTTTTTAAGGCGTCGGCTTGCTTATCGTCAAATGCGACTGCTGACGAGACTTCTGCCGTGACTATGCCTTTGTGTGATTTAATGAGGAAAATAAGTTCAGAGAGTGCCTGCAATAAATATGGCTCCCGATTTTTGTCGGCAACAAGATACAGGAGCCCAAGCAAATCAGAGTTTATATGTTCAAAAAAAGCTTTGTTAAAAAACTCGTGCTTCTGCTCTGCGGTAATATGCGGATGCAGTATTACACGCTGGCAGTCTTCCTCACTCAAGCAGTTTTGCAGAAATGTCGCCTGCTCTAAAAAATCGTCCAGTTTGTCTTGTTTTTTGGCAAGGTCAAATAGAGCATTGGCATAGAGGATACTCAATCTTTCCATGACATTGCCTCCAAATCAGATACTGCCTCTTCAAACAAGCTGTCGTGAGTCTGTTTATTAATGGCGAGCTTTACAAATTTCTCCGCCATCACAGCAGAAACATCGATAATAGCCGTGCGCATTTCGGACTCGGCGCGTTCCCATTCCATTTCTACGTTCTGGGCGGCGCGTTCTTTTACTGCGTCCGCCTCGGCTTTGGCGTCACTGAGCAGGCGTCTGCTTGTCTCGGTAGCTTGTTTTCGCGCCTCACTGAGGATTTCGTCTCGCTCGCGCTCGACCTCCTCAAGCTTTTGCTCGTACTCCTGCCGCATTTCCATTGCGCGTGTCATTTCCTCTTCCGCAAGCTGTAACTGCTTTTGAATTTTTTCTGTGCGCTTATGTAGAATATTGCGCACAGGTCTATAAAGCAAAAAAGCGAGTGCCGCAGCGAGTATCGCGACATTGAAAAGACTCACGCCCGCATTTATAACCGTAGTCATATCCATGCCAAACGGAGGTGCAGACTCATGAATGGAAAGTAATATTGTGTTCAACGTAAATCACCCTCTTCCGCTAATGGCTCGTATGTCGCACGGAAAGCGCACTACAATATGAGCCGATGTTAGCATTAATGCAAAAAGCAGCGCATAGTCTGATTGTTATTAATACACTGCTAAAGGGAGAGGGTTAGCTCAGTCCCAGTTGTAATGCAATATCGACAAAGCGAGTGACAAGCGGATTTGCAAACAAAAGTAGTAATGCTACAACGAGTCCGTAAATTCCGTTTGTCTCAGCCATTGCCAAACTGATGATCATTGCCGTGTTAATTGAGCCTTTTGCTTCGGGTTGACGCGCCATAGATTCGATTGCCTTGCTGGCGATATTGCCTTGCCCTATGGTTGTCAGGATACCGGCGAAGACCGCCATTGCCGCTGCATACTGCCCGGCAACTATGACATTAGCCAAAAATTCCATTTGAGATTCCTCCGATTCATTGATATTGTTATTTGTTTGGGTATATCTAAATTTTATTTACGACAATTATTGATGCGAGTGAATAAAAATGCCTGAAATCTGGGTTGTTACCCTTGTTTTTCGTCGGCAACTTCAGAAGCTCCGGCTATAAAGGATAAGCTGAGAGTTACAAAAATATAGGTCTGAAGTACGCCGGCAAAGATATCAAAATATACGTGCAGCGCCGCCGGGAAAACAAAGCGCAGAAAAATCGGCGCCATTGAGTAAAGCAGTGACATCATTATAAGACCGGCAAGCATATTGCCGAACAATCGAAAGCTAATCGAAATTGGTCGTGCCAGCTCGCCAATGAGGTTTATTGGAAGGAATAAGAACATGGGTTTAAAAAAGCTTGCAAGATACTCACCCTTACGGAACTTAACGCCCATAACTTGAATAAGGACGAATGTGACAACGGCAAGGGCAACTGTCATAGACCAATCGGCTGTAGGCGGTCGAAAGCCGGGAATGACGCCGCCGATGTTCGATAACAAGATGAATATAAACACAGTGAAAAACCAGTTGCCAAGAAACATGAGCTTGTCGCCGACTGTACTGCGCATGTAGTTTTCAAAAACTTCCACCAGTGCTTCAATAACATTTTGAAAACCTGTAGGGACTTCATTGAATTTTCTTAGCTTTATTCTGACGATTATCGCAAAAACAATCAAAATACCCATTAGTATCCATGTGGAAACGATGGTATCTGTGATAAAAATTTGCAGTCCGCCAATATTTATTACTCCATGTACTCCAATGTTAATATCCAATTTAGTGCTCCAGTATCAGAAGATTTTTGTTAATTATTGCATAATTAGAAAATAGAGTCAAGTGCGGGGAGAGGGTTGGGATAAGTCTGATTGCTACGTTTGTTCTTCGATTTTCATATGTCTGACTATTATGACGGAGATTTGGAGAGTGAATATGCCAAAGACTGCTCCCCATACGTTTATAAAAGGCGGGTCTACATATACTGTTATTAAACCAACACCGAGCAAAACAACTCCGGTGAGAACATATCTGAGCAGGTATTGAAGCTTGACGTAGTTTTTTCCGGAGCTTGGGTCATTCATTTCAAGGGTTTTTTGGATGGTGCGCTCAAGCAGGTAAACCTTTAAGACATTTAGTGCCGACGTCAAAATGACGCCAAATGCAAAATACAAGGAAGTGACGGAGCGAAAGTAAATAGCTCCTCCAATTATGATTACAAGCGCTGCAACTCCAATCATCAACACCATATATTTAGACGTCCGGGATAGCTTCATCAGTTAATCTTCCTTAGGTCATATCTTCTTTGCAAAATCAAAAATTGACTTAAACGCGGCGGCTATGCCAAGCAGTGTAAACACAAGCAAGAGCCAAGGGGCTGTACCCAGCCAGTTATCAAGGAGCCATCCGATAAAGATGCCAACGCCGATGCAGGAAATTATTGTAATCCCGATTTGGGATAGCACTGATAGCGCACGAGCAAATTCTTTCGCTCCACCTTTGTCATCGCGAGACATTATGTAGCCCCCATCATGTGAAATGGGCATTATTGCAAACCCATGATACTGTACACTAAAGCAAATGCTTTTTCAAGGTGTGAGATATTGATAATTTGTAAAAAAAATGTGTTGTAACAAAAATAGAAAGCCGCTAACCGTTTCGAAAGGCGGGGCGCTTTTTGACGCGAAATAAAAAAGTTAGTTATCTTATTGCTTTTTTTCTAAAAAATTCCAATTTTGTTTCGCTTATAATTACTGCTGAAAATGTCAGGATAAAGCCGAGTAAGAGACGTGGGGTCAATACTTCGTGGAGCAGGATTACCGATGCGAGTGCGCCAAATACCGATTCAAACGCCAAGATTACCGCAGACTGCGAAGGTGGAGTATATTTTTGTCCAAAAGCCTGCATGAGCAAGCAACCGGCGGTAGCGACGACAGTTAGAAACACTATTGTCCATACATCGGCGGCGTTCACTCCGGATGGAAGCGGCTCAAATAAAACAGCTCCAAGCAATGAGAAAACCGCCACCGTGACAAATTGAATCATTGCCAGAATCATAGGGTCTCTGCCTTTAATATATTTTGCCGAAAGGACTATGTGAACGGCAAAGAAAAAGCCGCAAATCAATGTGAGACCATCTCCTAGGGCAATGGCGGAGAAAAAATCACCTGAAAAAGTTATAAACGCAATTCCAATTGTACAAATAAAAGCCGCCGCCCAGTTAAACTTATCAGGGCGCTTTTTTATATAAGCCCAGTAGAGAAATGGTGTTATAACACAGTATATTGACGTCAGGAAAGCGTTTTTTCCCGGAGTTGTGTAACGCAGCCCATATGTTTGAAAAGCATATGCCAGAAACAATGCCGTACCCATCAAGGCGCCGCCAATGAGATAGGTCTTATCAATAGTTTTTAATTTGTGAAAGGTAAACGGAAGCAGCAGCAATGCCGCGCCGATAAAGCGAATTGTCAATATGTAAAACGGCGGAATACTGTCGAGGACATTTTTCATCAGAACAAACGAAACGCCCCATAACAACGCGGCGGAGAAAAGCGAGAGTCTGCCTAAATTTCTCATTTTTCCTTTAATTGTCATGATAACTCTACTTTCGTCATATATCTTGCGGCTGATTTAAGCAGCATTCTTCTCTTTCCGGTATCTTCAAAGTCAATTTCCAGAAGCGCATCTCCTCCGGCGGGAGAGCTTTCTTTGATAACGCCGCGACCAAAAGCGCTGTGGTCAACTATATCGCCTTTTTTAAAGTCATACGATATGTGATGCCCTGCCGCGGTTGTGCCGGTCTTATAATTCGGCGTTGTTTTCATATAATCCTGTGTTTTGCTTTTTCTGTCATAGTGACTACTATCATGAACATTTGCGTTGTATGTTGTATTGGTTTTACTGCTTTGACTGGAAAAGCCGCCGGTATAGTCAAAAGTGAAGCCGCCGAAAGCACTCTGCCTGTCATCAAATACTTCGATATTGTCACTCTTTATTTCACGCACGAATCTGGAGGGCATGGCTGCTGTTGTCTTTCCGAATAGCATTCTCCTTTGAGCACATGTGAAATAGAGCTTACGCATCGCGCGAGTCATGGCAACGTAGCAAAGTCGTCTTTCCTCCTCCATTTCAGCAGGTTCACCGATTGCCCTCATGCCGGGAAATACGCCTTCTTCAGCTCCGACTACAAAAACTGTATCAAACTCCAACCCTTTTGCACTGTGCATTGTCATGAGCACAACCCTGTCTGTATCCTGATCATCGCGGTCAAGGTCGGTAAATAGTGCAGTCTCGCTGAGAAAATCAAAGAGTGTGCCGCCATTTTCATTCATAAAGCTGATGATATTGGTTTTTAGCTCCATAACATTTTCTATACGCGATATATTTTCTTCGGGATTTTTCTGCTCTAGCATTTGTACATATCCTGTTTCAAGAATAACTGCGTCGTATAACTCGTCAAGCGGAGCGTTTTTTGCCAGCTCTCTAAGCTGCTCAACCATGTGGACGAATTTTTGAAGTCGTCCGGCGGACGCTAAAAGGCTCTGATGGTTCTGTGATTGTCTTATTAACTCGAAAACCGGAAGCTCCAATTCAGATGCGAGCTCAGTCAACTTAGAAATTGTTGTGCTGCCAATGCCTCTTGGCGGATTATTAATAACACGCAAGAGACGCACATCGTCATCGGGATTGTGTATAAGGCATAGATAAGCGAGCATGTCTTTAATTTCCGCGCGCTCGTAAAACCCTGTCCCGCCGAAAATGCGATAGGGAATAGCGCTTCTTTTAAAAGCGGTTTCAAATTGATTCGACTGTGCGTTCATCCTATAGAGTACGGCGTGCTCGCGCCAGCTTTTTCCGCTTGCCGCACTGGCTACGATTGTATCTGACACAAGTTGCGCTTCCACGCGCTCATCGGAAGTTATATGCAGTTCCGGCAGCTCTCCTCTTCCATTATTTGTCCAGAGCTTCTTGCCTTTGCGACCTTTATTATTACTTATTACATCATTTGCCGCGTCAAGTATATGTCCTGTCGAACGGTAGTTTTGCTCTAGTCTAATAACACGGGCGTCTTTAAAATGTTTTTCAAAGCTAAGTATGTTTTCGATGGTTGCCCCGCGAAATTTGTAAATACTCTGATCGTCATCGCCGACAACGCAGATATTACTGTGTGCACCGGCAAGCGATGAGACGAGTATATATTGAAGATTATTTGTATCCTGATACTCGTCAACGAAAATATACTTAAAGCGCTTTTGATAATATTCCAGAACATCCGGATGTTTTTTAAATAGCTGTACAGTGACTAAAATGAGATCGTCAAAATCAAGAGAGTTGGAATTTCTCATCCTGTTTTCATATTCAGTGTAGGCATGTGCAATTATTCTTCGTCTGATATCGCCTGATTTTTCCGCTGAAGACAGAAACTCTGATGCTGAAATCATTTCGTCCTTTGCCCTGCTGATATATCCCAATACCATGCGGTGAGGGAATACGCGCTCGTCTACATCCATATCTTTCATAATCCGCTTCATTAGCGAGGCACTATCCGCTGTATCGTAGATTGCAAAGGCGCTGCTATATCCCATTTTGTCAATATCTCGCCGAAGAATGCGTACACAGGCAGAGTGAAATGTGCTTGCCCAGATATCTTCGGCATTGCTCCCCAGCATTCGGCAAAGCCGATCCTTTAGCTCTCCGGCGGCTTTGTTGGTAAATGTTATTGCGATTACCCGCCAAGGTTCAGTCGGCGTTACCTGAAGTTTGGCGAGCGGGTAGGAATTATGCCGGCTTTTTGTCCCGGAATCTAAATCGCTTGGAAGGGGGCTGTTTATATGAGATTCAAGCTGTGATAAATCTTCTTCCGTGACGTCTTGGGGAACATAGTCGCTGTCCGAACCGCAACCGTATTTAAGTATGTTTGCAATACGGTTTATCAAAACCGTGGTCTTGCCACTTCCGGCGCCTGCCAATAGTAGAAGCGGTCCGTTGGTAGTCAAAACCGCTTCGCGCTGAGATTCGTTCAAATGCATAAAATCCTGCTCTATTGCTTTAGTGCGGGCTTTTGTATATCTCTTGTTAAAATCGTTTGATTCCATATGCTGGTACATATCCTTTTCATCAGTAGTATGTTTTGAGTTTATCCTTCACGGAGCGGGAAGCATTTCAGCCGGTCATGTCCGCCAATAGTGCTTTTCACCGTCCCAATATGTTATCTTCACCAGGTCGAAGTACTCTCCGATTTTTTGAGCATATTTTCTGCTTGTTCCCAATATGTCACGCGCTTGACCAAGTGTGTAGCCGTCTGAAAAGCGTTCGCGCAGGATTTGCTCGGCGTGAAAAAGAGCCTCAGGCGTGTAGTGCATATCATCCGCAACACGTATGAGCTTGTTGCTCCTGTGCAGCCATTGCAGGTATTCGCCTTGTTCCTTTGCGGGTATATCAAGCTTTAAGACTATTTCCGTCCAAGTCGGAGGGGTCAGCGGAGAGAGGCTATATATCTTCTCAATTGAGTCTATGAGCTTTTGCTGCTGCGGATTAAGAACCGGCGTCCAACCTATAGTCCACAATAGTTTTTCATCTTGCTCAAATTTGCCTGTATTTTCCATATATTGAAAAACTGCGCGTTGCTGCTTCTGATCCATTTTTGGCATGAGAAATTGTGCAGCTTCTTTTTTTGGTGCGCCAAATCGCATATGCCATTTTTCTGCATAGCTTTTTAGCCAGACTTCTGCTTTATCAATAATACTTGTCAGTAAGTTTTTTGGAAAGTAGTACTCCTCGCCAAGCTTCGATAACTGTCCGTAATCAGAAAGCTCGGTTATAATTACTATGGCTTCTTCGATGCTAACTTGCAGTAAGGAGGCTATATCCGGCGTCAAAAGCGGTACTGCACCTTTTGTCATTGAAGCCAGGAGGATTTGTTTGGGGTCGCCGCTGTGCAGTGCTTTTAGTCTGTCTATTCCTTCTTCAAGCTGTCGTCTTCTGTGACGCGTTGCCGCAGGGTCTAAAACCGTGCCTCCGCCAATTGTGAACATTGGGGAGTAAAAACGCAGGATTACTCTGTCGCCGGGCATTGCTGTAAGCGGTTCTTCCAGCTCTAATTGGGCAAAACAGCTCTGTCCGGGGGATAGTAAATCGCGATCCAGGAGCTTAATGCGAGCGAGAACTTCTGTAGTTCCGTGATGGACATGCACGCGGATTCGCTGAGATATCTCCGGGGCATTATCAAGCAGTTCAAGCCGTATATCTATCCGCATGTTCTCGTCAAGCGCGTCCGGGGAGGTGAGCCAGCTTCCGCGTTCAACAAAGTCTTTTTCAATCCCTGTCAGGTTAACGGCAACACGCTCGCCGGCATATGCTGATTCTCTTTTTTCTCCGTGTACTTGAAGAGAACGGACTCGCGCTTGCTTTTTAGAGGGCAGCAGCGATACAGTGTCGCCTTGTTTTATAATGCCGCCCCAGAGGGTTCCTGTGACGATGGTTCCAAATCCGGACATTGTAAAGACTCTGTCAACTGCGAGGCGCATAAGCCCGGCGGACTGACGTTCGGGGAGTTTTTGACAGAGGTCTTCAATTGCGGACAGCAGTTGCGGAATCCCTTCTCCGGTTACGGAAGATATTTTTACTATTGGGGCATTTGCAAAAGGACCTTCACTTAAATATGTGTTTACATCTTCACTCACCAGCTCAAGCCATTCTTCGTCCACTATGTCGATTTTTGTTAAGACGACTATTCCGCGTTTTACTTCAAGCAGGCGCAGGATGTCTATATGTTCGCGGGTTTGAGGCATAACTCCTTCATCTGCTGCTATAATGAGCATGAATAGGTCAATTCCGGTTGCTCCGGCGAGCATGTTCTTGACAAATTTCTCATGTCCGGGTACATCGATCACTCCGATGCGTTGTCCGTTTGGCAGCATAAAAGGGGCAAAACCTAGTTCGATGGTTATGCCCCGGATTGCTTCTTCTTTCAGCCGGTCGGTGTTATGTCCGGTAATTCGGTGTACTAATGTTGTTTTGCCGTGATCAACATGTCCGGCGGTACCGAGAATGATATGTTTCATTTTTTCGCCTATCTGTGTGGCGGGGATGTGTGTGAATCGAACACACCTGAGACGGCACTCACCGCCTCACGGCCGGATTTGAAGCCCGGGCCGGCCACCAGACCGGATCCACCCCCATGCTCTTTAGGAATCTTTTCATAACGTGAAGTTAAGGGATTTCTTAACGCTACAAACTATACCAGACGCTAATATCGTTGTCAACCGATTGGAGCATGGGCAGGGACTTACTGATTTGTTAAAGAAAAGATTAATGGGAGTCTGAGACTCCCATTAACCCAACAGATTATGAGGATAATAAAATGAAAAAAGATAGTTTAGCGACCCTGCATGATTATGATAACAATCAGTTATTAAGTAATCTACATTTAGATATTGCAATATTATTAAATATATACTTTATTTGATTTTTTTTGCGTTTTTTTGAATATACGGCAGTATAATTCGAGTTTAATCGAAGGCAAAGCCGTACCAGGCTGTGCACTTTTCATCTGCAATGGAGTATCTTATTGCATCGGTTGCGGCTATCATGCCGAACTTTCTTGTCCTTACTCTTAAAGGCGTGAAAATGTCTGAATAATCTCTTGAATCCGGAATAACATCTTTTGGCGCCGGAAATCTGATAATGTATTCATCACAGGGGAATTTCGCGGTGATAACAGATATGCTTTCTTGCAGCAATTCCGGAGGGCATAATAATTCTTTTATAAGCAGTTCTTTGTCCGAGATTTTTTCAATCCCGGCAAGCGCGGTTTTTTCATTAAAATCAACACGATAAAGTCCGCCGCCGTATAGGGTGCAAAGCTTATGCTGATAATTAATTGCGTGATAATCCATCGCCACATGAGCCGTCCCGCTGAGTAGAGGATTTCTTAAATTAAGGTATTCGCGAGGGTCAATTTGCGTTATTGGAGCTTCGTTTGATTTCGGAAAGCTATCTGGCAGGATTATCTCGTTTATGCAGAAGCATTCAGCAAACTCAGTATTATTAAGATAGTACTGAAAGACACTGTCGCCGGACGGGCACAAAATAGTAACGGGATAACCCGCACTGCGCCCTAATTCAAGGAGTTTGCGCACAATTGCGGAGCCAAGCCCTCTCTCTCTATACTCCTGCAGTGTTGCGAGAGCGTAAATCATGGCACAAGGATATGTATTTTTATTATGTAAATAATTTCCGCAGGGAAGCAGAACGCCCATTGATACAACCACTCCATCAGATTGTGCAATTATGCACCTGCCCTTTGGGTAGTAGTATTCAAAGAAAAGCATTTCATCAGTACTTGCAAATACTTTTTTCCAAACTTCGTGCAGTGATGAAATGTCGTCATTTTTGGCAATCCGAAATTCTATGCTCATACATTTCTTCCTAGTGTGTGCGTGCAGATATCTTTAATCATTTTTTCTAGCTCTTTGAGATCGACAAAGGTTTCCGGGCGGCGGTTCGGGTCGCGCAACAGAGCGGCCGGGTGGTAGAGCGCCATAATTTTTGCTGTGCCTTTCTCATACCATTTGCCGTGATCGCGGCTTATCTTAAAATCCCTGCCAATAATCTCGCCTGCGGCAATTCTGCCGAGGCATACAATTATTTTCGGGTTTAGCAGATCGATTTGAGATTCAAGCCAATACTTACATGCTTCCCGCTCATCCGTATGAGGGTCTCGGTTGTTAGGCGGTCTGCATTTGACAGTGTTTGCAATAAAAATATTCTTTTCCCGGTAAAGTCCTATTATACTCAGCATATCGTCAAGCAGCTTCCCGCCGCGCCCGACAAAAGGCACCCCTTGTTGATCCTCGTTTTCGCCGGGTCCTTCGCCTATAAAAAGCACCTCGGACTGCCGATTGCCTGTCCCGAATACGACATTTGTACGCGTCGTATGCAGCGAACATTTTGTACAAGCTCTGCACTCTTTTTCAAGTTGCTCCCACGAAAGCATCTGATATCCTCCTGTTGCGATTTATCTTTAGTTTGAAAAATAACTCAGTGTCTTACATATTGTTGGACAGTGTTTACTTAGAGATTATATATTATTTCCAGACACAATACCACCAATTATCAGATGACAAAAGAAAATAATGTTGACAAACCTCAGACGAACTGGCTATGATAACTCTAAGGCTATTGTGCCTCGGAGGGAATGCTTTGTTTTATATATTATCTTTAATAAGTGGTGTGCTTATATCTATTTCCATTGCTCTTAATGGTCGGTTGGCAGGGGAGCATGGGCTGCATTTTTCATCGGTAATAGTTCATATAACCGGTCTGGTAGTCATAGCCATTGTGCTCCTGATTAAAAGAGAGATGCCTTTTGCAAAGGGGAGACCGTTTCTTTACCATTTTGGGGGAGCTTTTGGCGTAATTATTGTGTTATTTAACAATCTGGCGTTCGGACGTATCAGCGTATCGGCAATTCTGGCGCTGATACTTCTGGGACAGAGTGCGGCTGGGCTTGCATTTGACCAATTTGGTTTAATGGGGATGAAAAAATACCCGTTTAATAAACGAAAGATAGTCGGATTGATTCTAATAATATGCGGTATTATTGTGATGATTGACCAGTTCGATTTTGTCGCAATGCTCCTGTCTGTTTTGGCGGGAGCCTCAACAGTAATATCACGTACTTTGAATGCGAAACTTTCTAATCTATCCAGTGTTAGGACAAGCACTTTCTATAACTATTTAGTTGGATTAGCTTTTGCCCTTGTCGTATTTCTGCTGTTCGGCGGGGGCGAAGCTATCCATGTCGATCGAACATTATCTACAGATTTGTATATTTATCTGGGTGGGATATTGGGTGTGTGCTTTATCTTAATCAACACACTTTTGGTGCCTAAGATATCTGCTTTTTATCTTACATTGTTGCTGTTTGTCGGACAAGTTTTTGCAGGTATTGCGATTGACGCTATTATAGATCAGGCATTTTCTTTGCCAATAATAATCGGCGGTGTATTGGTTGGCGCAGGGCTTTGTGCCGATCTCTTGCTTGAAAGATGGAAGCAAGGTAACCACTGAGAGTGCGATTTAATCAGTGGTTACCAAAAGTAAAATGATTGACGCTTGATGGGCGTTTCCAAAAATCCGCGGTGCGCCAATCTCTTGGACACTGGGTTTTATAGGTATTATTGTGTAATTTGAGTTTTTCGAAAGGATGAGTAATATGGATAATAAGAAACTAATTGAGCAGGCAAAAGCGGCAAGGGAGTTTGCGAGTCCTGCACTTTCCGGTTTTAAAGTGGGGGCGGCGTTGCTTACAAAATGCGGTAAGGTTTTTACGGGTTGTAATATCGAAGACCCTTCTGGTATTGGGGTCACAAATATTTGCGCGGAGAGATGCGCAGTCGTAAAAGCGATTTCTGAGGGATATAAAGATTTTGAAAAAATTGCTGTCGTCGGAGGATTGAGTCAATTGATTTTTTGCACTCCTTGCGGTGCATGCAGACAATACCTAAATTCTTACAATCCGAACATAATAGTTATATGCCTTGACGATGATGAAAACATCATAGAGCTGCCGCTTGGAAAGCTTTTGCCGTATTCATTTTCAGAGACGTTTTAAACCAAATATTGCGACGGGTCGGCGAAAGACAAATGCATTGTAATCGTCTGCTATCATGAGCTTGTCAAACTGATAGTTTTGGTGGCAATGTTTTCGCAAAACGCCCGGTCATGCGAGACTAAGATATACCCGGATTTTCCGCATAAATATCTCGCGACTGTTTCACGAGCGGCAATATCCAAGTGGTTGGTCGGTTCGTCAATAAGTAAAAAGCTGTTTTCCCGCAGAAATAGCCCGGCTAGCAGCGCTTTTGTCCGTTCGCCGTTTGAAAGTGTGGAGAATGGGCGGTATAGTGCGTTCTCGTCGACCGACAGCTTTGACAGCTCTTTTTGGATTTGCCATTCCGGCGCGTCGGGCGCGATGGCGGTAAGTATGTCCATAGTGTTTTTTGATGAATCGGTCACGACAAATGGGAAATACTCGAAGCTCACGCTTGCCGAGATTGTTCCGCTGTACTCGTATTTCTCCATAAGCAGATTGAGAAATGTAGTCTTGCCTCGTCCATTGCGACCGCAGAAGCCCAGTTTCCAGTCGGTATCGATTTGGAAAGATGCGTCGGTGAAGATGTTTTCATAGCTTCCCTCATAGGCGAAGGTCAGGTTTGATACTTTTATAAGTGACATAATAAAAATCCCCTTTCGTGTCGGAAAGGGGTTCTAAACGCAGATAAAGGTAGGCAGGTGTAAGCAACCGCTATCCTCTGATCGCGCCAGTCCATTTCCAACATAAACCAAGCTCTGTTTCAGAGAGCTTCCTGTTTACCATGTTGGCAATTAGACTAGCCAATCATCTTTACACCTCGCCTTCGTTAATGTCGTCAGTGTACCCGATTTATTGAACAAAGGCAAGAGTTTTTTTGTTATATACCGGCTTTGTCAGTGTGGCGATGCTGAAAGTATGTCTATGTGCTATCTCGGTACAGGGAGAAAACCGCCCATCTGACCGGTATTTGGAGTTCTCCGGTCGATGAGCGTCCCAAAACACAGGTTGGTTACAGCCAACGCACGAGTACTGCTGTGGAGACTTTGTGTGTTGACAAAGGCTTGTGTGCCGAGTCTGTAACCATTCGGGTTATATTGTCAAGGACTGTTTTTGAGTACATGAAAAATCATGGGTCTTACTATTCGGCATTTACCTTCTGCTAAATATATTTGACATCTCAAATATATTTGTTGCATATCCCAAAATGCTGTGTTATTATGTTCTATATATTGTGCATACGAGGAGGGTGAGAACAATGGGTGTTAGTTATAATAAACTCTTTAAGTTGCTGATAGATAAAAACATGAAAAAGGGTGACCTCTGCGAAGCTTCTGGTGTAAGTCCATCATCCTTGGCAAAACTCCGTAATGGGGAAAATGTTAATACAGATATTCTTGTTCGTATATGTAAAACTCTTCATTGCGAACCTGGCGATATTATGGAACTATCCCATGATGAAAACCTATTAGCCGTCGCCGAAAGAGCGGGTGAATATTATGTCGGGAACAACAATTAACCGCTGTTCTCCGGATAGCTGGAAACAAGACATAATCCGGTCTGTCGATTTATATAATTCTTGGTTTATGGAGTTTGCACCAAAGGCTTTCCGCGAAGCGCGAATGGGGGCAGCCGAACGGGTGGAGCAGGCTTTGAAAGCGACAAACAATCTCGCGGATATTTCTTGTGAGTTATTAAAAAAGCATCCTGAAGTGCTGCCAATTCTCCGAATGTCCACTTGTCCGCCAATCGCTCGTGATAGACTTGTTGGATTAGCTGGTGTTTCTAAAACGCTTGTTGGGAGTATGGAAAATTTGTCAAATCCGAGACTACCTCCACGCAGTGCTGTTGAAATTCTTAATAATGATTTAGAACGAATTTGCAGCATTATCAGAACAATGGCTGACCCGGATATATTTGTTTGGCTTAATCGTAATGAAGCCGCAACAGAAACTGAAATATCCCGTGCGGCGACGATTGTAGCTGACAGATTATGCGGGGCTGTATCCGATCCAATTATTCGTAATGCACAAGAAAAGCGCCAGCTAAATGCAATCGGAGATTGGCTTAGGGCGCGTGGATACCGCCATGTCGAAGGAGTAAAATTCAACAACATGGAAGCGGGTACATATTCTTTCAGAACAAACATCCCTGTTTCAATATCTGGTGCTGATGAAACCGCAGTAAACATCCCTGTTGATGTTGCAATCATGCCAATTAAATCACATAAAAGTGACTTGCCCTTATTTATCGAAGCGAAATCAGCGGGAGACTTTACCAATGTTAATAAAAGACGCAAAGAAGAAGCGCAAAAGATGGCTCAACTTATAAATACTTACGGTGATGATGTGAGGTTTGGACTATTTTTATGTGGCTACTTTGATTCCGGGTATCTTGGATATGAAGCCGCAGAAGGGATTGATTGGGTATGGGAACACAGGATAGACGATTTAGCGCTTTACGGACTTTAAGCGATTCATTTGAAAATCGTCGGCTTACTTTGCAAGCCGACCTTGATGCTAAGAGAACGATTGCTGAACGACGCAAATTAGGTCAATTTGCCACGCCTACTTCATTAGCGCGGGAGATTATATCGTTCGGTATCAGCAATATGGATACGCCTCACGATATTAGGTTTTTTGACCCCGCTTTTGGTTCAGGAGCTTTCTATTCCGCGCTTTTAGCAGAAGCGGATACCAAAGACATCACCGTAGCAACAGCAGTTGAAATCGACTCGTTGTTTGCTAAAGCAGCTTATGACTTTTGGTATGATTACGATATTGGAATTATCAATGCAGACTTTACAGATATTGAGCCGGACGAAAAATATAATCTGCTTATTTGCAATCCTCCCTATGTACGGCATCATTTAATTGATGCTGACAATAAAGGACGGATAAAAGATAAAACCGAAATAACGTCGGGAGTGAAGTTGTCCGGGCTTGCGGGACTATATTGTCATTTTCTCTTGCAATCCGTTCAATGGATGGAAGAAGGCGCGGTTGCCGGTTGGCTAATTCCGAGCGAATTTATGGATGTAAACTACGGGAAAGCAATAAAGAATTATTTGTTGAGCGAAGTTGACTTATTCAGAATACATAGATTCAATCCCGGCGATGTTCAATTCGAGGACGCTTTAGTATCCTCGGCTGTTGTATGGTTCAGAAAAAGAAAACCGACTGCCCAAAGCGTGGCGTTCACCTACGGTGGCACATTAGAGTCTCCTAAAGAAAGCAAGGACATAAGTATTGATACTCTGTATAGTGAAGCGAAGTGGACACGCTTTCCTTGTTTGCCGCAAAGAAATGAGAAGAAACACTCTCCTAAACTAAAAGATTATTTTGACGTCCAACGTGGAATTGCCACCGGTGGCAATGATTTTTTCATCATGGAGGAATCCCGGATTTTGGATTTAGGTTTACCATTTGAATTTTTCCGTCCGGTTTTACCGAGCGCAAGGTATGTTCAAACCACCGAGATTGAATCTGACGAGCTAGGCAACCCGATATTGCAGCAGCGTTTGTTTTTGCTTGACTGCCGATTAAGCGAAAAAGAAGTGAGAGAGAATTATCCACGGTTATGGGATTACCTTGAAAGCGGTCGAGAAAGTGTTGGTAGTGGTTACTTATGCAAATCTCGCAAGTGTTGGTATTTCCAAGAACAACGCGAAGCACCTATGCTCATTTGCACTTATATGGGGAGGCAAAATGCTGAAAATAGTAGTGCGTTTCGTTTCATATTGAATAATTCAAGAGCAACGGTAACTAATTCGTACCTTGCTCTTTATCCCCGTAAAAGCCTTTTGGAATGCCTTTCTCAAAAGCCTAATTTGAAAAAGACGGTATGGGAATTGCTCAATGCAATAACACCGGATAACATACATAGCGAAGGCCGTGTTTATGGTGGTGGGTTGCAGAAAATCGAACCTAAAGAACTCTTGAATGTTGATGTGCCATTTTTTGAAATCCTTGATATACCCCGTGACAGTGATATTTTTGAGCAATATTCTTTTTGGTAACCCAGAGCCAATATGGTATAAGAAAGAATTGGCAGTGACGTGCAGGTGCGCGAGGACTTAAAAGAAAGAAAGCTTGACGGAGTTGCATACTCAGTTGGGTTAATACTTGAGAAAGCGTTTGTATTTGTGGTCGATAAATGAGTTTTAAGCGAGGTGATGTAGCTTGCGGTCAGCAGATAGTGCAATCAGAGCTTATCTTTATCAATTTGACAAGGCTTTGTGTGAGGTATTGACTTCAAGAGACGGTCAAATTGTTACACTTGAGGGTCAAATTGAAGATATTGATATAATGTCGGATTCTGGTACAGAAGCATTTCAATGCAAATATCATGAGGGTGAGGATTTCGCTATATCGAAAGTGGCTGAACCTATATTGGATATGCTTTGTCATTTCATCAAGGAACACATTATTGGCAAAAAGACTAAGTATATTTTATATGCTTGTTTCCATAAGAATGTTGACACTATAGAGCAAGATAAGCTCCATGAATTTATCTTGAAAACTACCGACAGAGAAATTGTAAGAAAATATTTTACACGCATCTTTAATATTTTTGGGATATATAGATAAATCAAATGTTACCGTGATTGATCTAAGTGCCATACCATTTGAAGTATTGAGCATTGTTGTTAGCCTACTCTCGCGTGTTATTTTCGATTTCGCTTTTCATTATTCCAAAATCATGCATGAACAAAATACTGTTAATGACATTCCATTTATGCTCGTTTGCGAAGAAGCTCATAATTATATACCCAAGAGTGGCGGTGCAGAGTACAATGCTTCTCGACAATCAATAGAGCGGATTGCAAAAGAAGGTCGCAAATATGGTTTGAATTTAATGGTGGTGAGCCAGCGACCGTCCGAAGTGTCCGAAACGATTTTTTCTCAGTGCAACAATTTCATAGTGCTTAAATTAACAAATGTTAATGACCAGAGTTGTATAAAAAATCTTTTACCTGACAACAACAGTTCACTTGTAGACGTTCTTCCGACTTTGGCAGCCGGAGAGTGTTTAATGGTTGGTGACGCTGTTCCCTTGCCAGCTATAGTGAAAATGGAAATGCCTAACCCCATTCCAAGTTCAAGCAATGTCAATGTTTACGATGAGTGGAATAAAGACTGGATTGATGTGGTGTTTGCGAACATTATCAAGCGTTGGAGAAAAGAATAAAACATAAGGCGCGGCGGGAAACAAAGCCCGCCGCGCCGTCTACGTTTACAGCAATATATCTTTTGCCCTCGCTGTCCGCTCCGGTGTGTCAGCGCTCATGATGTGTTCCGCACCGCGCCGCAACACTTCGACGCTTTTCACATCGTCTTTCAGCTTGTAGTATTCTTCGCAGAGCGCGTAACGCTCGGCGGTCAGCTTGGCGTGTTCCTCCCGCCATGTCTTTTCGGGGATAACGGTTTGCCTGTTCAAGTGGTTGGCGAGGTACTTTGAAGCGGCTTTGTGCTGCTCGATTTCGTCGGTGTGCTTTGCGTAATATGCCACCCGTGGGCTTGACTATTCCCGCAACGTGTCTGTAATCTACCTAAAGTACCTGACGAAGAAATCATAGAAATTTTCCGACATTATCTTAGACGCGATTTCATTGCCGAATTCGCTGACGAGCCTGTTCTCAAGCGCCCGGAGCGACGTAACATCGGTCATGCCCGCCGGCAAATCGGACATGCCGTCAAAATCACTGCCCAATCCGATGTGATTCACTGCGCCCAACTCAATAAAATGCGTAATATGTCTGACAATATCATCTATTGACGCGCTTGCGTCATTCGTCAGAAATTCAGAGTAGAAAGCAATGCCTATAATCCCGCCGCGCTCAACGACAGCAAGAATTTGCTCGTTTGTCAAATTCCTGCGATGCGGAGTTACGGCATGCGCATTTGAGTGGCTCGCCATAAACGGGCGGGTGCTGTGATTGACGGCATCCCAAAAACCCGCCTCATTGAGATGAGACACGTCCATAATCATGCCAAGCTCTTCCATGCGCTCTATTACTTCAAACCCAAAAGGCTTCAGCCCGCTTTCCGAACCGGCAGCCTGACCAAATCCAAGCTCATTTTCGCGGTTCCACGTCAGCCCCATTATACGCACGCCGCGATTAAAAAAGTGATTCAAATTCTCAATTTCGCCCATCAACGCCTCTCCGCCCTCAATGCCCAGGATGGCGCCGGCTTTGCCCGCTTCGGCAATTCTTTCCAAATCATCCAAATCCAGCGCGATTTCAATAATGTCGCCATGCTGCGCCGCTTCGCGTTCAAAAAAATCAAACATCAAATTCGTGCGGTTAAACGCATCGGCTACAAAGCCATCAGCGCACCATGCCGCGAAAACCTGAACCGGAGAGTCGAAAGTACTCAGACGCTCAAAGTCGATATGCAATTGATTTTGAAAAAGCCCGACATTGTGCCGGGGTAATAACGCCCTGGAAATCGTATCGGCGTGAGCGTCAACAAAAGCAAATCTTCGCATATGCGCATCAGTTTGGCGCAGATGTTCATAAACGGCGTCGCTTATCTCGGCGCTGACTACGGAAATGCCGTTTGCGTCTCTCACACCGTTGGTGCCGGTTGTAAGCACAACCACGCCATTTCGGTTTGTTGGATTATATGAGGCAAGACTGAATACGCCATACAGACTCCCGGTGTGGTAAAAAATCTCTTCCTCGCCGAAAAGGTTGACCCTGCGCCTGATCGGCAGCCCTTGATCAAATCCGCTGACATGACCGTGCGATGATTCTATTAAAGCGACTGATTCAGGCGAAAGCATTCTTACACCTCCATATTCTCCCCCATTTGCAAGAGCGGCAATCAGCCTTGCAAGTTCGTTTGCGCTAATCGTGAGACCGCCCGCAAATTCAACTCCGCACTCGCCGGGGAAAGTGCTTCCGTAAATATAGGACTGCGCCTGTGCGGAAAGACCGATAGCGCCGCCGAATCTGTAGAGCTCTGCAATATTATCGGTGTCCTCAATACTGCCTGACCCAAACGCGGCGTCAATCGCCAGCGGCTCGAAAAGATATCTTGATGAAAGGCTGTTGACTGTTTCATTCATAGCCATTTCAACCGTTAATCCCAAAACGGAAAACGCATAATTGTTGTAGTTAAACGAACCAAAATTACCCGGGGTGCTTCTACCGAAAGCCGAACCGTCAGCAAGCCGACGCATAACCAGCTCACCATCGGCGGCATATCCGTACTCCAACGCCAAAAGTGATGACGTATGCGAAAGCATCTGCCTTATTGTTATGGGGATATCGGGATGATTCGGATTGCGGATGGGCATGCCCCAATACTCGCTGATGTCGGCGTCAAGATCCAGGTCGCCAAGTTCAACAAGCCGCATGATAATCATGCCGAGAATCAGCTTTGAAATGGAGGCTGTGAGGAATTTTGTGTCTGCGGAGACAGGCACTTGATTTATGATTGCATCCCCGTAAAAATAGGCGCCTGTGACTTCGCCGTTATTTATCACGGCAACCTGAACCGCTACTGCGCCGTGCCTTCCGGCAATAGTATCAATTACCGCAGAAAGCTCACTGCTGACCTGCGGCACTTCGGCGGCAACGAACCTTTGGGGTTCCGGCTCAACATCTTCGAGCTCTGTATCTGCCGCATCGGAAGCCCCTCCCGGTGCTTCATCGAAATCAGGCTCGCCGATATCCGCATCAATGACAGCCACGGTTGGAGGCTGCTCACTTACGCCGCCGCCTTCCGGTGAGGGGAGCAGCACGATAAAAACTATAATAACTGCGGTAAGCAGGACGCTGCCCAGCAGTGCAATTGCGCCATATAGAAGTATCCGGAGTGCTTTATTAAACATATTTACGGCTCCGCTCGTGTTTCTTACTGCAAAATCCAGTTTGGAGTGACGGGCAGGGTCTCGGCTTCTGCCGACCGGAATATGCGCAAACTCTTCGGGTGGATTTAATCAGTGGTTACTTAATAGTACATGCCGCCGTATTGTTTGTCAATATTTGAGGTAGTTGAATCCTTGCCAACTCGAGTGAAATTTGGCGCAAGCTTTTGCTTATTTTCTCTATTGACTTTTTTTCATGTTTGTATTATATTGGCTATTATGACTGATATATATAATATGTTCAAAATAGGGGTGATATTATGCCGAGAGCTTTGACCGATCAAGAAAAATGCAGACAATGCCGACGTTTGCTGGAAAAAGGGATGCCTGTTGTCCTTTCACAAGGCATAAGGAAAGTCAGTATTGAAGATATCACAAAAGCCGCCGGCATGTCTAAGGGATCGTTCTATCATCACTTTGAGTCAAAAGAGAAGTATATGGTCGAAGTGATTATGGATATTCACAGGCAAATCTTTGCGCTTGCTGAGCAAATACTTTCGAGTGAGGGCGATTTGCAGGAAAATGCGAGGAAGTTTCTACTCAATCTTTTCGACATGCCGGAATTGGCATTTTTCACAAATTATTATAGTGAAATAAGCGAACTGGTTGAGGACATTTCCGAATATGAATTGCAATTTGCCGAAGAAGCGGAAGTTAATATGTACGGAAAGCTGCTGACTGCGCTGGGAATAGATACTCAAAGGGTAAAGCCGGGCGTTGTGCATAACATTATGCACATCATGTACATGATTGTACAAAGCGACTTGATGATCAAGGATGATTTGCCAAAAACAAGAGAGATTCTCACTGAAAGTCTGCTCTCCTATATTTTCGGAGGTTCATGAAGTATGAAACCGTCACCTTTGTTGGGAGCTAAAACTAGGCACAGCAAAGCAGACCACTGAATCGTGGTCAAAAAAATTAGAAATTATATCAGTTTCTACGTAGGCGAAAGGTTAAGGTCGATATCA
>Ga0209755_10001353_pt1 | contig 38797 bp, 34 predicted proteins | sample TergutCo191P1_FD_187301 | JGI IMG/M metagenome (GOLD analysis project Ga0209755, IMG submission 187301) | Cornitermes sp. P1 segment gut microbial communities from Petit-Saut dam, French Guiana - Co191P1 (SPAdes) (version 2) | ecosystem: Host-associated > Arthropoda: Insects > Digestive system... | reverse complement strand
CGGGGCTGGGGCCGGTGCGGGAGCAGCCGGTGCTGGTGCTGGCGCTGGTGCTGGCGCTGGTGCTGGCGCTGGTGCTGGCGCTGGTGCCGGGGCAGGAGCCGCCGGAGCTGGTGCTGTGTTACCGCCGCAGGCGGCCACTGCAAAAACAAGTACTAATAGTAGTGTGGTCAACATAATTGCTTTTTTCATTATTGGAATACTCCTTTTCCTCTTGTCGATTGTTTTAATTAATCTGACTTCAAAGAGATTCTAACAAGAAGACTTAACGTAAAATATCAGCAAAAAGTAAGTTGTATGTAAAAAATTTGTAAAGTTAGTTGTTTTCCGAATTAGGTGACGCTATTTGCCTTGTAAACCATATATATTTATGATATCATCTACGAGAAAAAAATACGTAGGAGGAAAGTAATTTTGGTGAGCAGTAGTATAAAAAAGTATTGTTCTGAGTTTATCGGTACGGCGGTTCTCGTATTTATGGGATGTGGTGCAGCGGTGTTTCTGGGTGTAGCAACGGATGGCGGACATTTGGCAGTGGCATTTGCTTTTGGTTTGTCCATAGTTGCAATGGCCTATGTAATTGGAAATGTTTCAGGATGCCACATTAATCCAGCGGTATCTCTGGGAGCACTTTTGGATAAGCGTATCGGCGGAAAAGATTTTATTTGCTACGTAATCTCTCAGATTCTCGGTGCCATTGCAGGTGCTGCGCTTCTATTTTCAATATCATCAATTTCAGGAATCGACCACACAGGTGCTCTCGGCTCAAACGCCGTTGCAAATGCCGGAGGTATAGGTGGCGGATTGTTTGTTGAGATCATACTCACATTCATATTCGTTTTGACAATCCTAGGTGTTACAGCTGACTCATCAAAAGGAAATGTTGCTGGAATAGTAATCGGTTTAACACTTACATTTGTACATATTGTGGGCATTCCGTTGACAGGAACTTCAGTAAATCCGGCTCGCAGCATTGGTCCTGCAATTTTCTCGGGAGAATTGGCTGATTTGTGGGTGTTCATCGTTGGTCCGCTAATAGGCGCTGCGCTTGCGGCATGTGTATACAGGCTGGTATGCGCGGTGAAAAAGGCAAAATAAGAAACAGGGCCCGTAGTCAAAATGACCACGGGCTTGTTTTTTAGAAAAGGCAAGTTTTTTGTTTGCGGGAAAATGTTACAAACTGTTCAAACCGTGTAAAAACAATGTAAATTAAACGTAAAATTCATGAAAATAATGCCTTGTAACAAAGTATCTCTTGTGGTATAGTGAGCACTGTCTGAGTATTAATAATAATTACGAAAGGGCAGTGACACGAGGATGGCCGATAGAATCAGCGTCCCAAAGCATAATGCAAAGTTAAAGATTAGAGCGGTAAACTTACATTACGGCTCGTTTCACGCGTTGGGTGATATAACCTTCGATATACCGGCGCAAGCGATAACCGCTATTATTGGGCCATCGGGCTGTGGAAAGTCAACCTTGCTTCGATTATTTAACCGTATGAATGATTTAATTCCCGGTTGCAGAATCGATGGCGAGGTTTTTCTTAATGATGAGAATATTTATGATAAGGATATGGATGTCGTTGAATTACGCAAAAAAATAGGGATGGTTTTTCAAAAGCCAAATCTGTTCCCGATGAGTATCTATGAAAATGTCATAATCGGACCAAAGCATCATGGCGTTCACCACAAAAGTGATTTGGCAGGTATTGTTGAGCACAGCCTTAGACAAGTTGGCATGTGGGATGAGGTAAAAGATATCCTCAAAAAGCCGGGACTTGGCCTTGCAATAGGCCAGCAACAACGTCTTTGTATTGCCAGAGCTCTCGCTGTAGAACCTGAGATTTTGCTCATGGATGAATCTTGCAGTGCATTAGACCCTGTTTCAACAGCCACCGTTGAGGAACTGATGCAGGAACTTGCCGAAAAGTACTGTATTATAACGGTTACGCACAACATGGAACAGGCGGCAAGGGTATCTGACATGGCGGCGTTTATGATGATTGATGAAAATAGAATAGGTAGACTCCATGAGTATTCTGAAACATCAGAAATGTTTATAAGCCCTAAGGACAAGCTTACCGAGGATTATATTACCGGACGGTTTGGTTAGTAGAGGAATTGTTATGAGACGATTTAAATTGTACGTTGCAGTGATGTTAACTTCACTCTTATCTGTACTCATGCTCACCGGGTGTAGGGGCGGTGTAGGGCAGGATGCGCATTTTATTATTGCAGGGTCAACGTCTGTTCAGCCTTATGTTGAGATGCTTGCAGAAGAGTTTGCGCGCATAAATCCTGAATTGCTCATTGATGTTCAAGGCGGTGGGTCCTCAGCAGGTATTCAGGCTGCTGAATCACAAGCCGCTGACTTGGGTATGACATCAAGAGATTTAAGAGAAAGTGAACAGTATTTGTGGTCAACAGTAATTACAAAAGATGGGCTGGCTATTATAGTAAATCCACAAAACTCACTAATTACCCTAACCCTTGAGCAACTGCGAGGTATCTATACAGGTCAGTATAGCAATTGGAGTCAAGTTGGAGGCGCAGATGCGAGGATACATGTTATCGCCAGAGAAGAGGGATCTGGAACAAGGGGCGCCTTTGAAGAAATGGTTATGGACGGGCAGCGCATAAGCTCGCGCGCAATAGTCCAAAACTCCAACGGCTCTGTAAGACAGCTTGTTTCGGGTGACCCGTATTCAATTGGGTTTATTTCACTGGGACTTGTCGATTCAGGAGAAATGATGGTAAAGGCATTGCAAATAAATGGTGTTGAGGCATCAAGGGAAAATGTTATGAATCACACATATACCTTGTTTAGGTCGTTTTTGTTCGTCGCACTTGAAGAGCCGACAGGGGATATTGTACAGTTTATTGATTTTATTCGCTCGGATGAAGGTCAGGAGCTTTTGTCAGCAGAGGGGCTGATTCCGCCGGAAGCTTAATAAGTTAACAGTTAACTGTTAACGCCGAACACCAGCTGCTAGGGATTATGGCTTTTGGGAAGGGTTGTTAGTACGGCGTTATTAGACTAAAGACGAAAAAGGAATAGTCGTGGATTATGAAGAAATTTCGGGAGAAGTTGTCGGGTAGAATATTTCTGGTGTTGGCGTTGTCGTCAATATCGGCATTGGCGCTTATCACTGTGTTTATCATAATTAATGGTATACCGATTATTGCGCAAGTTGGATTTTTAAACTTTGTTTTTGGGATGTCGTGGGCACCGAGCCATGGGGAGTTTGGTATATTTCCTATGATTATAGGGTCGTTGACTGTAACGGTTGGTGCGGTAATAATTGGCGTTCCAATTGGTATTTGCACGGCGATATTTCTAACGGAGTTTGCACCAAGCAGGCTCAGCAAGCTTTTTAGACCGGCGATTCAGCTTCTGGCAGGTATTCCGTCGGTTGTTTACGGATTTTGGGGATTGCTTTTCGTTGTACCCGTAATCCGCACACATTTAGGAGGACCGGGGCTTAGCATTTTGGCAGGCTCACTCATTTTGGCGATAATGGTTTTGCCAACAGTTATCAGCATCACAGAAGTTTCTATTCTGGCGCTTCCGCGTCAATACAAAGAGGGGGCGTTTGCATTAGGGATGACACACTGGCAAACGATCCGCTCTGTTATTTTGCCGTCGGCTAAATCAGGAATTGTTGCCGCTGTAATTTTGGGTATAGGGCGTGCAATGGGCGAAACAATGGCTGTTATTATGGTTCTTGGTAATGCGGTTGCTGTACCGACATCCATATTGGACCCTGTAAGAACCTTAACAACAAACATAGGCATCGAAATGGGTTATGCCGCAGGTGAGCATAGGCAGGCGCTATTTGCAACAGGTATTGTACTGTTTGTCGTCATAATGCTACTAAACGCTTCGGCACAATATATAACCCGCAAAAAGAAATAGTAAGATGATTATTAACTGTTAACTGAAAAGTTGGTGTGACTATGAAAGTTAGTGCAAAAACTAGTGAAAAAATTGCAAAAATTGTAATTTGGACAGCGGCGATATCCGTGCTGGTTGTTCTATTTTCTATTGTAATATATCTGCTGTACAGAGGTGTTCCACGCATTAGTTGGAGTTTTTTAACAGAAATTCCGAGAGATATGGGCAGAGAGGGCGGTATATCATCAACTATTGTTGGTACAGTAATGGTTGCGATTTTAGCTGTGGTTATTGCTGTGCCGTTTGGTATAGGTACTGCATTTTACTTGGCGGAGTACACAAAAGAAAATATAGTTACTCGTATAATTAGATTTAGCGCTGAGGCTCTTGCAGGTATTCCATCTATAGTATATGGCTTATTTGGTTTTATTTTCTTTGTAATGTATTTAGGTCTGGGTTGGTCAGTTTTGGCAGGTGGCCTTACGTTGGCGGTTATGATTTTGCCCACGATTATTCGCACGTCAGAAGAAGCAATTAGAGCTGTACCAGACTCGTACAGAGAAGTTAGCTTTTCACTCGGCGGCACTAAGTGGCAGACAATCCGCAAGGCTGTTTTTCCATCAGCGATTCAGGGAATTTCAAATGGCGTTATACTTGGTCTTGGGCGCTGTGTCGCCGAAACCGCAGCAGTTATGCTGACTGCGGGTGGTGTTATTAGAATGGCAACTTCGATTTTTTCACCCACAAGGACAATGGCAGTTCACTTTTTTATCCTTGCGAGTGAAGGAATTTCAATGGAAAACGCCTATGGCACAGCAGCTCTGCTCATTATTCTCATATTCCTTATAAATGTTGTAGCAAATGCTGTAGTCAATAGATTTATGGCCAGACGTTAAATGTAGAACGTAAAATGTGGAATGATTGTTCGGCGGGGGATAATAATGTCAGATCAAATTAAAATTGAAATTAGAAATGCGAATTTTTTCTATGATAAAAAACAGGTCGTCTATGACCTGAATCTGAATGTACGCAGCAATGAAGTTCTCTCGATATTTGGTCCGGCGGGCAGTGGCATAACTACTGTATTGCGCTCACTAAATCGCTTGACAGAACTTATACCGAGCGCGAGTATGGAAGGTGAGATTCTTGTTGACGGTAAGAACATTTGGGATGCCGATATAAATGTGACAGATTTAAGACGTAGAATCGGTATGGTTTTTGATGTGCCGACACCGCTTCCAATGTCAATTTTTGACAATATAGCATATGGACCAAGATTAAAGGGAGAAAAAAGTAGAAGTGTACTTTCAGGTATAGTGGAAAAAACATTAAAAGAAGCCGCTCTATGGGATGATGTAAAGTCACGCTTAAAAACATCTGCACTGGCACTTTCGGGTGGACAACAACAGAGACTTTGCATTGCAAGGGTGCTTGCGCTAAATCCGGAGGTTATACTTTTAGACAGACCCTGTTCGGGACTTGATCCAATATCAACAGCGAAAATTGAAGACTCCTTGACTCAGCTCAAAGAACAGTTTACAATAATACTTGCGCCACACAACACACAGCAAGCTGGACGAGTTTCGGATAAGGTTGCGTTTATGATGGATGGTAAGATTATTGAAGAGGGAGATAGCGAAGCGGTCTTCTCTAATCCTAAAGATCAGAGAACGAACGACTATATTACCGGGCGGTTCGGGTGATAATTTAAAGTGTTTAATGTGGGAATAAGGTTAGGCAACAAGATTAAGCGGTCAGTTTTTGATTTGTCGCTTTTTGTGATTGCCATAAGGCAGGAGAATGTTTATGGAAATTATTACCAGTTTGCAGTCGCTTCGTGCGGCACTGCCGGAAAAGACACAAATTAAAATTGGTGTTTGGGGTGATTCGGTATTTCAGGGTGTTATCCTTGATGAGATTGCCGGTAAGTATCGGATTTTAAAGAATAATGCGGTAAGCATGTGTTCTGGTGCGCTTCAGGCTACCGTTGAAAATTTTTCAAAATTCGGATGTACGGTCACAAAGGGAAAGCAGCGTTTGTTTTCTCATCTGGATAAAGGGAAACAATGTGACATTGCAGTTCTTGAATATGGTGGAAACGACTGTGACATGCCATGGGCAGAGATATCAAAAAACCCGTACTCAAACCACATGCCAAAAACACCTCTCAAAGTGTTTTCCGCACAAATTCAAGAAATGATTGATGCGCTCATTGCGCATGGCACAGTGCCGCTGTTGACGACCTTGCCGCCCTTGCACCATGATAGATATCTTGACTGGATTTGCCGAAATGGGCTCTGCAGAGAAAATATCCTGCGGTTTCTTGGAGATGCACATAGTATATATAGACACCATGAGCGGTATTCCCTTGAGATTTCTCAGCTTGGTATGGCTAACAATTGTCGTGTCGTTGACGTGCGTTCGGCGTTTTTGGATTATGGTGATTATGCCGAGCTTATGTGTGCAGACGGAATACACCCAAACGAAAAAGGACAGATGTTAATTCGAGAGACTTTTATGGAATTTGCAAGCAAATATTTGCCTGGAGCAATGCCAAAGCCCTTACCCTGTTAGGAGATACTATGAAAAAAACATATAAAACAAAAGGAACATGTTCACGTAAAATAGATATTGAAGTTGAAGATGGAATTATCAAAGATGTGAAATTTGCCGGAGGATGTGATGGCAATCTCAAAGGTCTCGCACAATTGGTAAAAGGCATGAAGACACAAGATGTAATCGCCAGAATGGAAGGAATTACCTGCGGAATGAAAAAATCGTCCTGCCCGGACCAGCTGGCACAGGCACTTAAAGAGATGCAGTAAAAAGATTGACAAAATGAAGTAAATAAGAAAATTCGGGAGACGACCTGTTAAAATCGTCTCCCTTGTTTTTATTTCAGCTTTGCAAAATCACCTGTAGCTCATCAAGCTTCTCGTGTGTTATAAGTGCTGTCTTGTCCGTCTCTCGTAGGGAAACGGTATAGGTCCACCTTCCGTAAGGGTGAATGCTTGCAATTGCCGAGGTATTTATGATGTAAGCTCGATGACATTTGAAAAAGTCTCCGCCACCAAGCTTTGTCCATATGGAGTTTAGGCTCTCAGAGGTTGTGTAGGACTCCATTGCAGTTTCAATGTAAGTAACCTTATTTTCACGATAGATCATCAAAATACCTTTGATCGGAACAAAGGTCATGCCCTCTCTACTCTTTAGCATTAGTGTTTTAGGAGGGGCGGCTTTTATTTTTTCTTTTGTCTTTTGAATGCGCCTGAGTGTTTGACGTACGCGGTCTGTCTTAAATGGCTTAATCAAATAGTCCGCTGCATAGACCTGAAAAGCCTCTGCCATATAGTCAGCATGCGCCGTACAGAAAACTTTTGAGACATTAGGTAAAGCCTCAGAGATTTCCTTAGCAGCGTCGGTGCCTTTCATAATGGGCATGTCTACATCAAGAAAAATTACATCGGGCTTTAGCTCAAGACAAAGGCGGACAGCTTCGCCACCGTCCGCCGCCTCACCTATGCACTGCATTTCGTCCATGCTCTCTATTATTTTGCGAAGTACCAAACGCATACCAGCATCGTCGTCGGCAATTAATACTCTCAAGGTCATCTTACTGTCTGCCTCTTTGCAAGGGGTTTTCCAATAATCTCAGAAAGGATAATTGCATCACGTGCCGATGTTGCGTTAAGATTAGACACAAGTGCACACCCAGAGTGCATTTCACTAGGTTTTGGATTTGGTGGAGCTACTTTTTGTTGCGTACGCACAGGCCGCGACACAGCCACAGGCCGCTGCTCAACGGAGCGTGGCTGTTGCTCAAGAGAATGTGACTGTTGTTGTTGGGTAGGGTTAGGTTGTTTTTGTGAAAATTTAGCAAAGTCTGGCAATATCTCGCCGAACTCACCATTTATCTGGCTGACAACCTCTGCTTTTACCTGTTCAAATGCAGCCTGTAATTGGGCAAAAGCCCCACTTTTTTTATTACTATTATTCTGCAAATTTACCACACCTTTCATGCTCCAAGACTTCGTTGCGCTATGTTCGTCTACCGGCGAACATTTGCTTCACTTCGTCGCTTATTTTCTTCGAGACAAACCCAATACGCTAGGCTTTGTCTCGATTTACGGGGGGAGTCTGGAAGAACGTCCCCCCGTAACTTTAGGAGCTGTTAGTTTTCAGTTGTATCAGTTGTGGCCTGCTCGTCATTTCCAGCAATGGAATTTCTCATCTGAGTATCAGAAACCACATTCATCATATTGTAATAATCCATAACACCAAGCTTACCTTCGCGAAGAGCAGTCGCCATTGCTCTGGGAACTTCTGCCTCTGCCTCAACGACCTTTGCACGCATTTCCTGGACCTGTGCGCGCATTTCCTGCTCCATGGCGACCGCCATTGCACGGCGTTCTTCGGCTTTCGCTTGGGCTATGCGCTTATCCGCCTCTGCTTGATCTGTTTGTAGCTGTGCGCCTATATTTCTGCCAACATCGATATCGGCGATATCGATAGAAAGAATTTCGAATGCAGTTCCGGCTTCAAGTCCCTTGCCCAAAACAATTTTAGAAATCTTGTCCGGATTTTCCAAAACTTCCTCATGCGACTCAGAGCCACCTATTGTTGTAACAACACCCTCTCCAACGCGTGCGATAACAGTCATTTCACCCGCACCGCCTATAAGTCTGTCAATGTTTGCCCTAACTGTTACCTTTGCCTTTGCTATCATTTCGATACCATTTTTAGCAATTGCAGAAATGGGGGGAGTTTCAATAACTTTGGGATTTACACTCATCTGGACCGCTTCTAACACATCACGGCCTGCCAGATCTATTGCTGCGGCTCGTTCAAACTCAAGGGGTATGTTTGCTCTCTGAGCGGCAATGAGTGCGTTAATCACCCTATCAACGTTACCACCCGCTAAAAAGTGGGCTTCAAGCTTATTAGTGTGAATGCTTAGACCAGCCTTTACAGCTTTGATTTGCGCATTGACAATAAGGCCAGGAGGTACTCTCCTCAAACGCATACCAACCAGTGTCAAAATGCCAATCCTAACATTCGCAGCGACTGCGCTTATCCATAGCGGAATTGGAACAAAGGTGAAAAATAACCAGAGAAACGCTACAATTGCGACAACGATTGTGACAATCATCCAAATTTCCATTTTTACATGTCCTCCCTTACTTTTTCTTTGACAACAATCCTGTTGCCTTCAATTTCTATGACCTCAACAAAAGTACCTTTTTCAATGTACTCTCCGTTGCTGACCACATCAAGCCTAACCCCATCAAAGTCTACAGTGCCTGCAGGGCGGCACAGTGTCATTACGGTGCCGGTTCTGCCCATGAGATATTTCATATCCTCTGTACCGGAAAATCCTTGATCCAAAGTCTCTTCTTCCTGTAAGATGAAGCTTTTAGGCAATTTTTTAGAGATAAAAAGTATAAAAATTGCCAGGAGAATCAAGATTATGACAAAGAAGATTCCCGTCAAAATAAGTCCCTGCATAATGGTTTGTGCAGTAACGAAGATACAAGCGATAAGGCTTACTATACCGAATGCACCAAACAGCCCAAAACCAGGCTGATACATTTCTGCAATGAGCAGACCAATACCAATGATGAAAAGTATTATGGAAATCACTGAAAAATTTGATAGTACCTGAATGAATTCCATTATTAGCACCTCCTTTTCTGAGTATAGAATAAATTGATTTTCTAAAATAAACAAGGCTAAAATGCCGGATTATACATTTTTGCAACCGAAATGTCGTTTTTAGGGATCGGGGATTATTAATATGAGGGTTGTTCATCATATTGCCAACTAATTCCGACACCCCAATCTAGGTACAAATCCTTCAAATACTGTCTCAACGTCGTCGGAAATAACCCAAATTTTTCCGTTATACTTGTTGATAATGTTTCTGCAAATGGACAAACCCATGCCGCCTTCACCGTTGCGCAGTTTTGTGGTAAAGCCGGTTTCAAATATTTTGTCCCAGTTTTCTTTAGGGATGACAGGACCATTGTTTGAAATTTTAAACTTAAAACTGTGAATGTCTTCAAAAATCTCAATAATTAAAGTGCGAAAATTCTCGATATTTTTATCAGAAAGTGCGCTTATGGAATTGTCGATAATGTTACCAAACAGCTTACATAACTCCCAATCGGGGATGGGTATATCTGACAATGTCGTGCCAATATCAATTGAGACATCAATGCCACTTTTTTCGGCGGCTTGGCGCTTAGCCTCTAATATGGCATTGACTGCCGGAATTGCTGTTTTTAATGAGTTACTGACCTTTTCGATTTGATCATATACTTTGTCGATGTAGATATTTGCTTCGTTGTGTTCGCCAAGCTCAATAAGACTATGAACTACTTGCAGATGATTCATGAAATCATGGCGTTGTGCGCGCATAGTGTTGTTGAGTTTGTTGAGGTCATCAAGTGTAGCTTCGGCTTGCTTTAGCCTACTGGCATGAGCTGCCACCTTAGGGCGCAGAAGAGCGATGGTACAGGCGGCTCCGCTCAGAGCAAGAAGTGAGATTATAGGTAGTAGATATAGCTCAGGCGTGATTGTGCCGTCAAAATCGTAGATGAAGGCGTATGCAGTTATAAAAACGACAAGCATAGCGAGCAAGACATTCAGCATTGCCATTATTACAAGGGTTTTATGTATGTTTAATTTTATCATAAATATACCATGTGATGATGTATTGATTACTTATCTGTTGGCTTTTTAAAACTTTCTTTGAGTGCAACTGTTCTGTTGAATATGGGTTTGCCTGGGGCGGAGTCAGGGTCTGCAGAGAAGTAGCCAAGTCTCATGAACTGATAATTTGCAGGAGCTGCTGAATTTTCCAATGATTTTTCGAGTTTACAGTCATGCAAAATTTCAAGTGAATTTGGATTGAGATATTCGGTGAAGTCAAGTTCGCCGCCATCTGGGTTGGGATCTGTGAAAAGATTGTCATACATGCGTACCTGGGCATCTACAGATGTACGGTTGTCTACCCAGTGAATAGTTCCGCGTACCTTGCGCCCATCAGGTGTTGTACCCGTGCGTGTTTCAGGATCATATTCAGCTGTAACGAGAGAGACATTACCGTTATCATCCGATTCATAACCTGTACACCTAACAATGTAAGCTGACTTTAGTCTGACTTCGTTTCCAACAAAGAGACGATTGTACTTTTTAGGCGGCTCAGCCATGAAATCATCAGCCTCAATCCAAACCTCACGAGAAAAAGAAATCTCACGGGTTCCGGCGCTCTCATCTTCAGGGTTATTCTCGATTATAAATGTTTCGGATTTGTCTTCTGGATAATTAGTTATTATAAGCTTAACAGGACGTAAAACCGCCATTGCCCTATGGGCGTTTGCATTTAGATCTTCACGCAGACAATGCTCTAAAAAGGCAAAATCAACAGTACTGTCAGCCTTTGCAACACCAACGCGTTCGCAGAAATTGCGGATAGATTGGGGCGTGTAACCACGGCGGCGCAGACCGCAAAGTGTTGGCATTCTCGGATCATCCCAGCCGTTTACATAGTTTTCTTCAACGAGCTTACGCAGTTTGCGTTTAGACATCACGGTGTAGTTTATATTAAGACGTGCAAACTCAATTTGACGAGGTTTTGAAGGGACATCGCAATTTTCTACAAACCAGTCATATAGCGGTCTGTGGTCTTCATATTCCAGTGAACACATGGAATGAGTGATGTGCTCCAGAGCGTCCTGAATTGGATGTGCCAGATCATACATGGGATATATGCACCATTTATCGCCTTGTCGATGGTGGTGGGTGTAGCGGATTCGGTACAGAACGGGATCACGCATGTTGAAATTGCCGCTACTGAGGTCAATTTTTGCTCTGAGTGTCATGGTGCCTTCCGGAAACTCGCCATTTCTCATGCGAGCGAACAAATCAAGGTTTTCCTCTATGGGTCTATCCCTGTGCGGTGAGGTGGCGGCGGTTGCAAAATCACCACGCCTTTGCTTAAATTCCTCGGGTGATAGTTCACAAATATAGGCCAAACCCTTTTTTATCAGACCAACTGTTAGATTATAGGTTTCTTCAAAATAGTCACTGCCAAAGAAGAACCTATCGCCCCAATCAAAACCGAGCCACTTAATATCCTCCATGATTGCATCAACATATTCTTCATCCTCTTTTTCCGGATTTGTATCATCCATTCTCAGGTTGCATAGCCCGCCAAAACGCTCAGCCATGCCGAAGTCGATGATTAGTGCCTTGCAGTGACCAATATGTAAGTAACCGTTCGGCTCAGGAGGAAAACGGGTATGAATAGTTCGACCTTCAAAACGCCCACCTGGGGCTAAATCTTCTTCAATAAATGTTGTGATAAAATTTCTTGATAACTCTTCCATTGTGTCAGCTCCATGTATTTTTATGATTTTTACTTTCCGACCATTAGTATACATAAAATTCGTTTTATTTACAAACCATTTGTGTTAGAATGTCTGTATATTTGCTATGGAGGTTGTAGATATGGCTTTAATCAATCTAACAGTCGAAAATTTTGATGAGACAATTAAAACTGGCAAGGTGCTGGTGGACTTTTTCGCAAATTGGTGCGGGCCTTGCAAAATGTTGGCTCCTGTGATTGAAGAAATTGCGGACGATGTGGGCGAGCATGCAGTAGTGGCGAAAGTGGATATTGATGAGCAGCGAACTCTAGCTATGAGTTATAACATCAGTCGCATCCCAACAGTTATTCTATTTGAAAATGGCGCCGAAATAAAACGTTTTGAAGGAATAGAGGCTAAAGATATATACTTAGCCTATATTCTTCAAGCGTGATCAATGCGCAAAGTGTAAGTTCTCTGATGAGATTTGACGGAATTGCCAGATTCATATTCTGGCCATGCGTAAGGGAAAGTGATGCGACACCGATAACCTGACCGAGAGAATTTAGTATGGGACCGCCTCCGCTACCAAAGGAGATTGGCGCAGTGAATTGAAGCATGTATTTTTCGTCTTGCATGCGGTTTGTGTGAGAAATTATGCCTTCGGATATAGAATTCATCATGCCTCTTGGACTACCTAAGGCATATACAGTATTTCCTGTCTCAACAAGACTTGAATCTGCAACTGTAAGATAGCGAAAGTCTCTTTCATCGGAGGCTATCTCTATTATTGCGAGATTATTGTAGACATCAAATGCACGGATTCCTGCAATGCGAAACACTTGTCCGTCCGCCGTCTCTATGGCGCCAACCGAAGCACCTTCAATGACGTGCAGGGCGGTAACAGCTAAGCCATCAGTGGAAATGAAAAACCCACTGCCAGAACGCAGATAGTCAAAGTTTGGCCCGAAGGTCTCAATTCTAAAAACGGCATCTGTATTTCTGTTAAATAACTCTTCTGCAGGAATATACGAAGGCAAACTAAACTCCAGGCGTGCACCAGGATTTGCCAATCGAACCATTATGGCAGCGGCTTCGGCTCTGGAGATGCTTGAACCGCCAAAAAATGTTCCAAAACGGTCGGATCCGGTCAGTATGCCCGCACGAAACATTGAATATATAGCGTTGTCAACGGAAGTATCATAGGCTACATCGTTAATACCGAACGGGGGAATATCATTAATTATTTCAAATGCATTATCAGGAAATGTATTGCGAATTATCTTTGCAAATTGTGCTCGTGTTATAGGTATTGTATAGTCGTGATGACCTTCAATAATCCCATGTGCCAGAGCGTACGCAACGTAGGTAGCATAAAAAGGAACAGACTGATCAAAATTAGCTGTTCCGGTGTGATAAATACTTCTGAGCCTTGCGGCCAGTGTAACCGTTTCGCCAACGGTGAGTAGACCGGTCGGGTCAAAACTGTTGCTACTCCTACCGCGGATTATCCCCAAATTAGTCGCCTCGCGTACATATGGTTTAAACCAATCATCAACAGAAACATCGCGAAACTGTCCGTCAATATAGCTGTCAGTGTAAACGAAATTGTCAAAGCCAGGGGAGACAGCTACAGCGGATGTAATCAGTAAGGATAATAAAGCGGCAGTTGATATAAGTGCGAAAAATCTTATAAATTTGTTTCTAGTCATCAAAATACTTATGCTCCAACATGGTTTTGATTATGGCGGTTGCACCACTATATCCGGTAAAGGATGTATTTACGACTAAGTCGAAATTATCAAAATCGTATCTTTGACGATTTGTGTAGTATTTGTAATAGTTTATTCTGCTTTTGTCAATTTTTTTCATTGCCTCTACAGCTTTTTCTGGGGATAAATCATAGTTTTCTACAGCAAAGCGTATTCTATCTTCTTTCTCGCCGCGAATCATAACCCTGACTAACCCAGGCTCGTCCCTAAGAACGAAGTCAGCACAGCGCCCTATAATGACGCAACTGCCTTTTTCTGCAAGCTCTCTGATAACTTCGGATTGTGCGAGAAACAATTTGTCAGTGACAGGGATGTCATAAAATGAAACTGAATCGTAACTGGAATATGCCGAATAATTAAGATTGTGCAAGAATGTATTTGGTAAATTTTCTGAGCTTTTGTCTATGAAGCTTTCTGAAAGACCGCTTTTTTCGGCAGTTAAAGTGCGGATTTCGTTGTCATAAAAGGGAACTCCAAGTTCGTGCGCAAGCGCTCTTCCTACAACTCTTCCTCCGCTACCATACTCACGGCTTATGGTCAAAATAAATTTTTTCATTTTCAGTACCCACCCCCTTGCTATTTGGTAAATAAATGATAACATAGTTACGGGTATATTTCAATTGATTTAGGAGATATGACAGTATGTTATTTGAAAATCGTAGATTTGTCTTTTATGATGGTGCAATGGGCACAATGCTGCAGAAAAGTGGACTAAGACCCAATGAGAGACCGGATATTTTAAATATAACATCACCGGAAACGGTTGAGAATGTCCATCGCTTGTATGTACAGGCTGGGAGTGATATCATATGCACAAACACATTCGGTGCAAATGCCGACACTTTGGCTGAGATAGGCTATACTCCGGAAGAGATAATAACTGCTGCTGTCACACTTGCAAAACGTGCAAGTGTTGGAAAAGCAAAAGTTGCATTGGATATAGGACCTACGGGGCAACTCCTTGAGCCCATGGGAGACCTTGAAGTGGAAAGAGCATATGAACTTTTTAAGCAGCAGGCAGTTGTCGGAGAGCTTGCCGGAGCAGATTTTGCGGCGATTGTGACAATGAGCGATATTGAAGAGTTAAAAACGGCGATACTTGCAGTTAAAGAAAACACTAGCTTGCCTATTCTTGCAACCATGACGTTTGACAAAAACGGACGTACATTTATGGGCTATACACCGGAAGTTTTTGCGCAAACTGCACAAGATTGCGGAGCAGAGGCAATAGGGCTTAATTGCTCGCTTGAACCGCAGGAGATGTATGAAACCGCAAGAAAAATCGCGAAAGTGTCAGCCCTCCCACTGATTATAAAGCCAAATGCCGGACTTCCAAACAAAGCAACAGGGGGATATGACATGGGGGCTGTTGAATTTGCAAAACAAATGATACCGTTTGCCAAAATCGGAGCAAAGATTTTAGGGGGGTGCTGCGGAACAACGCCAGAGTATATTCGTGAGCTGAAGAAAGCATTTTTGGAATTGTAGAACAGAGTAAAAAACACATGAGTAAAAATATTTGGAGGTATTATGAAGAATATTTTTGAACCTACAAACATATTGCTACCGGAAGGTGTGCCCATGGATAAATGGAGTGTGATTGCTTGTGATCAATTCTCATCAGAACATTACTATTGGGAGCGGGTACAAGAGATCGTAGCACAATTTCCGTCTACGCTAAACATGATAATACCGGAGGCATTTTTAGAAGATATTAACGAGGAACAGGAAATAAAAAAAATCAGCGAGACAATGGCCGCATATACTGAAAAAGGCTTATTTAAAGAAATTTCAGATAGCTTTGTTTACGTACAAAGAACACAACCGGACGGTCGCATTCGCCACGGAATTGTAGGGGCAATAAACCTTGAAGCATACGACTTTGCAAGTACAAAGATTCCTGTAAGGGCCAGTGAGGGCACAGTTTTAGACAGGCTTCCTCCACGCATTAAAATAAGGCGTGAGGCAAGTCTGGAGTTGCCTCACATCATGACATTTATAGATGACATTGATGATATAGTTTTGGGACCACTTGCTAAAAAATCTGCAAGTTTACCTGTTTTATATGACTTTGACCTCATGGAGGGAGGTGGGCATATAAAAGGCATGGTGATCAAAGGTGACGATGCCGAAAATGTTCTGGAAGCTATGCAGAGGTTGTATGAGAAAAGCGACATGCTTATGGTGATGGGTGACGGAAACCATTCGCTTGCGGCAGCAAAAGTATATTGGGATGAACTAAAAGAAACGCTCGGAGAAGAGCAAAGAGCTTGTCACCCTGCAGGATATGCCCTAGTTGAGGTAAACAATGTATATGATAGAGCTATAGATTTTGAGGCGATTCATCGCATTGCTTTTGATGTTTCACCAAAGGAGTTTATAAATGCATTAGAAGAAGCTATAAAACCCGGAGATGACTATATTGTGCATTGGGTTACGCAGGAACAAAGTGGGCGGATAGGAATTGCCGCAGATTGTATTGGAGGAATGTTATCTGCAGTACAGGTGTTTTTAGACAGTTATGCCAAAAACTCAGGTTGTCGCATTGACTACATACACGGTGAAGACTCCGTGCGCAAACTGGCCAGTGGTAACCGCTGTGTTGGACTAATTCTGCCGGCAATGAAAAAAGCGGACCTCTTTGAGACTGTGGCTATAAGCGGCGTGTTTCCCAAAAAAAGTTTTTCCGTAGGCCACGCCAGAGATAAAAGATACTACCTCGAATGCAGGAAAATTATCAATAATTAAGAATTGAAAATTTAAAACTGAATAGTAAAAGCAGCTATTGCCACTTTTGGCAGTCGCTGCTTTTTTATAAAGAAATGTACTATTACCTCTATTCTTCGCTATTGTGCCAGACATTTTGGACATCATCGTTGTCTTCCATCATTTCGAGCATTTTGTTCATGTTTTTTATGTCGTCAGGGTCTGTGAGTTTTATATAGTTCTGCGGAACCATTTCGATTTGGGCGGAAAGAAATTTATAGCTTGCGGATTCAAGTGCATTATTAACATCATTAAAGAGTTCCGGTGTGGTATAGACTTCAAAAACACCTTCGTCACTTTCTATGTCGTCAGCGCCGGCTTCAAGTGCGTCATTTATCAAAGTATCCTCGTCAACAGCGCCATCTTCGTTGTCAATTATTATTACGCCTTTTTTATCAAAAGACCATGAGACACACCCCGTTGCGCCCATGTTTCCGCCATATTTGTCGAAATAGTGGCGCATGTCCGCAGCGGTTCTCTTGCGATTATCTGTCATTGCCTCAACTATAACGGCGACTCCGGATGGACCATAACCCTCATATACAATACTTTCATAGCTATCTCCGCCGGAAGTGCCTAGACCTTTTTCGATGTTACGCTTTATGTTGTCATTTGGCATATTTGCAGCCTTTGCTTTTGCAATGACTGTCGCCAGACGTGCGTTATTGGAGGGGTCTCCGCTACCTCCTTCTTTGACAGCTACAATCATTTCACGTGCAATTTTGGTAAATATCTTGCCTCTTTTTGCATCTTGTGCATTTTTTGTCCTCTGAATGTTCTTCCATTTAGAATGTCCTGCCATAAATAATCCTCCAAACCAGTGGTCTATGTTGTACAGATTTTGCAAATATAGTCCACTAAAATTAAAAGTTGATTGTTGCTTTTACAATTGCAACTAAGGAGAATTTTAACATAAAGCATGAATTGCTGCAACCCACAAGACAATACAAAATAATACAGATTGTAATATTAGAGTGCGCACTGAATAATCGCATTGAATATTCATAGTCTTATATGCAGTGTGGAGAAATTTTATATTACTGCCTATTGTATAGTGGCCTATATTTCCACATTATGAACAAACATCTTAAAAAAATCAACAAAATTTCAACCTCAACTTGGTTGACATAAGTTAAATGCATAATTGTTAGTACAAAAAGTTATTAACATTATTCACAGAGTTATCCACATCGGATTTACGTTGAGTTTATAACAGGTGAGGGGGGGAAAACAGGTTTGTTGGATTTCCTGTGAACGCATATTTAGATGTTTTGATATAGTCATTTTTGGTTTACATAAAGTCGGTATGAATATTTTTGTGAGTATATGCATAGCAAGTTCGATGCGTGAAAATTTTAAAATGCAGAAAACCTCATTAAAACGTGCGATAGCACTGTAATGCTTTGATGTGCCAAGGAACATCATTTTTTTTGTACCCGCTTTTCAACAATCTCTTGACAATCTGCAAACGTTATGTTAAGTTATAAAAAGATAATGAACGTAAATAAAAAGGAACGATTATGAACGAGCTTGAACGACTTCGACAAATCCACCGTTCGCTTTCAGATCTCATTTCTCAGATGGAGGCAGAACAGATGCAATCGCCGAGTTTGATAACGCGCACTGTTAGGCTAGGTGATGCTAGAAGCATGGCTGTTTTAGATTCAATAGTTAGTTCTGGCGGAGTGGTTTCCGGTGTTGAGTTTGAAACAATACTTGCAAGATTCGGCAGAACTTTAAGGGGCGCAGGTGGCTTCTTTGGTGGTGCCGGTGCAAGCGTTCGAAAAGAAGACGGCAGCCTTATCATTACCGATGCGGGTGTAGCGGCACTTGAAAAGTGGAAGCTGAGATATGGAAACCGGTGGCTTGAAGATATAACAATGCCAGAGGCTCTCAGTGACAGAGCTTTTCCTGATAATTCAAGAATAAATTTCCGTGATTAGGCAAACTGCCCAATCAAGTTACTGTGTTAAAGGTGGTGTATAATGTGATAAAAATCTGGGGAGGTTCAGGCAAAAGAACGATTGATAATAGGGAAAAAAGGTGCAAACGCAAGGCATCTTCAAATAGCGAATTACAAAAGGCAGCATTGAGGCGGGAAGCGCTTGCATTTACAGAAGAAAAAGCAACGCCTAAATACTCAAATAATATTCTAGACTTTGAAACTCTGTCTAAAATGTGTAACGAATATAGGGCGGCTCAATATGACCAACTTGCAGCAGTAGTAAATGAAACTACCCAAACGGTCTATGTGAAAAAACAACAAAACCTGAAATTTTTGACGCTGTGAATCGGAGGAAGATTCATTTAGCTGACTTTACGATATTAGACGACAAATAAGGGTAGCTCACAATCTTGGAGTTACCCTAATTCTATTGCCTAAAGGTATATATAATTTTCGCGAATATTTATTGCGGCGTACATACCGGCTAATATATAAAAAACATTTGCAAACTGCGCTTGGATAAAGTAATATTGACTCAAGTATATTTGGGAGGTACACGTAATGGCAGGATATTCAATTACCGAACTTACTATTGGACAAACCGCAAGTTTTTCAAAGACAGTTGGAGAATCAGACATCTACCTGTATGCAGGTGTTACGGGAGATATTAACCCATTGCATATTAATGAAGAGTATGCAAAGACAACCGTATTTAAAAGCAGAATTGCGCACGGAATGCTGACTGCCGGATTTGTCTCTGCCGTACTAGGTGTAACTTTGCCTGGACCTGGCAGCCTTTATGAATCACAGAGCATTAAATTCCTGGCTCCAGTTTACATTGGAGATACAATCACAGCCATGGCTGAGGTGGTTTCTATAGACTTGGAAAAGGGGAGAGTAATCTTAAAAACTACATGCACAAACCAAGATGGCACCGCTGTATTAGACGGCGAGGCTTCAATAAGACTTCGCAAGCCCAAGTAGAGGCGAGGTGGAGCTCTTGGTTTTAAAAAGCCTAATGTCATTAATAAGCACTAACGAAGGAATCACCAGCTACTATAATATGGTCGTCCAACTTGATACCCAAGAGTTCTCCGGCCAATCTGATGCGCTGTGTGACTTCTCGATCATTGTCGCTAATGTCGAGCATTCCGCTGGGGTGATTGTGGCCGATTATTATTGAGGCGGCACGGTCTTCAATTGCCGGAGAAAAAACCTCTCGGGGATGTACAAGAGAAGACATTAGTGTTCCTATGGAGATTGTTCGGCAATTAATTAGTCTGCGGGCACCATCAAGGGTTAGCATTACAAAGTGTTCTTGTTTTTTATTACTGATGAATATGAGCTGCTCCGCTGCTTTTTCTGGTGAGTCAATAAGTGGGGCAGTTTGTTTTGTAAATCTTCTGCGCCAATATTCCAGTGCAGCGAAAACTACGGTTGCCTTTGCCTGCCCGATACCTTTTATTGACTTGACATCATCAATCGTCAGGTTGTCAGCCCCTAGCTTTTGAATAACTGTATTGAGGTTTTTCGCAATTTGCTTAAAATCATTATCCTTTCCACCGCTTCCGATTACAGCTTGCAAAAGCTCGGTATCGGAAAGTGATGCCGCTCCTCTTCTATTAAGTTTCTCTCTCGGGAGTTCTTGTGAAATAGCCAAATTAAACCCACCATCCTTCGTCAAAAATACAGGGCAGATACTTACTTTAACAATGATAGTTTAACCATAATTTCCTGTATTTTCAATATGAATTTAAATGATGAAAAAGTGAGGCGAAATGTAGAAAATTCACCATATTAGTAACAAATCTTTCTGCTTTTCCTATGGCTTTTTACTATATAGTGTGCTATCATGAGTTGCGGAGCTTTAAACTGTGGATGGATGTTCAATGAATGCTCAATGGAGGTTCTTAGTATATGGCAAATATGATGATGGCGTTGGTGAAAGAAAATCCGGGTCCGGGTCTTACTTACAAAGAAATGCCGATTCCGGAAGTTGAAGCAGGGCAGGTTTTGATTAAAGTACTAAAGACTGCGATCTGCGGTACGGATTTGCATATTTACAATTGGGATGCGTGGAGTGAACGCACAATAAAAACGCCACAAATTATCGGACATGAATTCGTTGGTGAAATAGCCAGCCTTGGTGAAGGAGTTCTTGCCCACAAGATAGGAGATATTGTCTCGGGAGAGGGGCATATCATCTGCAATTCGTGCCGCAATTGCAAGGCGGGGCGCCGCCACTTATGCATGAACACAATGGGTGTGGGTGTCAATAGGGATGGTTGTTTTGCAGAATATTTAGTAATCCCTGCTGAAAATGTTGTGCGTGTAGCTAAAGGTATTGACCTAGATGTTGCCTCATGTTTTGACGCATTGGGAAACGCTGTTCACACCGCTCTAAAATTCGACATTACAGGGGAGGACGTTCTTATAACAGGAGCAGGTCCGATAGGCATAATGGCGGCGATTATTTGTCGTCATGTGGGTGCAAAGAAAATAGCAATTACAGACTTTAACGAGTATAGATTGAATTTAGCTAAACAAACGGTGCCGAACATATGGGCTGTAGACCCTAGAGAGATATCAATCCCAGAACTAATGAAGGATATGAACCTAACAGAAGGCTTTGATATTGGTTTGGAAATGTCCGGTGCAGAAAAAGCGTTTGCAGATATGGTTGAAAATATGAATAATGGCGGCAGGATTGCTTTGCTCGGTATTCATAGCGGACAAACAGCAATTAACTGGGATAAGGTTGTTTTTAAAAGTCTTACAATTATGGGAATATATGGACGAGAGATGTTTGAGACATGGTACAAAATGATGTCGATGCTCCAAACCGGACTTGACGTTAGCAAAGTTATAACTCATAAATTTGATGCAGCAGACTTTGAAAAGGGATTTGAAGTAATGCAAAATGGAAACTCAGGGAAGGTTGTGCTGACCTGGAACAGTTAGCATATAGCAATTAATAACGAACAAAGAATAATAGGTTGCTTACAGATATGTTTTGAATGGAGGATTAATGTGAAAGATGATGCTCTTAGGATTTTTGCGCAGACCGTTAAGGACATTAAAACGGCTGGAACCTATAAAGGGGAGCGGGTTATTACCACAAAACAGGCGGGGATAATTGGTACTACGCAGGTTAGCGATGTGATTAATATGTGTGCTAATAATTATCTTGGACTTTGTGATAATAAAGAAATCATTAGTGCGGCTGTTGAGGCGTGTGAAAAATGGGGTTTTGGATTGTCATCGGTGCGTTTTATTTGCGGTACACAATCGGTTCATAAGGAGTTGGAGAGCGCTATATCGAGTTTTTTAGGGATGGATGATACTATCCTATATTCATCCTGTTTTGATGCAAATACGGGACTTTTTGAAACACTTCTTGATGAGCAAGATGCGATTATTTCGGATGAATTAAACCATGCCAGCATAATTGATGGTGTGCGTCTGTGTAAAGCAAAGCGCTTTCGCTATAAAAACAATAACATGCAAGAACTCGAAAAGTGTTTGCAGGAAGCAGAAGGCTGTAGAATAAAGCTCATTGCAACAGACGGTGTTTTTTCAATGGATGGCATTATTGCGGATTTGAAATCAGTTTGTGATTTGGCGGACAGATATGGTGCGCTTGTTATGGTAGACGACAGCCATGCTGTTGGATTTGTAGGAGCTACAGGACGTGGTACAGCAGAGCATTGTGGCGTTCAAGGTAGGGTTGATATTATTACCGGCACACTTGGAAAAGCTTTGGGTGGGGCGTCAGGAGGATATACGTCTGCACGAAAGGAAATAGTTGAGCTCTTGCGTCAAAAGAGCAGGCCATATCTATTTTCAAACACACTTGCACCAACCATAGCCGGTGCTTCAATCCATGTGTTTAAAATGCTTGCGGCCGACACGTCAAGGCGTGATACTTTAGAGGCAAACACGAGTTACTTCCGTGAGAAGCTTGCGGTTTTGGGATTTAATGTAGTTGAGAGCACCCATCCCATAGTCGCTGTAATGTTTGGAAATGCAAAGCTTACAGGGGATATTGCGGCGCGTATGCTAGAGTTGGGAGTCTATGTTATTGGCTTTAGTTTTCCGGTTGTGCCAAGAGATAAGGCGCGTATTCGATGTCAGGTTTCTGCCGCACACACACAAGAAGAGCTTGACAAGGTCATAAATGCATTTGCGGCGGTAAAGAAGGAATTTGATTTGTAATTAATCAATTATCATTAGCAATGGGCGGCCAAGGCCGCCCATTGCTTTTAAAGTGCCAAGCATGGGTGCACTTTAATATATGCCCCGGAAAGCTATGCGCTGTCCGGGGCTTTTGTTTGTGTAGGCAGAAAAATCTTTTGTGCTGCATGCCGTACTCTATGATCAGTATAGCGGTATCCTTCCTTAGCCTTAACCGCCTATTTGACCAACATTGGCGTTACGGTGTACGTTTAGTTCCGCGTTACCGGCAACTACACTGTCAAGTGCACTTAACAAGTTTGTTTCAGCACGTACTTCGAATCTTAGATAATTGACGATGGCGCCATAGTTACGTACTGTGGAATTTGATACATTTTCTACATGTCCGTAATTTATAAGTCTACCACCGGGTGCTATGATTATTGTTCCTGCACGATTTGGGTCTGCGCTACCTTGGTTATTAATTCTGCCGCCATCTGCTACAATGAGTGTACCCTCAATAATTAGTGTTGCATTGTGTTGGATATTAAGTGCAGTTGTTACAGTTAGCGTTCTACCAACCGGTATTACAAATGGGCTGTGATGTGTAAAGATACCCAGATTACCGGGTGTTGATAATACCACATCTCCTTCGGCCAGCATTTGTGCTAACCGGACCGGATTTGAGCCACTAAATTCAGCTGGTAGTGGGGCGGGTGCTGATACACCCAAGTTAAATGTGCCTTGGTGGGTAATCCCGGCACTGTTTTCAGCGAACCAATGCACATATTGTGTAGTGATATCAATGTTAAATGGTCCGGTGTATATTTGCCAGCCCTCTACTACGGCCGTTGTGCGGTCAAATGACGGCTCTGTCGGAGAGGCGGAAACTTTAAACCACTGCTCAGTTACTTCAAGTGTTTGACCGGTAACCTCTGTCGCGAAGAAGTGCATTGTCACGGTGCTGTTTGCTGATGGACCGCTAACCTCAGCACGAGCAAACGGGCGTCCCGCTTCCGGTTCGGTTATGCCTGCTACATGCATGAACACCGCAGAGGCGAAGATGTTATGATATACCTGTGTATGTGCACGGTTGAAGATGTTGGTGCCAAATACTGTTGCGGGTACATTCGCAGCTGTCAAGCCTGTATAAGCAGTTATTCTGTTGATTGAATTGACTTGATTGTTGGCTGCAATAGGATTGTTTTGGAACCATCCGCCAAGGAAAACAGACTCAAAAGTTCCGCTTGCTGTACGAATCAAAGGAGTTGTGCCATTAGGAATAACAGAATAAGTCCTTGCTCCGATCATATAGACAGTGTCAAAATTGCCATAATGCCCTGTCAACATACTAGCGGCAGAATAGCTGCCTCTGAAGACTCCTTCACGGCTGGCGGTGAGATTATTACCAACAGCAGGAGTGGAAAAGAGTGAGTCTACGGCTGTCGCCGCAGTTTGTTGAACGGCAATAATTGGAACACCGCTGTTGGCAATTGTTAACATATTGCTCCAGTTTACGTTATGGCTGACCAAGATATTATATGATGTAGGATCCAAAGCAGCCAATTCAGCGTTGCTTTGAGCCCACACATAATCAAAGCCTAGGTTGTCCATGATGAATCTGCCTGTAGCATGGATGCCCTGTCCGGCTCCTAAACCGCCGTGCAAGATAGCGATTCGAGGTTGTACAAGCGGGCCACCTGCGTCTGACGGTACTACTGCAATGGGACTAGTCTCTATGTATCGCCCTGCTAAGATGGTAGGAGTCAAATTGGCGCGAGCTGTAACAAAGTCACCAAGTTTGCTTCCTTCGATATGAGAGGTTAACATCCAAATGTCTGCGCCCTCGCGTAACAAGTCATTTACTACTCGGATAGCATCCTGATTGTTGTTACTAATGACCAAATATGGGGAAGTATCGACAGGCAATTGCGTGGTTGGTAAAACGAAGTCGATAATCGGCTGTGTCAGCCCTTCAAACAATCCCGGTTCCCATATGGATTCAGCATTAAAACCGCGAAGATTTGGGAAGTCTACAGTGATTTCCGCGTATATAGAATCGAAGAACGAGACATCAGGCGGAGTAGACAACACGGCGTTTGCGGCACCTCTAAACGTTTGGCGCATGTCGATGATAAATGTATCGGGAGGATAAGTGATGCCGTTATGGGTGACAGATGTTGTAAGTCGCTCTACTTGTATGCTCTGTCTCATCAGCTTTTCAATCATGTTGTAAGCTTCTAAACGATTCCTCTGATTGATGTCATCAACAGGGATTACCCAATAATCCGGGAAAAAGTTTTGGTATAAACCTGGCTCTAACTGTAGGCGAGGGCGACCAATTACATTATCTGGTGCGTCTACAAATGGGTTGATGAAAAATGGGTCAACGTCATAACGTGCATCGATATTATTTATACCGCGATAATGTTGTTCCAGTTTGTTCAGGAATAACTCTTCAAAATGCTCCATACTATAATTTACTGTCGCCCAACCCATGGCGATATTGGCATAAAAGCTGTCTTGGTTAGCATGTGGGATTTCTAAGGTGTAACCCAGGACGCCAAAAAGTGCTGCATACATCGGGAAGTATACAACGGCAGCATCGTCCCATCCTTGCTTTCTGTGTTCAAAAGGTATCATATAGCGATAGTATGCACCGCTTATAGCGGCTCTGCCCATTTCATGTGCCAATCTGCGCATCATCGGCTGCATGAGATCATACTCATAGTTGGGGTTGTGTGGTGGAGTACATGGTTCAATCAACAGTGCCGCTACGTGACCATGAAATTCTAGCATAATTGCCGGAGCCCATTCGATGACATTTTGCATCACGTATCTGTTTTCCGGCTGTGTTTGAAATGCTGCATCTCTGTTTAGATCGAAACCATAAGCATTAACTCTTCTGAGCAAATAGCGTCCGTCCGGGTTATTTGTAGGTGTAAATACGAAAATAAAGTTATCCAGAGCATCATCGACAGGGATAGTCATCGTTGTGGTGTCTGTGGAGATCCTCTCAATCCGATTAGCATTATTGTTAGCTGCATTTGGATCCGTAATTACCTCTATTGTATCGCTAATATCGATTGTTTCGTAAACAAGAAAATCCTCCCAAATGAGTTGTTCGATCATTGCGAGCTGCGAACAAACACCTGTCACTTCATCAGGGTGGTTGTTGTGAAAGTAGATAGGGAGATGATGGCGCTCACCATCTTCAATTTGCTTCCTCAATGTCTGAGGATCTTCAAGCTTGAGAGGCAAAGTTACATTCAGATAGTGGTCAACCGCCTCTTGGGATTCTGCAACTACTATATTGTAGATGGGTCTACCTTGATGGCTGTAACCAATGATATTTACACCTACATAACGACCGTTGATAGTTCTGGCAGTACCGGCTTTTTCATATAAATCCAATGCCCATTCTTCAATTTCATACCAAAGGAAGAAGTCATCATATAGATTAAGTCGTATTGGCATACTACCGACTAACTGTTCAGCGCCGCCTGCCGGAAGTTCTACATGAATGTCCAAATCAAAGGTGCCTACCACATGACGCAGAGCAAGAGGGAAGCCGCCTTGGGTTATGCCCCTGTAGCCATTAAAGGGTTGGTTTATGGGACGGTTGCCTGCTGCATTGGGAGCAGCTCCAGCATATGGCGAATAGAAACGCACACGGCTTTCTAAAGTGAAAGTGCCATTGCCATTATCGATGAGAGCGTGTCCATCAAGCGAAATGAAATGAATGTTCCCTCCTGAGCCACCGACAAAAGTGTTCCCGCCGCCGAGCCAAGCTTCAAACCCCAAACCACCATATGTATATGCAACTCTGTCTAGAAAAGTCAATGGGTTTCCAACTAATGTAGCGGGTACGTCTGTATGAATAGTAAAAAGGCGCGGATCAGTGAGAGAAGCTGCAATTGCTGTTGTGTAATAATTGCCGCTTGGACCTTGTGATACTGTTGGTCCGTGGCCTATTTGTCCTCTGTAGCGCACTTGATAGTTACCACCGACCAAAACCTCCACACTCTCAATAGACATGGCACCTATAGTTGCCTCACCGGGCACACCTGTGCTGCGTGTGGCACCAAACAGTTGAAACCTATCTGCACTGCGAGTCCGAGCGATCGCGAATTCTTGGGCTGCAAGCTCTTCTTCACAATAATCAGGTTCCCAATTGCGATGGGAATAATCGCCGTCAGATTCAAACACCGCCTGTTGTGAATGATCAGGTATAGTAAAAGACTCCGAGGCGACCACTACACCTGCGGAAGTTATGGGTGCGGCAAGTGCAACTGTCTGGAACAAAAGCACCAACACCAATAACGATACCAATACCTGCCTTGTAAATCTCCTTTTGCTCATTTTTAAGTTTTCCTTCCTTTAGTCATTTGTATTGTACTTAGATAAGATGTAACCGACACTGTCTCAATTTTTTTTGCACACCTCCCTTGATATATTGTGCATCCCAGAAAACTCAAAAAGTATTGCAATAAATGCATTATCAAAAGCTGCGCATTCTTGGATAAAGCAGACTTTGAGAAAACAAAAATCGCCACACAATGCAGTTTCTCTAGACCACTGTCTGCGTAACGATTTTATATCACTTGCTCTTTTAAGGCTTTCGTGGAATAGCGCCCATACTTAATTATTGCAACAGCCTGACTATGAAAACAGATATAGTTTCACTAGGGACACACACCTACGACTATATACACCATCCAGAAAATTGTCAAGAGATAAGTTTTTTGAAAAAATAAATGGAATAATTGTGAAAAAGATAGAAAAATTATGCGAGCAGGTATAGTGAAATACGGAAAAATAAGTGGTAAGCTAGGGAAATAAAATATTTACTCCCAAAGCAATTGTTGAATGCCGAAACATAAAAAAATGTGCGGTCGATAAGTTTCAACCGCACATTTTTGTGGCAATAAATTACATTTCATAAAGTTCCATAAACCTTGTCATAAGTGCTGCGACTTCAGCTCTTGTAGCATTGGTGTCGGGGGTTAGATTGCCATTGTAGCCATGTATAAGAGCATTGTGTACAGCCCAGCGCATAGCACCTACAGCCCAATCGCTAACCCGGTCAAAATCTGAAAACTCAGAGCCGGCAGTTTCAGATGCTGTGACATTCTTTCCATTAAAGATCGCGTAATTATATAACATAGTTACTATCTGTTCTCTTGTGACATTATCATTAGGAGCAAAAACATTATCACCTACTCCGGAAGTGAGTCCATAAAGCAGCCCCCACGAAGCAGCATTACTATACCATAGGTTTGGAGCGACATCGTTAAAATGATTTGAAAACTCAACTTCGGGCTCACCCGCAAGGCGATAGAGCATGGTGATGAGCATTGCCCGTGAAAGAGGTGCATCCGGAGCGAATGTTGTATCAGAAATACCCTTCATAATGCCGCGACTCCACATGAACTCTATACTACCATCACTAAGCGCCCAGTGACCATCTAAGTCAGTAAAAGGCATAGCCGGCGCAGGCACATTATCAGAACCATTTGTTGGAGGCGTTGTTGGTGGAGTAGTTGATACTTCCGGTGTTGTTGTGGGTGTTACAGTTGTCGGGCTACTATCATCGCCACCCCAGGACCCGCCACCCCATGAGCCTGAATCGGGAGGAGGCTGCTGGTTATTATTAGAGGAACCGCTATCGCCTATAACAGGTACTACCTCAGATTGAACCTCACCGCACCTTGTACACGTTCTTGTTTTAATGCCAGTGGCTGTTACGGTAGCGGCAGTGGTAACCACCCATGCGCCCCAGCTGTGACCGAGAGCTGCGGTAGTGGTTATAATCTGCTCATATCCACAAACCAAGCATATTTGGACTGTGAAGCCAGCAGTTGTACAAGTGGGAGTTGTTGTGACAGGCGAGCCCCAGCTGTGTTCAAGTAGTGGTATGACTGTGCTCTGTATCTCACCGCATCGTGTGCACTGTTCTACCAGAGCGCCGGTATGAGTGCAAGTAGCAGGGATTCTTGAAATTTCTACAAAATCATGGCCCAGCGGCGGAATTATATTATCCGGATCCAAATTTTCCAGACCGCAAACGGAGCAAATGAGTGTGCCCATTCCGGGTTCGGTACAGGTTGGTGGAGGACTCTGCACAGCACCGCCTATCCAAGTGTGGTCGCAGAAAGGTATATCACGTGTTTGAGAGGTATGACAATCGGAGAAACGAATACATAGCCTAAATTCGGCGCCGTGAATAACACATGTAGATGGTGTTTCTACGGTCCAAGTGTCAGGATATTCATGACCCAGTGCATCTATGGCTATGACCACTTGATAGCCGCACTGCGCAAAGTGCTCGCACTGCGTTACCGATTCACCCGTCAAAGTACATGTGGGCACTATCACAAAGGTTGGCTCATTGGGCATGGTATGACCGGTAGCAGGGATTATCTCAACTTCACGATATCCGCAGCCTCTTTCACATGTTTTAGATTCCTCTCCGGTGCTCTCACAAGTGGCAGCTCTGTCAATAGTCCAGTCATCAGGCATAATATGTGCCAGTTCCGGTATGGATTGGGTTTCTTGGATTTGACCACAATCAAGACATTTTGTTGATTCAACTCCGCTTGTAAGGCATGTAGGTTCCGTCGTAACGATGAAGTCACTTATATGCAGATGCGGACAATCAACAACTGTGACCATGCGATATACAGTTCTGGAAGCCGTGCTTGCCGGAAATGTTAACCATGCAGGATAGGTGTCTATGTTCACTACACCACTGAAATTTCTATAATTATCAACAGTATCAAGGACAATGTAATTAAGACTGCCGCTCCAATCTATCCGATATGGTATACTTTGGCCTGCAACCGAGAAAATTAGACTCGGTGCCGGAGCGACTCCGGTAGGAAGCACTGATTCACCAATGTATGGTGAGTTATAATATTGAGATTCATGATTGTCAGGTTGATTGTTAACAGTCGTGTCTGAAAAAGTTGGAAGTAAATCCATTATGTTAAGCGGAATGACACTAAATATAACTGTTGTTGTTAGTCCAGAGGTTATATTAGCGTTGCCTTGTACAGTTCCGGTGATTTGATAATCTTTACCAGTAACAAGATACTCATTTAAAGACCAATTGATAGGAAGTACAGCAGTACCTCCGTTTGTCAAACTTACGGTTACCGTAGAAGGCAAATTAGCAAGTGCCAAAACGCCCTGCGGGGTTCTGCCTTCCGGGATTTGTCCAAGCCTGTTATATTGCTCAAATGCATTAATAGGAGCAGGGTTTGGAATTATTGATGTAATAGCCTGAGTTGCAGTTTGTCCGACTACCAGACTACTTGATGCAAATGTGGTAGTACCAACCATGATGTCAAAAGGATAAGTTCCCGCATTGGTATTAGGACCGACGGTCATGGTAAGCAGTGTTCCTGCCGTATTAAAAACAGCATTGACACCGGCTGGTGCCTCACCTGTCCAGACAAGTACAGGGTTATATGATGGGGCAGGGGAGCCGAAATTTGCCGGTGTTAAAGAAAATGTTACATCACCGCTTGCCTGCCCAAACATACGAGGGGCGGATTGTGAACCTATGGATATGGTAGGGGGCTGATTAACCATGAATCTAATTGTGCCTATAACCGGATAAGGTGTTGAGAGATAAGGGCTTGACACAGTTAGTGTAGCAGTATATGAGCCTGCAGGAAGACCGGAAACAGGAGAGATATCAAAAGTTCCGCGTCCTCCGTTCGGAGTTATATTAGCGACAGTGTTCGGTATAGTAAAGCTTGTGGGATTTGCACCGCCAAGAGTTAAAGTGAGCTCTCCACTGGGTTGGTTCCCGGAATTTATGAGTACCACTGTGATTGGTGTTACAGGACTATACCCATAAATTACTGTAGGAAATATTACCCCGGACTGTCCGAGCGTGATTTTCCAAGTGGGAACTGTACCTGTCCAGTTGCCTCCAGGATTTGTAACTACTATGCCCGGCGGATTATTTATAAGTGTACCGCCATTGTTTATATTACCTGAGTTTGATATGTCACCATCGTTATCTACAGTTGCGCCATTATTATTATTTAAAGTGCCGCCGGAGCCTATGTCAAGTGATCCACCTTTATCGATGTCAATAGTGCCGTTATTGTCGAGAGTTCCTCCGTCTATATTCACAGTACCGCCATTGCCGACATTTATGGTTCCATCATTTGTTAATGAGCCGCCGGAATCTATTGTAACAGTTGTACCATCATCAATATTCATTGTTACACCCGGTCCTAAAATAAGCGAGCCGCCATCGCCTATATCAAGAGGATTAACAACATCAACGGTAGCATTCCCATCAGTGACAATGTGTATTTCCTCATTAACATCACCAGTAATGGATATATTTGCACCATCATTAATGGTCAAAACACCATCTTTGTAATACCAGTCACCTGGATCGCCGGGTCCATAGTCGCCATCTGAAAGAGAGCCCAAATCAACAGGATTGGGAGTTGGAGCTATAACTACATTTACCAAAGCAATAGCAGACGTTACAAGTGCAGGTGTAGGTGTGGGCGTTCCGCTTGTTGTGATAATCATAACATAGAAAGAATGCTCTCCAACAGAAAGGGTTGTAGGAAGTGAAAAATCAGAACTAACAGAGGGGTTCCCTATGGCTGTTCCATCTGCATTAAACCACTGATATGCCAAAGCGATTCCGCGAGTTTCAAAAGCCGTGACAGAAAGAGGTGCGTCAGCTGCAAGTGCATTTCTGGAAACTGTTGTAGTAGCCTGGGGTTGTGAGCTTATTGTTATGGTTGGCACAACAAGGTATGGAGCAGTTTGGTTAGCTGAGCTACCTGTTCCAAGCTGACCAAACGTATTTTGACCCCAGGAATAAAAGCTACTATCAGCTCTTGTGGCGAGAGTTTGATTCATGCCTGCATCAACAGTTACCCAGTCGTTAAAAGAGCCAATTCGAGTGGGCGTTGAGGTTGCGGAGATACCAAGCTGACCGGTATCCTGTCCAACAGCGCCCCATGCCCATAGACTGCCATCAGCTGCTATGGCCATTGTATGATAAGCACCGGCGGAAACACTTTTCCAAGTTGTAACGCCGGGAACGGTAATCTGTACAGGTGTGGCAGTTGCAGCGACACCAAGCTGACCATTATCCTGTCCAACAGCGCCCCACGCCCATAGGTTGCCATCAGAGTCTATGGCCATTGTGTGATAACCACCCGCAGAAACACTGCTCCAAACTGAGGCAGCACTTGAGATTAAGATAGGTGAAGGGCGATTGTTTCCCGACCCTGTAGCTCCATCTCCGACTTGACCTTGACCATTTCCACCCCAAACCCATAGAGAACCGTCACTTTTTATTGCGGCGGTGTGATAGTAACCGGCAGAAGAGGCTAACCAAGAGTCACCGGCTGCACCGACGAGTTGCGGAGAGCTAAAGTTATTTCCTTGGCCAATGCTTCCTAGTCCCAACTGACCTTCACCGCCGGCACCCCATGTATATAAACTGCCATCTGTTGTAAGCGCAACAGAGTGATATCTGCCAGCATATACACTTGCCCAGTTATTTGTAGAGCCTACACGCTGAGGTGTATTATTGACGTTATTGTCCATAGTTCCGAGGCCTAACATTCCATGTTGATTCCAACCCCAACCCCAAAGACTGCCGTCAGCTTTGATAGCAGAAGTCCATGCTCCCCAGGTAGTATCTGCCAAAAAACCTGCGACAGGATTGCCACCGGAGGCAACGCTTTTCCAAGTAGTTCCGGGTAATACATTGTATGGTGTCGGATTAGCGGTGTCGGAACTATTGTTAACAGAATTTCCGTTTTGTCCATGATAATTCCAACCAAAAGTCCATAAGCTGCCGTCATTTCTGATAAATGCAGAATTGCGAGGTCCGGCAGAAAGTGCACTTACCCCATTTGGTGACAAAGTCCAAGCACCATCAGCCAAAGCTAAAGGCGCATTTATTATAGCCTGCAATCCCAATGTCGCAAGCATACTTACTACCATCAAAACACTAATAATCCTTTTCATGACACTATCCCCCTTAGAGTATCGCGAAATTTGAATTTTTTGTGAACACCTCATACCACATCATACCACTACTTGTCAATAAGTTCAATGTATTTTCATCAATAATTTATAGTATTTCACAAAAAATGGCCATACACAACAGATGATGTGTATGGCTGTTAAGCAGGTATCCCGTAAGGAAAACATATCAAAGATTCTTGTACTCCACCGTCTTTTTGACCAGATCCAAAAGAGCTTTTTGTTCTTTATCCGGTTGAGAGGTTACTAATTCGTAGATTTCCTTGGCTACTTTATTATCGGTATTGCCATCAACAAGTGCTTCAAAAAGCGTCTCAAAAGACAAATCAAGCGCTCTGGCTACCTTTTCGATAGTTTCCAAAGTTGCGTTTTTTTCACCACGCTCCAATTGACCGATATATGTATGATGAACACCGGCCTTCTCAGCCAATTTCATCTGTGTCATTCCGGCACGATTGCGATAAGTTCGGAGCCGCTCTCCAAGGGTGTATGCCATATCCTTCATAGTCTGTTTACCTCCGGAATCAATACTAACGACAAACTTTGCGACCATAAACAGACTACTAATATATTTAACTTGGATACGCAGACTAAAGGCAAAAAACAATGGCTATGAGAAATGATTTTAAAAATTTTACCGGGTTAACAAGGTAGTGATTAAACGGAATAAACAAAACGTGATCATTTGCCAGTGATGATTTTGTCTTCAGCTATTGTTAGTATAGGCCCTTTCATCACAATAAGCCTATCAGAAACTTTTTCGGCTTCCTGTCGATCGTGGGTGACCAGAATAGTGAGACGTGACTTACCATCATTACCAAATAAAAATGGATATATACGCTCACGGGTTACATCGTCGAGACCGGCAAATGGCTCATCAAGTAAAACAAAATCGCCGCCGAAGGCCATGGCTCTGGCTATAGAAAGCCTGCGCCGCATACCGCCGCTAAGCTCACCGGGCAATAGGTTGGCTGAGTCGATAAGACCCATGCGCTCAAGCCATTGAAAAGCCACTTGCTCATTGTTTTTGTCAAGCACTGCCAAGATATTTCCTAATGCAGTAACGCCCGCTAGTAGGCGATCTTCTTGAAATACCATTGTCAGGCGGTCGTATTTTGCAATAATCTTTCCACTGTCAGGTGTTTCCAGGGCTGACAAAAGTCTCAACAATGTTGTTTTACCATAACCAGAGGGCCCCATGAATGCTATGACTCCGCTATCGGGGAGTGTAAGTGAAAAATCGCGAAGTACAACATTGTCACCGAATGATTTTGAAACATTTTCAAATCTAATCCCCAACGCCTTGCCTCCTAACCCCGGCAAGCCGGCTGCTTATGAAACGCAATAAACGTACCATAAGTTTTTCCAATATCATACTCAGCACAATCACCGCAACTGTCCATGCAAACAGATCGGCAGTCAGCAAATGAATTCTTGCGTCATGTACATGGCCGCCCATCGCCCCGGCAGGGCGTGCTATTACTTCAGCAGCGATGGCAGATTTCCAAGCTGCACCTAATCCGGTCGTGAGTGCAGAGATTATATATGGCATGAGTGATGGCATGTATATATAGCGAAGTCTTTTGAAGCGGCCAAACTTAAAAATTTTCCCCATCTCCAATATTTGTACGTCAATTACTTCAAGGCCCGCAAAGATGTTTGTCCAAACAATAGGCATTACCATCAGGAAAACTACAAACACCGGAATTTGAGCGGTTGCCATCCATACTAGCGCCAGAATAATGAGTGAAGCAACCGGTGTGGCTCGAATTACACCAAGGAAAGGCTGAAAGAGATGTTTGAGAAATATCGAGCGACTTGTGATAATAGCCAGAGCACTGCCTGTGAAAATAGCAAGCACAAAGCCCTCCAATACACGTAGGCAGGTACTAAAAACGGCATTCCAAAATTCAAAGGTTTGCCCTAACTCGAATAGACGTGTGGCAGTGCGAAAAGGAGACACAATAAGTATCTCCCTTCCAACATAACGAAAAATAATCTCCCAGACTAAAAGCCAGAATACTATTGCGATGACTTTAAAACAAAATTGCTTTCGCCGACTATCCCACGAAGAAAAATTCCTCATCAGGCATCGCTCCTCCTACCGCTTGCGGGTTTGCAGCGTACAAAACCGCTAGTACAGCCTCAATCATGGGCTTCATTTCTACACCCTCGAGATGAACCAGATTGCTATAAGGAATAGCTCTGGCTGCAATCTGTGCGGGAATAATTTCATATATCTCCATGAGTACTGCAGCCCTGTCAACATTTTCGTTGACATATGAAACGGAATTGTAGTGATCATTGATGAAAAGCCTGACAGCATCAGGATATTCTTCAATGAACTGTCTTCGTGCCACAACAACACCCTGAACGAATTGCGTACTAGGATTTGCCGCTTCCCAAGCCTCGGTCAGGCCAATGGCAATCTGGAAATCATTGCTTTGGGTCAAGACTGTAGTTACAAATGGCTGTGGGAGCATTCCGATTTCTACCCGCCCGGCAATCATTAGTGCGGCGAGTTCAGAATGCTCAACATTAAAGATTATTTCTATGTCAACACCAGGCTCAATGCCATTTTGACGCAAAATATGTTCAAGGGCAAATTGTGGTATGCCGCCTTGTCCGGTGATATTTAGTGTTCTACCACGCAAATCTTCTATTTCGTCTATATCCCCTGTTGCATCAAGAATAAATAAACCGCCCAGAGTACCAACATTGAGTACTTGAATTTTGCCTTCAAGCCTGTTATATAGTACAGACGCAACATTTGTAGGTACAGATGCAATGTCAAGTTCGCCACTGATTAGCCCTGCTGTCATCTCCTCGGGGGAGCCACCGAGAGTGAAATGATAATTGTTTATAGTTTTCCCCTCTTCAGCCCACTCCATAAGCGGAGCTAAGCCCATACCAGATGGACCTCTGAGTGTCCCGACTCTGACTCTGGCTCCTTCAAGCTCAGGTTTGGTGGTATCAGGCGTGTCTATAAAATCTTTCGAAATCTCTGCGCCAGTCTCTGAACCGGCTGACGGCGTATTTGTGAGAGCCGAATCAGGAGGCGGGGCAGGTTCCGGATAAATTGGATAAACAGCAGGTGGTTGCTGTATAGGCGCAGTGGGTATTGTACCATTGCATGACGCGAGTAAAAAAAGTGTCAAAATGCCAATGGTGAAAAGAAGCAAGTATTTTTTTAATCCCATTTTATTAACTATCCTCACATGCAATAGAGTATTTTGAAAATGATGTCTTTAAAAAAGCACACCTAAGCTTAAAACTTTCATCGAAATTATATCATAGCCAATAAAAGAAATAAAGTGAAATTTGAGTGGCGCAATGAGAATGTTTAACAGATGGCCCTATAGGCGCATAGGTTGTGAAAAGAATAGGGACAAGACACACAAGCGGAGAAAATACGGAATTCCTTACATTTGCTTCGTTTGAGAAAAGCTTGCAAATACGGGGTTAACACCGCATTTTACTTAAACAAATTTTCTGTTGAAAGACGGTATGTAATGTTGTATATTGAAAAAGAAAGATCAAACTAAACCGTCGCAAGGCAAGGATGATGACAAAGGCGAGGTGAAAAATTACGACGCAAAACCGTGTCGTACATCGTATAGGGAGGGTAACAATGGCAAAATCACCTGGACAGAAACTAAAACTTTTATATTTGAGAGATATTTTACTAACACAGACTGATGAGAGGAATAAACTAACAGTTAAAGAGCTAATTGATAAACTAACTCAATATGACATTAAAGTAGAACGGAAGACAATTTACCATGATATCGAAACCCTCAAGCAGTATGGGCTGGACATAATAACCGAGGGTTTGAAGGAGAAAGCATACTATATAGGTGAACGCGATTTCGAACTAGCCGAATTAAAATTGCTAGCAGATGCGGTCGAATCTTCAAAGTTTATAACAGAAAAAAAGTCACTTGGACTTATTAAAAAGCTTGAAGGTTTGGCAAGTGAGCACGATGCAGGCAGGCTTAGGCGTCAAGTATTTATTCGAAATCGCGTAAAAAACATGAATGAGAGTATCTATTATAGTGTAGATTCTCTTCATGAGGCAATTTTGGAAGGCAGAAAAATTAGTTTTAAATACTTTGATTACAACATTGAGAAAAAGCAAATATTTCGTAAAGATGGGGCTCTATACATAGTGAGTCCTGTAGCACTCACATGGAATGATGAAAACTACTATCTTATTGCCCATTCAGGGAACATAGAGGGGTTTAAGCACTTTAGGGTTGACAGAATGGCAAGTGTAAAAAAACTTGACGGTATACGATCACCGGATGTAAAAAGCTTTAACATCGTAGAATATTCCAAGAAAATATTTGGCATGTACGGTGGAGAGGAAAGCAAGGTCAAACTTCGAATGAACAATAAGCTTGCAGGAGCAGTAATTGACCGCTTTGGGAAAGACGTTATAATGATTGCAGATGGGGAAGAGTATTTTACAGTTACAGTTGAAGTCGTAATTTCACCGATATTTTTTGGTTGGTTATTTCAATTCGGAGACCTTTGCGAAGTATTATCACCTCAGTATTTAAAAGAAGAGCTAAAACAGACTGCAGAAAAATTTTTGTTTAAACTGAGATGAGTCCTTTTTATTGGACACCTCATTTTGTATCCTTATATTTATCAGCCGGTACACGGCGAGAAATTAGGAGGAATAAAAAATGAGGTTTTTTCTTGCGATAGCGATAATAGTGATTTTAGTTGGGCTACTATTTATATCAGTGGATAGTATAGTAGACTATGGTGTTAGCAGCCTTGTTCTTGCGGGTATAAGCAGTTTTGCGCTTTTTAGAATTTTCAAGTTTTTGCTTGAGGGATATAAATTAACCGGAAACTCATCTGCGGAGGCAAGAAACTCTGCAAAAGTCCCCAGCCCTTTCGACTATATAATATTTGGAGATGTTTCAGACGAAATTGAAACAGGTGAATGGAAAGAATAGTGTTTTATGATAAAAAAGCCACCCCCCAATAATTAAAAATAATGAAAACACGGAATTCCTTTCGAAATCTGTTCCTATATACATTCTTTCAAGAAATTTCGCTAAATTTTTATTTAGAAATAAGCGACTGTAACTGATGTTTTAGTAAAACACGCAGCGTTTACAGAAAATTCACAACTTTTATGGTGACTTTCTGGGTTTTTGAGGGTCTTTATCTATGGATTTGCGCGTTTTTTGACGAAACCATCCATATATTACAACAGGGGGATAAAACGAGATGAGGATAAAGAAACTACTAGCAATTTTGGTGGCAATAACACTGCTAATGCAGGTGTTTGTGCCAGCTGCAGCGGCTTTGCTTGATGAAAGTGAAGCAGAGTTTTTCGGCGAGGAATTTGCCGGGAACCAATCAATTGTGCCGTTTGGTTATGGAGGGTATCTCTATTTTGAACTCCCTCATTTAAGAGTTCCTTTTGGAACATCTGAGCTTACTTTTACAATTAATATAACTAACCCTGGAATTGAAATAACAGCTACATCCCTTCGTTTCGAGACAGTTTCGGGTGGTATTTTATACGAACCGCGTATAACAGGATGGACAGGATTTGACAATACACTTGTAAATCCAAATCCCCCGTTTGCTCGTTATCATTCAGGGCTTCATTTTTGGAGTTTTGGTATCACACCAAATACAGCACCTAACCCAACAATAACAATTACACTTCAAATTTTGGAAGGTACACCTGTTGGGCATGTTGGAAACTTCCACTTTAATTCAGGAATAAACAACTGGGCAGCATCGCCAACCGGAAATCTGCCAATAACACTTGTTTGTATGGAAGGAAATCCTGTAGCATACGTGTTTGG
>Ga0209755_10001352_pt1 | contig 38799 bp, 28 predicted proteins | sample TergutCo191P1_FD_187301 | JGI IMG/M metagenome (GOLD analysis project Ga0209755, IMG submission 187301) | Cornitermes sp. P1 segment gut microbial communities from Petit-Saut dam, French Guiana - Co191P1 (SPAdes) (version 2) | ecosystem: Host-associated > Arthropoda: Insects > Digestive system... | reverse complement strand
CCCCCCCCCCCCCCCTATGTAAGTCTTTGTAACACAATAAGTCACAATAACTTTTTATTGACAATACTTGCGATAAGATATCCTATATTAGAAGTAAAACCCACGTATATACGCCAACATCTGTCATTATCTGTAATACATTCTGCATACCCCGGAACACGCGGGGAAATGGCTGATATTAATATCCCATACCACATATACAAAGTAAAGGAGCAAAAATGGCTCACAAAAACAGGTTTATTGCAGGAGTAACAACAAGGGCGACGGCGGTACTGGCGCTGGCTCTCTTGGTAAACACAGGGCCGGCTGCAGCGCAGACTGTGGACTACGCGTGGTTTGGCGACGGGAGCGCTGCGGTATTTACGATTCGTACGGCGGCGGAGCTACGGGGGCTGTCCAATATCACGAATGGGTACAGGTCGGTAGAAGCACCGGGGAAAAGTAACTTTTCGGGGAAGACAATTAATCTTGCGGCGAATATTAACTTGTCGGGGACAGCTTTTGATCCCATCGGCATTCCGGGTTATTCGGTAGCGGATCAGCAACAGATAGGCGCGTTCGGTTTTCGGGGTACCTTCAATGGTAACGGCTATCAAATAACGGGGCTCAGACCGAGAGGCGACACCGAATTAAGTCTATCAAACCAAACGCCTATTGGCTTGTTTTCACTGATTGAGGCAGGTGGAACAGTTCGAAATTTAGGCGTCTCCATGATGAGTCCGCCGACTGGCTATGGGGGCTCTATTGGCAGTATCGCCGGAATAAATTACGGGACGATAGAAAACTGCTTTAACACGGGAACTTTTTCTACGACATCCGTGACAAGGGGGATCCTTGGGGTATCGACGGGCGGGATTGTTGGGGTAAATTATGGTACGGTTTCAAAATGTTTTAATACCGGTGATGTTACAGGTTCTGATAATGCCGGGGGTATAGTAGGTAGCAATTCCAATGATCCAATTCAAGATATTCCTGGCGTAATAGCAGACAGCTACAATACTGGGAGAGTACTAGTCGTAGGGACTGGAAGCTCCGCGAGCTTAGGAACAGTAGGTGGCGTGGCTGGGGGTAATTCCGGGAGTATTTCCAGATGTTATAATACTGGACACGTAAGTGTAAACGGAGATACTCGTGTTGCTGGCGGGGTTGTTGGAGGGGGTACCACCGGCACCGTATCAAACTGTTATAACACAGGGGATGTTACCAATTTATCTGCCAGCAGTCCTAAGATTGGCGGCGTGATTGGTCAAAACGGATTTATATCCAACTGTTACAATACGGGTAACGTCATCGGCCGTAGCAGCCAAATTGGCGGTATAATAGCGAATATTGAACTTCCGGGTTCAGGTCGAGTTACGTCGTGTGTATCATTAGGTTTAAGGGTTAGCGATGATCAAACTATTTATCGGATGGGACGTATAGGGCAGCCAAACAACGGAACCATGAGCGACAACAAAGCCCGCGACGACATGCGAATCGGCAGATACGGCTCCGAAGCCATTCCGACAGATTACAGAACCGCCAGCGATAGAAACGGCGCCGACGTCTCCCTCGGCACCGCGCAATCCTCCGTCTTCAGCGGCTGGAATACCGCTGTTTGGGACATCCCAAACGCCGCCCTAATCGTAAACGGCGCCTTGCCCGTGCTCAAGTCTATCCCCCAAGACCCGGCGCCTGTTTTACCCGGCAGTTCCTACACCGTGGTTTACCACGTAAACGGCGGAGCCGAAGGCACTGCTCCGGTTGACGCCGGATCGCCGTATTTCGGAGGTTCGACCGCAACGGTTTTGGATGCCGGGGCTCTTGAGCGTACCGGCTACACGTTTGCCGGTTGGAACACCGCCGCAAATGGGAGCGGCACGCCGCGCCCCATTGGGCAGACATTCGTCATCACCGGCAATGTCACGCTTTACGCGCAATGGACGGTTAATACCTATACTGTTACATTCGACGCAAACGGCGGTACGGTTTCCCAGCAAACCGGTACAACGGCGGGTGCCGGCTGGCGGCTTTCGTCATTGCCTGTGCCTGCGAGAACCGGTTACAAGTTTGAGGGTTGGTTTACCGAGGCGAACGGCGGTGATCGGGTGACGACAGAGACCGCGTTTTCCGCAGACGCGACTATCTACGCGCAGTGGTCGGTTATCAGATACAGGATAACATTCAACGCCAACTACACCGGCGGCACGGTAACCCCCGCGTTTGATTCGACCGGCGGCGACCGGACGCTTGCCTCACTACCCGAACTTGCGCTGGACGGTTACATTTTTAACGGTTGGTTTACCGCTATGTCGGGCGGTACAGAGGTAACGGCCGGCACAGAATTTTCCGCAAACGCAACTATTTACGCGCGGTGGACGCTCATCACGTATACGATAACCTTCAATGCCGGCAGCGGCACGGTAACCCCGGCATCCGGCGCGACCGGAGTGGGCGGGAGGCTCGCGTCATTACCCGTACCCGCAAGAACCGGTTACGCATTTGACGGCTGGTTTACGGCGGAAACCGGCGGTACGGCGGTAACGACGAGTACGGTATTCGACGCGAACGCCACCATCTTTGCCAGATGGACAGTCAGCACGTACACGGTAACATTTGACGCCAACGGCGGCACGGTAGCCCCAACGTCCGTTACGGCGGGTGAAAGCGGCAGGCTCGCGTTGCTGCCTACGCCAACAAGAGATGCTTACACCTTTGAGGGTTGGTTTACCGCTGCTGCCGGCGGTATGCAAGTATCAACAAATACGGTGTTTGACGCGGATGCGGCCGTTTACGCCCGGTGGACGGTCAGCACGTACACCGTAACGTTTTTGGATTACGACGGCAAATTGTTGGCGGCGGTAACCGTGAGCCACGGAAATGATGCTACGGCCTCAGCGCCGATTGCACCGTCTCGTGCCGGTCAGACATTCACCGGCTGGAGTGAGCCGATTACCGGTATAACGAGCGACCTGACGGTAATTGCGGAGTACCAGACCGTAGCCGTATTATCCAACGACCGCCTCATCCCGCCAAATGATACAGGGGACGAAACAGTAATTATCGCACCTGTCAAAGCGCTTACCGCCAAGTTCACAGCCGGCCCGAATCCGATTAGCAAAAGTTCGGGGAAGGTAAGCTTTTTCCGTTTGGGCAAACGGGTAGATAATGCCGGGCTGACGATTTACGATCTTGCCGGCAATGTTGTTAACAGGATAAATATTAACGATAACGCTGTTGATGGCCAGGGGCTCCGTGTTGTAGGTTCGTGGGATCTGAAGGACCGCAGTGGCAGGGTTGTCTCCGAGGGTACGTATTTGGTCAGGGGTGAGATCAGGACGAAAGACGGCGGCCGGGAGCGGGTATCGGTGATGGTGGGGGTGCGGTAAGTGAAAGGGTATTTGAACCGGTGGAGTTTTTTTCCGTAGCCGATAGTTTGATGGCATCGGCAATAAGCGACATCTACGCCGCGATGGCTTGGGCGGATTTGACGCTGCCTACGACATAATCGAAAAAATCAAACCTGAGTACCTGGTGGACGTCGAGGAGAACCGGGTGGAGAGGCGTAAGAGGAAGTGGAATATGTTCTTTGTGTCGTTGGCGGCAATTTTCTACTAACCCGTTATTATTGTTGATGTTGCGTAGGGACGCGATAAAACGCGCCCCTACTCCATCGCTTCCCACCGGATTTCGATGCCCTTGTTTCTGTGCTGTACTAAGATGTTTATGATTTCCGAGTAGCGCGGGCGGGAGGCTGCTATCAGGAGTACGTCGGCTTTGTTAGACGAGAGGGTCTGCGCGAGGGTGATATTGCTGCCGAGTATGGGGTAGCCTTCTATCTGGCCCTGTGGTTTGGCGAGTTGGTTTTCTCCCTGTTCTATCAGCACAACGCCGGTAATTTTCGGGCTGTTACGGCGGCTGTCTACATCTTTTATGTACTGGGTGACCTCATCGCCGTGCCCTACTATAACCGCGCGTTCCGGCGGTACGACGAGTCTCTTGAGGCTTTTGAATACGGGCGGCAGCGCCTCGCGCCAGAAGATCGCGGCCAATACGGTAATTGCCAGCGCCGTTCCGTAATCCATCAGGCCCGCCATTCCGTAATCAGTCAGGAAATAGAGCCCCGACAGCACAAGCGCGGATGCGAGTGCCCACGAGAAAAACAGGTTTTTAACGGAGTACTGCCGCGAGGAATAGATGCCGTTGTAGAGGAACAGGAATATCACGATAACGGTGATCGCTGCGTGCATGCCCATAAGCGGCAGCATTGATTCTTTGGTGTATAATGACAATTGCCCCGGCCCAAACGCGGCAAAAAACTGTTCGGTAGATGCGCCCGAGCGCCACGCCGATACCAGCTGCGGAGAAATCCGCTGCGACAGTTCCGCCCACACCGCCAGATTTATCACCCCGGCATCGAGGAGTATGGCCGCGAGCGAGCGCATGATTATTGAGCCAATGTTGAGCACCGCCTGAAAAACTACGCCCACCCACATGAGCCACCACGGAAAGAATGTTTTCTGTTCCCCGCGGTATTTGTGTGAAAAAATGATCATCGCCTCGTAGAAGTCTACGCGCGAACGGAGGCGGCGTTTGGAGGAACTCTTGCCTTTGCGATGGACTATTTTTATCTCCGGGCAATACCACACTTCGTGTCCCGTTTTGCTTATGCGGTAGCAGAGGTCTATGTCTTCGCCGTACATGAAGAAGCGCTTGTCGAAACCGCCTATCTCGTTGAACAGTTCGCGTTTCATGAACATGAACGACCCGGAGATGACGGGTACCTGCGCGGTCTCGTTTTCGTCCATGTAGGTAAGGTGGTACCGACCGAAGCGGCGGCTTCTGGGAAAGAGGTGCGAGAGGCCGGCGAAGTAGTAGAACGCCACCGACGGCGTGGGTACCGAGCGGCGGCAGCTGAGTTGCAGAGTACCGTCGGGGTTAAGGATTTTTGGGCCCATAAGGCCGGCCTGCGGGTGCGACTCCATGAACTCGACAGCGTCGGAGAGTGTATTGGGCGAAATGACGGTGTCGGGGTTGAGCAGCAGCAGGTAGCGCCCGTGCGCCGCCTCAACGCCTATGTTGCACGCCTTGCCGAAGCCGATGTTCGTCTTGAGCTGGATCCACTGCACTTCGCCGAATTGGGAGGTAACGATCTCGCGCGAATTGTCGCCGGAAGCGTTGTCTATGATTATCACTTCGGAGCGGTCGCTGTACTTGGCGAGGCGGATAGAGTGCAGGGCCTCAATCAGGCACTGCGGGACCTTGTAGTTTACTATTACTATTGATATCAGGATATCGCTGTTTTTATCTGCCGCCATATCGTCAGGATCCTACTCTGCCGCTTTAGGCTTGTCGCTGCGTATGGATTTGATGCGCAGTTTCCAGACGAGAAGGACCGCTTCCCTGATGATCTTCGTAGACATCTTGGAAACGCCCCGCTGACGGTCGGTGAAGATTATCGGTATCTCCTTTATCTTGAACCCCTTTTTCCACGCAAAAAAATTAAGCTCGATCTGGAAAGAGTAGCCCGACGAGGCTATGACGTCGAAGTTGAGCGACTCGAGGACGGCGCGGCGGAAACACTTGTACCCGCCGGTGCAGTCTCTGATGCGCAAACCGGTTACGAACCGGGCGAATTTGTTTGCGAAGTAGCTTAAGAGGAGGCGCGACATCGGCCAGTTGACTACGTTCACGCCGCAAATGTAGCGCGAGCCGATTACGAGGTCGTTCTCCTGCGCCGCCTCTATGAACTTCGGCAGGTACTCCGGGCTGTGCGAGAAGTCGGCGTCCATCTCAAAGATGTACTCGTAGTCACGCTCGAGCGCCCACGTAAAGCCGGCGATGTACGCCTTGCCCAGGCCCTGCTTGGCTTCGCGGTCGAGGACAAAGACGCCCGCGCCTTCGGGGCTCTCCATAAGCTCTTTGACCGCCGCGCTGGTGCCGTCGGGGGAGGAGTCGTCTACCACAAGTACGTGCGCGCCGGGGAGGACCTTACGGATCTCCGGTATCAGCAAGGTGATGTTCTCACGCTCGTTGTAGGTCGGGACTACTATTAATATTTTTGAGTTGTCCATATCTGTGAATATAATTTAAGGCATGTTAAAGATCAAAATCTTAGCGGCATTATGTTTTGATTTTAACTTTTACCTCGGTCTTTGCCCCGTACCGCCGCTTTTTATCCATTGTATCAATTCGGGCGGCGGGTCTTTGGGCGGGTTGTCCCGGCCAAAAAGGTACAGTTTTACATCGGTGCCCATGGCCGTCTCCGGGATTGATAGGAGGACGTGGTAGGTTCCTCCGTCGAGCTCGGTGAATATCTGGCGGCCGCTGGTTACGCTCCTGCCCCATTTGTCTAAAAGGGACGCCTCTGCGGTACCGTTATCGGCAAACAGGCCCAGACCGACACGGTTCTTCCTGGGGATATCGAACCAGACCATCCTCTTCTCCCCCGGCATCAGGTAGAGCGTTAGCGGCTCCTTTTCGGTGAGCGGCGTTATCTGATAGAACCCAACCGTCAGCGGCGCACCGGCTAACGTCTTGCCGGACAGGGGCTTCAGGCCTATCGTGAATTTGCCCGCGGCGTTGGGGATGTCCCATGAGAGCCCGTCCCAGAACTCCTCATAGTCCCTCACCAACCCATCGACCGCGATGATCGCCGCGGCCGGGACCGGGGCGTTCAGGCTTACGTGGGCCGGGCCGGCAAGGTCAATTGAGTACCAGTTGATGCCGTCGGCCATCGTCAGTTTCGACATCTCCCTAACAGCCGGCGCCTCGTTCCACTTTTTGACGGTTTCGCCCCAGCGGCACAGGCTCAGGCCGAGAATGCTGCCGTCGTCGCCGCATAACCTTATTTTGCTGTGGCCGGGCGCGTAATCAACGAGCAGAACCCCGTCCTGCCCGGTAACGGCGGCGCCGTCTTTGATGTTTTGGATTATCTGGCCGGAACGGTTTATCATGCGGATGTTGCCTGCAGAGCCGGATATAAACAGCCTGCCGGCTGCGGACGGTTCGTTTTTTATCCTGACCGTTGCCCGCGTGTCAACTAATACCTGTTTGTTGATTTCACGGCCCGCCGTCAATATATTAAACTGTGCGGATGACGGTGTGGACGCGTACATTTCAATCTCAATATCCCCCGCGCCCAGGCCGTCTCCCCTGCCGAACAGGAACAGCCTGCCGCCGGAGGGCTCAAATGTGTGCTGCGCCCCGAGATCCGCGCCGTAGTATATATTTCTGTTCCCATCCGCGGATATGTACAGCGCGCCTGTATGGGGAGACAGTTTTACGGTGAGGGCCGCCCCGCGGTTTTGGCCTATTCGGTACTCTTTGGCCTGCGCGGCCTTTGTCCGCCATACCGTCCTGCCAACTTTAAGCGAATCGAACTTATCCACCGCGAAACTCTTCATGGCGAACGCGCCGTCAACGCCGCCGGCCGGACCGCCGGGCAGCGCGTTCCAGCCTACTATCCTTCCCGTATCGCCGGGGATCACCGCCGTCAGGCAGTACCTCTCGTCAACATACTGCCCCCCGAGCACGGGGATAGCGCCGCGCACAAAATCGGCCCGCCGCGGCGATGTTGACAACCCGGCCAGCGGCTGCCCGGATATTAACGTCATCTCAACGATGCCGAGTTTCGGCATTGGGGAGTCAATCTCAAAAACCTTATCAACACCGGGGCGGACCACCACCGGCAGCTCGTCCCGCTCGGGATATTTGACACGGCTTCTGGAGTAACGGTACTTGTCGGCCGTCTCGAACTTGCGCCTGTTGCGCTCCGCCGTCTCCCTGATGTCCGTAAGCCGCACGGGGCTCAGCACAAAGCGGTACTTTTCCGATGATGAGAACGCCGCCTCTATCCACAGCCGCTTGCCGCCGGACGCGATCAGAAAGCCGCCGTCGTCGCGGAACGCGGTACCCGTTTCATTTACGCCGGCCGTGCCGATGATGCCGGGTTCGTCCGGGCGGTTTGGCGGGGGCGACCCCAGCGGCGCGGATATCAATTCATAATGAGCCGGTGCGGAGGGCATGCCGTCTATTCTGTAATAGACCGTGTTGTCCTGCGCTTTGACAGCGGCGCCGGGAATGCCGGCCAGCACTTTCTCGTATGTAAGCGGCACGGATTCCGCTGTTTTTACCACAATGTCAACATCGGCGTCCTTTCTCTCCTCCTGCCGGATTTTCAGCGTGTATTTTGATTTTCTTTCGGTGGGGAGGGATATCCTTATCCTCTTGCCGCGCTGCCGGTCGATAACTTTGTTTGTTGACGACTCCAGCGCGGCGATGATACGGGCATTGCCGGACGCCGTTATTATCAATACATCGCCGGATGATGTTTCTATGGGGATTACGGCGTGTTTTCCGGACAGTGAGATTTTCATCTCTTTTTCGGCGCCTGCCCGTTTTATATTGACCGCCCGCGTCAACGTGTCCTGTACCCGGCGCATAAATACTTGCGTTTCCTGATAATAGCGGTCTTTCTCCAATCGCAGATTGTACGTCCCGGTATCCAATTGTTCGGATATTACGAAGTTCCAGTCCCTATGGTCCGAGCTGCCGTGCGCGACCTCCGTCACGCTGTCCGCTCCGTACAAACGGGCCGATATCTCTTCCCTGCCCTGCGAGAAGATCTCATACACCCCGGCGCTGTCTACCCGCACGGGCATTATCATCGACCTCAAATTGACGGCGCGGCTTATCCCGGCGAACAGCGTTTTGGACGTATCCTTCCCAGTGAATTCGGTCGGCGTTTCAATCACCTGCGCCCGTGTCGCCCTGTAGTTGTCGTACTCAAGCGGCAGCGAGTAGAACTTGTACGCCCCCCTGTCAAGCTCAACCGCAGCCGGGGATCGCTCGCCATGCCGGATGACGGGCCAGCCGGAGGCGTCTTCAAACCTGATTCGCTGCCCGCCGTAATCTTCCCCGTCCCGTTGATTTGGATTTGACTGTATGAACGACTCAAGCATGTACATATCCTTTTTGTCAACAACCAAATCATAAACGGCTGCGTCGTGCGCCTTTAACGCCGCCCGCCTGTCTATACCGTTTTCGAGCCGGCCGCCTGCGGCTATTTCCCCCTTGGTTATCACAACGCCCGCCCGGCCCGCGGATTTGCCGGCCGTTTCCGCAACCAACACGTACTTACCCGGCAGGAAATACTCGGCGATCACCGCGTTGCGCCCCACGCCGTTGCCCGATTTTGAAAAACTCAGGCTGTTGAAGCGGTCGCGGGCCGTCAGTTTGGTATGCAGCCGCCCGGTTGTTTCGATTTTGTAGATGCCGGGCTCGGTGATATGGAACTGGTACGTTTTGGATACGCCCTGTTTGATATCGGCGTACTGGGGGGTTCCGATGGCGAGCTCCGATACCCGCGATGTGTTCGCCTCCTCGCGTTCGGCGGCGTCATTCATTATATAGGGGTTCTCCTCGCGCGGCGGCGGTGTATCTTTTTCTATGTTGACGATCGTGACGTCGGGGCCCTGCCGGTTCATATAGACGCGGTACGTGCGGTCCTTTTTCAGGTTGAGCGGCTGGAATGCTGCCGACGGGCGCGGGGCGGACGGGCGGATTGTGTTCAGCGCCGGGCCGCCCGGGGATTTGCTCATAATCGTGAACGAGGCTTTTCCCCAGTCATACCGGGTGATTTCTATAATATACAGCCCTCTGTCGAGCGTAATGTCCTGCCACCCCCTCACACGGCGCGGAGGATTGTAATTCCTCGGCTCATTTACAAAAAACTTCCTCACCCGCCAGTCATAAGACGCGTCGCCGGCCGGCGAAAACGAGTACGTCCCCTCCCGGTCAACCCAGAGGTAAGACGTTATGTCGCCGAGCAGGTTGAACTGGCGGTGCAGCTGGCGGTTAACCGACACGGTGTCGGCGGCAAGCGCGATTATCGACGTATCCTTCATATCGACCATTACGCCCGACGCGCCGATGTTGTTTCCTGCCAGATTCGAGTGTATTGTGGAGAGCCGGTACGCCCCGTCTTCCGGCGGCGTGTATATGTGCATGGATGATACGTTTACCGGCGTGAGCCTGAACGCGCTGCCGGGCTTGCCGCCTATCGTGAGCATATAATGGCCGGAACTCCTGAATCTCGTACGGCCGGCGGGGTCAAGCGATCCGGGGAACGCCCTGTGGCCGGCCGTATCAAGCGACATCCGGCTGATCAGTTCCGTTGTAAGCCTGTACTCGGCAAACGTCAGCCTCTCCCTGTCGGGGCTTTCAATAATGACCGATTCCACCTGCTCCGCAACGGAGTAATTACTGATACCGCCGACGCCGATCTTCCCGATGACCTGACGGCCGGGGGATACCGACGGCAGCATCCACTGTATGTAGAGCGGGGAGGCGCTGTCGGTAACGGTATACCCGTCCTGCCCTCCGCCATAAGCTACTATGAGGTGTTTCCCGCGCTCCAACCGTTTGAAGATGCGCTGGCCGTTGAGCGGCTTGCCGGGGACAGACGTGTTGGCGAACCTGAACCCGCTGCTCTCGACAAAGTTGTTTATGTCCCTGCCGTCTTCCCTTGCCCTGAACTCGGCGGCGCTGCGGAACGCCCGCTCGCGGTCCTCGGCGACAAGCCACTCCCCGCTCCTGAAAACAGCCAGCCCGCCGAGGCGCCGCCCCATCGCCTCGATGTACACGAGCGTATCGTTCGGTACGAAGATCCACCACGCCTTAGCCTCACCGGCGGCAAGCTCGGCGGCGGTCTGATCGAACGGAGCGAGATACCCGGCCCTCTTACCGTTAACAAATGTTTTATCCTCTTTCGGCGCAACCGCGCGGGGATTTTCCGGCCCCTTTGCCGTTGTTTTGGGCAATGGCCCTGGTGATAGTTTGGACGATGTATCCGCGGCAAAATCCTCCCCGGATCCGCGTACCGAGAACCTGTCAACCGTAAGATACACTTGCCCTCTGGCATCCTCCGGCCCCTCAGTAAATATCTTGTAGTACCCGGCCTCAAGGAACACCTCTACGCGCCCGTCTCTTTTCCCCGCCTCCCCTGCCCGCGCAAACGGCCCGCTCAATTTATCGACAACCTCGAGGGATACCCCCTCGGTACTTTTTGCCTGCACAAGGTACCGTCCCCACCGGTTGACTTTTATCAGGTGCTCGCGTTTCCCGCGGGCAGAGATCTCGGTTGAGAAAATGGGGTCCTGAGCGGCCGGCGCGGGGATAATCTGCGGAAAAATCAGCATAATTATCGTAACGGCCAAAAGCGGCGCCGGGAGCATATTTTGTTTACAAAAGAGATTTTTCATAAATTATTATCCTGGCTGCGCCTGAATTATATATATTACTATATGGTGACGCGTTGAGGCTACTTTTTTACAATATTTTTGATTTAACAACATATCAACACGTTATCAACTTATAAACAGCATTAAGAACTTTAACCTAATTGACGGCCGTACAACAAGATGAAAGCGCACCACAGCATATCTGTCCGCCCCGCAACTTCCGCCGATCTTGAGCAGGTCTACGCGCTGGAGCAGCTCTGCAGCCGAAACCCGTGGACCCGCAGCAGCATCGAAGCCGAGCTCTCTAACCCCGACCGCCTCTTCCTTGTGCTGGAAACGCCTGAGAATCTGATAGCGGGTTTCGCCGGCGCGTGGCTGGCCGCAGAGGAACTGCAAATCCTTGAGGTCGCGGTCCACAAAGACTACCGCAATACCGGCCTGGGCACTCTCCTTATAACACGCCAGCTCGCTGAAGCAGAGGCCAAAGGCGCCGCGAGAGCCTGCTTAGAGGTGCGTACCTCAAATTCGGCGGCAATACGCCTCTACCAAAAATGCGGTTTCACACGCGACGGGATTCGGGAAAGGTACTATCAGAACGGAGAGGATGCGATACTGATGTCGAAGCCGCTGGGCGGGGAAGATGCCGTTTCTTAAAGAGAGCCGAGGTCTACCCCTTGCACGTACCCCTGCACCTCGTCTAAACTGTTGTGAAGCATCAGCCCCGGTATGCGGTGGATATTTATCGTTTTGAGCATTTCACAGACGTAGTTCGACGCAACTAAATGCAGTGTTCGTCCCGTTCCGGGAAGCGCTTTCAGGTACTGTACGATTATGCCGATTTCATTGGAGTACATCACCGCACCGCCTGTAAACTCCAAAACCGTGTCGCGGGCCGTACCGGCGGACGCTTCCGCCATGATTTCAGTCCTCAGGTTGTCCAGGTCGGTTACCGTTTCCTGGTTGTACTTTATGATAAGGACTTTTTCAAGGTCAAATTTTGTAAACGACATTTGATACCCCCATCCAGACCACAACCACGGTCAAGCGTCAAAGGATTAATATCAAAACCCGCACAGGCGTAAGAGCCGGTGTAAGCGCTTATAACCGCATACACATTGGTCTGTTCAATGAGTATGCGGCGCGTTACGCGATTGTACTTTCAACAGTAGCTTCTTTGCCCCTTTGCATCGAACAACTGCCGTGATAGACTGCACCCTCCTTGATTACCAGCTCTTTGGCGTGCAGATCGCCTACTACCACCGCGGACGAGTGGAGCTCTACCCTGTCCTCGATGTAGACATTGCCCAGGATCTTGCCGAAGATGAACGCGTTCTGCGCTTTGACCTCGGCCTCCACCACGCCGGCCTCGCCGACCGTGACCGATTCGGCAGTTTGCAGCTTCCCTTTGAACAGCCCGTCGATGCGGATGCTGTGCGGAACATTAATGGTGCCTTCGAATACGCTGCCGGCGCCGATGATGTTCAAGAGCCCTTTCCCGTTCTTTTCCATTACGATCTTCTCCTTATCAGAGTCAAAACATTAGATTCCGTTTCTATATCAACTGCTATTTGTGAGCCCCTATGAAATTCATAGGATCCACGTATTTTCCGCTCTTCATAACCTCGTAGTGCAAATGCGGCGCCGTTGAGCGGCCGGTGTTGCCTACGAGGGCTATCGTCTGGCCCCTGTTCACCCTCTCCCCAACCGACACCAATATCTGCGAGCAGTGGCAGTAGCGGGTCAGGTAGCCATTGTCGTGGCGAATCTCCACCATCAGTCCGAAGAACCTGTCGTTATGTACATTCTCGACCACCCCCTTCGCCGTGACCCTTATGGGCGTTCCTTCCGCCGCGGCTATGTCTATGCCCTTGTGCGCGTCAGCCGGGTTGCCCGAGAATTGCTTCGTGAGCCAGCCATCGGCCGGCATGATGTTGGGTATCGACTGGATGTACCCCCCGCCCGGCGGAGTGCTACGACGCTCTTCCGCGATGCGCTCTTCCTCCGGCCGTGCGGCCTCCGTGTGCACCTCCGGCTGTATGCCCGGCTGCCCCATATCTACCACCGGCGCTCCCGGCCTGGCAGCAGCTGCCGGCTTCCCGGGCGCAGCCTCAGCGGGCTTAGCCGCAACGGCATCGCCAATGTCGGTAACGCTCGCCAGGCGGTGCAGGTACACCGTCAGGCTGTCTATGCTTGCGATCTTGCGCGAAGATATCTCCAGGTCCCGGCTGTGCTCGCGGAGCCGGCGGTTCTCCAATTTCAGGTCGTGCACCAGCTGCAGCTTCAGCGCGGCCTCGCCTGTCTTGAACAGGAGGACGAAAAGGCCGATAAATATCAGTATCAGCGACATTATTGTGAGATTAATGGTATAGCGGTGTATCCGGAGGGTAAAGGGGTGGCCTTTGCCTTCAGGGAAGAACATGAAGGTGTAGTAACCGCTTCCTTTGTTTTTGTTTGTCTTCATAGTACTGTACTGTTGTTACTATCCAAAAGATTAATATTTAAAAAAATACCCCGTTAACTTAAAGATACATCATCCAACACCGTCTCGTCCAGTAATAAATCAAAAATTCTTACCAGGTCATCTTCACTAAAATACTCTATTTCCACCCTCCCTTTGTTATTTCCTGTAATTTTTAATTTTACAGACGTCCCGAACCTGTACTGCATCCGCTCCAATTGATGTGCAATATTGGGGTCCTGGAGCTGTTCTACCGGCTTTTTTGGCGGTTTTTTCGGTTTTTCCGCCTGGGTGATCTGTTCTATCTCCCTAACCGTCAGTTTGTCGCTTAAGACCTGGTGCGCCGCCTCCAGCTGCTTCTCAGCCGTCGGAAGCGTTAGGATGGCCCTGGCGTGGCCCGTGCTTATCTCGCTTTTGCGGACCATCTGCTGAACCTCGTCCGGCAGGTTCAGGAGACGCAGGGTGTTTGTGATGACCGCCCTGCTCTTGCCCACCTGCGCAGCCAGCTCCTCGTGCGTGTAGCTGAATTCCGCAATCAGTTTCTGGTACGCGGCGGCCTTTTCGAGCTCGTTGAGCTCCTCTCGCTGGATGTTCTCCACGAGCGCCAACTCAAGCATCTCTCTGTCGGAGACTTTCGTCTTGACTATGCAGGGGATGCTGTCCATCATAAGGTGTCTGTGCGCACGGAAGCGGCGCTCGCCTGAGATTATCTCGTAGCGGTCGCCCTTCTTGCGCAAAACCACAGGCTGCAGGAGCCCCTGGTTCTGTATACTTGCCGCAAGGCCGGCGATCTCCTCGTCGTCGAAGTCAACGCGCGGCTGGTGCGGATTGGGGTCTATCGCATTTATGTCTACAAGCTGCACCTCTCCGGCGCCGGCGCCATCGCCCTGCTCCCCGTCTTCGGAGATGGTCGGGATGAGGGTGGAGAGGCCCCTGCCCAATACGGACTTGCGTTTGGAAACACTCTTAGGCGGGTTGTTCATTTTGCATCACTTCCTTTGCCAGCTCTAAATAATTTCTTGCCCCCAGCGACATTATGTCATAGAGGATAATGGGCTTGCCGAACGACGGCGATTCGCCCAGTTTTACATTGCGCGAAATCATTACTTCAAACACCCTGCCGGAGAAACACGACCGCACCTCGGATGTTACCTCGCGCGAGAGGTTGAGCCTGCCGTCGTACATCGTGAGCAGCGCGCCCTCTATCGCAAGATCGGGGTTCAGGTTCTTCTGAACGAGGTGGACGGTGTTCATGAGCTCCGCCAGCCCCTCAAGCGCGAAGTACTCGCACTGAATGGGGATAAGCACCGCGGTCGCGGCGGTGAGCACATTCACTGTAAGCAGCCCAAGCGACGGCGGCGAGTCCATTATAATATAATCGTAGTCCTTCTCGACGGCCTTTAGCGCCGAACGGATCTTCTTCTCCCGCGCCATTGTGTTGATCAGTTCGATCTCTGCGGCGGCGAGGTCGGGCGTAGCGGGGGCGATGTCCAAAAATTTCATAAACGGCGCGGATATACGGATATCGCGTATGCCGGTCGGCTCCCCGTTCCGCTCGCGCTCGGTGATCACATCGTACATGGAAAACTCGATATCGTCTTTATAGATGCCTACGCCCATGGTGGCGTTCGACTGCGGGTCCATGTCTACGATCAGCGTCCGTCGCTCGGCGGCGGCGAGGCAGGCGGCGAGATTGACGGCAGTGGTCGTTTTTCCCACCCCGCCCTTCTGGTTGCACACCGCAATAATTTTTGCCATTCCGACCGCCTTTTTGTTTTTGTTTCCACCGCTTTTGATACGGTCTTTATCAACCGCACGCCGGCGTTTTGTTGATAACCTGCCGGTAGTGGCCCCCGCCAGATCATTACTTACCGCCGTATTCACATAACGCACATGTTATCAACATTTGTGTGTGGATAACGTGAATAACTCCACAACCGCCAAATTCCGCCTGTTTTCAATGTTTTACGCCATTTACGCACACTTGGGTACCGGGTGTGCTATACTATAATATACAGTTTTCCACAAAGTCCCGGCCTTTTACACAAACTCCATCGATACGAGGCTTAACCCCTGCGCCAAGCTGCCCAAGCTGTACTGCGCGATCTCGCGGATTTGTATGCCGTCCTTGGCCTTATTGGAGGTCATCGTCTCCAGCTCCGCAGCGAACTGCTTTGTCTTGTAAGTGTACATGTGCCCGTCATCGGCCAAAAACGGCCTGGCGGCCTGCGCGAATTTCTGCAGTGAGCCCACACCACGGCCGATTACGTAGTCCGCTTTTTTTCCGGGCTTTACGCTGTCCGTCTTACCGTGGTACACCTCTATATTATCGAGGGTCAGCTCCGTCTTGACCGCTTCGAGAAAATCCGCTTTTTTCCGGCAAGGCTCAACCAGCATGAACGACAAGTCGGGCCTGAACAGCCTTATCGGGATAGACGGGAACCCGCCCCCCGAATTGATATCAAGCACTACCGCGCTCTTTTTAAACCCAAATAGCAGGAGCGGTTGCAGCGAATCGCAAAAATGGCGCAAAAACAGATGCTTTTCATCCGCCTCGGGCAACAACTCCGCCGCCCTGTTCTCACGAAGCACAAGGCCGATATACGCCAAAATCAACTCCCTCAGCTCCGGCTCCGGCGACAATCCAAGACGCTCCAGCTCCTTTGGCTCGTACCGCTGCTTCGCTAACTTAAAAAACGGGCCCCTTGATTCGTCCATACCTTGCAATCCTGCTGTTTCACGTGAAACAAACCCATCAATCCCGGCAACTGCGCTCCGCTACCCGCTTATTATAGTATTAGCGCCCGCCGGATTTCAACAGGTACATCGCCAAAATTGACACATCCGCAGGCGTAACCCCGCCTATCCGCGACGCCTGACCCAATGTCGCGGGACGAACTGCTTGCAGCTTCTGCCGGGACTCCGTCAACAGCCCAGAAATACCGTTGTACGAAAACCCGTCAGGGATCCGCGTCTCGTCATACCGCCTGAGCTTCTCAATCTCTTTAAGCTGCTTTCTGACAAATCCCGCGTACTTAATTTCAGACTCAACGCCAAGCAGCAAATCTCTGCTAAAAACGCTATCGGTATCTGTAATGACAACATCCCCATCATCCAAACCCTTTTTCTCGATGATGCCGTCATCGCCAGACAACCCTTTCCCAACAACTTCAAGACCCCGCAGCAACCACTCTATCCCAACCTCCGGGCGCCTCAGCAAATCCCGCGCGCTCTCCGTCTGCGAGATACGCCTCTCTTTTAAGGATGATGTTTCCGCCCCACAGTTCACCCCGTCCAAAATACGTTCATACTCCCCCGGCGTAACCTTAACCCCGACCAACCGCTCCGTAAACTCCCGCTTCCGATCCCAAAACCGCCGGCGCTCGTCGTACTGTTCATCCGTTATCGTCCCCAGCCCATGCCCAACCGGCACCAACCGCTCATCGCAGTTATCCTGCCGCAGTATCATCCGGTACTCCGCCCGCGAGGTAAACATCCGGTACGGCTCCTCCGTCCCCTTCGTCACCAGATCGTCAATCAGCACCCCAATATAAGACGTATCCCGCCCCAGCACAACCGGCTCCTCCCCGCGCATCCCCCGCACCGCGTTGATCCCGGCGATAAGCCCCTGGCAAGCCGCCTCCTCGTACCCCGAACTCCCGTTCACCTGCCCGGCAAAGAAGAGCCCCCGCACCGCCCGCGACTCCAGCGTGGGCCGCAGCTGCAACGGCGGGAAGTAGTCGTACTCGATCCCGTATCCCGGCCGCACGATCCGCGCACCCTCCAATCCGGCAACGCTTTGCACCATTTTCTCCTGAACGGCGCCGGAAAGTTCTGTAAAAAGGCCGTTTACGTATATCTCATTGCTATCAAGGCCCTCCGGCTCTAAATATAGTGTATGGCCGTCGCGATCTCCAAATCTTATTACCTTTTCTTCTATAGAGGGGCAGTAGCGCGGCCCGGCGGTCTGGAGTTTTTCAGGGGGGCGCAGGGCATCGCCTATGGATTGCAGGATGTGCCGGTGCGTAGACGGATTCGTCCGAGCCGCCCAGCAGACGACCTTATTGCGCGGCCTCTCTTTCGCGAAGAAAGAGAACGGCTTAGGGTTCTCATCCCCCGGCTGTTCGGACAACACGGAGTAGTCTATGGTGCGCTTGTCGAGGCGCGGCGGCGTGCAGGTACGCAGACGGCCGGAGGCGATCCCCAGCTCCCGTATGCTCTCCGTAAGCCCCGCCGCCGGAGGCTCCCCCGCCCGCCCGCCCGCGTGGGAGTGGGGGCCCATGTGGATCACGCCGTTGAGGAACGTCCCGGAAGCGATAACGATGGATTTCGTGTTGATTATCTCGCCGGTATCTAATGTGACGGACGATACTCTGTCCCCCGAAACATTTAACCTGACCACCGTGGCCTGCAATATTGATATGTTGGGATGATTTTCCATGGCCTGTCTGGCCAAATTCCTGTACATCAGCTTATCCGCCTGCGCTCTGGGGCCCCACACCGCGCTCCCCTTGCTCGCGTTCAGCATCCGAAAATGGATCCCCGCCTTATCGATCAGCGATGCCATCAGCCCGCCCAGCGCATCTATCTCCCGCACAATATTCCCCTTAGCCACCCCGCCGATGGCAGGATTGCAAGACATCTGGCCGATAAAGTCGGGGTTCCCGGTAATAAGCAGCACGCGAGCGCCCATCTTGGCCGCAATATGTGCCGCCTCGATACCGGCATGCCCGGCGCCTGTTATTACTATGTCTGGGGTTGTCATGGGTATAAAATAATATTTGGCGGGTTAATTTAAAACAATATGGGATTATGTTTTGCCGGGGCGGTAAATTGGGGGTTGGCGGTGTGATGGGTATACGGTTTTGACGGAAACAAAACGTTTTTGTAGGGGCGATCGTCCCCGATCGCCCGTGCCGGAATTGCGATATTGCGTTTGATTTGACGTATACCGCACCGGCATCGCGGGCGGGCACACAGGCCCGCCCCTACGTTGGGTTGTTGGTGGATTTTGTGGGATATTGTAATCCATGCGTTGCGGGCGACCGGGGACGGTCGCCCCTACGGGCATTATCGGTGGAATTCGGGGTTTATCGTTGTGATGGATATACGGTTTTGACGGAAACAAAACGATTTTGTAGGGGCGATCGTCCTCGATCGCCCGCCGGAATTGCGATATTGCGTTTGGTTCAACGTATACCGCAATCCCGGCATCGCAGGGCGTTGCACGCAACGCCCTTACGTGGGATTGTTGGTGTATTTTGCGGGATATTGTAATTCATGCGTTGGCGGGCGACCGGAGACGGTCGCCCTTACGGGCATTATCGGTGGAATTTGGGGTTTATCGTTGTGATGGATATACGGTTTTGACGGAAACAAAACGTTTTTGTAGGGGCGATCGTCCCCGATCGCCCGTGCCGGAATTGCGATATTGCGTTTGATTTGACGTATACCGCAATCCCGGCATCGCGGGCGGGCACACAGGCCCGCCCCTACGTTGGGTTGTTGGTGGATTTTGTGGGATATTGTAATTCATGCGTTGCAGGCGACCGGGGACGGTCGCCCCTACAAAATCGTTTTATTTATCATCCATTACAACGATACATTCCCATTTAACATGTTTCACGTGAAACATCAATCCCACACAAAAAGCGCACCTATCGCCCAAAATGTCCCATAAAATACCCACCCCAGCGGACCCAGGATTGTTTTTTTCCTAAATTCTACGGTAATGAGCGAAAACGCCACACTTTGCTCCGCGTGCCTGATTCTTCCCTCCAGTACCTCTATTTCCGTATTGATGCGCTCAAGCTCCTTTTCAACTCTTAACATATCCGTAACGTTGTGCGCCTGTTCAAGCAACGCCAGATACCTGTCGCGAACGTGTTTAAGGCTGTTCAGGCGACTGATATTGTCCCGGTATTGATCCGTAATGTCTGCGCCTCTCCTTGATTCGTGCTCGACCTTGCCGAGCGTCCGTGCGAACGCTAAGAACGCGTCCATGTTTTCTGGCGGTATCCGCGCCGTTATGGAGCCGTCTCTTTCGCCGATAATAAACCCTTTATTGCTCTTTATCTGTTCAATAAGGCTCATTCTGGTCTTTTCTATTATCTCTTTTTTGTGTTCTAAGACCAACTCCAATGTGTGCGAGTAGGTTATCATCCTCCTGTTATCGACCGGGGCGGTTGGGGCTGACGGTGTTGCCCGTTTGGCCTGTGGTGCGGATATTTCCTCTGTCTCTCCGTTTTGAGAAACTTCTTCGTCTGATTCCGGTTGATATGATTCTAAATCCGGCGCCGGCTGATGGGCTTGATAATTAACGTTACTTTCAAAACCAGAGTCCGGCGCCATTATAGAGGCGCGGGTCGATCCGCAGGAAATCAGTAATATCGACAGAAAAACCGTCAAAAAGCTTTTAACCATCGCCGCAGTCCTCATAATTTCCTCCATAAATGTGTTATTTACATCATAATTGTTTCACGTGAAACATCATAAATCCCATGATTAATATTATACCTGCGCCGTTCAGCGGCATCACGGCTGTTGTGCTGTCGATGGGCGGTGTGGGTATAATATTTAATCGCCTCTTCGTTAATTCCATATAAACAACCACTTTATGCCGTGGTACAGGCCGTAAAATATCCATCCGATGGGGCCCGGTCTTGACGGTTTTGTTTTTTCTTTGAAATCTACCGTAACTTGTGAAAACGCAACACTTTGTTCGGAGTACTTTATTCTCCCCTCCAGCATCTCTATATGCGCACTTATACGCTCGAGCTCTCTCTCAATATTTAAAATATCGGAAACGCCGGATGCCTTTTCAAGCAGCGCCAGGTATCTGGCGCGCACTTGCCTTAAATTGTCCAATCTTATAACATTATCCCTGTATTGATCCGTGATGTCGGTTCCGGTCTTGGATTCGCCCTCAACTTCACCGAGCGTCCGCGAATAATTTATGAATTCATCCATATTTTCGGCAGGTACCCGCACCGTTATGGATTTAGAAATCTCCCGGATGATAAACCCTTTGCTGCTCTTTAACTGGGCAAGGAGCGCCTTTTTAGTCTCCTCGGTGTCTTTTACTGAGAGCGAAAGCGTTGCTGAATAGGCTACCATCCTTGTTTCGCCGGACGGCTCCTCCGGCCGCTGGCGCGAAGGTGCTTCATCGGATGATTCCCGTAGCATCCTGGGTTGAGGCGTAGACTCCATAGCCATTAACTGTGCCGAGAACTCCCCCGGAGCCGCGGCTTCCCCCATCGGCGCGTTAGCACCGCAGGATGAGAGCGCTATCAACAGAACTATCACCAAAAAACTTTTAATCATTACCGCAGACTGCATAGTTTTCCTCCATAACATAAATGTGCTGTCCATATCATCAATATACAATAAAATTATACTGGCCGCAAGGATATGGTACGGATATTTTTCTGTGCAATACCGCGCCTATTTCCCGATACAGAACTTCCCGAAGATCCCGTCCAAAATCTCGTCCCCCGCTACGTGGCCGCAGAACTCCTCAAGCCGCGAGAGCGCTAACCTCAAATAATGGGCAGCGACTTCCTCCCTATCGAAGTTATCAACACCGTGCCGCAGATCCTCGATAACCGATTGTATTATATCGCGATGGCGCTCGTTTACGATGATTTCCGGGGCGCAAATATCAGAAGTTACGGCGCGGATTGCGGCTCCTATCGCTTCAAACAGTTTCTCCGTGTTGATTTTTTCCGTCAGGCTGGCCTCAACGCAGTTTAAAGAGAGCTTCCGGCAGAAGTTTTTCTTGCTTTCCGGGGATGCCATGTCTACCTTGTTGATAACTACAAGGACGTTTTTTTTCGCTCTATTTTGTAAGGAGTTAGGCATATCCGGCGCATCGGTTTTGTTGGTAATCTCCAAAATCCCCGCACGCTCATCATGCCCCAACTCTTCATCCGCAGCCGTAACCCAGAGTACGATATGCGCCCACCGTACCGCTGCCATTGTCCTCTCAATGCCTTGCTTTTCAACAATATCAGACGTATCCCGAATCCCCGCACTATCAAATAATTTGACCGTCGTACCCTCAAATACGATCCGTTCAGAGACTATATCCCTCGTCGTTCCCGGACGGTCGTGGACTATCGACCTGTCATACCCAAGTATCTCATTAAAGAGACTGGACTTACCTGCGTTTGCGGGACCTGCCAGCGCGACGGCTACCCCATCATCAAACGCCTTGACCCTCTCCCCCCGCCGCACCTCCTCTTCAAGTTCGGAGATGATTGTCCCCAAATCTATCCTGTTTGTGGATATCAACCCCGCCTTAGACTCCGCGACATCGTCATCCTCCCCGAATTCGATCCTGCTTTCTATGTCTGATAATATGTTGATAATCCGGCGCTTCAGGCGTTCCAAAGATTCTAACTGTTTGCCTTGGTAGGCTAACTGGGCGGACTGCAGGCGCATCTCCGTCTGGCTCTCGATCAATCCGGCAATGCTCTCCGCCTTGAGCAGCCCGATCTTCCCGTTGACGAACGCGCGGCGCGAGAACTCCCCCCGGCCTGCCGGACGAGCGCCTTTTTTGAACAACCGGTCAAGAATTTTGGCGGTGACCGCCGTACCCCCGTGGCAGAAGATCTCGACCATCTCCTCCCCGGTGAACGAGCGCGGGGCATCGTATTTTATGGCGGTGACTTCGTCTATAATGTCTGGGATATTGGTATCATCAACCGAAGGCGGGCGACCGGGGGCGGTCGCCCCTACATGAGTATTACAGGGGTAATTTGGGGCGGGATTATCGCTGCCGACGCCAATTTGCCCGTCAAATCCATCTGCCCGGCCATTTTCCACACAACTGTAACTATAGGGATGACAATCATTTAGCACGGAATAGACGCCTATTTTACGCGCTATTTCTTTTTTGAACCGTACAGACTCCCGGATAATTGCTGCAAAAACGCTCTGGGAGCCCTCTCCGGTGAGCCGGATTACGGCCAGCGCTCCCCGGCCCTGGGGGGTGGAGAGCGCGGCTATCGTGTGGGTGGAGGCGTCCATCCCCAAGCCTACTTCCTGCGATTACCGCCGGCCCTGTTCCTCATCGGCGCCTTGTGGCGTGTGTTTGATGTCTGGTGCGATGACGACGATGACGATTCTGCCGGCGTTGATGAGGCCTTGCCGCCAAGGGTCATTACCGTGCCGTCGGGCTTTGTTATTTTGGGCGGCAGCCACTTCTGCTGGGCGAGGCTGAGCGCACTTGACATTGTCCAGTAAAACACCACGCCGGCCGGGAAGCTGTTGAACATGACAAGCATAAGCGGCGGCATTATGTAGACTATAGCTTTCTGGTTCGGGTCCTGTATCACGGCCTTCTGCTGGAAGAACGTGAGCGTAGCCATTATGATGGGCATGAGCGCTACGTTGTTGCCGTAGAGGGGGAGTGTAAACGGCAGGTAGAAAAGCGCCTCGGGTTTGGAGAGGTCCCCCACCCACGGGAGCAAAAAAGACGTCGCGCCCACCATCTCAATCGCCTTTCGCAGCACTATGAAGAGCGCTATGAAAATCGGCATCTGCAGGAACATCGGCAGGCAGCCGGGGTTGAGCGGGTTCACGCCCTCGGCCTTGTAGAGGGCCATCATCTCCTCGTTCATCTTCTGCGGGTTGCTCTTGTACTTCTCGCGCAGCTTGACGAGCTTGGGCTGCAGATCCTTCACCTTGAGCATCGATTTCGCGCTGCTCTGCGTCATGGGGTAAGTGATTATCTTGAGCAGGAACGTGAGCAGGAATATCGCAACGCCGTAGTCGCGCACGAGGCTGTAGAAGAAGAGCAGCATCCACAAAACCAATTCGGCCAGAGGCGGGAACCACGCGTCGGCCCAGAATATGTGCCGCGCCCAGCTGAGTACGGGGAAGAGTGTTTTCTCAAACTTGAGCTTGTGCTGCGCCAGTTCCTTTATACCGTTAGGGCCGGCATATATCCAGTCGTTGAGCTCGTTGGATTTGGCCTCCGTCTGATAATATATGGAGTAGTCTATCATCTGCTCTTTGGTCCCCGGGATCTTGCCGGCGACGCGCCCCTCTATCCGAAGATCGGCATCGGACTCTTCCTGCGCAACAAGCGCGACAAAGAAGTTCTTGGAGCTCATGCCGACCCAGCGGTACGTACCGGACGGATCCTCGCTCCCCTTTTTCTTCATCTCCAGATGATAAGCCCGCTTACCGTCGGAGTAGTGCGCGCGGCGGCGGTCCATGATCTGGCCGAACGGCAGGTTTTCGTCACCAACCGGTTCCTCAATACCGCCCGCCCAGCCGGTTGTAACCTTGCGCCCGGCAATGTTTTGACCGCGGACGGAATAGCCTATTCTGTAAGTATCATCCGCAAACGTAAAAACCTTTTGAATAGCGCGGCCGTCTGACGATGTTGTTTCGAGGACGAGCTCGTAACCCGCCGTGTCTCCCTCAACGATTACGCGGTTAGGGCCGATTTTGGCGATAGGGCCGCTGTTATCTTCGCCATCGCCTTCACCTGCGCCGGAGTATGCCGAAGGGATTTCGCTTATGAGTTTGAAAAACTTTTCATCAAACAATTCGTCATTAATCTTAAGCTGCGCACCGCCCACGCTTCCTAATGGCAGCATATCTATCAACTCGCCCTTGCGGGAGCCGGATGCATAAGAGTATTCTTTCAACTGGAGTGATACGATGCGCGCGCCTTTCGTGCTGACCTTTGCTATGACCCTGTTGGTCTCCACCGTTATGGTATCTTCAGCAAGTCTGGCGATTGCCGGAGTACCGGTATCAATGCTGTCGGGATGAGCCGGCAGGCTGTCTCCGGCAGCCGCGGATATTGTCTGTTCCCGCTCCGGCGCGTCCTTTGCATCCGCGGTTTGTTTATCCGTTGATGACGACGTATCCTTCGCCGCCGCACGCTGCGGGGGGGTGTAGGCGGGCACCGGCTTCTTGAGGACCGTACCGTACCAAAAGTTGTTCCACATCGACGAGCTGAAGAAGATCACGACGACGACCATCAACGCAAATGCCAATAACGAATTCTTGTTCACTTGGTGATACCTTTCATATTATAAGATTACACAATCAGATGTTGTACCCGAACCGTTCAACGGCATCACGGTTGTCGTGCAGCCGCCGGGCGGCGCGGGTGTAATATCCAACAGTGTCTTCAATATTTTACAGGATCGTACCCGCCCTTAGAAAACGGATTGCACCTCAGCACTCTCCATACTATCTTCACCGCGGCGATATGCAGCGGCAATGTCTTTACGGCATCTCTGGCATAGCACGCGCAGGACGGTTCGAATTTGCAGACCGCCCCCTGCATGAGGAAGACCGTTTTGGCGCTCTGGATCAGGGCGTAGACGGTTCCGGAAAGTTTTTCTTTGCCGTTTCCTGCCATTTATTAAAATTTTCCCTCTGTTCGTTTACGTCATAGTGTTTACTGTCGTTTGGCCGTGGTTTGATGAGGATGTCGAAAAAAGGCGGGTTGTGTTTGATGTTGCAGCGGTAAATTTCCCTAAGCGCTCTCTTCACTCTGTTACGCTCTACGGCGTTCCCGATCCTTTTGGAAACGATAACGCCGAACCTGTCGTGCCCGAGGCCGTTCTGTCCGTAAATCAGGACAAAGCAAGGACACTCCCACCGCCGCCCCTCTTTGAACAGCCGGGATATCTCGCCCCTCTTCTTGATCTTCCGAGTCCTGCCGAACCGCAAAGCCGCAGTTCCGGGCTGACTTACAGCGAATCCGACACGGTCAGACGCTTGCGCCCCTTGGCCCGCCGGGCGCTGAGCACCTTGCGGCCGTTGGCGGTAGCCATCCTCGCCCTGAACCCGTGCTTGTTAGCCCTCTTACGGTTAGAAGGCTGAAAAGTACGCTTCATAAACCCACTCCTTATTCACATTTTCCAAAATAACCAATGAGAAGAGAATATATATTATTGTATTGATGAAAATCAACAAAAAAATAAAATTTGTTTAGACGTGGATTTTTGGGGTGGCTTTTATTTATATTTGTACAATCATGCAGACGCCCGAAAGGCCGCTTTCCCGGCTAAACAAGTCCTACACCTTCGAAAAGTTCGTGGTGGGCCCGAACAGCAAGTTCGCCCACGGCGCCGCCATGGCCGTGGCCGAATCCCCCGGCAAAACCCGGTTTAACCCCCTTTTAGTCTACGGAGGGGTCGGTTTGGGCAAAACCCACCTCATCCAGTCCATAGGCAATTACGTCATAGAGACCATCCCGGGCAGCATCGTAACCTATATGTCGTCCGACGAATTTCATGTAAATTACATAGAATCCCTCAAAACCAACAGCGTCCAGAGTTTCACGGCCCAAATCCGGGGAAGCGATGTCCTTTTAATCGACGACGTCCAGTCCTTTGCCGGCCAGGAGGGCACCCAGGAGGTGTTTTTCCACATTTTCAACACCCTCTACCAAAACGGCAAACAGATAGTCCTGGCGTCGGACCGCCCCCCCGTAGCCCTGAAAGGGCTTGAGGAAAGGCTTATTTCAAGGTTTCAGAGCGGTCTTTCGGTAGATATCCAGCCTCCCGACCTCGAAACTCGCGTCGCCATCCTCAACAGGAAGGCCGAAGACGAAAATCTCAGTCTGTCCGCTGAAATTTTGAATTATATCGCCGAAAACGTATCGTCCAACATCAGAGAAATCGAGGGTGCGGTAATAAAACTGCTCTCCCACGCCTCAGTGAACCACAGCGATATTACGCTGGATTTGGCCAAAAGCGTCCTTAAAGACAATATAAAGACGGAAAGGGTGAGGATATCCATAGACCATATAATAGAAAAAACCGCAGAATATTACAAGATACCGGTCAATAACATCCTCGAAAAAAACAAGCGCAAAGAGGTGGCTTTCTGCCGCCAGGTGGCCATGTACATCTCAAAACAGATGACAAACCACACCCTGAAATCAATAGGGATGTACTTCAACGGCAGAGATCACAGTACCGTACTCCATGCCGTTCAGTTAATCGAGGATCTGATGAAAAAGGACGGCGCTACGGCAAGAGACATAGAATATGTCATCTCTTCATTAAAATAGTAGCATTGGAGCGCGCAAAATATTATTTTAAAAGATATCCACATTTTTTGAACGGATTGATGTCAAAAATGTGTAAATTTAGTGTAGATAATTTTCAATTTTTAATTATCTACACCTTTATAAACAAAAATCAAGGGTAAACCTATACTTTATAAACATGGCTAACCCAATGATTTTTATATAAATAAGATATTTATAAACAATTATTAACAACCTTATTATTACTATTATTTTCTAATATCTTTAAATAATAAGTTGTTGATATACATCGCAAAATAACAAAAATATCACTATATAAGGACAGGACGGTGAAAATATGTCAGTTTTGATTCAAAAGAAGGATTTGTGCGAAGCTATGCAGAAGGCTATACCGGTCGTACCGACCAAGACCGCTCTGCTGATACTTTCCAATTTTAAACTTACCTACGCCGATTCGGTGCTGGAGATATCGGCCACGGATGCCGACCACTCACTGCGGGTGACCGCTCCGGCTTCCGGTGACGGGGAGTTGAACATTACCGTAAACGCCCGAAAAATTCTTGATCAGGTGAAGGAACTGCCGGAGGGGGCTATAAAGCTCTCAGTAGACGGGTTGGTGCTTATTATGGAGACTGAAAAAGGTTTCTATAAGATGGCAGGCGCCGATCCAGGCGATTTTCCGGGCATTCCTGAGATTGACGGCGGCGTTGACATGAATATTGGTATTTTTGCGCTGCGCGATATGATACAGAAGAGTTTATTCGCGGTATCTAAGGACGAATCACGCGCCAGTTTGTGCGGAATATTATGGGAATTGTCTTCGGATAAGGCCGGTATGATAGCCACGGATGGTCATAGGCTGGGTTACTCGTTTATAGGTATGAATTTGCCGTTAAAAGACAGTATAAGCAAGATTCTCTCCCAAAAAAGCGTACAAACGCTCCAAAAAATTACTGATTCAAAGAGTCAGGACGAGCAGATAAGGGTGTCGGTAGGCGAAAAATACGTATCTTTCTCCACGCCGGCGTTTACAATGGTTTCAAAATTAGTGGAAGGGCAGTACCCGGAATACAATAAGGTAATACCTAAGAACAATCCCAAAATTATTATTGCCGACAGAGTAGCGCTGCTCGATGCTGTAAGGCGTGTTTCTGTTTTGGCAAATCAGAAAAATCGTCTCATAAAATTGGTATTTACTGCCGGAAAGATGGAAGCAACCGCGACAAACAGGGAGATCGGCGGCGACGCACGGGAAACAGTTGATGTCCAATATAACGGCGAAGAGCACACAGTAGGCTTTAATGGTCAGCTCTTTACTGAAATTTTGGGCATTGTAGGCACCAAAAGTGTCCGTTTGGAGATGAACACACAAATCAGCGCGTGCCTCATCTTCCCCGAGTACAATGAGGAAAAAGATAAAATAAGCGATGATCTTTTCCTATTGATGCCTCTCAGAATAATGGACGAAGTTTAATAATATACAGGGGGATGGGCAATGCAGCGATTACCGTTATCCGTTCCCCTTTTTATTGCTGTTTTAACAGCGCTGTTAATATCCCAGCCGGTGTATTCAAACCCTTTTCACTGGCAATATAACAGAATAGGTACGCCGTTCGCCTTGTTTTACAATCCGTCTTTGCTTGGTAACAATCCCGGCCGCACGATAGGTGTAGATATGATGCCGGACAGCGCCGGTTACAAACTTAGCGGTGCGGTGACTGTTCCCGTTGGGGAGGTAAAAGAGCGTAAAATAAAAAAATTTGCATGGCTTAACAGTCCCTATCACTCATATATGTCGAGCAGAGGCGCAATTTCGGTGGGTGGAGCGTATAACGGGCAGGAAGATTATCAGATAAGCGCCGGATTTGCGGTACCGGTGTGGTTTATTCAATCCGGCGCATCATTTGAACTGGCGGGCATGGACGGCCGTACCGTTGGCGCTTTTAATCTGGCATTTATGTCTAATATAATGACTGACAATATGTTATACGTGGGAGTGAATGATTTGGCAGTAAGCGGGAGAGATGTCGCCAACGATTTTAATGCGGCAATCGGAGTTGCCGGGGTTTTGGCGTCCAGCGGGACACTGTCCTACATGCCGTACGACCTGCTCTTTACCTGCTGGTTTGGAGAAAACGGCGTAAACCTGATGGAGGGGACAGTGCGCGTCAGTCTTGACATGGCCCCGTTTCACACAACTGCCGGCACTTTCGGCCAGTTGCCGTCGGTTGCCGCCGGATACACTCTGGCTAAGGACAAGACAGGGGAGCTTTTCCACAAAATTTTCGTGAATTTTGGGATTACGTTCATCAACAGGTCCTCCTCGGCTGCGGTTTTGGGCAGTTACGGCCTGCGGGGCGGCGGGGGGGACGAGAAGGGGGCGGCGTTCTTCTACAGTTCGTTTGACAGGGAGCCTCCGGCCACGGCGCAGGACAAAAACCTGTTTGCGTCGCTTTCACACAGCGATGCCGGGGACGGCAAGGTACTGTTCTCCCTGAAGGCCGCCGGGGCGCCGGTCAGTTCCTGGGTACTGCGGATCGAAAACCAACGCGGTGTCAGCGTCAACACCTTTTCGGGGGGTAACGTGGTCCCCTCATCCGTCCTCTGGGACGGCCTGAGGGCGGACGGGGCGGCGGTCGGGGAGGAGATGATCAGCGTAAAACTGGTGCTTAAGGGGGCGGCCAGGGTTGTAGAGAGCAATATTGTGGAAATCCCCCTCAAATAGTCTAAAATAGCGTCAATAAAACTATTTGATTGCCCGTAATTAAAATAATTAACAAAATCCTTGGACTTTTTATAAACCATAACCTATATTCTATAGCCTATGAGCAAATCGAACATACCGATAGTCGAAGAGGGCAGCCTCGCGCTATATCTCAAGGAGATAGGCAAGCTTCAGCCGCTTACGTCGGAGCGGGAGGCGGAACTCGCGACTAAGATAAAAAACGATGACCGGGAGGCGCTAGACACCCTCGTAAAGGCGAATTTGCGCTTTGTGGTGAGTGTTGCCCGCAACTACCAGAACCAGGGCCTCTCGCTCAGCGACCTGATAAATGAGGGCAATATGGGTCTTGTGAAGGCCGCCAGGCGATTCGACGAGAAGAAAAATTTCCGGTTCATCTCCTACGCCGTGTGGTGGGTTCGCCAGGCGATATTGCAGGCGCTGGCCGAGCAGTCGCGCATCATGCGCCTGCCGCTCAACCGCGCCGGGGCCATCCACAAGATCAGCAAGACCCAGGTCGAGCTCGAGCAGCGGTTCAACCGCCCGCCCGATACCGCCGAGATCGCCCGCGAGCTCTCCATGTCCGAGTCGGCGGTGCTGGAGACCATATCGATCTCCAACAACCACGTCTCGCTCGACGCGCCCATAAAAGACAACAACGGCTCCACGCTGATAGACCTTATCATCAGCACCCCTGACGGCGGCGGCCCGGACGAGAACATCCGCGCCATGTCGCTGCACGAGGAGATCCGGCAAATGCTGGACTTCCTGACGGAGCGTGAGCGGGAGATCATCAAGCTCTACTTCGGCATCGACCACGAAAACGCCTACACGCTCGACGAGATCGGCCGTAAATTCAAAATCACCCGCGAGCGGGTGCGCCAAATAAAATCCAAAGCCCTGAACCGGCTCAAAAGCGCGCAGGGGGTCAAGCCCACGCCGCGCCGGGTCAGAGGAGCAAGGGTAAATAATACGTGAAAAAAGCAAAAATTTTAGCATTAGTCTGCTTAATGACGGTGTTAATGGCGGCCTGCGCCCCCAAGCCCGTCCTCTTTGACGTGTCCAACGTCCCCGCCAACGACCGTTGCGACTACATGAAGGACGTCTGCAAGGAGGCTGAGAAGTTCCAGGCTAAGTTTGAGTCTATGACCCGCGAGGAGAAGGAAGACGCCAAGGCCGTAATGAGCGCCTACTCCCAGCAGTGCAAAGACGCGCAGGATATGTGCCGCCAGACCATTGAGTAACGGTTTTTGTTGATAAAAATGCCGGCATAATACTATGATTATATTATGAAATCTGTACGTACCATAAAAGCGTTCCTCGCCGCCGCAGTTTGTACCGGATTAATAACGTCCTGTACCCCGGTTTCCGTGCGCACCCCCACCCCTGCCGAGTCACCTTCCGCCGCCCCGCAGCAAAAAACCGGGCCGGCAGAGACGGCACCGAAGGATACCCCGCTCTCTCAGGTGGCCATATCCGTTCCGGGGCGCCCCGAGTATCCCGATGTGGAAACGGGTTTTGCCTCCGAAGTAACGCGGCCGGAGTTCGATCAGTTAGACTTCCCGCCGCCCTATAAACCGCCCATCCCCGAAGTAGAGCCGCCCCGCCCCGACGAGCCGGTAACCGGCGGGAAGGCGCGGATATACCTGCAGCGCGGATTTTTGGACGACGTGATCGCCGACCTGCTGCGCGTGAACCCGTTTAGCGGCGAGAACGGCAGCCGGCGCATCTTTAATGTTACCGACTCAACGCACAGGCGCATGGAGTTTACCCTGACCGGCGAGACAAGGCGCGCCAACGGCCGCAAGGCAACCGCGCTCGATTTCATAGAGATATGGTCGCGTTTCATAGCGAGCCGCCCGGCGCAGGGGCTGGCCCTCTTCCGCAACGTGCAGGGGGTAGACGGCTTCATAACCGGGAAGAACCCGCTCGTAAACGGCTTCAGCGCCGCCGATGAAAATACGATCCGCCTCCGCTTCGCCAAGGCCGACCCGCTCGCGTTCCACCGAATGAACACGCCAACCCTCGTAAGCGGCCCGTTTTTGCTTGGCTCCTACTACTCCGGCGGCTCAAAAACGGGAGAGACAAAGCTGTTCCCCAACGCAAACAGCCTCTCCGGCGCGGCGCTCCTCGCGGAGTGCATTGTACAAACCGGCGGCGACAACGACGCGATGACATCGTTCATAGATGGAAAATACTCGGCGATGACGCTCTATAAATCCACCGACCTCGAAGTTGCGAGAACGGAACTTCACGGCAAGGCGGAACTGCACAAACTGCCGTCCGACAGGTACTTTATCGCGTGTAAATCAGACGACGGCCGGGTTTGCGAATACATACGCGGCAAGGTAAACGGCGCCGGCATGCTGCGGAACCTCATAGGCGCGGAGGGCGAGGCGATCAACGGCGTGGCGGAAAACGCAGATACCCCGGAGATGCCCGGAAGCGGCGTTGCCGCACCCAGCCTGCCCAAACCGTTCAGAATCATCTACCGCGACGACGACCCCATATCCAAAGCCGTAGCTGAAAAAGCCCTGGCCGATTTAACCGGCGACGGAATGAACGCGGAAGCCATAGGCAGCAACGCCGAAAACTACGAAAAAGCGCTTGTCAGAGGGCAATACGGCGCCGCGGTGGGCTGGGTGCCGCAGACCGTCCTCGAAAGCCAGACGGAACAGCTGCACCTCGCCACAATGTGGTTCTCCGACGACATGGACTCTAAAGCGCGCCGCAGCGATTTCAGAGAGATACCGCTCTTCTCCGTAAACAACTACCTGCTCCTTCATCAGGATATGAAACTCTATCAGAACAGGCTAAGCGGGATGTGGGTCAATACCGCCGGGCATTAATACCAGTAGGGGCGGCCGTCCCCGGTCGCCCGTGCCGGAATTGCGATATTGCGCTTGATTTGACGTATACCACAATCCCGGCATCGCAGGGTGCTGCACGCAACGCCCCTACGTTGGAAGAAAACGAAGAGGCAAAGCCGCCTCAAGAAACAGAAAAGTATTTTACTGTAAACTGAAACAACTTTTTTCTAAACTCAAAAGAGGAGGCAGTACAATGGACGTAACAAATGATGTAACGCGCAAAAAAATTATGCAACAGATGGCCCGTATCTATACCGCAATAATAATCGGCCTTCTGACCATCGCCGTACTTGTAGGCAGTATTTATACTATCAAGGCGGGAGAACGGGGAATTGTATTCACATGGGGTAAAATCACGGGCGTAACAAATGAGGGGATTCACTTCAAAATCCCTATTATGCAAACGGTAACAAAGGTAGATATACGGACACGGCAGGGAGAAATCCCCGCAGAAGCCGCGTCCAAGAACTTACAAACCGTTACATCAACAATATCAATCAACTTTAGCCTCGATCCGGCCAACCTCAAAATATTATGGGAAACCGTCGGCGAAGCATACTATCAAAAAATAGTTATACCCCGCGTCCAAGAAACCGTCAAAGCCGTTTCCGCACAGTACACCGCAGAGGAACTATTGACGCAACGAGCGGCGGTAAAAAACGACATCGAAGAAAGCCTCATAGGGCAACTTCAAAAATACAACATAATCGTACATAAAGGCGGCATACAAATCTTAAACTTTAGTTTCAGCAAAGCGTTTGACAGCGCAATAGAAGAAAAGCAGGTAGCCGAACAAAAAGCCTTAACCGCCACAAATAAACTCGAACAGATCAAAATCGAGGCAGAACAGCGGCTGACACAGGCACGGGCCGAAGCTGAGGCCATCAAAATACAGGCAGACGCAATCCGGGCGCAGGGCGGCAAAGAATATATCAACTTAAAGGCTATCGAAAAATGGAACGGGCAGCTCCCCGTATACAACGGCGGGAACGGCCCAATACCATTTTTGGAGATAAAATAACTTAAATAAACAATAACGCCGCAAATGGTAATTTATTGGTGTATTGATGATTGTAATGTTTCGCGAAATTACACGCACGATTTTGTAGGGGCGATCGTCCCCGATCGCCCGTGCCGGAATTGCGATATTGCGTTTGATTCAACGCATACTGCAATCCCGGCATCGCGGGCGGGCACACAGGCCCGCCCCTACGTGGGATTGGTGGTGTATTTTTCGGGATATTGTAATCCATGCGTTGGCGGGCGACCGGGGACGGTCGCCCCTACAGGTATTATCGTTGGGAATTGCCATTTGGCGCACATTCCGGCGCCATTGTCTGAACCTTGATTTACATGATTAAAGGATTTTCTTGATTAAAAATCAACGTCAAACCCCGGATTATTGGTGATTTTGACGTTATCTTTTGACGTTTAATCATGTTAATCCTTTAATCATGTAAATCATGGTTCAGACAACCAACGGCAACATCATCACACCGCTAAACCCCAATTTACCGCACAACCACCCTACCGCTTCTTCCAATACTTCCGTATCTTCTTCATCACCTTTATCATGTCGAACGGTTTGCCGATGTGGTCGTCCATTCCCGCTTCCATGCACTTTTCTATATCTTCCTTGAACACATTGGCGGTCATGGCGATGATTGGGATTGTGTTGCCGGTTTCGCGTATGCGCTTTGTCGCGACTAACCCGTCCATCTGCGGCATCTGCACGTCCATGAAAATTAAATCATACTTATTCGGATTTTTTGTGAGCAGCTCCAGGACCTCGAAGCCGTTCTCCGCGCAGTCGAACTCGGCGTCGGTGTCTTCCATGTTCGCGAGCAGCACCTCGCGGTTGATTATTATGTCTTCCGCGAGCAGTATGCGGCACCCCTTGAGCTCGCCCCTCTTTACGGCGGTGCGCTGCTCGGGGTCGTCGTAGCCGCTTATCCCGAGGCAGCTGTTCATGCAGTCCATAATGTCGGAGGCGAAGAGCGGCTTCATCAGGAACTTGTCTACGCCGGCCACTTCCGCTTCTTCGTGGATGAGCGTCCATTCCGTTGACGAGATCATTATAACTACGCACTTGCGGTTCTCGGTGCGCTGTTTAATCTCTTTTGTCAGCTCTATGCCGTTCATCTGCGGCATGTTCCAGTCTATGAAATAGATGTCGTAGCCGCCGGAGGACTCCTCGATCATCTTGAGCGCGTCGAGGCCGCTTGCCGCTACATCGCAGCAGACCCGGTAGTGGCTGAATATCTCTGAGAAATAAGAGAGGACCTCCGACGCGTCGTCTACCGCCAGGACCCTCATGGTCTCCCAGTTTACGGAGGGGTCGAGGTGCGAATCCAAAGAATCGTTGCCCCGCTCCGCCTTGAATGTGAACGTGAATGTAGACCCCTCGCCGGGGCAGGAGACGACGCCTATATTTCCGCCCATCTGCTCCACAAGGCGTTTGGAGATAACAAGCCCAAGCCCCGTGCCGCCAAACCGCCTTGAGGTCCCGCTCTCCGCCTGCTCGAATGTGCGGAAGAGCCTCTGCTGCTGCTCGGCGGTAATCCCGATGCCGGAGTCGGTAACTTCCACGGTAATGGTGCACTCGTCGCCGCTCTCTTCCGCCAAAAACGTGTTCAGGCGGATGCTCCCGCTCTCCGGCGTGAACTTGACGGCGTTGCTTAGGAGGTTGATAATGATCTGCGCGAGCCTCTGGTCGTCGCCCACCAAAATATGCGGGATCTTCCCGTCTACCGTTACGAGGAATCTCTGCTGCTTCTCCTCCATGCGCACGCTGACGGCGTTTACGGCTTTCTTGAGCATCTTCTCGAACGAGAAGTCGGTTAGCACGAGGTCGAGCTTGTTCGCCTCGATTTTCGCCATGTCAAGCACATCGTTGATGACGCCGAGAAGGTGCGACGAGGCGTCTTCTATCTTGGCGAGCGCGTAGTTTTTGCGGTCTATGTCGGCAGCCTTTTTGCCTATGGAGGCCATGCCCATAATGGTGTTGAGCGGCGTGCGCATCTCGTGCGACATGTTAGACAGGAACGCGCCCTTAGCCTCAGACGCGGCGTTCGCGCGCTTGAGCGCTTCCTCGAGTTCCGAAGACATCTTTTTTATGTCGCGCAGGTCGTATAAAAAGCCTATGCCGATAAACTCCTTTTCATCCTGGACGCGCGTAAGCGTGATCGCGCAGGGTACGGGCTCGCCCTTTGCCGTCTGGTGGGGCCACTCGGCTTTTATTACCTCGCCGGCTATCGCGCGGTTTGTTACCTTGTAGGCCTCTTCGACGGCATTGCGCCCGTCCGGCAGGTACTGCGGCGAGAAATCTTCGTAGTAGCGGCTGAGGATCTGCTCCTTGGGCGCGTCGAACATCTTTATGAGCTCGTCGTTGCAGTTGGTTACGCTCGGCTTGCCGTCGAAGAAGGCCATGCCTATGGGCAGGGCGTCGAGAATCGCCTGGTTGATCCGGGCCGATCTCAATATCTTTTTTTCCATCTCCTTTATTGTACGGAGGTCGTAAAGGAACGCAAGCCCCGTGTATTTGCCGTCGAGCTCTATGCACGTTGCCGTAAGCTCGCAGGGTACAGCCTCGCCGCCGGAGGTTTGATGTGTCCACTCCGTTGTAAACGTCTCGCCGCTCATCATCACGTGTTTCATCATTTTAAAGGCTTTTTTGTCGGACTTCTCCCCGCTTGGCTGCGTCTCCGGTGAAAATTTAAAGAAGTTGCTGATGAAGTCCTGCTTTGTGGCCTTGCATATCTTCAGCATACCGTCGTTGCAGTCGATGATATTGATGTTTTCATCGAAGATAGTCAGGCCGATGGGCGCGGTTTTAATGATGGTCTGGTAGAGCGTATGCGCTTTTGTGAGGTCATGCTCCATGTCAACCCGGATAATTGCGTTTGCCGACAAAAACGCCGCCGACTGGAGCATCTCCGCCTCATCCTCGCCGAAGGTACGCTCGCTGCGGCTGTCGCCGAAAATTACAAATCCCCAAAAGTTGTTTTTGATAAAGATCGGGGTGATAAGCGCCGACACTATGCCGCGGCCGCTGAGGAGCTTCCCCTCCGGTATCAGCTTCACCGGGCCGTTGATTAATTCGCCCTTTTTAAAAATAGTCTCCCACCGCGGCGCTACGTCGGCATAGGATATGGCGGCAAACTCGGGTGTTGGCGGAACGGTGCCGCCGGCCTCCCCGTCCCAGCGGTAGATCTGCGACGTGTGGAGGCCCTCGGGCGTTGAATAGTTGCGCCAGACGCTCAGCTTGTCTAAATTCATCAGATCCGCGATTAACCCCATGCCGGCGGTCATCATCTCGTCGAACGACCCCGCGCTGTTTGAAAGGAAAATGGCCGACATATCGTTCAGCGTATCCGTCATCTTCTTGCTGTGCTTGCGAAGCTCCGTCTGCTGCCTTATGATATTGTTCGTAATAAGCAGGGCCAAAAGCAGGCCAGCAATCAAAACGAAAACGAACATCACAACGGTAACGGTATTGGAAATAGTCCCGAAGGTATCAATCCGCGCGTACTTCTCGCGGATAAGCCCGTTGTACCAGCCGGTAATGCCGGTCAGCTCGTCGATGAGCGCGTTGAACTCCGGCATCATGCTCTTGCGGAAGGCCGAATCGGCATTCGCGGAATTGCCGGCCTTAATCTGGTCCACTATGAACCGCGCCTCGGTGTGGATAGCGTTGTGCGAAGACGTGAGCCGCCGCAGGTGCTCCGTAAGCTCGCCGTTAACCGCCGCGCCCACCGCGGGCTCGCTCCTTATCCATATACCCAGCGGGCAGACAGCCGGGTCGAGCGCGCCGGTAAACTCGCTGCCGGTCAGCACCGATTCAAAGAGGTGGTGCCTCCAAGTGTAGTGCGTGTTCAAAATGTCCGTGAAACCGGAGATCTCTTTCTGGAACTCGTTTAGCTCGTGCGCCTCGCTCTTAAAACGGCCCGCCATCATAATGGCAACGATGCCAAACAGCACGGCGAGAAGCACAACGGCCAGAAACCCGCCGAGAATTTTAGTCTGAATTTTCAAAAACAACTCCGATCAAAAGGAAATAACATATTACCAGAATATAATACATGTGCCGCCGGATATGCAAAATTTCGCCTTTTTGCGGAGCAACGGTAAATTTCCATTTTACGCCATATCCCGCCTTTTTTGTCTGAACCATGATTTACCTGATGAAAGGATTTCCTTGATTAAAAATCAAAATCAACATCAAAACCCGGATTATCGGTGATTTTGACGTTATCTTTTGACGTTTAATCATGTTAATCCTTTAATCAGGCAAATCATGGTTCAGACTATCAACGGCAACACACCGCCAAATTACCATTTACCGCAAAAAATGGGCGTTGGGGCGGAAATAAGTTTGAAAGGTTGATATTTTGAGGGCGGTAATGTATACTTATTACTATGGATAGGCGGACTGTGTAGGACGCTATTGGCGGATTCTGTTGACCGGATTGGGTTGGAGGCATTATATAATGGTGTTGGACATGATGACAATCACGCTCGCTATACTCGCGCCCGCCTGCGCCGCCGTGACGGCCTTAAAACCCTATATTTCCAAAAAATACCCGTTTGGCGTAAACCCAAGGGCGGCCACGCAGGGCCGCCCCTACAGGCCGGTATCCACCGTAGGGGCGACCGCCCCCGGTCGCCCGTGCCGGGATTGCGGAAAATCGCCATTTGTACCACCCACCGTGGCTTCGACTCCGCTCAGCCACCGGGACCGTTGCCTGAGCGGAGTCGAAGGCAACATTTGCGCCAAAATTTCATTTGTCTCATATCCAACCAAAAGGGCGTTGCACGCAACGCCCCTGCCACGGTATCACGGCAAATTCCCATTAACCATATCCCCCAAGATAGGAACCATTAAATGAAGAAGAAATTGGCGCTGTTTCTAACCGCGCTCACCCTCCTGACTACCACCGCCACCGCCCAAGACCTGCCGCCCATTGCGGTGTACGTTACCGGCGACGTTGCCGAAAACGAGAAAAAAGCGTTCGGCACCATCATGCTGTCTACCCTCGTCAACAGCGGGAAGTACAGGGGCATCGAACGCTCCGAATCGTTCCTCGCCGAGGTAGACAAAGAACACGTCAAACAGCGCAGCGGGGCTATTGACGACAGCCAAATCAGCGCGCTGGGAAAACAGTTCGGCGTTAAGTACATCTGCGTCGCCGACATCACCAAAGCGTTCCGCGCATACCACGTCTCCGCTCGAATCATAGACGTGGAGACCGCCGAAGTCCCGTTCATCGGCGAAACATCAAGCCCCCTGAAAACGATGGACGACCTCAAGGACGCATCCGACAAAGTGGTTGAAAGTATGTTCGGCGGCGGAATAGTGCCGCGCAGAAAGAAAACCGGCATGAGCATTGGCGTGGGCGGATTGCTGTCTACCGATTTTGGCGGCGGGATAAAGTGGAACTCGTCTGGCGGTATGGTCGAAATGCCGTACTACGGCGGCGGGGCGTACCTGTTTTTAGACT
>Ga0209755_10001351_pt1 | contig 38847 bp, 31 predicted proteins | sample TergutCo191P1_FD_187301 | JGI IMG/M metagenome (GOLD analysis project Ga0209755, IMG submission 187301) | Cornitermes sp. P1 segment gut microbial communities from Petit-Saut dam, French Guiana - Co191P1 (SPAdes) (version 2) | ecosystem: Host-associated > Arthropoda: Insects > Digestive system... | reverse complement strand
GGGCCTCTTTCATCTTCAGCACCGACTCTTCGTCCGGCACTTTCCCTGTTTCCACGTTTTCCCTCCCACTTTGGGTTTGCTGTGGATTTATCTTATATCATAATCGGGAGTAAGTGCTTTTGCCCTGAGGCAGGGCCGCCTGCCCCTTTCCCAAACCCCACCTATGCGTGTATAATACACGGTGTATGAGACTCGATCCCACCCTCACCAAGGCTAGCAGGCTTGCGCGTTCAGGCAAATACGAGGCGGCGTTGCGGATCCTCCAGCCGGAGGTAACCCGTTACGGCAGGTCGTTCCGCTATTACTACCTTCTGGGAACCGTCTGCCTCCACGCCGGGGATTTGGGCGGCGCCCTGACCTACCTGCGCCTCGCCCGTGAGGTAAACGGCCGGGATCCCTCGGCCATCCTCGGGCTTGCCGCGCTATACCTTAACCGCAGGGACATCGGCGGCGCCATCGACCTTTACCTTGAGGTCCTGGAACTGGAGCCCAAAAACGGCCTCGCCAAAAAGGCGATGAGGGTAATCCGCAGGCAGGCCGGGACCAAGGCTTTCCCCGCGTGGCTGGATGCCGGGAAGCTCCCCACGCTGTACCCGCCCATCCCCTTCCCCGGCTTTTCGGCAAGGGATGTAATCGGGGGCGTAGGCGCGTTGTGTACCGTCTTTGCCGTCGGCTTCGGCATCATGGTTTTCCTTGGGCTTGCCCCCAACCCCTTCAGGCTGCGCGGCGACAGGGAGATACCCTATGGGCTCGCCCTTAGCTGGGAGGACAGGGTGACCCCCGTGGTGGCGGGCGGCCTGCACAGGTACGAGCTTAGCCCGAGCGAGGCGATAGGCACTTTCGACAGGGCCCTGGCGCTTTTTTCCTCCCACCGGGACGAGGCGGCAAGAATCAACCTTAACCGAATTCTCGAATCCAACGCCGCCGAGGGCCTAAAAAACAGGGCCCGCCTGATGCTTGCGCACCTGGAAACCCCCAGCTTCGATACTTTCAGGAGGGGCGACAACGTGAGCCACGCCCAGGCCTGGCAGGACCCCCTGCTGTACCGGGGCGTCTACGTCGTCTGGCGTGGGATAGCCTCGAACGTGTCGATTAGCGATCAGGGGACCTCGTTCGATTTCCTGCTTGGCTACGATTCCCCCAGGATTGTCGAGGGGATGGTCCCCGTCGCCTTCGACCACGCCGTCCCCCTGCCGGACGAGGCCATAGAGGTCCTGGGGCGCATCGTGCCCACCCAGACCGACGGCCGCCTAAGGCTCGAGGGGATCGCCATACGGATGAACCTGTGAAGGCGGTGGTGCAGAGGGTTGCGGAAGCATCGGTAAGCGTCGGCGGGGAGCTGAAGGGGCGCATAGGCCAGGGCCTTCTGGTGTACCTTGGCGTCGCGCTGGACGACGGCACCGCCGATGCCGACTGGCTTGCCGAAAAAATCGCCGGCCTGCGGATCTTCGACGATGCCCAGGGGAAAATGAACCTTTCCATTTCCGAAGCTGCGGCGCAGTCCGGGCAGCGGCCGGCGGTACTTGCCGTTTCCCAGTTCACCCTTCTCGGCGATGCCCGCAAGGGCCGCAGGCCTTCGTGGGCAAAGGCTGCCCCGCCGGAGAAAGCCCGTGGGCTGTACGACTACTTTATCGGGCAGATCCAGCGGCGCGGCCTTTCCTGCGAAAGCGGCGAGTTCCAGGCCCGCATGATGGTAAGCTCCACGAATAGCGGGCCTGTTACGATCCTCTTGGACAGCGGGGAGGGTGGTTTCTGATGCCAAACGGCGGGGGCGCGGATTCCTGCTGAAACTTTGTGCCTGCGGCATATTTCCAAATCGGGCCTAAGGCTGATACAATCAACGAAGCTCACCACAAAAAAGGCGGGCGAGGAACTGGAGGCCAGATATGCTGAAAGAGACGATTTTGACCTGTCTGAAAAACAAGGACGTGGAAACCCTAAAAGCCCTGCTTGCGACTGCCGAAGACATGGAGATAATGCACGCCTTCATCAGCCTGTCCCCCAACGAACAGGTGATCGTGTTCAGGCTGCTCCTTAAAGACAGCGCCCTTCGGATATTCGAGCATCTTGATACCGACCTGCAGCAGAACCTGCTCCGTTCGTTTACGGACGAGACGGTCATAGAATTCGTCAACGAACTGGCTCCGGACGACCGTGTCAAGCTGTTGGACGAGCTTCCGGCGCTTGTTGCCAAGAAACTCATAAACTCCCTTTCGGTGGACGAACGGGAGGTGACCAACGTCCTTATGGGCTACGAGCCGGAAACCGCAGGGCGCATAATGACCACCGAGTACATCTCGCTTCAAAAAAGCATGACGGCGAGGCAGGCCCTGGAAAAGGTGCGAAGGCAGGCGAAGGACAAGGAAACCATATACACGCTGTTCGTGACGGACAACACCAAGAAACTTGAAGGCACGCTAACCCTACAGGGGCTGCTGATGGCGGACGACGGTTCCAGGGTGGAGGACATCATGTCCAAGAAACCCATCAGCGTGTCCACCGACACCGACCAGGAAGAGGTCGCCCGGACGGTGCAGGAGCTTGACCTTATGGCCATATCGGTCGTCGATAAGGAGGACCGCATGGTGGGTATAGTGACCTTCGACGACGTGATGGACATCCTGGAGGATGAGGCCACCGAGGACATCTACGACCACGCCGGCCTTGCGGATGTCACCGACAGCGAGACCAGCCGCAGCGAGGTGCTCGTCCGCGGCAGCCTGTGGAAGATATGGAAGGTGCGCCTGCCGGTGCTGCTGATAACCCTGGGTGTCGGCCTTGTCTCCGGCCTGGTGATCAGCGGATTCGAGCAGACCCTCGAATCCATCGCCGTGGTGGCCATCTTCATCCCTGTAATCATGGGCATGGGCGGCAACGTGGGCACCCAGTCCGCAACCATCTTCGTGCGCGGGGTGGTGCTTGGGCATATCAATATGGGGAACTTCCTTCGGCATTTCATCAAGGAGATTGGTGTCGGGTTCAGCATGAGCGTGGTGATCGGCTCGACCCTTGGCCTTATCGCGGCGGTCTGGCAGGGTATTCCCATGCTGGGGATGGCCGTGGCAATCGCACTGTTCGCCTCGGTGACCGTGGCCTCGATGCTTGGCTTCCTTGTCCCATTCGTGCTGATAAAGCTGAACCTGGATCAGGCCGCCGGATCCGCGCCGATAGTCACCTCGGTAAAGGACGTGGTGGCGCTGGTGATCTACTTCACCAGCGTGAGCGTTTTCCTTGGGAACATGTGACAGGGCTTGTGGGGGAAGTGCGGGGCTGTTAGCTGGGCCCTTGCCCCTTGGTTCAGCGTTTCCCTGGGAGTATGGCAAGGCGCAGGACAGGGCTAAGCGTAACACCGTCTATCCTGCACGCAAAACCCTTTGCCATTGGCGGCCAGGCCTCCAGGTATATAGGCTCGTTGGCCTGTAGGGGCTTAAGTTCAATTTCCATCGCCGGGGGGAAATTATGCCTGCGCAAACCAATGTGCCACTGCCCGTCCTTGTAAAAGTCGTCCATCACCGCCTGGCCATTGACGTAAGCCACCGCGCTTTCGGCCGTATACTTGATCTTGCAGTCATAATCCTGCCCCGGGGCGAGGCCTGTGAATTCCAAGCCGTAGCGCGTTTCCGATATTTGCGAAACCCGGCATTTCGCCTCGGCAGGGTTCAGTTCCTTTTCGTAAAGCGCGAAGGGGCCCTCCATTCCCAGGTACTCAAAGCCGTCGGGTGGGCTTTGCCATGCGGGGAAGACTTTCAGCCGCGCGTTTTGGCTTGCAAAGGCAAATAGTTTGTCGCCGTCCTGGATGATCGGGTTGTTCGAGATTATCAGCCTATCCATGTCGTCCCTGGTTTTGTAGGCGCGCAAGGCTTCAGCCCTGCTTATAAGCAGCACCTCGCCCCTGGCATCCGCCTCTGTCCCATACAACACGGTTGTTTGGTTGATTCTGCATAAGGGCGTGGCCTGGGCAAACTTTATGCGGCCACCGGCGACGGGCATGTTGAAGGGGTAAAACCCAAACTGGCCTGGCTGGACGTCAAACGCCGGGAGTTCCCCGCCTATGCCGGGTACCCTTACTACAATCTGCGGGAAAGCCGGGCGCTGCATGTGCCGCACATGGTTGCAAAAAAACACGAAGCCCCACTCGCCGTTATGCCTAAAACTGTACCTGAAACGTTCCTTGTCGTCGGGGTTCTGCGGGTTGTCCTCGGGGATCGTCGCCGGCATTTTGCAGAGATCCTCGCCAAAATCGGCCGCAAACATGCCAAGCAGGCGCAGTTCGTGGTACGACCGGTGGTACTGCCCGTATGCCCCAAGGGGGGCCTGAAAATCGTAGGACAGCTCCGGCAGGTCGTTGTAGTCGCCGCTTGCCTTCGACTCCTGTAGCGTCGTCAGTTTCCCTTTCGGGTTTACCCCGCCATGGTACATGTAATAGCCCAAAAGGTTCACGCCGCTGCCAAGCTTCGCCACGCTCATTGCGGCGGTGTCTTCTGCCGTGGGGATAACCCTTCTGTGTTTTGTTACCTGGAGCCCGCCGCCCAATTCCGCCGTAATGTAGGGGAACTTCGCGAAGTCGTAGGAACAACTGGCCCCAATGCCCAAATCGCTGCCTATGCTCAAATCGTTCCGCTCATGCGAGAAGACGTAATTGCCGGAGGGCGGGGTTTCCGCAATGCTTCGATCCCATGGCGCATCGCAATAGCCGCCCATAACTGGAAGCAGCCCGCCGGTGACGGCACCGTTCCAGCCGGTCGCGGTATACAGGGGCACGTCAAACCCGATGCCTTTTGCGATACCGGTCAAGCTGCGCATGTGGGCCTCGCCGGCCTCGCCCGTCAAACCGCCGCAATGCCCGTATTCGTTTTCTATTTGTATCCCAATTATGGGCCCGCCGTCCTTGAACAAAAGCCCTTTGACCTGTTCGAATAGCTGCACGTAATATGCCTCCACAAGCCCAAGGTACATGGGATCGTCAGTGCGCAGCCCGTGGCCAGTCCGCAGCAGCCAGTCGGGAAAGCCGCCGTTCCTGGCTTCCCCGTGGCACCAGGGTCCTATCCTCAAAAACATGTACAGCCCGCAGTCCTTGACGGTCTCCACGAACTTCCTAAGATCCCTGCAGCCGCCAAAGTCCCATTGGCCCTGGATCTCCTCGTGGTGTATCCAAAAAGCGTAGGAGGCCGCAACATCGATGCCGCCCGCCTTCATTTTCAGCAGCGCGTCGCGCCATTCCCCGGCGGGCAGTCTTGAGTAATGGATTTCGCCCATGAAAGGAAACCAAGGCCGCCCGTCCTTGTAAATACAACGGGAATCGAAATGAAACACCATGACACTCCTACAATTGTGCCCACATAGGCTTTTTTTGCATTATCGCGCAATCGATTGCGCATAGCTTGGGTAATTGTACGAACCCCCGGGCGCGAATGTCAAGGGATATGCGCCCGAAAAAAACATAATACTTCGAATTTTTTTGTTGACATGCCAGCCTGCCATGGTATAATTACCACCTTAGCGCAAACGTTTGCGCAAATTGACGATGGCCTTGGGTGATGGAAAAAATGAAACATAGGGGGAAACCATGAAAAAGATGAAGAAGCTTGGACAGTTTGCGGTGCTTATAGCGGCTGCATTGATTTTTTCCGCATGTCCGACCGGTACCACCACGGATATAAACGGTGATGACAACAACAACAATAACGATGGTGGTAACAACGGCGGCGATCGGATCGTGTTGATATTTGCCGAGGGGGAATTTCATAACGGCGCGGGCTTTGATCCTGAGGGGGAGGGCAATGAGCATGCAGGTTTACATGGCGGCAACATAGTCGCGGATTGGTACCAGGAAGATCCGGCGGACGTTTACTCGGGTTTTTTTAGTGCCACAGTTTACATGCATCCGCCGCTTGATATTGCGGAGTTTTCCCATGTCGTGGTGGAATGGGATGCGCCTGGGGGCAACAGGTACATACGAGTCGATTTAAACTTTGTTGGTTGGACTGGCGATTACTGGCCGCGTTTGTGGCAGAACGTAGCGCCTGGCGAAGCTTCGCTGCCCCTTGCGGCTAATGCGAGTATTGCCGCTTCTTCGCTGCGGCTTACCGATATCAATATCAGCAGCAACTGGCCCCTGGCGCTTGGCGGTACGCTGGCCATTTCGGCAATCTGGTTTGAGGGGGACAGGGTTGACGACGGCGAAAACGGCTGCGCCTGTGATGCTTGCGATGCCGACTGCGATTGTGATGATGCTACGCCCTGTGGATGCGATGTTGACGTTGAAAACTGCGATTGTGGCGAGACTGAAAACAACGGCGAGAATGGCTGTGCTTGCGATGCAGAATGTGCTGGTGCTGCCGACTGCGATTGTGATGATGCTACGCCCTGCGGATGCGATGTTGACGTTGAAGATTGCGAGTGCGGCGAAACTGAAAACAACGGCGAGAATGGCTGTGCTTGCGATGCAGAATGTGCTGGTGCTGCCGACTGCGATTGTGATGATGCTACGCCTTGCGGATGCGATGTTGAAGGTGAAAATTGCGAGTGCGGCGAGGACGATGGTGATGTCCAGACCATAGTGTTACTTGCCAGAGATGCCACGGAATTTGCTGGCGCGGGTTTTTATTCAGGCGCAGCTCAAAATGCAAATGCGGTTTTCAGCAACGGCGACATAGTCATGACGGCGAGTCAGTGGGGATTCGGTGCCCAGATTTGGTTGGATCCAACGCTTAACCTTTCTAATCATTCCTATTTCGTGGTGGAATGGGACACGACGGCAACAGATATTCCGTCTGGCCTCGAATTCAACGTTTACCTAGACTTCCCGGCGGGGAATGAGCCTGCGTATACAAGCTTTACTGGGGCGGCTACGCCTGGCGTAAGCTGGCTTTCTATAGAAAGTGCTGACTTTTCCGCCAGGGTTCGACAAATGTCATTTTGGATCCCCCTTGCCAACCAGGCTAACTCCACACTGACCATCTCGGCAATCAGGTTTGAGGTGGACGGGATTAACGGTGGCAATGATGGCAACGGTGATAACGGTGGCAATGACGACAATGGTGATAACGGCGACAACGGCGACAACGGTGGCAATGGCGACAATGGCGACAATGGTGATAACGGCGACAATGGTGGCAACGGTGGCAATGACGACAATGGTGGCAACGGTGACAACGGCGACAATGGCGATAACGGCGACAACGGTGGTAATGGCGACAACGGTGGCAATGACGACAATGGTGATAACGGCGATGATGCCCTGGCCGTAACTGTATTTGCCGATGGGGAATTTACTGGCGGAGGCGTTAGGGTAGGCACCCTGTCAGGCAACAACATACTTGCAAGTACTTATGGCTGGGGGTTCGATGCTGGCGTTTGGATGTGGCCGCATCTTGACATTTCGAATCTTTCCTATTTCGTGATGGAATGGGACTCGACGGTAACTACTTCGGGTACCCCTTGGTTCTCAATTACCTTTACTGGCCCTGATGGCAACCCTTACCATACTTTGGGCGGCGGTTTTAGCCCCGGTAGAATTTCCGTGTATATTGGTGATCTGCCTGCGGGTGTTTCGCAAAACCTTAATCGCATTAATATTTCAAGTAACTATCCCATCCCCACCGACGTGGATAGCGACACATTGACCATCTCGACAATGGGATTTAGATAAGGTTTAGGGTCTTGCTGCGCGGCGCAGGGCATTGGCCCTGCGCATTCCCGCATAACTTTGTAGGAGGAAAAGCATGAGAAAAATCGTTTTGTTGTTCCTGCTTGTGGTGCTGGCGGCTGGGTCGGCCTTTGCGCAGGATACGGGCATTTCTTTCAACTCTTGGGCGAGGGGGGTGTTTTCCCCGCTCATCATCTCGGATGATGGCTGGCTCGATCACAGCGTCCCCGGCGATCCCCAGGGTGGCCTTTTCGGTGCCGGGGTTGGCACGCACTGGGTGGACAACGTCGCCACCGAGCTTAACGTAAGGGGGACCTCCCAATACGTAGGGTTTGGCGTCGGCCTTGAGCTTTTCGGCGGCATGGATACCATCAGTTTCAACAATTTTGGCGCGCACGTATGGGCAAGGCCATTCGGCAACGACCTTTTACGGCTTACCATAGGCCAATTTACCGACTATGCCCTTAGGGGCTGGCAGGGGCATATAGGCCACGGCTTTGAGTACTTCGTCCTGCCGAATATAATCGAGCTTCTCTACGACGAGCGGGATGCCATTTTTCAGCAGTTTAGCCAAAGGCCGCTCTTTTTTGGCAGCCCAGGCCATGTCCACACCCAGGGCTTTATGCTAAGTTCCCGTCCCGTGAATGGCCTGTTCCTTGGGCTGGGCGTAACATCCCCGCTTGTCAGCATGGGCGGCGGCGGGGGGGCCTGGTCTAGATGGCTCTGGGAACCGCACCACGTCGGTGTCGTTTACAGGACCACCCAGGCTGCCGTCGGCTACACTATCCCGGGGGTCGGTTTCCTCAGGGCGCAGTTCCTTGGCGGCTTTATGAACGTGGACGAGGACAACATAGACCATTTCCTCGTTGGCGATCTTGGGGAATGGGATACCGAAGGGCGCGATGCGAGAATCGAGCTTGGTTTCGCCTTTACCGGCGTGCCGAACCTGCTTCTCGATTTTGGCTTCAAATACCATTTCCCCATACGCTTCGACTACGGCGGTACAAGTTATGAGGACAGCAACGGAATCTTCCTGGCTCTGGGCGCGGAATATAACGTCGGGGATTGGAGGATTAGGGCTAGGCTGGAAATGGATGCCCTGCGTAGTTGGGAAGGTGGGGACGACTACTTCAACAACGGCGTAGGGATAGGGCTTCGCCTGGCCCCGGCCTTCAACCTGGGTTTCGGCCTGGTCGGCCTTAACATTGGCCTGCAGTACAGGACCGAGGCAAGCACGAATCTGACGGACTCGGATGCGCAGATGGCTTCGCTCTCCATATTTGGCCTCGGTTTCGGCGCCTTCTTCGAAAGGGGCTTTGGCAACGGCCTGTTCAAGGCCGGCCTGGCCTATGCGCTTCCGTCCATGATTGGCGGCGATTTTGATTTCCGCGGGCCTGGGGTGTTTTCCATTCCTATCGTCATCGAGGTGTGGTTCTAGGGGGCAGGGTATATATGACTCGAAGTATTACCGACATAGCCAAGGCTTTAAAACTGTCCGAAACCACCGTTTCCCGTGCGCTTTCGGGGAAGGGGCGGGTCAGTCCCATAACGCGCAACAAGGTCATGAAGTATGCGGAAAGCAACTCGTATGTGCCCAACTCAATCGCCCAAAGCCTGGTGACGGCAAAGGCAAACACGATTGCCTTCCTAATGACCCATGCCCCCCTGGACGAGAACGCGACCTTTTTTGGGCAATGCCTTGCTGGCGTGTGCAGAAAGGCCAGCTCCATGTCCTATGATGTTATAGTCGTTAACTCGGACAAGAAAGACGAGGCGGAGTTGCAGCGCCTAATCGCAAGGCGCAAAGTGGACGGGGTTATGCTAAACCGCGAGCTGGAGCCGGATGTGTTGGACGTTTTGGAAAAATACCAGACCCCCTACATATTGCTTGGGACTTCCGATAACACCGCGGTCAACCAGGTGGATACCGATGTCGTAAAGGGCGGGGAGGATCTGGTCGCGTGCCTTGTGCAGGACGGGATTAGCAGGATGGCCTATATTGGCGAGTATGACTGTTACACCGTGAACAGACGGCGCGTGCAGGGCTTTCTAAACGCCTGCGACAAAAACCGCATCGCTGAACGGCAGGTTTACAAAACGCAGGGCATGGCATCCCAGGACGAGATAGATCGGGCCGTCCGTTCAGCGGTCGCCGCATGTGAGTGCATAATAACGAACGACGATGTCATGTGCCTTCGCGTTATGAACGCCCTTGCCCGCATGAAGATCGCCATCCCCGATCAAATAAAACTGGCCACTTTGTATCACGACTACCTGCTTGACATATCGGTTCCGCGTATCACGGGTGTCAACCATCGGCCTATCGACGTGGGTGAAAATGCCGCAAAAATTTTAATCAATATTTTGGAAAATGACGGGTGCCCGAAACGGGGCAACAAGTTGTGGGTGGATTATGAGCTGATTATGCGCGAGTCCACGCGAACACCAAACGGAGGATAAACGACATGAAAAAATACCTGTTGGCATTGTTTGCAATTGCGGCCACCCTGGCTTTTGCCGCCTGCCGCGAGGACGACAGAGGCGGGGCGCTTGTTTTAAGGGTCTCCGAGTCCCTCGGCGGGCCCGATGCTTTTATTGTGGAAGCGGGAAGAAGGTTCACCGAACTGCATCCGAACATTGCCATCGAGTTCGTGAACATTGAGATCGGCGGCGCGGCGATGGCTGTGGAGATGGACGGGCCTTTGGGGATTGGCCCTGATGTGTTTGCGGCTCCGCACGACCAGATTGGACGCTTGGTGGCGGGCGGGCATATTCTTCCGGCCGCCAAGGCCGATCATGTTAGGGCAGGCGTTTTCGATTCGGCCGTCGTTGCGGCCACTTTCGGCGGCGTGCTGTATGCCTACCCCATAGCCATGGAAACATACGCGCTTTTCTATAACAGGGACCTGATTGCCCCCGGGGAGGTTCCGGCGACCTTCGAGGAACTGGTGGCCTGGACTCGCGGCTTCAATGCGGCCAACCCCGGCAGGTTTGGCTTCATGTTTGAAATCGGCGCCTACTACACAATCATATTTACCACCGCGGACGGGAACCGCCTGTTTGGCCCGAGCGGCGAGGATCGGGTGAACACGAACATAAATTCGCCGGCTTCGGTGCGGGGGATGCAGTTCATGCAAAGCCTTCGGGAGATTCTGGACGTGAATGCGGGGGACTTGACCACGGCCTTTGCCGACGCCGCCTTTGCCTCCGGGCATTCCGCCATGCACATAACGGGGCCCTGGAACATCGCGCCCTTCGAGGCTGCGGGGGTAAACTTCGGTGTTACCACCATCCCGGCCTTGCCGGGCCAGGCAAGCCCCCCGGCTTCCTTTGCCGGCGTCCGTGCCATGTTTGTGTCGGCCTTTACGAGCCATCCGGAAGAAGCCCACATGTTCGCGCAATTCCTAATTTCGCCCGAGATTCAACGCCTGCGCTACGAAATAACCGGTGCGATTCCCTCCGTCGAGGTGCCTACCGAGAGCCCGCACTTCGCCGGTTTCTTTAGGCAGTTGGAATTCGCCTTTCCCATGCCTTCCATTCCCGAGATGGGCGCGTACTGGGCGGCAATGGATGCCGCCAGCATAAATATCTGGAATGGCATGGATGTTCAGGAACAGTTGGACATGGCCCATCAGGCGATAGCGGCTCGTTAGGCAGCTTGCGGCGGGTGGCCTCTTTCAGCCCCCGTACAGTTTTTGGTGTATCCGTGAAGGGAGATGCAATGAAACTAAAAAACGACGGTTCCTCAAGACGCGCCGTTTTTATAGCCTCCGTAGTTTTTATGGGGCTTGCCCACATCCTGTTTTTCAAGCAGTACATTAAGGGGGCGTTCTTTGCATTTATCCAGCTTGCCGTTTTGGCCTTTTTGCCGGCAATTGCCGCCACGGTTCATGGAATGCTTACCCTTGGCGAAGCAGCCCCGCACTTGCCCGTCATGCAAAGGGATCACTCGACATTTATGCTTATCGAGGGCATTGCGGTTCTGGCGATACTTGCGCTGTTTCTCTGCGTTTACATCATGTCCGTGAAGAGTGCCGGTAAAACCTATAAGGGGTTTTGCGTAACTGGTAAATTGGCAGGGAACAAGGACAGTATAAAGGAACTGTTTAACCAGGCTTTCCCGATATTCGGCTTGACGCCTGCCGTTTTGCTGGTTGTGTTTTTTGTGGTTGTGCCACTTGTGTTCGCGGCCTTGGTTTCCTTTACGAACTATTCATCCCCCCATCACCTTCCGCCGGGCAACACGGTGGACTGGGTGGGCTTGGACAATTACGCCACGCTTTTTGGCGGGGAAACCTTGTGGACGGGTGCCTTGCTGCGGGTCGCCCTTTGGACAATCGCCTGGGCTTTTCTTGCCACCGCAACCTGCTATATTGGCGGAATGATCATGGCCCTAATCCTGAAAGACTTTAATATACCCTTCGCCTCCCTTTTCCGGATCGTTTTCATTCTGCCCTATGCGGTGCCTGCGGTTATTTCCATGCTGGTGTGGCGGAATTTGCTTAACGGCCAGTTCGGCGCGATAAATCTTACGTTAATACATTTTGGCATAATAGAAAGCGGCATTCCATGGCTTACCTCGGTGTGGCTTGTGCGTTTCACTGTCGTTCTTGTGAACCTTTGGGCGGGGTTTCCCTACTTCATGCTGCTTACCATGGGTTCCATGACGGCCATCGACAAGGATCTGTTTAACGCCGCCAAGATTGACGGGGCCAATAAGCTTGGTATTTTTAGGCACATTACCTTCCCGCTGGTCACCTTTCAAACCATGCCGCTGATCATCATGTCGTTTACGCATAATATCAACAATTTTGGCGCCATTTTTTTCCTGACCGCCGGGCACCCAGTGGTAAGGGATACGCCGCTTACCGGTGCCACCGGCGTGGACATTCTTATTACATGGATATACCGCCTTACCATGGAAACGCAGCAGTTCAACTTCGCCGCGGTGCTGGCCGTGATGCTGTTCGTGTTCCTTGCGCCCTTCGCCATTTTCCAGTTCACGCGCACCAAGTCCTTTAGACAGGGGGAACTGTAACATGGAAAAATTCGCAAGAAATTTTGTGATAGTATTCGTGCTGGTAACGTCCCTTGTGGTGCTGTACCCCTTGGTGTACGTTTTTAGCGCGGCATTCTCCCCAGGGACTTCCATCGCCACGCTGAGCATTGCGCCTTTCGCGGACGGTTTTACGCTGGAGCATTTTAGGTTTTTGTTTTTGGAAAGCAATTACCCCCTGTGGTTCCGCAACACGCTGCTTATCGCTGTGCTTACGTCCCTTGGGACTGTGGCGCTGGCATCCCTCACCGCATACGTGTTCTCGCGCTTTCGTTTCGCCTTCAAAAAGGCATTGATGCTGTCCATGCTGATTTTGCAGATTTTCCCTGCCTTTGTCGGCATGATCGCCATCCTCATTATATTGTGGCGCATAAACATGCACGACAATATTTATGGGATGGTTTTGATTTACCTGGCCATGAACGTGCCTTTCAGCACTTGGATGGTGAAGGGATACATGGACACCATTTCCAGGAGCCTGGACGAGGCCGCGCGCATTGACGGCGCGAGTCATTTTAGGACTTTTCTTTCCGTTATTTTGCCCGTCGCCCGCCCCATCCTTGTCTTTTTGGCCATTACCAGTTTCGTCGCCCCCTGGATGGACTTTATTCTTCCCAACCTGGTTCTGCGCTCGTCGGAAAACCAGACCTTGGCGCTGGGGCTATTTACTTTCGTGATGGACGACACCCGCAACGAGTTTACCCGTTTTGCCGCGGGGGCGATTACGGTGGCCGTCCCATTTATTGTCGCGTTTATTGCCACGCAAAAATTGCTGATAGCTTCTTTGAGCGGCGCGGTAAAAGAATAGAACCGGAAGGGGGAATGTATGGAAAACCGATTGCGATTGATAGTTTTGCTCGGCCTGGCTGTTCTTGGTGCCGCCTTTTTTGCGGCATGTGGCACTGCCAGAGCCAGGGCCAGGGTCTTTGACGGCTGGGCCAATGCTGTGGACTCGACGATTTTTGTCGAGGGCATAGATTTGGCCGATGATTTCATGCTGGGGGTGGATATCTCCAGCATTATGGCCCTGGAGGATAGCGGCGTTGTTTTTCGCGGCTGGGACGGGGCCGAAGCGGATTTGTTCGGGCTTTTTGCGGCAGGGGGGGCCAACTGGGCCAGGGTTCGGGTGTGGAACGATCCATGGCTTGACCCCCCCGGTTCGCTGGGCCCGCTTGGTTATCGCCGTGGTTTTGGCGGCGGCAACAATGACGTGGAACGCGCGATAGAGTTTGGCCGGCGCTCCACCGCTGCGGGGCTGCGCTTGTTGGTAAATTTTCACTATTCCGATTTTTGGGCAGATCCCGGCAAGCAGATGGCCCCCCGTGCCTGGCTGGGCATGAACCTGGAGCAGAAGGCTGAGGCCTTGTACGATTTTACCTATGATGCCATTAGCAGAATGCTGCAAGCCGGCATAGACATTGGCATGGTGCAGATTGGCAACGAGACCAACAACGGCATTGCCGGCATCACGGGCTGGGACAACAAGGTACGGCTTTTTGATGCGGGGAGCCGGGCGGTGATTGATGCGGAACGGAGTTTTCGTGGGCAGGGGGTCGGTCGGGAGATCCTAATTGCCGTGCATAAGACCGACCCGGAGAATCACTGGGTGTTTACCCAGGCCGCCACCGTGCTGCGCGATGCCGGTGTGGTGTACGACGTTTTCGGGATTTCCTACTATAACTTCTGGCACGGCAGCCTGGAGAACCTGCTGGAACTGATGAACCATATTTCCGGCACATTTGATGTGGGCGTTGCGGTGTTCGAGACCTCGTATCCTTTTACAGATGTTGAAACCGATGGGCATGACAATACATGGTCTGGGGACGGCGCGGTGCTTCGCTACCCGATAAGCGTTCAGGGGCAGGCCCATGCCATACGGGATGTCGCCGCCGCCGTGGCCCAAGTGCGGAACGGCCGTGGCCTGGGACTCTTCCTGTGGGAGCCCGCCTGGATTACCGTGGGTCCTGCGGATGCCGCGGCCAACAGGCCCATTTGGGAGAGATACGGTTCCGGGTGGGCATCGAGTTATGCCTCGGCTTACGACCCCCAGGATGCGGGGGTGTGGCATGGCGGCTCTTCATGGGACAACCAGGCGTTTTTTGACAACCACGGTTACCCATTGGCCACGCTGAATCTTTTTAACTATCTTCGCACCGGCGCATTGTCGCGCTATGGCAACCGCATTGACATGATTCCGCTTACCGAATCCCGCGTGAATTTCTCTGAGGATCTTAGCCCGGCCTACATGGCGAGCAATGTTCTGCCGCAAACTGTCTCTGCGGTTTTTGCCAACAATGATCTCGCATCCGTGGGGGTAACATGGAGCGAGGCCGATTTGCAGGCCGCGCTGGACCTGTTCCGCGCCGGTGGCGGAATAACAACTGCCACCGTTACAGGAACCGCAAGCCATGCCGGGGCGGCCATACCGGCTTTGCATAAGCTAACGGTTCTGCCTGGAAATGTGGTATTGAACTACGGCTTTGAGGAGCCGGACATGGGCATGTGGCGTGTAACTTTCCGGGGCGATGCACAGGGCTATGCCAATCGTGGCGACGAGAACGTGCGCAGCGGTAGCTTTGGCTTCCGATGGTGGAGGGCCGCAAACCAGCCGCTGAACTTCAGCATCGAGCAAGACCTTGCCGATCTGCTGCCCGGCACCTACGGTTTCGCGGTTTTCATAACAGGTGGCGATGCGGGCACTGGTTCCGAGATTTATGTTTATGTTCGCGTCAACGGGCTGGAAGTTGGCAGGGCCAGTACCAGCCTGCCTGGCTGGACCAACTGGAACAACCCCAGCATTGGCAATATTCGTGTGAATGACGGCGACTTGGTCACAATAGGCGCATCCCTGTTTTTCCCCAACACAAACGGGGCCTGGGGGACGCTGGATGATTTTTTCTTTTACCTAGTTGAGTAGCATGGCTTGGGAGGAATAGGAGCATGAAAAAACGACTGATTGTGTGGGGTTCGGTGGCTATCCTGGTAGCCCTTACGTTTTTTGCGGCCTGCGGTGGCACCACGATTACCGACTTGCCGGTTCCGCCTGCACCTCCCACGCCTCCGGATCCGCCACCACCTTCGGATCCCCGGTATTTCGTCCAGAAGATAGAAAACTTGCCCGCCGATTTCATGCTGGGGGTGGATATCTCCAGCGTCATATCTTTGGAGGATAGCGGCGTTCTTTTTTACGATTGGGATGGGAACGAGGCGGATTTGTTCGAGCTATTTGCGGAAGGTGGCGCCAACTGGCTTCGCGTGCGGGTTTGGAACGAGCCTTGGTACGACCCACCCGGAGTGCTGGGCCCGAATGGTTACCGTCGCGGTTTTGGCGGCGGCAACAATGACCTGGATCGCGCAATCGAGATAGGGCGGCGGGCCAGCGCTGCCGGGCTTAGGGTGTTGGTAAATTTTCACTATTCCGATTTTTGGGCGGATCCGGGCAAGCAGACTTCCCCCCGCGCATGGGCCAACATGAACATGGCGGATAGGGGGCAGGCTCTGTTTGATTTCACTTATGGCAGCATTATTCGAATGTTGGAAGCTGGCATAGATATTGGCATGGTGCAAATTGGCAACGAAACAAACAGTGCTATGGCCGGGGTGTCAGGCTGGGCAGGCCAGGTGCCTAATATGCTCCCGCTCTTTGCCCAGGGGAGTAGGGCGGTGATTGAAGCGGAACGGAGTTTTCGCGGGCTAGGCTCCGGTAATTTTGACCGGGAGATTCTTATTGCCGTGCATAAGACCAACCCGCAAAACCTGCCGCAGTTAAGAAACCTTGCAAGCCAACTGCGTAACGCCAATGTGGTGTATGACGTTTTTGGGCTTTCGTACTATTGGTTTTGGCATGGGCCAGTGGGCGGTTTGCAGGCTTCGATGAATGCGATTGCCGACGAGTTCGATGTGGACGTGGCGGTGTTTGAGACCTCATGGCCATTTACCGCCGCCGACACCGATGGCCACCCCAATAACTGGGGTGGCGGGCCGGCACTTGGGGGGCCCGGGCTAGGGAACCCGCCGCCACATCCGATAAGCGTTCAGGGGCAGGCTCATTCCATACGGGAAGTCGCCGCCGCCGTGGCCCAAGTGCCCAATGGCCGCGGCCTAGGGGTATTTGTGTGGGAACCAGCCTGGGTTTCCGTAGGGGAGGGGGGACGCGCCGCCAATCTTCCTATATGGGAGCGGTACGGCTCCGGATGGGCATCAAGTTACGCCGCAGCTTACGACCTTGGCGCGGCGGCGTACTACGGCGGTTCCTCTTGGGATAACCAGGCCTTTTTCGACCATCACGGCCATCCCTTGCGCACTTTGAGGCTTTTCTATTATTTTCGCCACGGAAGCCCCCCGGAGGAGGAGGAGCCGGATCTCGAAAGTTTGGCGCTGAACCACAGCTTCGAGGACGACGACATGGGCATGTGGCGCGTAAATTTCGTGATGGACGGCTATGGCGATGCCAACGCCAATGCCGAAGCCGCCGCATACCGCCGTGAACCGGATCTTGCAAGCCCGCGCACCGGCAACTGGGGCTTCCACTGGTGGAGGGCTGCCGGCAACCCATTGCACTTCACCATTGAACAGGACATCAGCATTCCCGTGACCGGTACTTACCGTTTTTCGGCTTTCTTTACCGGCGGCGACGCAGGCACCGGTTCCGAAATCTTCATCTTTGTTAATGATGTTCAAGGGGAGGAAATCGGCAGGCAGACTACCAGCTTGCCCGGTTGGCAATTGTGGAACAATCCTATTGTCAACGATATTCAGTTAAGCGCAGGTGATGTAGTTACCATAGGCGCATCCTTGAATTTTCCCGCCAATGATATTACGGGGGGTGCCTGGGGAACGCTGGACGATTTCTACTTTTACTTGGTAGAGTAGGCACATGCCAACACGGAAATTATTGCGGCAGCCTTGCGCGTCGCGGTGAAAAAAATATTTGCTGAAGGAGGCAAGAACATGAAAAAGCGATCGATGATTTGGCAGGGTGTGGCGGTCTTGGCGGCTATGGCCTTTTTTGCGGCCTGTGCTACCAACGGCGGCGTAGGGCTCGTGGAAGCTGTCCCCTATGGTGCCGAAAACCTGGTGGTGAACTACGGCTTCGAAGATTCGAACATGGGCGTGTGGCGCGTGACTTTGGATGGCGAACCCAACCCTCCCAATGCCTACGAGGGCGAAGGCGCTGGCCGCAGCATGGGGCCCGATCACGCTAACCCGCGTTCGGGTGGCTGGGGCTTTCGCTGGTGGAGGCCCGCCAACAAGCCAATAGGCCTTACCATCGAACAGGACATCACAGTCCCCGCGTCCGGCACCTATCGTTTTTCGGTTTTCATTACCGGCGGCAACGCCGGTGCCAACGCCGTGATCTATACTTACGTTCTTGTCAACGGAACGGAAGCCGGCAGGACCGCCGCCGTCGCCAGCCTACCTGGCTGGCAAAACTGGAGCAACCCTGTCATTGACCTTGTGGCAAACGAGGGTGATGTTGTCACCATAGGCGCGTCCCTGAATTTCCCCAACAATACTGCGGGGGCATGGGGCACCCTGGACGATGTTTCTTTCTTCCAAGTTTCGCAGTAACGAATAGGGACGGCTATGTGCCTAAGCTGCCGCGCCATGAATCTTGTGGGTCGTGGGCTGGAAAGTAAGGGGGCCGCCGCTTAACTTGACGCTAATCAGCGGCTCCGTCCCAGCAAAACCGGAAAAGTGATCTTTTTCCGCGCTTTTTTCCCAGCAAGAAGGCCCCAAATATGGTATATTGTTGGAACATCAGACCAAAACGACAGGGGGTAATCATGAGCCTGGAAATCCGTTATGCCGAGCATCCCTACGATGCGATGTGCTACGATACCGACACCATGCGCGAACATTTTCTTTTCGAGGATGTTTTCGTCAAAGACGAGATAAGCCTGTGCTACACCCACAGCGACAGGCTGGTGTTTGGCGGCGCCTTCCCCGTGGGGGAAACGCTGCGCCTGGAGGGCGGCAAGGACTTTGGCGGCGATGTCTTTCTCGAGCGCAGGGAACTGGGGATTATCTGCGTCGCCGGGCAGGGCAAGGTTTGCGCCGATGGGAGCGACTATGCGGTGAAAAAGGGCGAGGGCCTGTACGTAGGCAAGGGCGTGAAGGACCTGCTGTTTTCCTCGACGGACAAAACCAACCCGCCGAAGTTCTACCTTGCCAGCGCGCCGGCTCACACCACCTACCCCACGGTTTTCATTCCCATCGAGAAGGCCAACCCGCGCAAGCTGGGCGAGGCCGCCACGGTAAACATGCGCACGATTTACCAGTACGTGCATCCTGCGGTTTGCCAAAGTTGCCAACTGGTGATGGGCATGACCGTGCTGGAGGAAGGCTCGGTCTGGAACACCATGCCCTGCCATACCCACGAGCGGCGCATGGAGGTGTACCTGTACTTCGACCTTAAACCCGGCGCGGTGGTTTTCCACATGCACGGGCAGCCCGACCAGACCCGTCATATCGTGATGGGCAACGAGCAGGCGGTAATCTCGCCTTCCTGGTCGATCCATTCCGGGGTCGGCACCGCCGCCTACAGTTTTATATGGGCGATGGCCGGCGAGAACCAGGCTTTCGACGACATGGACACCATCCCGACCGAGGACCTTAGATAAGCGGGGCAGGAGAAAAATATGAGCGTTCTTGAAACATTTTCGCTGGAAGGGAAAGTCGCCTGGGTTACCGGCGCTTCCTATGGCATCGGTTTCGCCTTTGCCAGGGCATTCCACAAGGCCGGGGCCACCGTGGTCTTCAACGACAGGGGGCAGGAGCAGGTTGACAAGGGGCTTGAGGCCTACAGGGCCGAGGGCATTCCTGCCAGCGCTTATGTCTGCGACGTTACCGACGAGGCCGCCGTAAACGAGACGGCGGCAAGAATCGAGAAGGAAGTCGGCGTGGTTGACATTCTTGTGAATAATGCCGGAATCATCAAGCGAATACCCATGACCGAGATGAGCGCCGCCGACTTCCGCCAGGTGGTCGATGTTGACCTAAACGCCCCCTTCATCGTGGCCAAGGCCGTTATCCCTTCGATGATAAAAAAAGGCGGCGGCAAGATTATCAATATTTGCAGCATGATGAGCGAGCTTGGCCGCGAGACGGTGAGTGCCTACGCAGCCGCCAAGGGCGGGTTAAAAATGCTGACAAAAAACATAGCCAGCGAGTTTGGGCAGTTCAACATCCAGTGCAACGGAATCGGCCCCGGTTACATCGAAACGCCCCAGACCGCTCCCCTGCGTGAAAAGCAGGCCGATGGCAGCCGCCATCCCTTCGACCGGTTCATCCTGGCCAAGACCCCTGCCTCGCGCTGGGGCAGGACCGAGGACCTTGAAGGCCCGGCGGTCTTTCTTGCCTCGAGTGCGTCGGACTTTGTGAACGGGCATATCCTGTACGTGGACGGCGGTATTTTGGCTTATATCGGGAGGCAGCCTTGAAAGAGTGGCTAGTTGCTAACCACTAACCATTCTTGCCCAGGAGAAGCGCGGTACTTACAGTTGGGCCGTTAATGTGGTATAATCACCTATGGTTCAAGATGACAGCTGGTTCGAATGCGACGATGGAACCAGGCTATTTTTAAGGCGTTGGCTGCCATCCCTGCAGCCCGAGGCCGTGCTTCACATTGCGCACGGAATGGCGGAACATTCGGGGCGTTACGGGCGGCTTGCGGAAAAGCTCTGCGAGGCGGGGCTTGAGGTTTGGGCCGCCGATCAGCGGGGGCACGGGAAAACGGCGGACAAGGCCGTAAACGGCCCCGGGAAGGGCGGGCTTCTGGGGCACTGCGGCGACACCGATACCTTTGAACGGCTTACTGCGGACATACACGGCATCAACATGGAAATACGGAAAAAACGCCCAGGTATCCCCCTTTTCCTGATGGGCCATTCGTGGGGGTCCTTTATCGCCCAAAATTACATAGGAAGGAAACAGATGGAAGGCTCCGGCCCAGGCGGGAAAACCATAGACGGGTGTATCCTGTCGGGCACGAGGGGGCCTGGCGGGTTCAAAATAAGGGCGGGTATCCCCTTCCTGACGGCCTTGGCGGCCCTGCGGGGGAAACGCAGGGGATCGCCCCTTGCACGGGCGATGGCCGACGGCCCCTACAACAAGGCTTTCGCCCCCAACCGTACAGCCTTCGACTGGCTCTCCCGTGACAAGGCGGAGGTTGATGCCTACTGTAGGGACCCGCTCTGCGGAATGCTATGTTCGGTAGGGTTTTACCGGGATCTTGCGAAAGGCCTGTACCGTATACACCGGCCCGAGGCGATGGAGCATATCCGCAAGGATTTGCCCATATACGTCTTCTGCGGAAACGCCGACCCTGTCGGGGACATGGGCAACAGCCCGACGGCACTGGTCAACGCATACCGTTCCCTTGGCATAAAGGAAATGGAATTTGTCCTTTACCCAGGGGCAAGGCACGAACCCCTGAACGAGACCAACCGGGATGAGGTAGGGGCCAACCTGCTTTCATGGATACGGCGGCATATCCCCCCACAGGCCAGCCGGAACTTAGGGGATGCGGGGGAACAAGGCCAGGCATGAGGTACAGATATTCCACAGGGGAAGACGGCAAACTCGTAAAAAGGGCCCTGGTCTATACCCCTGACGAACACGGGATAAACCTTGACGACGTTGACGGCGAGGCTATAGGCGTAGTGAAAAGGCTCAAGGACTCAGGCTACGAAAGCTACATCGTCGGCGGCGCGGTGCGGGATCTTATTTTAGGGAAGAAGCCCAAGGACTTTGACATAGTAAGCGAGGCAAGCCCGGTTCAAATTAGGAGGATGTTCCGCAACTCCCGAATCATCGGCAGGCGTTTCAAGCTGGTCCACGTTTACTTCGGCCCCCGTATCTACGAGGTTTCGACCTTCCGCTCGCTAAGGGACGGGCTTACGGGTAACACCTTCGGAACCATAGGCGAGGACGTTATGCGCCGTGACTTTACCATGAACGCGCTGTTCTACGACCCCGGGCAGCAGGTGGTCGTTGACTACCTTGGGGGCATGAAGGACATCCAGGCAAAACGGGTCAAGGCGATTATCCCCCTGGCGACGATCTTCAAGGACGATCCGGTGCGGATGATTCGCGCGGTAAAGTACGCCGCCACCACGGGCTTTACCCTGCCCCTGCCCCTGAAATGGAAAATCAAGGCCCAGTCCCCCCTGCTTTCCTCGATTTCGCCCTCCCGGCTTACCGAGGAGATTTCGAAGATCATCCATTCGCCCCATGCCGGCCAAATTGTCGAGGCCCTGGACGGCATAGGGCTGTACGCCTACCTCCAGCCCAATGCCGCAAAACTTATGAAGGCGAACGTGCTTTTCCGAAAACGCTACCTGCGGAGCATGTGCGAGCTTCACGGCGAGAAATACAGGAACCGCCCGGGGGAGGCGCTGGGGGTGCTTGTAAACGATTACCTCGAAGACACTACCGACCTAACGCTGGGCGCAAACGAAAGCTACAAAACGGCCTTTTCCGCCGCCCGAAGTTTCGTGCTGCCGATGAACCCCCCCCGTTTCGAGCTTGAGCACGCCATACGCCGTTTTTTTTCCACACGGGGCATGCACGTAAGAAAATCCCAGCTTATGGAAAGATCCGGCGGCAAGAAGGCGAATACCGAGGAAAGCACGGCATCCACGGAGACAAGGCCGCGGCGGCGCAAGCGCAGGCGGAAGCCGGTGGGAAAGGCAGGAGGGCAGTGATGCCAAATTTAGGCGGCGGAATTTTTTGCCGAAACCGCTTGGCGCTAGCTCGGGGCTGCTGAGCCCGAACTGCCCTATGCCTTCAAACCGAATTCCAAGGCCTACGAATCCAGCTTGCCGAAGTGTTTTTTTATCAAGTCGAGCTTGAGCGTGTAGAGCCTCTCGGATATCGACACCTTGTAAACGTGGGGGTTCAGGTGGCGTTTGTAGGTTGGGTCAAAGGCCTCGAAGTCGGCCAGGGAGTGGGCGCGGATTTCGGCCAGGGACGGCTGGGGACCGCAGGGCTTGCCTTGCGCAAGGCGCTTTTTTAGAAGCGGTTCCGGCGGCCTTTCTATGACGCTGTAAAAATGGCGGTAATCGGCGGCTGGGTGCCAGAATTTGTAACGGCTGCCAAGCTCAAAGCCTTCCGGGCTGCCCGATCCCTCCGTGGTATCCAGGGCCAGCACGTCGGCAAGCGCCGCGCCATGGCTGTCCTTTAATCGCCAAACCTGCTTGATTCCGGGGTTGGTTGTCTTGTCCGGGTTGTCGGAGAATTTCATCACCTGCATCATGCGCCCTTCCGCATCCTCGCAGGCGGCCATCTTGTACACCCCGTTAAAGGCGGAGTCGATGCCGCCGGTAACCATCTGCGTCCCAATCCCCCAGACATCGATGGGGGCGCCGGAATTCGCCAGGTTTTGGATGATGGATTCGTCGAGATCGCCGGACACGGCTATCGTGGCCTTCCTAAGCCCGGCGGCATCCAGCATTCTCCTTACCTCGACGGAAAGGTACTGGATGTCCCCCGAATCAAGGCGCACCCCGAAATTCTTCCCCTGCCTTTGGAGCTTCTTCCCCACCTCTATCGCGTTGCCAATCCCGCTTTTCAGGGTGTTGAAGGTGTCGATAAGGAAAACGCAGTGGTCGGGGTACAGGCTCGCGTAGCTGCCAAAGGCCTCCCCCTCGCAGGGGAAGGACATCACCCATGAGTGGGCCATTGTTCCGACGACGGGTATGCCGAAAGTCTTGCCCGCCATGGTGTTGGAGGTCCCCTCCACTCCGCCTATGAACGCCGCCCTCGATGCGGACATCGCCCCGTCAGGCCCCTGCGCCCTGCGCATCCCGAACTCCACGACCGAGCCTTTCCCGGAGGCAAGCCAGACCCGGCGGGACTTGGTGGCGACGAGGCTCTGGAAGTTCACGGCGTTCAGGAGCATCCCCTCGATAAGCTGGCATTCCACGAGGCTGCCTTCCACCCTTATGATCGGCTCATGGGGGAAAACCATGGCCCCTTCGTCGATGGCCCAGAGGGAGCCTGAAAAACGGAAGTTTCTGAGGTATTCGGTAAAGCCGTCCTCGAAAAGCCCCAGGCCTTTAAGGTATTCGATGTCCTCCCTGGAAAAGGAAAAGGACACGAGGTTCCCAAGCAGGGTCCCAAGCCCCGCAAAGACCGTGTAACCGCCGGCGAAAGGCTGCCTGCGAAAAAAAAACTCGAAAACCGCCCTGCGGTTCCGGTTCTGCTTCCAGTACCCCTGCGACATTACGATCGAGTAGAAGTCGGAAAACAGCGCCGACCCCGCGGCGGCATTTCCATGCTGCGGAATATCAGGCTGTATGGGGGAAATTGAAATGCCTCCTGGCATCAACGAAGTTCCTCAAGGATTTTACGGGAGTCGGAAAAAACCACGCCGGCCGCCCGCATTTGGGCAAGCGCCATGTCCACGGAGCCCGCGGGGTAGTCAACCCCACGCACCGCATCCTCCGCGATTACCGTGGTAAACCCCAGCTTTTGGGCATCCATTGCGCTGTAGAAAACGCAGTAATCCAGGGCAAGCCCCCCGATAACCACGGTGTCTATGCCAAGCCCACGCATCCAGCCCTCAAGGCCCGTGGGGGTCTTTCGATCGTTCTCGAAAAAGGCGGAATAGGAATCCAGGGTTCGGCGAAAGCCCTTGCGGATAATCATGTTTACCGGTTCCAGGTTGAATTCGGCGTGGAATGCCGCACCCTGCCCGCCCTGCACGCAATGATCCGGCCATAGGACCTGCCTGGGCACCTCAGTGAAATCCATAAAGTCCCCGGGCTTTCTGCCCTTATGGGACGAGGCGAAGGAAAAATGCCCCGCTGGATGCCAGTCCTGGGTGGCGGCGACCCTGGCCCCGGCAAGGGCAAAGGAGGCGGACAAGGCATTGAGCGGGGCAACCACCTTGCAGCCCTCCTTTACCGCCAAAGTGCCTTCCGGGTAGTTCCTCCCGGAGACCGTGTACGCAGGGCAGAAGTCGTTCTGCACGTCAACCTCAAGAAGCAGCGTCTTGTCAACAAACAAAGGCATTTATCCCCCAGCTATTTCCCATTCTTATGGACAGAATCATTTGCATCGACAGTTTTGCCTGTTTTGTAGCGGAAAGTCAAGTAAGCGGCGGGGCAACCTTGAATAATCCGCTTAATACTGGTATGATATTTCCATGGGCCAGCAGCTACGGGAAGATGTCGTCAGGAAGATAATGGACAGCTACGGGAACGACCCAAGGCAGCTTGTAGCCATACTTCTCGATATCCAGAATGCCTCTGGCAGGAACTACGTTGACATGCAATGGGCGAAGCTCGTGTCCAGGCTCATGGACGTGCCGCTTTCCAAGGTTTTCGACATCCTAACCTTTTATTCCATGTTCAGCACAAGGCCTAGGGGCAGATACCTTATCGAAATATGCCATAGCAGCCCCTGCCGGTTCTGCGGGGCGCAGGATGTGGTTGGCTGGTTCGAGGCGGCGGCGGGGATCAAAATCGGGCAGACCAGTGCCGACGGGGACATAACGCTGGAACGCGCAAACTGTGTCGGCCCCTGCGAAATCGGCCCGACGGTAAAAATAGGCGACGAGGTTTTCGGCAACCTGGACGCGGAAAAGGCAAAAGCCTTGGTAAGGCGCTGCCGGGAAGGCAGTCTGAATGGGGTGCTTCCATGTCGAAATTGAGCGGGATTATTTTGGGGGACATGGCCGCAAGGGGCAGCCTTGACCCTGTTTCGGTTGCCGAATACGAAAAGGCCGGCGGTTTCGGGGCGCTTAAAAAGGCCGCCAAGATGGCCGGCGGGGACATCGTCGCCGAGGTAAAAAAAGCCAAGCTCCTTGGGCGCGGGGGCGGGGCGCATCCCTTTGGCGACAAATTGGAACACATCCTGAATATTCCCGAAACGCCTAAATACATTGCCTGCAACGCCAGCGAGGACGAACCCGGGACCTTCAAGGACCGTTTCCTCCTGGACAGGCTCCCTTTGAAGCTTGTGGAAGGCATTGCCATTGCCGGCTTCGCGTTAAAGGCAAAGGCCGGCTACGTCTACGCGCGGGGGGGGTACCGGAAAATACAGAAGCAGCTCATCAAAGCCGTGGAAAACGCCCGAAGCGCCGGCTTCCTGGGCAAAAACATATTGGGCACGGGCTTCGATTTTGACATCCACGTCAGCTCCGGTGCCGGGGCCTATGTCTGCGGCGAGGATACCGCGCTTCTAAACTCCATCGAAGGCAAAGTCGGCAGGCCACGCATCAAGCTGCCCCCGGATTTGGAGGAGGGGGGCCTGTTCCTCAAGCCGGTCCTGGTCAATGACGTCGAATCCTTTGTCAAAATCCCCGCCATTGTTGGAATGGGTGGGGACGAATTCCTGAAAATCGGGCATCCGGATTCGGGCGGAACCAAGCTTGTCTGCCTTTCGGGCCATGTCCGCAAGCGCGGCGTGTTCGAGGTTCCGCTGGGCAAGCTTAGCCTGCGTGAAATCATCTACGACGGCGGGCTTGGCGGCGGAATCGCCGGCGGCAAAAACCTTAAGTTCATCCATTTGGGTGGGCAGAGCGGCCCCATTGGGGGGCCTGGGCTTCTGGACACGGTATACAGTTACACCGATATCAAAAAAGCCGGCCTTGGCGTAGGTTCGGGAGCCGTCGTGGTCATGGACGAGACGGTTTCCATAATCGACTACCTTAAATGTGTCGTCGAATTTTTCGCCAATGAATCCTGCGGCAAATGCGTTCCCTGCCGCGAGGGCACAAGGCATATTTTGGACATCCTGGACAAGCTTTCCATCCCGGGCGCCGCCGGTTCCGGCGATCTTGGGACACTGCGACGGCTTGTCCGCACAATGACCGATGCATCGTTCTGCGGCCTGGGGACGACGGCGGTTACGGCGCTGAACAGTGCCTGGGAGCATTTCAAGGCCGAATTTGAAGCAAAGGTTCGAGGCGGGGAAAAAAATGAGCCACTACAAGCCTGATCCCACTAAAGGCGTAAACCTTGTCATTGACGGCATTCCGGTTACCGTTCCGGAAGGCACGACGATTCTCGAGGCCGTCAGGAAAAACAACATCAGTATCCCCACCCTTTGCCACCACCCCGATTTGTGCAAGCGTGCGTTCTGCCGCCTGTGCGTGGTGGAATGCGGGGGCTTGGAAAAGCTGGTTCCGGCCTGCGCCAGCGATGTCTGGGAGGGCGCAAGCATCGTAACCAACAGCCCCCGCATTCTGGAGGTAAGAAATACAATCGTCGAGATGCTTCTGGCGAACCACCCGCAGGAATGCCTTGTCTGCCTGCGCAACAAAAACTGCGAACTGCAAAGGCTTGCCGAGCAGTTCGGCATTCGCGAGCCCGTCCTTCGCCGTGGCATAATGCGGAACAGAAAGCCCGTAATGGAAAACGATATTCTGGTTCGGGACATGGACAAATGCGTAAAATGCGGGCGCTGCATGGAGGGCTGCCAGGAAATACAGACGATAGGGGCCATCAACAGTTCCCGCCGCAGCATCCACTACACAATCGACACCCCATACGATCAGACCCTTACCGACGGCCCCTGCGTCTTCTGCGGACACTGTGCGGAGGTCTGCCCCGTTGGGGCAATTTACGGATACGACCAGACCGACGAAGCCTGGGCCGCGCTTAGGGACAGCGGGCTTGCGAAAGGCGAGCACAGCGTGGTCGTGCAGTTCGACCCCACGCTTAGCATGGCTTTCGATATAGCCCTGGGCCTCCCTATTGGTACCATCACCCCCGGGAAAATGGTAAGCGCCCTAAGGCGGCTGGGCTTTGACAGGGTCTTCGATATGCAGTTTTCCAAAAGCGTGGCATTGACCGAGGAAAGCCGCGAGCTTATCGACCGCATCAAGGGCGGCGACAAAACCCCCATGTTAAGCGGCTGTTCGCAAAGTCTTAACAGGTTCACGATGGATTTTTTCCCCGACCTGGCAGGCCATGTTTCACCGTGCAGAAATGCGGTGAATATATTCGGCATCTTGAACAAAGGCACCGGCACCGCAAAAAACACGAGCATCTCCATCATGCAATGCCCTGCGAAGAAATACAGGGAACGGAGGCCCGAGGGGAACCCCGACATCGTGCTTACCGTTAACGAAGCCGCCAAAATGTTCAGGCTTGCCGGCCTGGATTTTGTGTCGCTTGATGAAAGCGGCTTTGACATAATGCCAGGCAAAATACCCGAAGACCTGGCGGCTTTTGACTCCGCAAATTTCAGGGACGTACGAAAGGGGATACGTGAAGCCGAAATTACCATAAAGGAAACCACCGTAAAACTTATGACCATCCAGGGCTTTGGCAGCGCGCGTGAAATCATGGATTCAATCCGCAAGGGCGAATGCAATGCGGACTTTGTAAAAGTAATGAACTGCCCCAGGACGGACTGTTCCGTACTGGCGGGCTGCGAAATGGCCAGCGTCCTTTGCAGGGCAAGTTGACACAGCTAAGAGCTTGGCGGTATACTCCATGCAGATTTATATAAGTGGAAGAGGGTTTGGGCTACGATGAAAAAGGTCTTTTTATGCAAGGAAACCGCCAAGGATGAAACCAGGACTGCGCTAATCCCCACGGACATTAAGGGATTGATTGGGATGGGCTATGAGCTTGCGGTGCAAAGCGGCGCGGGTTCAAAAACGGGCTATTCCGATGATGAATATTCGGCGGCAGGGGCCAAGGTGGTGCAAAGCCTTGACGAAGGCTATCAGTTCGCCGACATCGTGGTCCGTGTGAACAAACCTGACAATATCAAGGGCATTCGCAGGGACACGCTGCACGTAAGTTCCTTCGACGTGTTCAACGAGAAGGAAGCAATAAAGGAATATGCCGAGGCAGGTTTAAGGCTTGTAAGCCTGGAAATGATCCCACGGACAACCCTGGCGCAGAAAATGGACATACAAAGTTCCCAGGCATCCTTGGCCGGCTACTATGCGGTCGTGCTGGCGGCTACAAGGCTGCCAAAAATCATGCCGATGATGATGACGCCTTCGGGAACGATTTCGCCTGCCAGGGTGTTCATCATCGGGGTTGGGGTTGCAGGCTTGCAGGCCATAGCCACGGCGAAAAGGCTTGGTGCCAGGGTGGAAGCCTTTGACACCAGGCCCGTAGTGGAAGAACAGGTAAAGTCCCTGGGCGCCAAGTTCGTAAAGATCGACTTGGGGGAAACGGGGCAGACCGAACAAGGGTACGCCAGGGAACTTACCCCCGAACAGATTGAGCTTCAAAGAAAGGCGCAGGCCAAGGTCTGCTCGCAGTCGGACATTGTGATAACCACGGCAAAGGTGTTCGGTCGCAAAGCGCCCGTCCTTTTGACCGGGGAGATGATCCGGCAGATGAAGCCGGGTTCGATAATAATCGACATGGCCGTCAAAACCGGCGGCAACGTCGAGGGATCGGATCCCGAAAAGGATGCCCTGCTGGACAACGGCGTGCTTATCATCGGTGGGGATACCCTTGAACGTTTTGTTCCCAGGGACGCATCGAATATGTTCTCTGGAAACATAACGGCTTTCCTGTCCCACTTTTGGGACGATGCAAACAAGGCTTTCAAAATCGACACCGACGACGAGATCATGAAAGGATGCCTTATCACATCGGACAACAAAATTGTTCACAAAAATTTTTCGGACTTATAGCACAGGAGCGTTAACATGGGTTTTATGCTGCTCATCTTCATCTTCGTTTTGGCCGCATTTTTGGGCAAGGAGCTTATATCAAAGGTGCCGTCCCAATTGCACACGCCGTTAATGTCGGCAACAAACGCAATAGCCGGCATAACGGTTGTGGGTGCGGTGATTGCGTCTTCGATGTTTGCCACGGGAACTTTGGGAATGATTCTTTCCTTTTTGGCCGTGGTGCTCGCCACGATTAATATCGTCGGGGGGTATCTGGTTACGGAACGCATGTTGGGAATGTTCCGCAAGAAGGAGGACAAAAGCAAATGATTATCAGCCTTGCTTACATAATCGCCTGCGTCCTGTTCATACTTGGCATAAAAAACCTTAACAAACCTGCCACGGCACGGCGTGGGAACATGCTGTCCGTTTTGGGTATGTCGATAGCGGTCGTCGCCGTGTTTTTCGAGGAAGATGTTGTCCGATCCTGGAACACGACGGACTGGTTCCAGAACGCATACCTATGGATCTTTCTGGCCATTGCGATAGGTTCGATCATAGGCCTTATATGGTCGAAGAAAGTCAAGATGACCGGGATGCCCGAACTGGTCGCCATTTACAACGGTTTCGGCGGCCTTGCGTCTTTTCTGGTGGCGGTTACGCAATTCCTTAGGGAGACCGAGGGCAGCGAACTGCATACGGCGATATCGATATGTCTGACTATTTTTACCGGTGCGATAACCTTTTCTGGATCCATGCTGGCATGGGGCAAGCTTTCCGAAAAAATATCGGGACGTGCTGTGGTGTTCAAAGGGCAGAAGCTGCTGAATCTGGCGTTGTTGCTGGGCGTAATTGCCGCATCGGTCATTTACGTTGTCCCAGGCATTGACCCCGGGTTAAACGTCAAGGCGCTTATTGCGATAACGGCTGTTTCATTCATCTTTGGCCTCCTGGTCGTACTGCCCATAGGCGGTGGGGATATGCCGGTGGTCATTTCCCTGTTGAACAGCCTTTCCGGGGTGGCCGTCGCCATGGCAGGCTTCATAATTTCCAACACGGTGCTTATAGTCACCGGCGCATTGGTGGGGGCATCGGGCATAATCCTGACCCTGATAATGTGCAAGGCGATGAACCGTTCCATAGGCAATCTGCTGTTCAGCGGATTTGGCTCGGTCGATTCCGCCTCGAAAAAAGGCCCCGGGGCCGAGCCTAAGGCGGTTTCCGTCGAGGACGCATACATGGTGCTAGAGGCGGCCCAGTCGGTGGTGTTTATACCTGGTTATGGCATGGCCGTCGCCCAGGCCCAGCATGTTGTCAAGGAACTGGCGGAAAAGCTGGAGGCGAACGGGGCCGAGGTAAGTTTTGCGATCCACCCGGTCGCAGGGCGTATGCCCGGCCACATGAACGTGCTTCTTGCGGAGGCCGACATCGCCTACGAGCAGTTGAAGACCATGGATGAAATGAATCCGGTAATGCCATCGCAGGATGTCGCCATCGTAATCGGGGCGAACGACGTGGTTAACCCTGCCGCGGAAACGGACGAGTCTTCCCCCATTTACGGTATGCCCATTATCAAAGCCTATGAGTGCAAGACCGTGTTTGTCCTTAAACGTGGAAAAGGCAGGGGGTTTTCCGGCATCGAAAACGAGCTGTTTTCCATGCCCAACACGCTTATGATTTACGGTGATGCCAAGGCCACGATATCTTCCCTTGCGGGTGAATTTACGGCTTGACAGCCATTAACCCGAACCAAGTAAAAGCCGTCCGGGAAGGACGGCTTTTTTTTGTGTGCCAGCATGGCTGGCAACTTCCCATTGGCTTTATCGACCGCCGCCCTAATCCCGACAACGTTTACCTGGCAAATCGCCCTTTCCCCCATATCATGCCGCCTAACTTAACAGCCCTATTTTTTTGAGCATTTTTCCCAGCGTCCGGGCGTTCCGCACCGCCTTCCCAAAGGGGTGGTTGTTCAGGTACACAAGAACCCTGTGGGCAAGCTCCGCAACCCGTTCAATCCTTGCCGCAACCGCCTCAAGTTCGGCGTCCGTGTACTCGTAGTCATACCTTGCGTGTTCGTCGGAACCCCACCAAGCCCCGCCGTTCCGACCGTGCAGGCGGATGTACGCGACCGGAGCCGTCACCACGTCCGACTGTGGCGGCAGTTTGGGCAAGTCCGGCATATCCAGCGAGACCAGCGGCACAGCCCGGCTTTTCATGCCCTCAATCACCTTATCGCCGTACCAGTCCGCTTTGCGGAACTCCACCGCCTTCGGCACGTCCCCGAAGTACTTCAAAAGCCCGTCCAGGTACCGCCTGTTTTCCGGGGTGTACCGGAACGAGTAGGGGAACTGGAAAAGGACCGCCTCAAGCCGCCCCGACCTTCGCAAAGGCTCAATCGCCGCTAGGTAGGTTTCCGCTTCGCCCTCCCATTGCCCCGCCTTTACCTCATGGGTAAGGGATTTGTGCGCCTTTATCGCAAAGCTAATGTTTTCCCCGCCGTCCTCAAGCATTTTCGCAAGGTTCTGGGCTTTTGGCATGGTGTAATACGAAAAATTAAGCTCCACCGTGGGGAAAAGCCCCGCATAGCATGAAAGATAGTCCTTTTGCTTGGTTCCCTCCGGATACACCGGCCCGACCCATTCATGGTACGAGTAACCGCTGGTGCCTATAAGAATTTCCGCCATAACCGCCCTCTTTGCATTTTCGCCATTGTGCTGTATACTCAAACTAAGTTTAGCCTATGCTAAAGCACGGGTCAAGTAGGGGAGGCGTAATGTCGGAACAAGCGGAAAGGTTCAATTTCATACGCGAAAAGTCGGGACTGTCCAAAAAGGAATTTGCGGAAAGTCTTGGGCTGTCAATTTCGATGGGTTCCCAAATCTCCAGCGGCCGGTCAAAGTTCCCCCGCGAGTTATTGCCACGGCTGGTTTCCGCATACGGCGTAAACCTCCACTGGTTTTTAACCGGCGATGGCCGTTCAGGGCTTGCCGGCGAAAGCGACTTCGTGGAAATCGAGCTACTGGAACAGGAAGCCTCCGCCGGGCAGGGCATGGAGATAGAGGACTATATCGAAAAGCGTTTTCTGCCGGTGCTTACGGACTTTCTCAAGCCCCACAAGCCCGCCAAGCTAAAGGCAATCTACGTTTCCGGCGACAGCATGGCCGGCGAGAACATCAACGATGGGGACATAGCCATATTCAACACCGGACAGACCGAGGGAAACGGCGTGTATGTCGTTTCCGTGGGGAACTCGCTCCTAGTCAAGCGGGTGGATTTCAACCTTGGCCTGGGGGAAATTACGCTGATAAGCGCAAACCCCGCCTACGAACCCCGCCGCTATTCCGGCACGGACTTGGAGGACATACGCATCGTCGGGCGGGTGGTGGCCTGTTACCATAGGATGTGATACAATGCCCTTACATAAGCCAGAACACGCCAAAAAGGAAGCGAAAGATTGAACCTGTCTTGGGATGACATACACTCAAAAGCAATAGCGTTTTCCAACCGCTGGAAGGACGCGACCAGCGAGAAACAACAGGATCAGGGCTTCATCGAGGATTTTCTCCGCGTCTTCGGCGTACCCGACGCCCGCACGGTCGGCACCTTTCAGGAAAAGACCAAAATCGAAGGCCAGACCAAATGGATCGACTACCTCTGGAAAGGCAAAATCGCCATAGAAATGAAAACCAGGGGCGATAAGCTTGACAAGGCAATGGATCAGCTTTCCCAGTATATGTACAGCCTTCCGGCGGAGGATGTCCCCGACCTCTGGCTGGTGTCCGATTTCGAGAGCATCCGGATTTCCCGCCGCTCCACGAACGAACTTTTTACGTTCAAGACCAGGGAACTGCGTAACCACATAAAGCACTTTTCCGAAATCGCCGGCTACGAGACCGAGCGGGTACAGGACACGAAAATCGAGGACAACGTAAAGGCCGCCGAGAAAATGGCGAAACTCCACGACGCGCTTAAAGCCTCCGGCTACGATGGGCATGATCTTCAAGTCTATCTTGTTCGCCTTCTTTTCTGCCTTTTCGCCAACGATACTGGCATTTTCCCCAAGGGGCATTTATATAACTACATCCAAAAATCCAACATGGACGGCACCGACCTTTCAGACCGCATATCAAGGCTTTTCGACGTTCTGAACATGGACGAGCCGACAAGGGAGAAACGGACGCTTCTTTCCGACGAATTGAAGCAGTTCCGCTATATCAACGGCGCGCTCTTTGCCGGCAAACTGCCCCCGGCCGATTTCAACCAGAATATGCGGCTCATACTGCTGGAGTGCCTTCTTTTCGACTGGCACAAAATATCCCCCGCCATATTCGGGGCGATGTTTCAGGGGGTAATGGATACCAAACAAAGGCGGGAACTTGGGGCGCACTATACGAGTGAGGAGAATATCCTCAAACTTATCAAACCCCTTTTCCTGGACGAACTGTATAAGGAATTCAACAAGGCAAAGACCGACCCCACCGCCCTTGACCGTTTCCACGACAAGATAGCCGGCTTGAAGTTCCTGGACCCCGCCTGTGGTTGCGGTAACTTTTTGATAATCACGTACCGCGAGTTAAGGCTTCTTGAAATCGAAGTCCTTAAAATGAAGATAAACACCGCCCAGCGTGAGCTTGACATTTCGCACTTGCTGAAAGTAAACGTAGGGCAGTTTTACGGCATTGAGTACGAGAGCTTCCCATGCGAGATAGCGAAGGTCGGAATGTGGCTTATTGATCACCTGATGAACCTGGAGGTTTCGGACGCTTTTGGGCAGTATCACCCCCGCCTGCCGCTGCGACAGAGTGCGACAATTGTTTGCGAGAATGCTTTGCGGATTGACTGGGAAAGTGTAGTGCCGAGGGATGAGTTGAACTACATTTTAGGGAACCCGCCGTTTGTAGGAAACAATAATCTATCTCCGCTACAGCGTGAAGATTTGGTTCCTTTTTTTCCGCATAACAAGCGGATGGACTATGTTGCGGCATGGTACGTAAAGGCCAGTGTTTACATGAACGGCACCAAAATTAAAGGTGCACTTGTTTCAACAAATTCTATTTCACAAGGCGAACAGGTTGCTCTTTTGTGGAAGCCGCTGATGGAGCAAGGAATGTTTATCAATTTTGGTATACCAACTTTTAAATGGAGTAATGAGGCGAAAGGAAATGCCGCAGTCCATTGCGTCATAATTGGTTTTAGCTATATAAAAACAATTCCAAATATCAACCCTTACCTGTTTGAAGGTCCTACCATATTTATTGAGAGCAGAAACAAGCCAATATGTAACGTTCCACCTATCGAAAAAGGCAATCAACCGACCGATGGGGGAAACTTGATTATCGAAGCCAAAGACTACGATAGTTTCATTGCAAGGGAGCCTTTGGCACAAAAGTACATAAAGAGACTCGTCGGTGCAGTTGAGTTTATCAATGGGCTGGATCGCTACTGTCTATGGCTACCAGGTGTTTCTCCTGCCGATTTGAGGAAAATGCCGCTTGTTTTGGAACGCATAGAAATGTGCCGCCAAATACGGCTTGCCAGCCCAGACGAAGGCACCAGAAGACTTGCCGATACGCCAATGCTGTTTCGGGAGACAAAAAATCCAGAAACCTTTATTGTCATACCCTCGGTTTCATCCGAACGAAGGCGCTATATTCCAATTGGATTTTTGAACAACAGCACAATACCGACAAACCTTGTTCTAATCATTCCCAACGCTACCCATTACCATTTCGGTATTCTTACTTCAAGTGTGCATATGGCATGGACAAGGGCAGTTTGTGGACGACTTGAAATGCGATATCGTTATTCCAAAGATATAGTTTATAATAATTTCCCATGGCCTATCGTATCTGATGAACAAAAAGCGGAGGTTGAAAAACTGTCGCAGGACATTCTTGACGCACGTTTATTTTTTTCAGAAAGCAACTTAGCTGATCTTTACGATCCGTTAGCCATGCCGCCTGTGTTGCAAAAGGCCCACGCTAAACTAGACAGGGCAGTTTTGGGACTGTATGGGTTTGGTAAAGACATGACGGAAGCAGATATTGTTGTGGCGTTGATGAAGTTGTATCAAGGGATCGCAAAGCCCAAGAGCGAAAAATTCAGAAAAAAATAAGGGAGCGGTTAATTAGTGAATATTAAACCTCAAAATCCAAAAACAGAACTCGCCGTTACTGAACCCAGCTTCCGAAAGCCAGGAACAGAAACATGGGAACCATTAAAGATGTCAAGTGTTGTTTCAAATGGTGAAGACAACAACACAACAAAAGATTGTCAAAAAGCAGGACAAGCAAATGAAGAACTGAAAACCATCCTTTTGCAATCATTACAAATGCAACATTTAGTTGTATTGGCAGGGTCAGGATGTTCCTATGATGCAGGAGGTCCTACGATGGGGAAGCTATGGAATAGCATCGTAGAGAACAATCAAACACAGGCACAATCGGTTGCCCGAATTGTGAAATATAATATTGACACCTCAAAAAATATTGAAGCATTCCTGTCTCAAATAGAAGGAGCAAATTTTTTACAAGAACCTAAAATAAATTCTTTTCTTAATAATGCAAAAGAGATAATCCTCCGTGAAACGACTTCTTTTTTGTTAGAAGATAGCAAGGAAAAGCTAAAAGCCCATGAAACATTCCTTCATCGACTTTCACGACGCAGAATTCGAGACCAACGGTTGCGTGTGTTCACAACAAATTACGATTTATGTTTTGAACGAACTGCTGCTAGCATCGGCTGTGTTGCCATTGACGGTTTTTCTTTTGTTGCACCACGCATATATGATCCGCGTTATTTTGACTATGATATAATTCGCCGCCCTCGTTTTGGTGATGAAATAGGAAATTATCTTGAAGGTGTTTTTTTACTATACAAATTACATGGTTCAGTAATTTGGGAAAAGACGGACTATGGTGTTATTGAAACAGCGAACCCCGATCCGCAGAAAGCATGTTTAATTTACCCTGCGAGTGGAAAATATCAGGAAAGCTATAGCCAACCATTTATCGAATCAATTTCCCAATATCTTTCGGCAATTCGTGAACCGAATACATGTTTGTTGGTCGTTGGATTCGGGTTTAATGATGATCACCTTTCCGAACCGCTTCTATCTGCTGTTCGATCCAATCCGCATTTGCGATTAATTGTCGTTGATCCAAATGCTAAAGAAAAGGCAACAAAAGATTCAAATCGGTACTTTTCAAAATTATTGGAGTTGTCTATAAATGGTGAAGATATATTTTTTATAAATGATACATTTGAAAATTTTGCAAACAGAATACCAGATTTGAAAACTCTCACTCCAGCAGAGCGTTTATTTAAAGATATAAAAGGAGTCATGCAACGTCAATGAATTCTGTTCATGTCAACAAAGAGTTTCCCAATGGAATTCTTCGCCCCGAGTTGTTCTTGGGAGTAGCATCATCGGTTTCTGCACGAAGCATTGGAGTGAATCTAAGCGAAGCTGGACGCCCAAGTGGCTCGCATTATTCCGGCAGTCGTTATGGACGTGGAGAAGTTGGGGAATTTGTTTTAGTTGAAGGTCAACAGTGTCTTCTTTTGGGGCGTATTTCTGAAATTCGCCTGCGAGAACAAGAACGTCGTTCTATCAGGCCTGGTTATATTGGTGATAATGACCTCGATGCAATTGGTCAAGTCCAACTTCTGGGGAGTGTATCGATGGATGAACTTCATGTAACCGCAGGAGTGGAAATTTACCCTCGGTTAGGAGATCGTATTTATGCTGCCCCTCATCGTTTTATTTCCGTTCTTCCTTTGCTTATGGAAAAAAAAGAAGCAAATTATCAAGTTGCCCTTGATATAGGTTTCATTGATTCAAGCAATGAAAGCAAAGTTTCTGTAAAGCCAGAAAAATTATTTGGTAGGCACTGTGCTATTCTTGGCTCAACTGGTGGAGGAAAAAGTTGGACAACGGCTCGGATTATTGAAGAATGCATAAAATATAAATCTAAAATTGTTTTACTTGACGCTACAGGAGAGTATAGGGATTTTTCTGGTGACACAATCAAAAACTATCACTTAGACACTCCAATAAAAAAAGCCGATAATTCCGAAGAGTGTTCTCTGCCTCCGAACTGTTTTCTAGAATCCGACTTCATTGCTTTGTTTGAACCTTCTGGAAAAGTACAGGGGCCAAAATTAAAGGCTGCCATTGAAAGTCTAAGACTTGCTAAGTTTTGTGCCGAAAATCCTACAGATAAACTCGTTGTTGCTTGCTCTGATTATCTCGAAAATGGGAAGATCATAAAAGTGGGCAAAGATACAAAAATTTTGCAACGTCTTCAATACAAAGTTGCCGATAAAATTCAAGATCCAAATGAAACGTTCAATGTTAAATTACTGCCACAGCAGATCATAAATGAGTGTGTTGCTGATTATGGCAAAGGAATATGGAAACAAGATGATTCTGCTATGAGCTTTTGCATTTCGCTAATTTCACGTATAAACAGTGTTTTGAAGTCTCCAGTTCTCAAGTGTGTTTTTTCTGGTGAGAACAAATCGTCAGTTACAGAAAAAATAGATGATTTTCTAACCAGTGAAATGCGTTTGCTCCGAATTTGCATGAGTGGTATTGGATATGAATTCAAAGCAAGAGAAATTATTGCTAATGTTATTGGGCGTTATTTTCTTAGGAAAGCAAGGGCTGGTAGGTTTCATGACATTCCAACAGTAATAGTTGTTGACGAAGCGCATAATTTTCTTGGACGACATATTGGTTCGGAAGATCATATTGCAAAACTCGATGCCTTCGAAATTATCGCAAGAGAAGGGAGAAAATATGGTTTGAACATCTGCTTGTCAACACAACGACCTCGTGACATTACTGATGGTGTATTAAGTCAGATGGGAACATTAATTGTTCACCGTCTCACAAACGACAAAGACAGGGAAGTTGTCGAGCGCGCCTGTGGAGAAATAGACAGATCTGCATCCGCTTTCTTGCCCAATCTTCGTCCAGGGCAAGCGGCAATAATTGGGACTGACTTTCCAATCCCTTTGACAATTCAAATAGAGAAGCCAAAAATTCGCCCCAAATCAGATGGCCCTGATTATCAAACGTACTGGAAGTTACAAGATACCTAGAAGTTCAATCGGGGTGACATTGGGGGTAGGTTCGATCATCTTGCAAAATCTAAACAAAATTGATATAGAAATACACAAGAGTGCCAATCACCAGAATCATCCAGCGTATCCGATCGCCGGCTCTCACCACATCTAGCGTCGCCATGATACCCAGTGCCTATCTGTTCCCAAGGATGATGGTGCGATTAGAATTTGTCTACTAAATACACGCATATGGTGACAGGCACGAAATTTCAACCTCGCCCGGTACATGGTGTCTGTCACTTTTTTGCTACTGCAAGGCTATCAAAATCATCCCATAAGCGTACTCCAGGATAATTGGATTTCGTAAACCACCAGCTATGCTGGTGAGAATTGAAAAGGCTATGCCGTGTCCTGCGTGATAATGAGTATCGAAAAACAAGGTGCTTCCCAAAGGAGCCTTTTAAACATGGTAACCAT